>Ga0335077_10000821_pt1 | contig 35365 bp, 30 predicted proteins | sample Lox_Sample_31_FD_207151 | JGI IMG/M metagenome (GOLD analysis project Ga0335077, IMG submission 207151) | Soil microbial communities from Loxahatchee National Wildlife Refuge, Florida, United States - Lox_Sample_3.1 | ecosystem: Environmental > Terrestrial > Soil > Wetlands | place: USA... | reverse complement strand
GGGTTTGTAGACGACGATCAGCGCGTGATCGCCGCGCGTACTGACAAAGGCGAGCTGGGATCCGTCGGGCGACCAGCGCAGGTTCGAAGCGACGCCGCGCGCGATCACCTCGACCGGCTTTTCGCCCTCAAGATTGCTGATCCACACCTGGGTGCTGCGCACGAACGCGACGGTGCCGTTTTTGGAAACGGCAGGCGAATGGCCGTCGGCGATTTTGCGCGGCGAGCCGCCGGAGAAAGGCACGATCCAGATGGCCTGTTCCGGCATCTCGGCCCAGCTTCGCGGGTTGGGCGCGGCCTGACCGATCTGCTCCAGGTTGCCCCCTCGGACATACACGACTGAATTGCCGTCGGCGGTCCATTCGATCATGCCCATGTCCTGGCCGTCGTCATCCTTATAAGAAGTGAGCGGACGGCCTTTGTAGTCCGGTGCGGCGGCGGCCCACAGGTTGCGCGCGCCGCGCTCGTCCATCAGCCACACGACTTTTCCACCGCCGGGCGCGGCGTGCATTTCGGAGGCGAAGGGCGACGAAAGGTATTGATCGATGCTCGCGGAGTGGGCAAAGGAGCCGACGAAGACGGAGAGTACAACAAAAGCTCGCATGACGAAATTGTATCTCGCCAATGTGTGCAGTTCGTCGCTCAGGCGGCGGATGGAGCGACGCGCATCGCGAGGCGGCTGGAATCGCGAACCACCAGCTTCGGCGGGATCAGGATTTTTTTCGGCGCTGGCGGCTTGCGCGCTTCTATGCATTCGATCAGCAGCTCCGCCGCGCGCTCACCCATAAGCGAGCTACTCTGATCAACGGTCGAGAGCGGAACGCGGAGCTGATCGGAGTACAGAATGTTGCCCGCGCCGATCACAGCGATGTCCTGGGGAACACGCAAACCGGCTTCGAGCACGGCACGGATCGCGCCGGCGGCGACCGGATCATTGTAAGCGAAGACGGCGTCGGGCGGCGGGTCGCGCTCCAGCAGCTCGCGCATGGCCTCGTATCCGCCGCGATCGCCCCATTGCGCGCTAACGATGTAGTCGGGACGGACGGTCATGCCGGCACACGCGAGCGCCCGACGGTAGCCACGCAGGCGGCCGCGGCCGGTGGAGACCGCCGGACCCCTAATATGCGCGATGCGTGTGGCGCCCTGCGCGATCAGGTGCTCGGTCGCGATGTGGCCGACATCCTGGTCCTTTATGCCGACGAAATTGGCTTCCACCCCCGCAATCGTGCGGTCGACGAGCACGTACGGCGTTCCGGCGCGCTTCAGGGCGCGAAAGACGGCGAGATCGCGATGGCGCTGGGCCGAGGCGATGATCAGGCCGTCCACGCGGCGCGCGGTCAGCACTTCCAGGTCGCGCTTCTCTATATCGGGGTCTTCCTCGGTGTTGGCGATCATCACCTGGTAGCCCAGCGGCTGGAGCTTGCGCGACACGCCCATGGCGACTTCGGCGAAAAAAGAGTGCATGAGATCGGGCAGCACCAGGCCGACCAGGTAGGTGCGGCCGGTAACCATGCTGCGCGCGATCCAGTCGGGCTGGTAGTTGAGCTTGCGCATGCGCTTCAGGACGCGCTGGCGAGTCTCCTCACTGATGTCGCTATGGCTGCGCAGCGCCTTCGACACGGTCATCAGCGAGACGCCCAGATCGCGGGCGATGTCTTTCATGCGCACAGCCATGTTCTCACATTGACGCTTTCGCGTCGCTCGCGTCAAGTGTCGCTAAAGTTAGCGTTCAAGTAAACGAATTCACGCCGTTTGACGGTTGACACCCGTTGGCCCGCACCCATATACTGCTACTTCCACGGCATGCGAATCGACGCACATCAGCATTTCTGGCGATATCATCCCGCGCGGGATACCTGGATCACAGAAAAAATGTCCGTGCTGCGGCGCGATTTTCTTCCCGAGCACCTCGCTCCGGAGTTGGCCGCGGCGCGAATGGACGCAACAGTCGCGGTGCAGACGGGACAATCGGAGGAGGATACGGAGTTCCTGCTCGGATTGACGCGGGAGAATCCGTCGATCGCCGGCGTGGTCGGCTGGGTGGATCTGCGCGCCGCGAAGGTCGGGGAGCGGCTCGAATATTTTTCGGAATTCGGCAAACTACGCGGGTTCCGCCATATTGCGCAATCCGAACCGGACGACTGTTTTTTAGTGCGCAAGGATTTTCTGCGCGGAATTTCGCTGCTCGAGCGGTTTCATTTTACTTACGACATTTTGATCTATCCGCGGCAATTGCCGGCCGCGGCGGAACTGGTGACGAGATTTCCGCGTCAGAAGTTCGTGGTGGATCACGTCGCCAAGCCGCCGATCCGGACCGGGGAAATTGACCCGTGGGCGGGGTGGATGCGAAGAATCGGCGAGCACGAAAACGTGTATTGCAAACTCAGCGGCCTGGTGACGGAGGCGGACTGGCGGGCGTGGCGGCCGAACGACTTTAAACCCTATCTGGACATTATCTTTAATATTTTCGGAGTAAATCGTTTAATGTTTGGGTCGGATTGGCCGGTTTGTCTGGTCGCGGCAAATTATTCGCAGGTTTGTAGCCTGATTTCGGACTACGCCGCGACGGGCCACGAACAGATTTTTGGCAGAAATGCGGCGCGCTTTTATGGACTTACAGCTTGATCAGAAAGTGATCGTGGTCACCGGGGGCGCGGCGGGAATTGGCGCGGCCATTGTGCGCGCGGCCGCGGCGGAGAGCGCACGGCCGGTGATCGTCGACCGCTGCAAATCCGACCTCGACGCCTACCAGATCTTCGCCGACCTGGCGCACCCGGAGAACTGCAAGCGAGCGGTGGAGGAGACGCTTGAAAAATTCGGCGCGATCGACGCGCTGGTGAACAACGCGGGCGTCAATGACCGGGTGGGCCTGGAGCGGGGCAATCCGGCGGAATATGTCGCTTCGCTCGAGCGCAATCTTTTCCATTACTACAATATGGCGCACTACGCGCTGGACGCTCTCAAGAAATCGCGGGGGGCGATCGTCAATATCGCTTCGAAGACCGCGGTGACTGGACAGGGCGAAACGTCGGGATACGCGTCGGCCAAGGGCGCGATCCTGGCGCTCACGCGCGAGTGGGCCGTCGAACTGGCGCCGTACGAGATTCGCGTGAACGCGGTGATTCCGGCCGAAGTGATGACCGAAATGTATCGCAACTGGCTGGCGTCGTTTCCCGATCCGGAACGGAAGCTGGAGGAAATCGTCTCGCGAATTCCGCTCGGAAAACGCATGACCACGGCGGACGAGATCGCTTCCATGGTGATTTTTCTGGTTTCCGCGAAGGCGGCGCACGTCACCGGGCAGCACGTGTTCGTCGATGGCGGCTACGTGCACCTGGACCGCGCGCTCGCATGACGCCGCTCACCGAGAAGCGCTAGATCAAACCGTTGGCGCTGATCGCCAGCCCGTTTTTCCTGCGGGGCTGGGGGTCAATCTCAAGGACATCCTGGTTCCACACTTCAAGTAAGCATTCCGGCTGACGATCTTCAATCCTCGATGATCGAGCGCGTACTGTAGCGTTGCGGTCGAGCTACGCCAAAAGCGTCGCTTGCATAATCGTTACCGCCTTGCCGCCGAGAATGATGCGCTCGCCGTTCAGCCGCACGCGCACCACGCCGCCGCGCGCCGACGCCTGGTATCCGGTCATCTCCGTTTTGCCGAGCTTCGCGCCCCAATACGGCCCCAAAGCGGTGTGCGCCGAGCCGGTGACGGGATCTTCGTCGATGCCGGAGCCGGGCGCAAAGAAGCGCGAGATGAAATCGAATTCCGCGGTGGAAGATCGCGCGGTCACGATGACGCCGCGCACGGGGATTTTCTTGAGCAAGGTGAAATCGGGTGTGAGCTTGCGCATCGTCTCCTCCGACTCGATTTCGACCAGGTAGTCGAACGCATTTTTTGCAACGCAGGCCGGCGAGATTACGCCCAGCGCCGGCAACAGCTGCGCGGGCGGCTCGGCGACGGTGGCGATCTTCACCGGAAAATCGAGCTCGATCCAGTCGCCGCGCCGATCCGCCGTCAACAGTCCGCTGCGCGTGTGGAAACGAGCCTGCTGGCCCGGGGCCAGATGAGCGTCCTGCCACAAAACATGCGCGCTGGCGACGGTGGCATGGCCGCACAGGTCGACTTCCACCGCCGGCGTCAGCCAGCGAAGCTCGAAATCGCCGTTGCGCGGAACCAGGAACGCCGTTTCCGAGAGGTTCATCTCCCGCGCGACTCCGCGCAGCCACTCTTCGGCGGGCCACTGACGCATCACGCACACGGCCGCCGGATTTCCCGCGAACGGCGCGTCCGTGAACGCATCCACGGTAACGATTCTTACCGGCATTCCCAAAGTATATTGGATTGCGAACGGTACCCGTTCGCGTGGCTAGGCGACCAGTTCCGCTTCCACCAGGTGTACCTTGACTTCCACCTCGACGTTGTCGCCGTTTTCGAGCGCGTATCTTCCGGTGACCCACGGCACGATCTGCTCGGCGCGCGACAGTGCAATTTGCACGGGGCCCTGGAACAACACCAGAAATTCGTTCTCAGTCCAGCGGCAGACAAAATCCTTGTGGCGAAACTGCGAGCCCAGCCGTGCGGCCACCTGTTTGGCGACCTCGTCGTTGATGCGGCCGGAAAGCAGAAACTGAAGGAGGATCGGCTGGACGCCCGCGCCCTTGCGCGCCTCGATCTGGCGCTCCATCTCGCGGCGGTTCATGAGACCGGTGAGCGGATCGGTGACCTCGGATTCGCTCAGGCGCTGCTCGACGGCGGCCAGCTCGCTCTGCATCCGCGTCACCAGCGACTGCGCTTCGTGGTTCATGCTTTCGACGCAGCTCAGCAAACCCGCCGATTGCAGCGCGACCACGTCCTGCAAGTGTTCCGGATCGGTGGGGTAAGCGGTCGCTTCCATTTGCGCGGCGAACTGGCGCAGGCGCGTGCCGTAAAAATCCTGGCGCTGCGCGAGCGCCCGCACGATCTCCTCGAGCACCGAGATCGCCGCGCGAAGCTGGATCCCGTGCTGATCGACGTAAGCGGCTGCCTTTTTGGCGTACTCGTACAGCTCGACCTCCACGGCGTCACAGCTTTCTTCGATCGCTTGCGGCGAGGAATCGAAGGCCAGCCGCGTGCGCAGGCGGCTCAAGCGGTGCCGGTACAACCCTCCGATCTGGGGGCACGAGTTGCCCAAAGCGTTGGCGACCGTTTCGAGCGTCGACAGGTAACAATTGACGACGGTATGCAGAGCGCGAAGATGCGGATCTTCCGGGGGCGCGTTCGGCGACGGTTCCGCGAACATCTTAATCTGTTTTATCGGCATTTGCCGGTAAGAAAGGATCGGGGAAAGACCTTAGTCCCGCCGGAGCGCGTGCAGTTCCGCGGCGACCCTGCCGAGTCCCTCGCGCATGTATTCGTCGCGTCCGCCCAGCCAGATGCGCACAAAGCCTTCGATGCCGAGAAATTTTCCAGGCACGATCAGCGTGCTCTGCCGCGTGCGGATGCGCTCGCACAGCTCTACCGAGGAAACGTCCGCGTGATATCGAATAAGCGCGATCGCGCCGGCCTGCGGCTCCCGCCATTCGAGCACCCCGCCGAAGCCCCGCACCCATTCGCGCGCGATGTCCAGATTTGCGTTCAGCACGGTGCGCGTGCGCGCGTAGCATTTCTCGCGATTCTCAGGCTTGACCGCGATGCGCGCCAGCCGGTCCGACATCTTGTTGGGACAGATGGTGAGCGAGTCGTGCTGCGCCCAGCACTGCGCGATCAGCTCCTTCGGCCCGACAATCCAGCCGATGCGCACGCCCGGAATGCCCCACGCCTTGGACAGGCCGCTGGTGACGATGACGCAGTCGCTCATGCCCCAGAAGCTTTTCGAAAGGGGTCCCGCGGCTTCCGCGCCGCGATACACTTCGTCGGCGATCAGGTACGCGCCCGCCTGTTCCACGCGGTCGACGATGCGGCGCATCGCGGCGTCGGAGAGCACCGCGCCGGTGGGATTGTTGGGATTCGAAACGTAGACCAGACGCGTGCCGGGTTCGACCGCGCGATCGAATTCATCCCAATCCGGCTCCCAGCAGCGATCCAGGCGCAAGCGGAACGTCCGCACGTCGGCCCCGAGGCTGCGGGGAATGCCCCAGAGCTGCATGTAATTGGGCACTTCGAGAGCGAACTTATCGCCGGCTTCGATCTTGCTGAGCGCGACCAGATAATTCGCCTCGGAGGTGCCGTTGGTCACTTCGATCTGGTCGATCGTCGCGCCGGGATAGAATTGCGCAATGGTTTCCCGCAGCTCGATGGTGCCATTGGACTGGCTGTATCCGAGCGGCACGTCGAGAAAGCCGTCCAGGTCGAAGCCCATTTCCATCAGCTCGCGCAACGTGAGCGGGCGCACGCCGCTTTCACTCAGATCGTAATCGACGATGTTCTCCCACGTCGATTGCATTCGCTCCATTTCAAAGGTTTCGATTCGCATAAATTGACTCCGCAATGAACAGATCTTCCACTCCCAGGCCGGTCAGGTCGGCGACGGAGCTGCGCGCGGCCGAAGGCTTCTCGCAAAAAGCGCCTATTTCGATGGCGCGCGGCCACTGATCTGGCGCGTGCTGCAGCTCCCCGAGTTTTTCGCACTGCGCGCGCGAATCGGCCAGCACCAGATCGGCCGCGCGCAGAATTTCCGGATCCAGTTCTTGTTTTCCCGGCGAATCGGCGCCGATCGCGGTGATGTGCGTGCCCGGCTCTATGTCGCTTTCGGTCAGCAGCGGCGCGCGCGACGCGGTACAGGTGACGATCAGCCGTGCAGCGGCGGCGACGGCGGACGGGCTAGACGCAATCGCCACGTCCGGCAGGTATTGGCGGATGTGGTCGGCGCAGCTTGCGACGCGCTCGGGCGATCGGCCCCACAGATAAATTCGCTTGAGCGGAAGAATTCGGGCGTGGAATCGTGCCACCAGGCGCGCCTGTATTCCGCTGCCGAGGATTCCGATGGTCTGATCCTTGCGGCCCAGCTCGCGCGCGACCATCGCCGCGGCCGCGGCCGTGCGGATATCGGTGAGATGTCCCTCGTCTGCAAGATATGCAGCCGACTCGCCCGTTTCGGCCGAAGCGAGCAGCATCATTCCGTTCCCGCGGCCTTCAAAAGTGGTCGCCAGTTTGAGCACGAAATATTTTCCGCCGCGCCGGCAACTGGATTTCATGTGAACTTCGCCCGTGCCGATTTCGAGATGCATCGGCATGGGCGTCTGCGATTCGCCGCGCGCGTGCGCGATCAACGCTTCGCGCATGCAGCCGATCGCTGCGGTATCGTCGATGCGCGCGCGAATTTCGTCGAGCGTCAGGATCTGCACAGAATTTTCCGCACGCTTTCCGCGCTCACGTTGCGGCCGGTGATCACGATGACGGCCGGTTCCGTCAGCCTTCCAATTTTTCCCGTGAGACACGCGGCGAGCGCGACAGCCGCGGTCGGCTCGATCAGATATTGATGATGCTCCAGCATCCAGCGCACAGCTTCCAGGATCGCATCTTCGGAAACCAGCGCGACACGGTCCACGCGCGTCGCGAGTTCCGCGAAGGTCAGCTCGCCGATTCCGCCTTCCACTCCCGCGGCCATGGTTTCCACCGCGGGAAGCTTGGTGATCGCCCGTCCGGCTTCGAGCGACTTCTTGAGACCCGGCGAAAGCTCGTGCTGGCAGCCGACGATTGTCGCGTTTTGCAGGCAGTGCCTGGTCCAGCACGCGAAGCCCGCGCCCAATCCTCCGCCGCCGACCGGGAGGACGAAGGCGCGCGCCTCCGGAGCGTCTTCGAGCACTTCCATCGCGACCGTCCCGCCGTTAGCCGCCATCACGTCGTAATCGTCGAACGCGGAAATAAAGGTGCGCCGTTCGCGAGCGGCCAGCTCACGCGCCCAGGTTTCCGTATCGTCGTAGCCATCGAACTCCGAAACGCGCACATCGGCGTTCCTGGCGATCATGGCGGCGAGCTTGGTGCGATCTACCGAGCGCGGCACGCAGATCGTCGCGCGAAGACCGAATTCGCGCGCAGCGTACGCGATCGCCTTGCCATGATTTCCGGCCGAGCAGGTGATGACGCCGTCACGCCGCTCGGCATCAGTCAGCCGGGACAATCGGAACAGCGCGCCGCGAATCTTGAAGGATCCGGTCAACTGCATCGATTCGAGCTTCAGCCACGCGGGCACGCCCAGAATTTTCGACAGCGGCTCGGAATGCTCGAGCGGCGTGCGCCGAATGCGGCCCCTCAGGAACGCGGCTGCTTGCTCGATCCTGTCAGGCGCAATACTCAACGGCCGTCTCCGCGAGAATCGCCGCCAGTTGCGCGACCGATTCCATCTCCACCCACTCGACCGCGGCGTGCGCGCCTCCGCCGGTCGGTCCGATGACCACAGTCTCGATTCCCGCGCCCCGGAGCAGCGCCGCATCCATCCAAGGAGTGTCGCCGAAATAATCCGGCGCGCGGCCGAGCGTCTTTGCGCACGCGCGGTCGAGAGTGCGGACGATCGCCGCCTCGCGCGCGACTTCGAACGGGTCGCGAGCGAAGAAAGCGCGCACTTCCGCCTGGAAACTCGGATCTTCGGCGCGCAATCGATCTGCAATCGCCTGAATCTCGGCGACGGCCTGCGCTTCGGTCTCGCCGGGGATCGTGCGCCGCTCGATCTGCAATTGGCACGATGCTGAATAAGTGCTCAGCCCTTCCCCTCCCTTGATGGTCGCGGCGTGCAGCGACGGCGGGCCCACCAGCGCGTGCGGCGTTCGCGCGCGCAGCTCGCGTTCGAGCTTATCGAGCTGCGCGAGAAACCGGCCCATCCGCATATTGGCGTCGACGCCCAGATCGAATCTGCTCCCATGCGCAGCGCGGCCCCGGGTCTCGACCTCGATCCACAAGTAACCCTTGTGCGCGAGGCAGATTTTGAGAGCGGTCGGCTCGGTGACGATGGCCGCGTCGGTTTTGATGTGCGTGATCAGATCGGCGGTGCCGATGCTGCCGTACTCTTCGTCGGCCACAGCGGCGATCACTAGGTCGCCGCGCAGCCGCGCTCCGGAATCGACCAGCGCTTTCGCCGCAGCCATCTGCGCGGCAAGCGAGCCTTTCATGTCGTAGCTGCCGCGCCCGAACATTTTCCCGTCGCGCACGGCGGCCGAAAAAGGCTCGTCCATTCCTTCGACGCCGACGGTATCGTAGTGCGCGTTCAGCATGAGACTTTTTCCGCCACCCGATCCGCGCAAGGTTCCCGCAACGGTCACGCGTCCGCGCTCCGGCTCGAAGCTTCGAACCTCGAGACCGAGCGATCCAAGCGCGGCGGCAACGTACTCGCCGATTTCGCGTTCACCCGGCGCGCCCGGCGCAAGCGTGGGATTGATGGAGTTAATGCGGATCAAATCCGCGAGCGTCGAAGACAGGTAATCCCGATCGATGCGCATCAGCGCTTCTCTATGATATCGTCGAGCGCCCGGCCGAGCCGTTTCAGACCTTCTTCGAGCAGTTTCGTTTCGCCGCCGATGCCCACTCGGAAATGATCCGGCATCTCGAAATATTCGCCCGGAACGACGGTGGTTTCGTACTTTTCGCGCAGGATTTCGCACAGCCGTGCGACGCTTCCGTGCTTCACACGTGGAAATGCGATGGTCCCGAATGGGAACCGCGGCACGTCCAGGTCCGCGCGACTGTCGAAGAAGCGATGGAGCAAAACGCGATTGCGATTCAGGCGCGCGCGCACGTTTTCGCGAATGCGCGCGAGCTCCGCCAGCGCGATCACGCTGGCGCGCTCCGCCAGGTGCGCCGGAATCACGCCGAACAGATCGTTCAGGCGCCACATTTTTTCGGCGAGCGATGGTTCGGCCACAACCCATCCGCAACGGAGTCCGCTCAGTCCATACACTTTCGTCAAACTTGACGTGACAATGAACTGATCTCCCAAGAGCGCGGCGGAGCGCGGCGCGTTTTCGAACGCGGCGTCAAGATACACCTCGTCGACCAGCACGCGCGGGCCGATCTCGCCGATTTCGCGAATGACCGATTCCCCGGCGAGCGCGCTTGACGGATTGTGCAGGTTCGCGACCACGATCAGCTTCGTGCTCGGCGTGATCGCGCGACGGATTGCGGCCGGATCGAGCGCGAATCCGGATTCGTGCGTACGCGGGAAGCGCCGGATCTCCGCGCCGATGTAGCGCAGCACCGCCAGAATCAGTTCGTAAGTGGGATGCTCCACCAGCACTTCTTCGCCGGGCCGGACCAGCGTGGCAAGCGCGAGATAATTCGCCATCGACGTTCCGCCCGCGGCCACGATCCGCTCCGGCGCGACCTTCGCGTGCTCAGCGAGCGCGCGCTGCAACGGCTCGTAACCGTAGAAACTCGGGCCGCTGATTTCCAGGTCCTCGATCCGCGCCGGCAGATCGCGCAATTTCCAGTGGGCGACGCCGCTGGTGGCCAGATTGAATTTCGCGTGCGACCGCAGCTTGGCCCATGGCATGTAACTCGAGCTCATTTCTTCCTCCAGATAAAGTACGCAGGAACTCCGGTGGCGAGGATCGCGAGTCCGATGGCGCTGTTGGCTGGATATTTGTAAACCGTGCTCGCGACAACCAAAAAGCAGGAGACGACGAACGCGATCGTCGTCACCGGATGTCCCGGCGCGCGAAACCCTTGCGATTCGGGCTTACGCGCGCGAAACACGATCAGCGAGATTCCCGTCATCCCGAACAGGATGAAGTCGACCGAAGTGACGTAGTTCAAAATCTGCTCGTACCGGCCGGAAATGGCGATGATTATGGCGATCGCACCTTGTAAAACGATCGCGACCACAGGCGCGGCGGTGCGCGGATCGATCCATGCGACGCTTCTGAAAAACAGCCCGTCGTCCGCCATGGCGAAGTACACGCGCGGCGCGGTGAGCATTCCCTGGCTCAGAAATCCGAGGGTCGAAATGGCGATTCCCAGGGCGATGAAGCGCGCTCCCGCCTCGCCCATCGCGGCCCGCATCACCGCGGATGCGGGCGTGTGCGTCGCCGCCAGCCCGCTCGGTCCCAGAACGCGAACGCACACGAAGCTGACCGAAACATACAGCGCGATCACTCCGCACACCCCGATCAACAGCGCGCGCGGCAGGTCGCGCTCCGAATTTTTCATTTCGCCCGCGACGAAGCTGGTGGTCTGCCATCCGCCGTAGGCAAATAAAACCGGCGTCATGGCCGCGCCAAATGAGCTGATGGAATCGTGCGCGGCGGCCACTTGCCGTGTTTCCGGCGCCGCGAGGAAAATCCCTGCCGCGACCAGCGCCGCGATCGCGGCGATCTTCAATAGCATCAGCGCGCTCTGCACGTTCGATCCCGCGCGCACGCCCAAACAATTAATAAGGGTGAGCACCGCAAGCGCGCCCGCCGCGATCAGCGCGTCGGAGAGCGGCACACGCGTGATCTCCAGAAAATATCGCGCGAAGGTTACTGCGACGGCCGCCATTCCGCCGGTCTGCGTCACCAGCAGCAACGTCCATCCGTACACGAAAGCGACCGCGGGATGAAACGCGTCGCGCAGATACGCGTACTGCCCGCCAACTTCCGGCCGCCGCGCCGCGAGCTCCGCGTACACCAGCGCGCCGAGCAGCGCGACCACTCCGCCCACCGCCCACGCGCCCAGAATCAGGGCCGGCGTGTGGACCTGCTGCGCCACCACGTACGGATTGATGAAAATTCCCGATCCGACGATGCCGCCCATCACGAGCATCGTCGCGTCGAACAATCCCAGTCTGCGGGCAAGCGCCAATTAGCTACTGTAGTCGATCACCCGCCGCCGCGGCGTGCGGGCGCGATATAGTCGCAAGGTATGGAACACCACTTCGCAAGCGTGAATGGAATCCGCATGCACTACGTCTCAAACGGTTCCGGCAAGCTGATCGTTTTCGCGCACGGATTTCCCGAGTTCTGGTACGAGTGGAAAAATCAGCTCGCGGAATTCGGCCGCGATCATCTGGCCGTCGCGCCCGATCTGCGCGGCTACAATCTGACCGAAAAGCCGGAGGGCGTCGAGCAGTATCGCGTCAACATCCTGATCGAGGATCTGCGCGCGCTCGCCTCGCACCTGGGTCATGAAAAATTCACGCTGGTGGCGCACGACTGGGGCGGCGCGGTCGCCTGGGCGTTTGCCCTGGCTTACCCCCAGCTCCTCGAAAAACTGGTGATCATCAACGCGCCGCACCCCGGCGTTTTCGCGCGGCTGCTCCAGTCGAACGCCGGGCAGCAGCACGCCAGCCAGTACATGCGCATGTTCACCACTCCGCAAGCCGAGGAGATTCTCTCGCGCGACGGCTACCGCATGCTCAGCGACATCGTGCTCGCGCCCGGATTGAAGCAGGGATATTTCGACGAAGCGGACCAGCGCGCCTACCTCGAGGCGTGGTCGCAGCCCGGCGCACTTACTGGCGGATTAAATTACTATCGTGCCGCGCGCCTGCTCCCGCCTCCGCCCGGAACGCCGCCGCCGGCGAGCGAACTCGTACTCGACACCGCCGCGCTCACCGTCCGCGTTCCCACGCTGGTGATCTGGGGCGAGCGCGACAGCGCGCTCACTCCCGCCAATCTCGACGGCCTCGACGCGTTCGTTCCCGATCTCACCATTCGCCGCGTACCCGACGCCGATCACTGGATCGTACATCAGAAGCCCGCGCTGGTGAACGGTTACATACGCGAATTCGTCGCGGCTCAGGCACGGTCCCAAACGATATGATGGTGGTTTGGGTGAACACTTCGGCCAGAGCGCGCGCGCGCGTGTCATATTCGTCCTCATTAATGTCATCGCCCTCGGATTCCTGGCGTGGTCGCTGCGCCATTTTAATGTCGGCGCTCTGATCGAGGATTTTGAGACCACCAACTGGTGGTGGATTTCCTTCGCCATCCTCTCCGATGTCGCCGTGTACGCGTTACAGGCGTGGCGCTGGCAGGTGCTGCTGCGCCCCGTGGAGCCGGTCCCGTACAGGCAGGCGCTGCGCGCGGTGTACATCGGACTATTCGGCAATGAAGTGCTCGGATTCGCCGCGGGTGAGGTGGTCCGCTGCTACGTGATCGCGCGTTTCACCGCGCTACCCTTCTCGGTTTCGCTTTCAAGCGCCCTGATCGAGCGCATCTTCGACGGAATGTGGCTGTGCGCTTCCCTGATCCTTACATTGCGCGTCATCGGATTGCCGCATCGTCTGCACTGGATTGTGGATGGATCGTACGTGCTCGGGGGCGTGGTGCTGATCGTAGCCGTGCTGCTGGGATTCGCCATGTTTCACCACCACAGGGCGCGCAGCGCGCTTCAGGGCGGATCGTGGAAGAAGCATCTACGCGTGCTGATCGACGATCTGAGCCTCATCGGCCACTCGCGCTATCTGTATTTTTCACTGCTGATCAGCCTGCCCTACTTGCTGATGCAAACCGTGCCCGTGTGGGCGACCTTTCGCGGCTTCGGCTTTTACGATCTTTCCCTGTTTGAAGCGTTCGGGTTCATGGTGATCCTGCGCATGGCGATGGCCGTTCCCCAGGCGCCGGGAAACATCGGCTATCTGCTGCTGAGCAAGGAATTGATGCTGGTGCTGTTCGGCGCCGTCGCGCGCGACGCCGAAAACTTTTCATTGTTGATCTGGGGATTGGTGACGCTGCGCGTCGTGCTTGGCGCGATCGCGCTCGCCACCACCGGTTCCAAGTTCGGTGAGCTCCATCGCGCCGCGCACACCGAGCGCGCAGAGCTTTCCAAGGCTCGCGATTCGGTCACTAGCGATTCGATTTGAAGAGAGTTGCGAAGATCAGCCCACGTGGGGGTCGAGCATCTTCTTGACTTCCGGCTTGGGCATTGCGCCCACGCGCTGGTCCACCACTTTGCCGCCCTTGAACAGCAGCAGAGTCGGAATTCCTTGCACCCGGTACCGCATCGGCGTCTCGGGATTCTCGTCCGTATTCATTTTCCCGATCTTGACCTTGCCGGCGTACTCAAGCGCCAGCGCGTCCACGGTCGGCGACATCGCTTTGCAGGGCCCGCACCAGGGCGCCCAGAAATCCACGAGAACCGGAACCTCCGACTTCAGGACTTCCTGATCGAAAGCCCCGTCTGTGAAGTGTAAAACATGCGACGCCGCGCTTTGTGCCGCGGCGGTATTTTCAGCAGCCATTTTGTTGTTTAAGCTCCAGTAGCTATGATGCTTGAAGTGGCCCTCAGGATGCAACTCACTGGCCACGAACGCGCGCATACAGGCTCTGGTACTGCGCCGCCGAGCGGTCCCAGGAGAAATCCATCGCCATCCCGCGCAGCATCCGCGCTCTCCATGATTCCTTGTCCTGAAAGGCGCTTACCGCCAAGCGAATCGTGTCGAACAAAGCCTCCGGCGTATAGCCGTGATACTTGAAGCCGGTGGTTTCATCGACGGTGTCCTGGAGCCCGCCGGTGGCGCGCACGATGGGCACGGTTCCATAGCGCAGACTGTACATCTGGCTGAGACCGCTCGGCTCGTAGCGGCTGGGCATGAGGAACATGTCCGTGCCCGCTTCGATCAGGTGCGCCAGCACATTGTCGTAGCCGATGCACACGCCGAACTGCTCCGGCCGGATGTAGGCGAGATAGCGGAACATATTCTCGATGCCGCGCTCGCCCGAGCCGAGCACCGCCAGCGCCACGTCCTCCTCCGCCAGCCGCGGCGAGATTTCTCCGATGAAGTCCATCCCCTTCTGATGCGCGAAGCGCGACACGACTCCGATCACCGGACGATCGAGCGCCATCGGCAGCCCCAGCGTGCCCAGCAGCGTCCGCTTGCACACCTCTTTGCCTGAGAGGTCCGCGGGCGAATAGTTGGCCGGCAGAAAGCGGTCGGTCTCCGGAGCCCATTCGTGGTAATCGACGCCGTTCAGAATTCCGGTCAGCTTGTACGCGCGCGATCGCAGCAGGCCGTCCATCCCGAATCCGAACTCCGGCGTCTGGATTTCGCGCGCGTACGTCGGGCTGACCGTGGTGACCGCGTCGGCCCACACGATTCCCGCCTTCAGGAAATTCAACCGTCCGTAAAATTCGAGACCCTCAGGATGGTACAACGCCGGATCGAGTCCCAGATCCGGCAGCACGCGCGCATCGAAATTTCCCTGGTACCCCAGGTTGTGAATCGTCAGCACGCAGTTGACGCCGAAAAAAGTCGGATCGCGTGCGAGCTGCGCGTGCAGGTAGGGAGCGAGCAGGGCGGCCTGCCAGTCATGACCGTGAAAAATGTCCGCGTGAAAAATGTCGCGCGAGATTTCGAGCGCCGCGCGGCACAGCAGCGCAAAGCGGATATGGTTGTCGCCATAATCCCATCCCGATTCGTTGTACACTCCCGCGCGATCGTACAGCGGCGGACAATTCAGAAAAAAGAAGCGCACCCCGTCGCGCACCAACTGATCGATCCCCACCACGAAGCGATGCGGACCAAGCGAAATCGGCATGGCGTCCGCGATCCGCTCGGCGCCCGGAATCAGCGCGATGCGATAGCGCGGCGTCACTACGCCGACCTCTTCGCCGCGCCGGGCGAGCGCCGCCGGCAGCGCTCCCAGAACATCTCCCAGCCCGCCCGTTTTGACAAAGGGCGAAGCCTCCGATGCCACCATCAGGATCCGGGACATGAGTTCTTCATTGTAGCCAGCAGGTGCTTCTGCACTTTTCCGAGCGCGTTGCGCGGCAGCCGGTCGATCGCCTCGAAGCGCCGCGGAATTTTGAAAGACGCGAGCTTCTCACGGCACCGCGCCTCGAGCGACGCCGCGTCCCACGCTCCCCGCGCGACCAGGTAAGCCACCGGAACTTCTCCCCGCACGCGATCGGTTTCGCCCACCACCGCGGCCTCGGCGATTTCGGGCTGCTCCATCAGGAATTCCTCGATCTCGCGCGGATAGATATTGAACCCGCCGGAGATGATCAGGTCGCTGCGCCGCCCGCGCAGCGTGTAATAGCCGTCTTCGGAGCGCTCGGCCAGATCGCCCGTCTTGAACCATCCGTCTTCAAACGCGGCGCGCGTCGCGTCCTCGCGCCGCCAGTATCCCGAAAATACATTGGGACCCTTGATCCACAGTTCGCCCGATTCGTCGATTCTCGCGGAAATTCCCGGCAGTGGAAACCCGACCGTCCCGGCGCGCCGTTCGCCCGCGTAAGGATTCGACAGGTTCATCATCGTTTCCGTCATTCCGTAGCGCTCGAGAATGGTGTGCCCGAAGCGCGCGCGGAACTCCTCGAGCACCTGCGCGGGTAGCGGCGCCGACCCGGAGACGAACAGCCGCATTCCGCTTCCGATCTCGCGCGCCGCGTCCTCAGCCATTTCGAGCATCCGCACATACATCGCGGGGACGCCGAAAAAAAGCGTGGGCCGGAAATCGAGAAATTGCGCCGCCGCGCTCCGGTGCTCGAAACGTTCGAGCAGCCGCATCCGGCATCCCGATGCGAGCCAGCAATTGAGGCCGTTTCCCAGTCCGTGGATATGAAACAGCGGCAGCGGCAACAGAAGCCGGTCGCGATCCGTAATCTGCCAGCACGTCACCAGGTTCGCCGCGTTGATCTGGAAATTGTTATGGGTGAGCATCGCTCCCTTGGAGCGTCCCGTAGTTCCCGACGTGTAGACCAGCGCGGCGGGCGCGTCGCCGTCTAGATCCGGATAGACCACCGGAGCGGGCGTCCCGCTGGCAAGTCCGGCGAGCTCGCTCTCGGTGACCATCAGCTTCGGCCCGGCGTCCTCGACGATGTGCGCGATCTCGCGCTGGCGATACAAAATGTTGATCGGCACGAAAATCACGCCCATCTTCACGCACGCCAGAAACAGGTCGATCAGTTCGATCCGGTTCGAAAGATACACGCACACCCGGTCGCCCCGCGTGAGGCCGCGCGCCGTAAGCGCCGCCGCCATAAAATCGCTGCGCTGCGCGATTTCGCCGAACGTAAACTCGCGCCCGTTCCATTCGAGGCCGATCCGGTCGCGCCGGGCGGCGAGCGACAGATCGAAAAATTGCCGGAGGTTCACCTTTCTAGTTTGCCCCAGCGATACACTAGGCAGGACGTATCCATGATTGAAGTTCGGGAAATCTCCAAAACATTTCACGATTCGAAGCGCGGCACGCACTCCGCGGTCGATCGTGTCAGCTTCGAAGTCCACGCCGGTGAAGTTTTCGGCTTGCTGGGTCCCAACGGTGCGGGAAAGACCACCACGCTGCGCCTGCTGGCCACGCTGCTCAAGCCAACTTCGGGAACCGCGGTGCTCAACGGCTGCGACGTGAACACCGCGCCCGCCAAGGTCCGCGCGCAGATCGGATTTCTTTCCGGCGACATGGGCCTGTACGCGCGTCTCACGCCGCTCGAAATCCTGGATTTCTTCGGACGATTGAACGGAATCGAAGCGCAGCGCCGCGCCAAGCGCATTTCCGAGCTGATGACGCTGCTCGACATGCACGAGTTCGCCGGCGTGCGCACCGATAAGCTCTCCACCGGTATGAAACAGAAGACCGCCATCGCCCGGACCATGCTCCACGACCCGCCCATCCTGATTCTGGACGAGCCCAGCTCCGGCCTCGACGTCCCCACCGCGCGCACCATCGAGTCCGCCATCATGGAAGCCAAGCGATCGGGCAAGTGCATCATCTACTCCACGCACGTGATGGAGGAAGCTGAATATCTTTGCGACCGCATCGGCGTGATCGACGGCGGTCGCCTGAAAACCACCGGCACGATGCAGCAGCTCCGCGACGCAACCGGCAAGCATCGGCTGCGCGAAATCTTTCTCGATCTTCTCGGTCTCCCGCCCGACAAGTGAACGGTACAACTCCATGCGATTCCCCATCTTTCAAGCCATTTATAAGAAGGAAATGATCGACCTGCTGCGCGACCGGCGCACGCTCATCAGCATGGTCGTGGTCCCGCTGCTGGTGTTCCCGCTGCTGTTCCGCGTCGCCATCGCGCTGAGCTCGCGGATCGAGGAGCAATCCGAAGCCGAGGCCCGGACCCTCGGCATCGCCGCCCGCGTCTCCACGCCTTCGTTGCGCGAAGCGCTCGCCAAAACCGGATATCCCGTATTCGAGCGCCCGGACCTCTCCTCCGCCGTGGAAAAGAAATCCGTCGCCGCCGCGGTCGAGGAAATCCCCGGCAACCCTCCGACCGTCCAGATCTACGTGGACAGCTCCAATCCCACTTCGGGCGCGGCCGCCGACCGCGTCCGGCTCATGCTCGACGTGCTGAAGGAACAGCGCATCCGCGAGAGCCTGCGCGATTCGGGCGTCCCGCTGAACGTCCTCACGCCATTCACCGTCAAGCGCACCAATGTCGCCGGAGCGCGCAAAATGGCCGGATCGGTGTGGGGCAGCATGCTCGGCTACCTGCTTCTGCTGCTGATGTTCACCGGAGGAATGTATCCGGTCATCGACATGACCGCCGGCGAAAAAGAGCGCAAAACACTGGAAGCGTTTCTGGCCTCGCCCGCGACGCGCCAGGAGATCGTGGTGGGCAAGACTCTCGCCGCGATGACCGCGATCTTCCTCACCGCGATGTTGACCCTGGGAAGCATGGTGTACTGGCTCAAGAACACGCGCCTGAGCTCCCGATCGGAGGAGCTCAAGCACATGATGGACACCATCCCGCTCGACGCCGGAACCATCGCCATGATCGCCGCGATTCTGATTCCCGTGTCTATCTTCGCGGCGTCGCTGATGTTCACCATCGCGCTGTTCGCGCGCAGTTTCAAGGAGGGACAAAGCTATCTGACCCCGCTGGTGCTGTTGGTGATCTTCCCGGCGCTGATGGGCGGCCTTCCCGGATTCGGACTCACGCCGGCACTGTGCCTGATCCCCATTTTCAACGCCAGCATGATGGTTCGCAGCGTGCTACTCGGCGATGCATCCATGCTGAATTTCGGCGTGACGCTCGCGGCGAACCTGGTCTACGCCGGAATCGCCGCGGTGATCGCCACGCGCATGTTCGAGCGGGAAAACGTGCTCTTCCGTACGTGATCCGCGCCGCGCTACCCTCGAAAGCATGAGCGATCTCAGCCGCATCGGCGTCGCTATCGACTCCGCGCTCCTGAAGCGCTTCGACGAGCTCATCGCGCGCCGCGGATACACCAACCGTTCGGAAGCGTTTCGCGACCTGATTCGCGATCAGCTCATCGAGACCGCTGCCCAGCATCCCGACAGCGTCGTCGTCGGCACCGTGACGCTGGTTTACGATCATCACGTGCGCATGCTCTCCGAGCGGCTCACCGCAATGCAGCATGAAGCCTTTCACAACGTGCTCTCGACCCTCCACGTGCACCTTGATCACGATCACTGCCTGGAAGTTCTGGTGCTGCGCGGGAAGGCTTCGGCGGTGCGAAAGATGGCCGAAGCGCTGATCTCGACCAAAGGCGTCAAGCACGGCCGCCTCACCATCACTACCAGCGGAGCGGGACTGTGATCGTCGGCACGGGCGTGGACCTGTGCGAAGTCCCCCGCATCCGCGAGGCCCTCCTGCGCCACGGCGACCGTTTCAAGCGCCGCGTCTTCACCGATGTCGAGATCGCCTACGCGGAGCGCAAGAGGGACCCTTACGAGCGCTACGCGGCGCGTTTCGCCGCCAAAGAAGCCGGCATGAAGGCGCTCGGCACCGGCTGGAGCGGCGGCATCTCCTGGCGCGATTTCGAGGTGACCAATCTTCCCTCCGGCCGTCCCACGCTCACCTTTCACGGGAAAGCCGCCGAAATCGCCGCGAAGCTCGCGCTGCGCAACATCGTCCTCACGCTCACCCACACCCGCGATCAAGCCCTGGCTCTGGTGATCCTCGAATCTTGAGATTTCAATCTGCAATCTCAGCTCCCGAGCCCCTCCGGGGCGACCTGGAAGACAAAATCGCCCCGCCGGGAGGCCCCTGGCGTGAATCTGCGTTGATGGAGACCGTGATGTGCGGCGGTCTGCGAGGCTTGAGCGGGGCGGCGGGTATTGGAGGCTGGCGATGGCGCGAATAAATTGCCCGCGGTTACGATAATTCAAATATGAACGGACAATGGCTCGGAAGGTATTCGGGTACAAGCATCGGGAGTGTGATGTTGAATATCGACGATCTTGGAACTTACTTTCAAGGCGTCGCCTATGTGTTCGATGATGACAAAGGCGCCCCGGCGACGGGCATTCTGATCCGAACCCCTAATAAAGACCGGCAGTTCGCCCTCCGGCTAGAGAACCTGTGGGCGATCGATCCTAGAAGCGGCAATCCGGGGAACTGGGACGAAATCAAGCAGTTCTTCCCCGGTTTCGTCGGCGCTTCCTACGTAGACGCCCGGTGCTCCTGGGATGAGCGCTCGATACGGCTAGAGTGGAAGACTGACACGGGTCGGGCCGCCGAGTCCGAGTTGCCGCGCTCGCAGGCAGGCGAGCCATCCAGACTGGTCCCGCTCGATTTCGGATGGGCAGGGTTCAAAGACTTCGTAGCTGGGCTGCGGGGACGCCACCTCTTTCGGGGGCAGGAGGGCGGGTGGCGACTCCGAACGACGTTTCACCGAACCGGGCGGGCCGATCTGCTCCGGTTCGGTCGGGAGGACATTGGGTCCTTACACCGCCGTCTAAGCGCTCGCACGCGTCACGTTTTCAATCTGAGCCTTCCCGACGAAAACGGCGCTTTTTACAATCTGGTCCAACACCATGGGTATCCGACCCCCCTCCTCGATTGGACGTACTCGCCCTTTGTTGCCGCGTTCTTTGCGTATCGCAAGATTTCGCGCGCGATAGCGGCGAAAGCGGAGCCGATCAATCGTGTCCGCGTATTCATGCTCGACGAGCGTTGGAGGACAGAGGTCAAGCAGGTAACCGCGGCGGATCGCGCGTTCCCGCATTTCTCGATTGCGGAGTTTATCGCGATCGAGAACGAACGCGCGGTCCCGCAGCAGTCCGTGTCTGCGATCACCAATGTTGATGACATAGAGACCTACATCCAAAGCGTTGAAAAAGCGACAGGGACGGGACCGTATCTCACGGCAATCGACCTTCCTGTTTCGGAAAGGGACGCGGTCTTTAACGATCTGACCCTAATGGGCGTCACGGCCGGGTCGCTGTTCCCGGGATTCGACGGGACGTGCGAGGAGCTGAAGGAGCGAAACTTCAATCTCTAAGTCGTTTGAGCTTCGGCAGCTTTGCCTCCTGCGCCGAGTATGTGGGGTTGTTCGTCCCGATAAGAATCGCCGCTGAAGGTCGCGATGCAGTTCTTTCCTCTATTTTTCGCATACAGCATCGCGCGGTTTGCTCGGTCGCGGACGCCCTGATCGGTCAGGAAGCAGTCCGCACCGGCAATGATGAGGCCGATACTAACCGATGTCCTTTCCGGAACGCCCTGGTAGGTGAGGCGCGCGAGCCCACGTTGCAATTCCTGGAATGCCTCGGCGGACCCCTGGGCGTTAATCAACAGGACTGCGTATTCGTCTCCGCCGAACCGATAGGCATAGCCCCTCCCGAAGGCGAACCGTTCTAACTCTCGCATGAATATCGGGAGTACATCGCGGTCGACGACTTCGTGACCGTGTTTCGTGTTCAGGGACTTGAAATCGTCGACATCGAGGTAGGCCACCGCTATCGCGTTCGCCCGGATCGCGCTCATCTCCCGGAAATAACCGACGTCTTCGAGAAATAGGGACGGCGCCTGGAGGATGTGGAACTTCTCGTCGAAAACGCGATCGGCGAGGGCGCGACTGCGCCTCCTCAAGATCCCGTCGATCTGTTCCAGGTTCAGAAAGTCAGCCAGGCGCGGAACCTGACGAGCATGAGCCTCGATAAACCAATCCTGGAGACTCAGCCGTTCGAACTGCTCCAGCTCAGCGCCAAGAAGGGCGATCATCTCCGCGTTGCTCGTTCTGCTTTTTCTCGCTTCGACCGACGTGGAGCAAAACCGCCATCGGTATAGGAGAACCGCCTTGATCGTAGGTGCGAATTCGATCGAGATCGGACCCATCCCACCGAATTGGCGATAGTGGCTCCGGACATCCCCAATCTCCGTGACCAGCAAATCGAGGTCGCCCATCAGTGTCGAAATCGCCTTTGGCTGTTTCTGCAATTCCAAGCACTTCGCGACCTCTTGCGTGACGGAGGATTCGATATCGTTCTTAAAAATGGACAGCTGGTTGACAAGGAAGCTCAGGTCATCTTCGACGAGGTATATGCGCGTTTCCACTCTACACTCCCATTCCAGAGAATAGCGCTCGATGCCGACTGAAGCGATTCCTAAGCTGGAGCCGCATCGGACGATTTATGAGCGCGGGTTTGATCGGTGGGTTGTGCCGCCTCGCCGCACTCCGCGTCTTCGCCCGACATACGGCTTCGGCTCTGTTTTCGGACCGGTGGATTTTGCGGTCGCGGTGCCGCTTCGAGAGGAAGCCGTCCGACGCCGCGGCGACCGCTCGCGCTTGGTCGCGACTTTAATGTCACCCCGGCGTCTATGCACGGGGAGCGGGCAGTCTCCCTACGCGTCAGCCTCCTATAATTAAAACTGTCATGCGTAAGCGGTACCTCATCGGTTCCGGCCTGGTTCTCCTTGCCATCCTTCTGACCCTGGTGGTCTGGCAGGTCTCTCTGAGTTTCGGCGAATACGGCCCCGCCGATACCGCGCAAACCTTTGTTTTCTGGGCAGTTTCGACCCTCATTTTCCTGCTCACCGTGATGCTCGGGTTCATGCTGTTTCGCGAGGGCGTGAAGCTGTACATCACATGGCAGAGCCGCCGCGAGGGCTCGCGCATTAAATCCAAGCTGGTGATGGGGGCGCTCGCACTCAGCCTGTTGCCGGTGGTGTTTCTGGTCGCCTTCGGCTACGCGATCCTGAACCGCACGCTGGATAAATGGTTCGGCAAGCCGGCCGAGCGCGTCCGCACCAATTTGGTCGAAACCGCGACCGCGCTCGATAACGAGGTCCGTGACCGCGGCCAGGCCCTGGCCAACTGGATCGCGCTTCTGCCCGAGGTGCGAAACGGAAACGCGGATTTCGCGCGCATCTGCTCGGAAAATCGCATCGCGAGCCTGCGCATCGACGGCTCACCGGTGTGTCCCGAACAGAAATCCGACACCGCCACGTTGGTCTTTGAAGCGCAGGCATCTCTCGGCGACGGCCGGACCCTCACCCTGGGCGTGCGCCCCGGCATCGATCTCGCCACCAAACAGCACCAGATCAACAGCTACATGCGCGAGTACAACCAGATCGCTGCGCAGCGCAAATGGTTCCGTCTGCTTTACTCTCTGTTCCTGCTGCTGATTGCGTTATTCATCTTGTTTGTCGCCACCTGGATCGCGCTGCTGCTCGCGCGCCAGATCAGCGTCCCCATTTCCGCCCTGCTGGTGGCCGCGGGCGAAGTGCGCAAAGGCAATCTCGGCCATCGTGTGCAGGTGCAGGCGAATGACGAGCTGGCCACCCTGGTCCGCGCCTTCAATGAAATGATGCACGAGCTCGAAGCCAACAGCCGCGAGCTGGAGACCCGCCGCCGCTTCACCGAAGCGATCCTTGAAAGCATTCCCACCGGCGTCATTTCCCTCGCGCTCGACGGCCGCATTCAGCGCGTGAACCGGGCACTGCATGGACTGTTCGGCGAAGAGCAGCTCGCCCGCGCGACTCGTCTGGCGGATTTGTTTCCGCCCGATGACGTCGTGGAAATCGAGTACCTGATGAAACGCGCCCTGCGCACCGGCGTCGCCGCCAGCCAGCTCGACGTGGAGTCGGGCAACGCGCGCTCGAATGCGGTGTTGCATCTGGCCGTCACCGTTTCCGCGCTGCCCGTGCGCGATTCCGCCGCGCCCGGATTCGTGTTGGTGCTTGAAGACACGAGCGAGCTGCTGCGCGCGCAAAAAGCCGCGGCCTGGCACGAAGTCGCTCGCCGAATCGCGCACGAGTTGAAAAATCCTCTCACGCCCATCGCGCTGTGCGCGGAGCGCATCGCCCGCCAGCTCGACCGCGGCCCGGTCACGCCTGAAGCGCAGCGCATTCTGCGCGAGTGCTCGACCACCATCGCCCGCGAGGTGGGCTCGGTGAAGATGCTGGTCGACGAATTTTCGCAATTCTCGCGGTTTCCCGCCGCCCAGCTCGTGCCCAGCGACATCAATCAGATCGTGCGCAACGCGCTCAACGTCTTCGCCGGACGCCTCGACGAGATCGATCTGCGCGTGGATCTGGCTTCCAACCTCCCGCACATCAACGCCGATCCCGAGCAGTTCAAGCGCGTGATCGTGAACCTGGTGGACAACGCCGCCGAGGCCATGCGCGAATCACTGGTCCGTCGCCTGCTCGTGACCACGCATTCGGTCTCCGGCGAATCAGTCGAGCTGCTCATCGCCGATACCGGCTGCGGAATCTCCGCCGAGGATAAGGAAAAGCTGTTCCTGCCCTATTTTTCCACCAAGGGACGCGGCACCGGACTGGGCCTGGCGATCGTCAATCACATTCTGTCCGAACACGGCGCGCGCATCCGCGTCGAGGACAACCGGCCGGCCGGCGCGCGCTTCTACGTGGAAATCCCCGCCGTCGCGGCTGCGGAAGCCGAGGCACACGCGTGAAGAACACGCGCGTCCTGATTGTGGACGACGAGCCGGGCATTCGCGAATCCCTGCGCGGCGTTCTGGAGGACGAAGGCTACGAGTGTCACGTGGTCGAGACCGGCGAGCAGTGCATTCAGGAGCTCGCCGGCAACAGTTACGACGCGGTTCTGTTGGACGTGTGGCTTCCCGGAATGGACGGCATGGAGACGCTCGCGCGGATTCAGGAGATCCCCATCGAAAACCGTCCCCAGGTGCTCATCATCTCCGGCCACGGGACCATTGAAACCGCGGTCAAGGCCACCAAGCTCGGCGCTTTCGATTTCTTGGAAAAGCCGCTGACCATCGAAAAGGTCACCGTGGTGCTCAATAACGCGGTGCAGCAGCGGCGCCTGGAGCTCGAATTGAGCCGGCTCAAGGAACAGGGCAGCGCGCGGCCGCAGATCATAGGCGAAAGCGTCCCCATGAAAGCGCTGCGGCAACAGCTTTCGTTGATGGCGGCCACCAACGGGCGCGTGCTGATCTTCGGCGAAAGCGGCACCGGCAAGGAGCTGATCGCGCACGCGATCCACGCCGCCAGCCCACGCTCCGCCGATCCGTTCATCGAGGTCAATTGCGCCGCCATCCCCGAAGAACTGATCGAAAGCGAGCTTTTCGGCCATCGCCGCGGCAGCCTCGCCGGCGCGCTGGAGGACAAAATCGGAAAATTGCAGAAGGCCGATGGAGGTACTCTGTTCCTTGATGAAGTCGGTGATATGTCACTCAAAACACAGGCGAAAATTCTCCGTTCCTTCGATGAGCAGCGCTTTGAGCCGGTGGGCGCGGCCGAGTCCATCCAGGTCGACGTGCGCGTGGTCGCCTCCACCAACAAGAATCTCGAAGAGGAAATCGAGCGCGGCAACTTTCGCGAAGATCTGTTCTATCGCCTTAACGTGATCCCTTTTCATGTCCCTCCCCTGCGCGAGCGCGTCGAGGACGTGCGCCTGCTCGCCGAGCATTTTCTTACCGAGTTCGGCCGCCGCTACGGCCGTAAACCCAAGGAATTAACTCAAGAAGCCATACGAGTGCTGGAGGAATACCCCTGGCCGGGGAATGTTCGGGAGCTGCGCAACTTGATGGAAAGAATAGTAATTATGAACCCGCAGACGCGCATCGATGCGCGTCACATCCCGCTCGACCGTTCCCGCCGCGCCGTGTTTGAACGTCCCATGGACCGCTTCGGTAGCCTCCAGGAGGTCCGCGAAGCCGCCGAGCGCGACTTCATCCAAAAAAAGCTGGAGGAAACCCGTGGGAACGTCACGCGCGCGGCCGAGATGCTGGGACTTGAGCGCAGTCATCTCTACCGCAAAATGAAGGCCTTAGGCATCGCCCCCAAAGATCAAGTTTAATTTGTCTGTGAAACGGTTTAGACACATTGGATGAGATCACCCAGTACGTTCAAGCCTCAGATTTGTATAAAACTTTAATGTGATTTTGTCATCGAAACGGATACAACTCACGTTTTATTGTCATTCTACGAATGATGGCCACGATCCGCGAAGTGGCCGCGCGCGCGCGCGTTTCGGTCGGGACTGTATCGAACGTGCTCAGCGGCGCGGTGCCCGTCAGTAAACGTCTGCGTGAACGTGTGCTGGCCGTCGTTCAGGAGCTGGATTATCAGCCGAATCAACTGGCGCAGAGCTTGAAAAGCCGCCAGACGAAAATGATCGGCATGGTGATCCGCGACATCACCCATCCGCTGTTTGCGCCCATGATGCGCGGGGCGCAGGACGCGGCGTGGCTTCAGAACTACCTGCTGGTGATGCTCGACTCGGACCGGCAGCTCGAACGCGAGCAGCAGATCCTGGCGGCGCTGCGGACCCGCCGGGTGGATGGAATCCTGCTGGCCGCAACCGGCATCGAACAAGCGCATGTCCGTGCGATCTGCGAGGCGGGAATTCCCGTCGTGTGTCTGGAGCGCGAGCTACCCGGACTGGGGATCGATTGCGTGATCGCCGATCATTTCGAGGGCGCGCGCAAATGCGTGGCGCACCTGGCGGCCTGTGGCAACCGCTCCATCGCATTCCTTCATGGCGACACCAGCGACTGGATCGAGCGGGAGCGGTTCGGCGGATACCGTCAAGGCTTGGAGGACGCCGGCGTCGAGTTCGACCAGAGTCTCCAGGCTGGGGACCATTCCGGATCGGACGAGGGTTACCGCGCCGCCGCGGCGCTGCTCGATAGACGCCCGCGGCCCGCCGCGATTCTCGCGGCCGACGCGACGGTGGCAGCGGGATTGTTGCGCGCCGTTCGAGATCGGGGGCTGCGCTGCCCTCACGACATCACCATCGCGGCTTTTGACGATCCGTTTTCCTGCGACGTGCTGCGGCCGCGCATCACAGCGGTCTCTCAGCCCTCCTACCACATGGGATCGAAAGCGATGGAAATCCTGCTCAAGCGCATTCAGGACCCCGACCGGCGCCGCAGCACGGTGACCCTCGAGACAGAACTCCACGTCCGCGAATCGAGCGCCTGCAGCGCTGCCGGTTCCGGCGCAGCCTAAACGGACTGGATGTTGGTATCCTCGAGTACCTTCGGCGTCTCACGGCGCGGGTTCGGTGGTTGTATTTTCGGCGGAGTGTATTGAAAAAAGGGACAAACGTTTTATTCCTCCCGCAGCGCGACCGTGGGGTCCAGCGCCGCGGCGCGCCACGCCGGAATCCAGCAGGCCAGCCCCGCGATGGCCAAAAAGAACACCACTACCGCCACGAAGGTGACCGGATCGGTCGGTCGAACGCCCACCAATAGCGTCGCCATCGCCCGTGTCAATCCGCCGGCCGCCATCAGTCCGATGCCGATGCCCATCGCGCTCAGCGCCATTCCCTGCCCCACCACCAGCGCGAAAATCGACGCCGGCGCGGCCCCCAGTGCCATGCGCACGCCGATTTCCGCGGTGCGCTGTCGCACGAAGGTCGCCAGCACTCCGTAAAGTCCCACCGCGGCAAGCACGGCGGCGATCACCGCGAACGCGCCGATCAGCCAAAGCGCGAAGCGCGTGCTCGCCTGCGCGCGATCTACCCACACGCTCTCCGGCTGCATTTCGGCGATCAGAAGATTCGGGTCGAGTTTCGCGATGGCGGCGCGGACGGCCGGCCCGATCGAAGCCGGATCGCCGTGCACGCGGAGCATCCAGCGGCCGACGGCGCCGTGGTTGCGGAATCCGTCCGTGAAATAGATTTGCTCGTGCCCGGGATCGACCAGCGATGCGGCGCGCTGGTGCGCGACGACGCCGATGATCTCGACCCATTCGGGCTCGGGCGTCTGAACGCGGATCAGAATGCGTTTTCCGACGGCGGACTGGTGCGGGAAGGCTTTTTCGGCAAGCATCTGATCCACGATGACGTACTTGCGGTCGGGTGCGTTGTCCGCGTCGGTGAAGGTGCGCCCGGCGATCAGGGGAGTGCGCATGGTCTCGAAAAAGCCGGGCAGAACGGTTTGCCAGTCAGTACCGCGATATTTGCTCGGGTCGGTGAGTGCGTCTTCCAGTCCCCAGCGGATGGTCGAGTATCCGCCGGAGAGCGGGGCGAGCATGGCGGCGGTGACACTTTCGACGCCGTGAATTTCGGAGAGACGCGCCTGGATTTCACGGATGCGCGCGGCGCGGGCCTGCGGCTGCGGTCCGCCGCGCCCGCCGAGCAACAGAAACGTCAGCAAATGATCGGGATCGAAGCCAAGATCGATGTGCTGGAGCGCAATGAAGCTGCGGACCATGAGCCCGGACCCGATGAGCAGGACAAACGAGAGCGCGACTTCGAGGATGGTGACGGAATTCCGGAATCCGGAACCGCCCAGGCCGGCGGATCGGCCGGCGCCGCGGAGGACCTGCATCAGGTCGGGCCGCGAGGCGCGCAGAGTGGGGGCGAGTCCAAACAGGATGGCGGCGAGGACGCCGGCGCCAATGGAAAACGCCAGGACCGTCGGGTCGATGGAGATTTTCTCGAGACGCGGAAGGTCCCGCGGACCCAGGGTCATGAGCTCGCGGATTCCCCCGTAGGCGAGCCCCAGGCCGAGCACGGTTCCGGCCGCGGAGATCAGGAAGGACTCGGCCAGCATCTGGCGGATCAGGCGCCAGCGGTTTCCGCCGAGCGCGGCGCGGATCGCGAGGTCGCGTTCGCGTAGCGAGGTTCTCACCAGCAGGAGATTGGCGACGTTGGCGCAGGCGATCAGGAGCAGGAACGTCACCGCTCCGGTGAGGGCGAGGATGGCGGGGCGGACCTCGTCGGTGAGATGCTGGCGCATCGGCTCGATGTGGAAGTAAAATCCGCCTCCGCCGTAAATGGGAAAATCGCGGCGGATGGCTGTGGCAACCAGGCTTGCCTGTTCCGCGACGCGATCGAGAGAAACGCCGGATTTGACGCGCCCGATAGCGTGCCAGCCGAAGGTGTTGCGATTGCGATTGTCGTAGCGCATGCGCGCGGCGGCGAAAATGTCGGGATGGCGCTCGACTCCGGAATCGGCTCGAAATTCCAGCTCGAAGCGCGGTGCCAGAACGCCGACGATCACCGGGGCGTTAGGGCCTGCCCCTGGCATGCGATGGCCGAAGATTTCGCGGCTGCCGCCGAAGCGGCGCTGCCAGTATTCGTTCGTGATCACGGCCATGACTGGCAGTTGCGGCGGCTGCTGCGCGGCGTCGGCCCCCGGCGGAGGAGGGGGCGGAGGCTGGCCATCGGCGTCGTCGAAGTCGCGGCCGGCGGCAATTTTGGCGCCGAGCAGGCGGAAAAAATTCGGGGTGACCAGCGCGCCGCTGACCTGTTCTGGCGTTCCGTCCTGCCTGGGAATGTTGTTGCGGAACGTGATGATGGCGGCCATGTCCTCGAAGGATGGGGAGGTTCCGTTGCGCAGGTCGGAGAAATTTTCGTAAGAGAGCGGCTGGTCGTAAGCTTCGCGTTTGCGCATATCGCCGCCGATCAGCACCAGGTGCGACGGGTCCTTATAAGGAAGCGGGCGCAGCAGGACGGCATTGGTCACGCTGAAAATCGCCGTGGATGCCCCGATCCCGAGCGCAATGGTGACCACAGCCGTGACGAAGAAAACCGGGCTTTTCGACAGGGAACGCGTCGCGTAAACCAGATCGTTGCCGGGCATGAGAAATAGACGCCGCGCGTAGGGAAATGTTCCTGCGTGCTTCGGCGCCTGTTTTTCCTTTGTCTCCCATTACATCGCGTTTCGCCCGGATGTGTTTCTCGCCGCGCCGGTTTATCCAATAGGCGTGAGGGCCGGCGCTCCGATCGGCGTCCGGCACGCCGCGCGATTTAGTCCTCGAGGCTCTGTTTCGCAACGCACCAACGATTCGGGGAGAGCCGCTAGCCTTAGTGTGAGCGCCTTTAGCGAGACAGGCCTGAAACTCGTCCCGAACTGTCGCGGGGAAACGGCGGTGGGAGGCGTCTCCAATGAACTTCACGCCCGAGCTGCGCCCGCGGAGCATTCCCGCGGTCCAGCTCGCCGGCGTTCAGCCGGCCGGGATCTCCCGCGTCCGGCCGTGCAGGTACTCCACGATCTCGGTTTTCCCCCCATGCGCCGCCCACCCCTCCGGTGTCGCCCGCCAGATCGTATCCTTCAAATCCAGCCGCGCGCCGCGCTCCACCAGCAGCCGGACCACCTCCCGGTGCCCCGCAAGCGCGGCCTGGTGCAGCGGAGTCGAATGCGCATGCGCGCCCACCGGATTGTAGCGGTTCGGATCCTCGCCCGCATCGAGCAGCAATCGTGCGATCTCCGCGTGCCCGAATTGAGCTGCCAGCGCGAGCGCCAGATGCCGTTCCTCACTCCCCGCGGTCGCGAGCCATGCGGGGACATCCTCGACGCGGCCCAGTGCGGCGGCCACGGCCAGGCCGGCGCGCGCGCCTTTCCGGATCAGCTCCCGCGCCGCTTCGAACTCTCCGTGCGGAAGCGCCGGCCCCATCCCGCTGTCCGGATCGGCGCCGTATTCGCACAGCAGCCCGATCAGAGGAATCTGCGCGCCGCACTCGCGCACCACCCGGCCCGAGCACACCAGTCCAAGCGTTTCGTTTACCGCGGCCGGATCGTTCCTGGCGCCCGCATCGAGAATCGCTTTCGCGATCTCGATAATGTTAGGCGGCAATTTCCCGTGCCGGATCGGATTTTCGGCGATAAACTCGAGCAGCGCCGGATTGCGAAAATAATTCCCGCCTTCGAGCAGCACGCGCTGCCGGACCACCTCCGGATGCGCCTTCAGGTGCGCGCTCAGACCCTCCAGATCGCCCGCATCGAGCAGATCCACGGCGCGGCGAAACCCGGGGTCCTCGATGCGCTCGTGCGCCGGGAGGGTTGTATCGCCAGCGCGCACCGGTTTTTCGAGATGCTTCTTCAACCTGGTCCAGCTCGCAAATCCACGCTCGCGCGCGATGGTCAACTGGGCGTCGGAAAGCCTCAGACGGGAGCTGAAAATCTCAGCATCGGTCGCTTTTGAAAAACGCGGGTGAAACTCGCGAATCCGCTGGGCCGCCTGCGGATCGCGCGCCGCATGGGCCTTGATCAGGTCCTTGGCCTGATACTTCAAATGTTCGAGATTGGCGTCGCGCGGGAGAGGTTTTACGGGCATGACGAACTTCCTTTCATCAAGACGCCTGCGTCCCCATCTCCAGGCAGAAAGTAAGTTCGTAAAAACCGATGGTCGGCGAGGTGGACTTCTGTCCTTTCCGGGGACCGGATGCGCCCTTCCCGCGCGAGCTCAGTATAGCATCGCGGGCCGTGTTCAACAGCTTGCGTTTAGGGACAGAATAGAGGCTGTCCCCTTTTTCACAGAGACACATCAAGCTCGCGGTTGTTTGGAAGGAGGTTCGCCTCGCGCTGCCGGTAAAGTGACGGGTCAACCTGGGCGATCATGGCCGGGAGGTTGAGCGCGACGGCGAGAAAACTCTGCAGTCCCTCACAAACGCGCTGTGGATCTCGAAGCACGTCCTGGTGCTCGACCCAAAGGATGCTCATCTCCCGCCTCGAGCGCAATGCCGCCTTCAACTGCTTCAGGTGTGCATGAAGGGCTCGCTCCATGGCTTCCGGGGCTAGCGCCGACGCTTGTGCGCCCAGTTTTTGGATCATGCACGCTTGCGAAGCTACCACTTCCGTGAGCGAGCGCTCCAGGAAGATCACTTTGTAGTGGAACGCGGCCGGAAGCGACGGCAATAGTGACGAGATCACCTTTACCGCCTTACCTTCGGCCTCGGCGATGCAGTTCGGCTGCTGCGGCAGAGTTTTGACCTTCTCCCATTCGAAATAGCCGCGCGGATTCGAGGCGTCGGCGCCGCGCCGGCCATCGGTGAGCGGCTCCAGTCCACCCGCCGCGAGCATCTGCATCATCAGCGACGTGCCCGAACGCGGCAATCCGGAAACGACGGTAATCACTTGTTCAGCGCTTCCCTTCTGCGCCGAATGAAATCGCCGATCCATTTCTTGTGTTGGATGGCCTTCGCCAGGTCGCCTCCGGGACGGCGGTTGACCGCGACCAGAAAGCGATGCGCAACGAGGAATCCCGGCGCCATCGCGATCGCGGTTTCAAAGGCCAGCGTAGCGCGGCGAAAATGGGCAAGCCGCGCCAGCGCCACGCCCAGGTAAAAATGTCCCATGGGCAAAAAATGCTGCAAGCTGACCGCCGCGAGCGCTTCCTCAACGGCCCGGTCGTCTTGCCGCTTGCGCAGCATCACGCACGCGAGACCAAGATGCCCTTCCGCACTGTCAGCGTCGATTTCAAGCGCCTCATGAAACGCCCGTTCCGCATCCTCCAGGCGCCGCAAACGCAAGTACGCTTGCCCGATGCGCAGGTGCAGGTCGGGCATGCGACGCTGGGCGTGTTCGGCTCTCAGCAGCAACTCGAGCGCGCCCTCCATGTCTCCTTCCTCGAATTTGATGACTCCCATCAGCCAATCGGCCCAGGGACGATTTGTGCCCGCTGCCGTCTCCGCTCCGGACACTGACGGACCGCTGCCGGCTGGCGAGAGTTCCTGAGAGCCTGGCGCGGCGCCGGCTGCCTCCGTTTCTTGTTTCCGCTTTTTGGGCGCGGGAGGCCGGTTCACGAGCTCCGTTAACACGCGCTTGGCGTCCTCGATGCGCCGCAGCGCCAGGTAGCACTGCGCCAGGTGTTGGGCAAAGCGGGCCTGCTCCGGCTGCTGCTTATAGAGATCCTCGAACATCGGCAAGGCTTGAAGCGGCCGGCGCTTGTCCATGTAAACGCGGGCCAGATTGTATTTCGCTTCGCGCAGCGCGATTTCCACGGACTTCTTCTGGTCGTCGGTAGGCCCAATATAGCCAAGTGCGGCGAATTGCTGGAGCACCGCGTTGGCGGAGTCAGGATCCATGCGCAGATCGGCCGGGTGCATGCCGCACTCGCCGGGCTCCTGTTCCCAGCTGGGGATGCGCTCAATCTGGGGCGCCTCATCGAAAGCTTCGACGAGCACGCGCCCGTCCATGTCTTCGCCGATGGGAAGGCCAAACAGCGTCAGGATCGTCGGCGTCACGTCCAGCAGCGTCGCCCCGTAGATCCGCTCATCTTTCTTGATGTGGTTGCCCGCCATGGCGATCACGCCGAAGCGCCGATGTTGCACCGCAGGGCCCGCGGGCTCGTTGGGGATGCCGAGCGGCCGCAAATGGTCGGAATGAAAACCGTGATCGGAACACAGAATCACGGTTGTGTCGCGTCCGGCAAGATATAGAAGGCGCGCCAGCAGCATGTCGTGGAAACGATAGGCCCCGGTAACGACGTCCTTGTACAGCTCGAACAGGTCTTCCGGGATGCATTGCAGGCGCGGCGGGTGAAAGTGCATGAAGGCGTGGCAAAAGTGGTCAATGCCGTTGTAATAGACCGCCATGAAGTCCCACGGCTGCGTCTCGAGAATCCACGTCGCCGCGTTGTGAATCGAGACGTTTTCAGAAAGCGTTTTAACGAAGGCGGACAAATTATGGTCTTTTTTCTGATCGACCTTTTGCAACTTCGGAATGAAAGGAAAAACCATCGAGGCGTCAACTTCCGCTGGATGCATGCGCAATTCCGAAAGTGGATCCCGGAGGCTTTCGGGATGCACCGCACCATCCGGCAGCGGCCAGGGCTGGTCCGGCGGCGCGGTGGCGATCGGATACAGGTCCGACACGCAAACTCCATTGATCGGCTCGGCCGGATGCCCGGCAAACCAGCCGAGCACGTGCGTCTTGAACCCTTTTTGCGTGAGGATGTTCCAGATGGCCTTCACTCTGCGCGAGGTGCTGGTGACCGGCCGAACGCCGCCGGAATTGGGGTCCGGCTCGATAAAACCGTGAATGCCATGTTTGTCCGCGTGCTTGCCGGTGGCGATCGAATTCCACAGCATCGGGCTCAAAACCGGTTGCAGCGTGGCGAGGTTGCCCATCACGCCGCAATTCACGAAGTCGTTGAGACAGGGCATTAGCCCCTGGTCCATCAACGGCGTCGCAATTTTCCAGTCAGCGGCATCCCAGCCGATCAGCAACACCTTCCGGGTATGTGGCTGCATCATCGCTCCGTCGCGGACGGCAACGCTGATTCGCCATGCGCACGCCTCTTCCGTCGCAGAGCCATCATTCCCACCGCTCCGAGCGCCAGCAATGTAATCGAGCTCGGCTCGGGAACGGGCGGCGCGCAGGAAGTCTCGCCGGTGAGCAGGGGCTGGCCGCTACAGGAGCCCTCGTAAATGGGTCCGATGGTGCCCGCTACATCCACGCGATTATATGGCACGTAAGGCCACCACCTGAAGCTCGCTCGGGCGTCGACATCGACCTTCGCCCATCCGAGTTCCCCCGTAGTCGGGTTCTTGAAGCCAACATAACCGGAACTCTTAAGATAGGTGCCCGATCCCCAGCCCCCAACCAGCACATAATGTTGGCCGGAGCCGCCGCCAACTAGCGTCCAATAGGTCTGCGAGGCGAGGGCGAAGCCCAACTGAAGGCTATTCCCAAACGCGGCATGGCTGACCGGGAACCCCGCTGGAAGCAGCCCGCGCACCTCCAACCCCGTGAAGCCGTAGTGAAATGCGCCTCCGACATCCTCGACGAAACGGCCGGAAAGACTGGCGAAGGCTCGAGCCAGAGCCCACGTCACTGCGCCGAAGAACTTTGACGTCTGGATGAGTGTGCCCGTCTCAAGTACCGCACCGTTGGCAAAATGGACCGTATTCGTTCCGGACCCTTGGTAGTCAGCCCACAACTGTCCGGCGTTGAAATTCTGTGCGGACGATATCTGGATAATGTCCGCTCTCGCGTCTGGTGCGAGCGCCAGGCCCACCCCGGCCGCTGCCGCGGCCATTGCATAACCTGAAAGGCGCCTTTCCAAATGTTCCGAAAGGGTCGCAATCTTTCGTGCTGCTTTGAATCTTTTCATGAAGCCCCCTCTTGATGCCGCCAGCCATCATCGCTTCGATGTGTATTTGATTCGCGATGATTGGTTTCTCCTTGCCCAGTGATTATCATCCATCCCGCGAACGCCGAAGACATCGCCACAGCGCGCTGCGCATTGCGCTCCGTCTGCGTGCGTTGGCGCGAGATCGAACCGGTCTAAAATAGCTCGCGAACAAACTCTAATCGCACGCCACCAGCGGCAGGCCCACGGCCGCTCTCCAGTCGCCGTCGGAGGGAAAACCATCGGCTGCGACCTCTCTGGTGATGACCACTGCTAGTGCACGCGATTGACCGTTTCCGTTGGCGACATCGCCGGCATCAAGCGCACACTGACTCGGAGCAAAACAGCGAGAGCACAGGACCCGGCCAGGATGCCTGACAGGTTCAACACCCCGGCCCCCCAACGGTTCCTGTGCTCCCGTTAGCGATGGCTACCCTGCCACCGCAATCTGAGCTTCATACGAAGCTCACGCAAGGCGCTTCAGCAA
>Ga0335077_10000820_pt1 | contig 35373 bp, 31 predicted proteins | sample Lox_Sample_31_FD_207151 | JGI IMG/M metagenome (GOLD analysis project Ga0335077, IMG submission 207151) | Soil microbial communities from Loxahatchee National Wildlife Refuge, Florida, United States - Lox_Sample_3.1 | ecosystem: Environmental > Terrestrial > Soil > Wetlands | place: USA... | reverse complement strand
ATTTCGGCGAAATTGGCTTAAGCCAACGCTCCTATTTCGCCTTCGGCAGAAGTTTCAAACTCGCCGGGAGCGTGAACAAATCGTCCGTGAGTCCCTTGTTCATCTCCACCGTATCCGAGAACATCTCGTAAACCTTTTCGCCGTTTCTTTCACGGTGGATGTCGAATGGCCACTTCACGCCGCCGCTCACGTCGCGATACTTGGTAAACAAGCTTACTTCCTCGTCCCAGTCTTTCAGCTCTTCGTTGCGGCGGCGGAACTTCTGGCGGATCGGGAGCTTGGTGGTCTGGCTGAAATAGACGGTCACGGCGCGGTTGTCGGCGTCGGTGATGTCCACAATTTCCACCGGAACATTATCCATGACGTCGGATCCCTGCGAGTAGAAGATCATGCCCGGTTCGTCCAGTCGCGCGCGCAGAATGTACAAGATATTGCGCAGCGTGCTGTCTTTGTACTGGGCATATCGCAAGTCGGTGAGCGGCCGGGCGCCGCGGAACGTTAACTCCCACGCGCCCATTTCCGTAAACAGCACGACGTCGTATTCCCCCTTGCCGAAGGCCTCACGCTCGCGAACCGAGAGCTGTCCAGGGGCGGGAACCAGGTAGCGCGTATAGATCTTCGCGAGGGAAAGGCCGGAGAGCTGTTCCCGGTAGAACGAATACGCCCTCCCGTTCTCGACACGATCTTCCATCTTGAGATAGGCATCGCCGCCGAGTGCTTGCAAGGCTTCCTTGACGACACGCTTGCCCCGCTCTTCGTGCGATTCGGCGGCCATGGCAATCGCCGCCAACCAGACCAGAGCAACGCTGAAACGGCACGCCGCGGCTTTCATCTGTTTTTCTCCGCACCTCCGGCGGCCATGCCGGGGATGGTCAGATCGATCATTTTCACAGGCTGGCCCAGACTGTCGAGCGGCTTACCGAACTCCTGGGGGTTGCCCACGGTCACGGTCGCAAACGCCGATGGCATCAGGTGCTCTTTGGCCGCGCGCAGCACGTCCGCCTTGCTGACAGCGGCGATGGCCTTCTGATACTGCTGGATGAAATCCTTAGGATATCCATAATACTCGTACGTCAGCACGCGGCCGAGAGTCTTGGCTCTGGTGTCGTAGGCAAAGACCAGGCTGTTTAGAGCGGTCTGTTTGGCGGTTGTCAGCTCATCGTCGGTCACTTCCGACGTGCGAATTCTCTCCACCTCTTCCTGAATCGCTTGGATAGTTTCGACGGTGGATGCGGACTTGGTGCTGCCCGTGATCTCGAAAATCCCCGGATGATCGTAGTTGGCGCCCCAGTCGGCTTCGATCTCATAGGCGTCGCCCATCCGCGTGCGTACACGCTGGAACAAGCGGCTGCGGAATCCGCCGCCCAGAATATCGGACATTACGGTCAACGCCGCGTAATCGGGGTCTTTCAACACGCCGCCAAGATGGCCCATGGCAAAAAAGGTCTGTGTGACGTCGGTCTTCACCGCAAGATAGACACCCGCGGAGTTGACCTTGCGAACGGCCGGGAACGCCGGGACGGGAGGCTGTGTCACGGTCCAGTCCGCGAAGAGCTTTTCGATCTGAGCTTTCATTTCAGCCGCATTGATGTCGCCCCACACGGCCAGCATGACGTTGGAAGGAAAGTAGTAGCGTTTGTAAAAGTTGATCAGATCGTCGCGGCCGATACGATTGACCGTGGCGTTTTCAATGCGCCAACCATACGGATTGTCCTTGCCGTAAATCAGTTCGGCAAATTCGCGCTCCACGATGCCATGGGCGTCGTCATTGCGCCGTGCAATGCCGCTGTGCATTTGGTTCTTGGCGAGATCGAGGCGTTCCTGGCGAAATTCCGGTTGCGTGAGTACGTCGTGAAACGCGCCCAGCACCTCATTGGTGTTCTCCTTAAGAGCGGAGAACGACACCGTGGCGCTGGTCTCATCAATGTGGCTTTCCACGCTGGCCGCGATGTTTTCCAGTTCACGATCGAGCTGGTCTCCGGTCTTGGAGCGCGTACCGCCGGTGCGCATTACAGTGCCGGTGAGGCTGGCTAAGCCGATTTTCTCCGGCGGATCGAACAAGTTTCCCGTGCGGATGCGCGCGCTGCCGTTCACGACCGGCAGCTCGTGATCCTCGAGCAAGTAGAGCTTCATGCCGTTGGGCAGGGTTACGGTCTCGACTTGGGGGATTTGGATCGCGCGCAGCGGTGGGAATTTCAGGTCCGCCACGGAAGGGATGGGCGCGCGGGCGGTCTGCGCCGCAGCCGCAGCGGTGAACAATACCAGGCTCGCGAGCAGCCGTTTCATGGGCGTCCTCCTGGATCTGCCGCGGCGGGCGTGCCCGCGGGAGTCGTATAGGCGACTGTGCGGGACGGCGTGACGAAGTACCGGCGCGCCACGCGTTGGACATCATCCGCCGTCACTTTGTCGAGTTCATCGAGATCGGTGAACAGTTTTCGCCAATCGCCGTAGGCCGCCTGATTGGCGACGAGGAGCGCGGCCAGTCCCGCGTTATTGTCCAGACGGCGGATCACGGCGGCGCGCGCTTTGGTCTTCACTCGCGCCAGCGTCTGCTCATCCACCGTTTGAGACTTCAGGTGGTCGAGGATTTCGTCTAAAGCTTTCTGATTCTCTTCTACCGTGTGACCGAGCCCCGGCGCAATGAAGAACAGGAACAGGTTCGGGTAGCGGCCCGCGGGAAAAGAATCGCCGGCTTCGGCCGCCAGCGCCAGTTGTTTGTCGCGAACCATTTCCTGGTACATCATGCCGGTTCGCCCGCTGGAGAGGATCTCGGAAATGATGTCGAAAACTGGATCGTCTTTATCATATTGATCCGGACGCTTGAATCCGATTACAACCAGCGGCTGGCTGGGCGAATCCACCACGGCCGTCTTGGGGCCGGGTTGTGGCGGCTCTTCGGTGTGCAGCAGCGGTGGCAGAGGACGCTTCGGCAGAGGACCGAAGTAGCGCTCGGCCATGCGGCGGGCGTCGGCCGGGTTCACGTCGCCCACGATCGCAATCGTGATATTGGCGGGTACGTAGTACTTTTCGAAAAACGCGCGAGCGTATGCGACCCGCAACTCAGCCACGTCGCTCGGCCAACCGCCTGCCGGATTGCGATACGGGTGGGCCGCAAACGCCGTGGCCAGAAAATCTTCGAGCAATTTTCCCTGCGGATTGGATTCCACCCGCATGCGGTTCTCTTCCTGGACCACGTCGCGCTCCTTGTAAAATTCACGAAAGACCGGGTGCAGAAAGCGACTCGATTCCAGCAGGAACCACAACTCGATGCGATTCGAGGGCAGGCTGTAGAAGTATTCGGTGGAGTCGTAATCGGTGCCGGCGTTCATGCCGACGCCGCCGTTCTCTTCAATGATCCGGGGATATTCGTTCGGTATGACAAATGTTTCAGCCCGATCAATAGCCATTTTGACCCGCTCCTCGAGCGCTTGCACTTTAGTCGCATCCGCCTTCGGGCCCTTGTTCTGTTCGGCCGCCAACTGGTCGTAAGCCGTCTCGATGGCATCCAGGGCTTTCTTCTCTTCCGGCCAGTTGGTCGTTCCGATGGTCTCGGTTCCCTTGAAGGCCATGTGCTCGAACATGTGAGCAATGCCCGTCTCACCCGAGGGGTCGTCCGCCGACCCGGCATTGACATATGTATGGAAGGAAACTACCGGAGCTTCATGCCTTTCGACAACGATAAAGTGCAAACCATTGGGCAGGGTGAACTCGGTGACCTTCTTTTCGAATTCCTTCAGGAGCTGGGCCGGCAACCACAGTGGGACCAGCAGAAGAACGGCACAGAGGCAAAATCGCTTCACGTTTTTCATTGCTCCTAACACTTACTTGAGAATAGCAGGGCGCTCGCGAGGGCTTAGTCTGGGGGGCTACCGAAAGCGCCTACGGCCTTCGTATACATCACTTTAGACGCAGTACCCATGAGGGACTCGCAGTACTCGTTCTCACGGCGAATCGACTCGATAATTAGTTTTCGACGGAGCGGAATAGAGCGCCTTATGAGTTCATTTATTGGCCCAGACGATACCAACGCAGATAAGATCGCCGGCGACCGCAGGTCGGACCGGCGTTACGATATTGCCCTCGATCTACGCTGGAAGGTGATCCGGCGGCGGCGCGTGCTAGATGCCGGAACGGGGACCACTTGCGACTTAAGCAGCGGCGGCATACTGTTTGAAACCGACCGCCAACTGCCCACCGGCTTGAATGTCGAACTCTCGATCTCGTGGCCGGTTCTGTTGCACAACGTGGCGCCACTGCAATTGGTGGTGACCGGCCGTATCGTGCGGGCCTCCGGACGCCGCACCGCGATCCGCATGATGCAGCATGAATTTCGCACCGCCAAGCAGACGCCGGAACGCAGCAATCTGCCCAATCCGCGAGGCGCGTCTCCGATGCTGGCGAATCCGCGCAATCCGAATATGGGAAAACTGCAGTAAGGCTGGTTGTTCACCGCAGCGGCGCCGAGGAGCAGAGTTTTTCTAGCTATCTTGCCTTTCCCGCGTTGTCGCTGATGCTGCGGGCCAAATAGTTTTCTACTTTGGCCCCGTTTCGAGCTACCTCGTAATACGCCGCTTTGAGCAGGCTGTCTTTGCGATTCAGGAGCGTGTCGCGGATGCTCTGCTGCACGCGCGGATCGTTCAATTCCCGCTGCCCGGCCGGTTCCTTCGAAATCACCCTGAGGATCCGATAGCCCTCTTGTGTGTGGATCACGCCCGAAAGACCGTTCGGCGGAAGCGACACCACCATCTTCCGCAGCTCGGGATTAGCCCGTTCGAGCGCGGACTCGGGCACGAAACCCATATCGCCACCATTGGCGGCGGTGTTTGGGTCTTCGGAGTAATTCTGCGCCAGCATCGCGAAATCTTCACCACGTTTGAGGCGCGCCTCGATGTCCAGGATCTTCGCTTTGGCTTCGGCGTCGTTCTGGGCTTTGCTGTTTTTCAGATTGCGGACATTGGAATCGGGTGTCGCCGTCACCAGGATCTGCGCCATGTGCACACCGGCCTCCGCAAGATTGAAGCTGGCCTTGTTACTGTTGTAAAAATTGGCCACATCCGCGTCGGTGATGGTGATGTGCGATGTGATCTCCTTGTTGATGAGCTTCTGAATTGTCAGCTCACGGCGCAGTTGTGAGCGCAAATCCTCGACCGTCATCTTCCGTCCGGCGAGCTGGCGCTCGAACTCTTCCTTCGTGTACGGCGCCTTCATCTTGTTGAGTTCGGTGTCGACGTCGGCATCCACGGCCATCAAGCCGAGCTTCTCGGCGCGCTGCAGAAGAATCTCGCTGATGATCAGATTACTCAGCGTATCGAGCTTCTGGGTCATGACCTGGTCTTCGCTCGACCCTTCGACGTTCTGTGGATATTGGGATTGGTATGTCTTGTCGAGCTCCGCGTAGGTGATGGAGTGGTTATTCACTTCGGCGGCTACGTTGGCGGGCGGCGATTTCTTGCACGAGGCGAGAGAAAGCATGCCTAAGAAGGCAGCGAACGGCAGAAACAGGCTGTACTTCATGTGAATCCCCATTTTACAGGACCTCGGCAAGGGGCTTGTTAAAGCGTTGCCGCAATTGTGCCGATTACCGGCTTGATGGGAGCCAATCGCTCGACGACGGTGGCGTTGTTCGCGTTGGCGATCGCACCGTCGGCGTATTTCGCATGGCACTGGCGCGATATGGCCCACCTGGGTGCTTATCACGATGATGCGCTCTACCTGGTGGGGGCCAAGAGTCTCGCGGAAGGCAGCGGCTACCGCATCGAGAGTCTTCCGGGGCAACCGTTTCAAACCAAGTATCCGCCAGTCTTTGCCGCGCTGATCGCGCCCCTGTGGAAGTACGGGCCTGCCTTTCCGAAGAATCTGCCGCTGCTCACTCTATTTGCCTGGTTGATGACGCCGGCTTATCTGTTTTTCGCGCGCGCCACCTTTCGCAATTTTGGGTTGGGGCACTGGGAAACCTGGTTGCTGACCTTCGCGGCAGCGCTTCATCCGATTGTGCTTCTGCTGGGAATGAGCCTCATGCCGGACCTGCTGTTTCTGGCGCTTTTTCTGGCGAGCCTTGAGCTGGCGGAGCGGGCGCTTACGCCCACGCGGCCCGGCTGGCTGGCGGCCGCTGCTGGGGTTTTGGGCGGCGTGGCGTACCTGACTCGCACGTCGGCTCTTCCGATCGCCCTCACTGCGCCTTTGTGCTTCCTGCTGGCCAAGCGATACGTTCGTGCGGCGTTGTTCTTGTCCGGTATGCTGCCGGCTGTCGTGGGCTGGCAGGTTTGGACGTCGCGCCGCCTGCTCCGCACCAGCGATCCCTCGCTGATGTATTACACCAGCTACGTGGGGATGGAACGGGCCACGGTTCACTGGGACAATCTGGCCACCGTCTTGTGGCACAACCTGGATGGGCTGTTGCGCGCGATCGCCAGGCTGATCGTGTTCGATGTCATCCCCATTCACCCGCACCTGCAGCAGGTGATTGGGGTCGCGGCGATGGTGGGCATTTTCCGGCTGGCGAAACGCACCAGGCGACTCCAGTATCCGGCGGCTGCCGCAGGGTTCGCGCTGCTTTTGTTGGTGTATTTCTTCCCGGCGGATGAACGCATCCTGCTGCCGGTTTACCCGCTGGTGCTCGCGGGATTGTTGATCGAAGGGCGAAATTTCTGGTCGGCAGTGCTACGGGCATGGCGCAAGCCGGAATTCGCGGAACGTGCGGGCGCGGTGGCCGCCGGGATGGCGCTCGCGACTCTGGCCGGGTTGACTGTCGGAAGTGATGTGCTGGGCGCCGTCCGTTTTCTTCCCCAGGTGCGCCAGGCCTCCCGGAATCAGCTCTTCGACCGCACGCCTGTCTACGATTGGATCCGCAAGCGGACGGCGCCCGCTGCGAGCTTTTACGCCTACGACGATGCGTTGCTCTATCTATACACGGGCCGTCAGGCGAGCGGGCTGCCGGCACCTCCCGGACGTCTCTATCGGGACGATGGCGCGGCGCAAATGCGCCAATACGCGCTTTCCATACCGCAGAGCGCGCGCCAGCACGAGCTGGACTACCTGATGGTCACACAACAGGATTTCTACCGCGACGGGTTCCCTGGGCTGGTCTGGAAAGCGGCCGGAAGCGATCCAGGACTGGAACTGGAATGCGCCACAGCGCACGCGGCTGTTTATCGATCTCTGGTCCGCTCGGTCCGCTTTCGGAGATCAGAACGTGTACAACAGCGTGCCCGGTGACGGTTCGGCCGGGCCGCCAGCCGTGACGGCCTCGCCTTCGGCGTTTAACTGGCGATAGAAGATGCCGGTGTCGCCCAGGTAGACTTCCAGCTCGGCGGGGCGGGGAAGCGTGCCCTGGATCAGCGATTCCGACAACGGATCCTCGATGTACTTCTGTAACGCCCGGCGCAGCGGGCGGGCGCCATAGCTGCGGTCGGCACAGGTCTTTTCGAGGATGTACTTGGCAGCGTCGGGCGACAGGCGAATCTTCACCTGCTTGGGAATCAGGTTGGCGTTCACCTGCGTCACCATCAGGTCGATGATCTGAATCAGGTCCTCGTCGGTGAGCGAGCTGAACAGGATGATTTCGTCGAGGCGGTTCAGAAATTCCGGGTTAAACGCCTTCTTCACTTCACCGCGCACCATGTCTTCGATCTTCGTAGGGATGCCTTCCCCGGCCGGTGCCGAGAAGCCCAGATGTCCACGCTTTTCGAGGAAGCGCGCGCCCAGGTTCGAAGTCATGATGATGATGGTATTTTTGAAATCGACCTGGTTGCCCAGCCCATCGGTCAACTGGCCGTCTTCAAACACCTGCAGCAGAATGTTGTAAATATCCGGATGAGCCTTCTCGATTTCGTCGAGCAGGATGATGGAGTACGGATTGCGCTTGACACGCTCGGTGAGCTGCCCGCCCTCTTCGTATCCGACGTATCCGGGAGGCGAACCGATCAGCTTCGAAACGGAGTGTTTCTCCATGTATTCGGACATGTCGAAGCGGACGAGGCTCTTCTCGCTGCCGAAGAGGAACGAAGCCAATGCACGTGCAACTTCAGTCTTTCCAACACCAGTCGGCCCCAGGAACAGGAACGATCCAGCCGGCCGGCTGCTCGATTTCAAACCGGCTCGCGAGCGGCGGATGGCGCGGGCCAAGGCGGAGATGGCTTTCTCCTGGCTGATGACGCGCTTATGCAGCTCCTCTTCGATGCGCAGAAGCTTGGTGATTTCCTCTTCCTTGATCGAAGTCATCGGCACGCCGGTCCAGCGCGCCACCACTTCTTCGATATCGTCCTTGGTCACACAGCCAGTGGAAGAGTCGTCGAGGTTGTACTTCTCGCGCAGCTGCCGCATGTTTTCGCGCTCTTTGCGCTCCTCGTCGGAGTAGAAGCGCGCCTTCTCGAATTCGTGATTCGCGATGGCGTTTTCCATGCGGTGCACGATGAACTTGATGCGCTTCTGGATCTCGGCCAGGTCGGCGGGCAGGGTGGTCTGCCGCAACTTCACACGCGCGCCGGCTTCGTCGATCAAGTCGATGGCCTTATCCGGCAGGTAGCGGTCGGGAATATAGCGGCTGGAGGTGTAGACTGCCGTTTCGATGGCATCGTCGGTGTAAGCTACGGCGTGGAACTTCTCGTAGCGATCCTTGATGCCGAACAGAATTTTGACGGCGTCGATCTCGCTCGGCGGCGGCACTTTCACAGCCTGGAAGCGGCGCTCGAGCGAGCGGTCCTTCTCGATGGATTTGCGGAACTCGGAAGGCGTGGTTGCGCCGATGCACTGTATTTCGCCCCGCGAAAGCGCCGGTTTCAGAATGTTGGCGGCGTCGAGTGAACCCTCAGCAGAGCCAGCGCCCACCAGGGTATGCAATTCGTCGATGAAGATGATGGCGTTCTGATTCTCCATCAGCTCCTTCATGATGGTTTTCAAACGCTCTTCAAACTGGCCGCGGTATTTCGTGCCGGCCACAATCAGCGAGAGATCCAGCGCCAGGATGCGCTTTTCGGCCAGGAACGACGGCACGTCGCCCTCGGCGATGCGTTGCGCCAAGCCCTCCACAATGGCAGTCTTGCCCACGCCCGGTTCGCCGATCAGTACGGGATTGTTTTTGGTACGCCGGCACAGGATTTGCACCACCCGCTCCAGCTCGTAGTCGCGCCCAATGAGCGGATCGAGCGTATTATCCATGGCGGCTTGCGTCAAATCGCGGCTGAATTCCGCGAGCAGAGAGCTCTCTTTGGGCCGCGCCGAGGCTACTTTCTCGCTCTGCGACCGCGCCAGTTCCTCGCGGATGGTCGAGAGCCGCAGGCCGCGCTCGTGCAGGATTTCAGCGGCGAAGCATTTTTCTTCGCGCAGCAACCCCAGCAGCAGGTGCTCAGTGCCGATGTGCTTGTGGTTGAGGCGCTCCGCCTCTTCGGCGCCATAAGCCAACACGCGCTTGCACTCGTGGCTCAGGGGAAGATCGACGGAAGTGGATACTTTTTCGCGGATCGTGGTATGGCCTTCGATCTGCTTGCGGATCGATTCCACAGCCGCATGCGAGCGGAGAAACCGATTGGCCAGGGCCTTGTCTTCGCGTAGCAGCCCAAGCAGGAGGTGTTCAGTTTCAATGTACGGACTGCCAAACTGGCTTGCCTCGTAGCGGGCGAAGAAGATCACCCTTCGGGCCTTCTCCGTGTATCTCTCAAACATATGAAGTGACGCCCCCTATTACCTAAAGATACTCCGGTTCGGCGCCGGGATGTGCACCATTTGGTTGACCCGGTACCAAGCCGCCTCCCTCTAAACTTAAGATGCGGCTACAGCGCCGCGCGAACGACAAATTATGAGTTACAAGAACCGAAGTCAGCTGATGATTGCGGTGCAAAGACGAGAGCAGATCGAAGATCATCTCGCCTGTCCGGAAATCCAGGTTTCCCGTCGGTTCATCGGCCAGCAGTACCCGTGGGCGCCCCACCAAAGCCCGGGCCAGTACCACGCGCTGCTGCTCCCCTCCGGATAATTCCCCAGCCCGGTGCGATGCGCGCGATTTGAGACCGACTTCATCTAGCCTCGCTAGCGATTCCGAAGCAGCCTTGCCACGCGACTGGCCTCGAATCAGCAACGGCATCATCACGTTCTCCAAAGCTGTAAATTCGGGAAGGAGGTAGTGAACTTGCCAGACAAATCCAATTTCTTGATTACGGAATTCTGCCTGTTTAGAGTCCGCGAGTGCCGAAATCTCTGTACTTCCGTAGTATATCGTACCGTTTGAAGGCCTGTCCAGGCCGCCCAACAAATGTAGTAGCGTCGATTTCCCGGCGCCGGATTCGCCCACCAGCGCCAGCATTTCGCCGCGCTGAACCTCCATGCTCAGGCCTGAAAAAATCACCAGGTCCGATTCCCCGGAACGGTAGATTTTGGCGAGGTCGCACGCCCGGATGTAAGCCTCAGGCATCCTTCCGCTACGATAGCGCAGTCATAAAGATCCGGCGTGGGTATGTTCCCATACTGCGCGGAACCGCCGGTTGCCTGATGATGGTCTCATGGCCAGCATGAATCCTGCTCAACCGTTCCTCTCCGACATCAAGGAGATCCGCCGGCGCGCCCGGCAGCATATGGAGAAGGGCGCTGTCACCGAAGGCTATAAGGCCGACCTCGAAACCGTGTTGCGGGTGTTAAATGAAGCTCTGGCAACCGAAGTGGTTTGCGTTCTGCGTTACAAACGTCATCAATTCATGGCGAGCGGTATGAATGCGCAATCGGTGGCCGCGGAATTCGCGGAGCACGCGGCCGAAGAGCAAACCCACGCCGATCAGATTGCCGAACGGATTACGCAATTGGGTGGCGAGCCTAATTTCAATCCCGACGGCCTGCTCATGCGCAGTCATTCCGAGTACAAAGAAGGCGGCTCTTTGGTGGAAATGATCAAAGAGGATTTAGTAGCCGAACGCATCGCCATTGAATCGTACTCTGAAATCATCCGCTTCTTTGGCAACAACGACCCCACCAGCCGGCGCTTGATGGAAGATGTCCTGGCGAAAGAGGAAGAGCACGCCGAGGACATGCGAACTCTCATCCAGCGGATTGGCAAAGACGAGCGATAGCGCCCGCTTGCCGTGAGCGTTTGCTCGCAGCCACCTTGGCGCGTTTCCGCGCAGGCGAGCGCTACGACTCACGGGAGATTACCGTTCCCTCTGGTAGCGGCTCAGCAAACGCGTCACCCGCCCCCGCGGAAGCGTTCTTCGCTGTTCCGCTACTCTGGAGTGATGCGATATCGATTGCTTGGAAATAGTGGGCTGCGCGTGTCCGACTTCTGTCTCGGCACGATGACCTTTGGCGAGAACTGGGGCTGGGGTTCTCCGAAAGAAGAAAGCCGCAAAATCTACGACGCTTTCCGCGAGGCCGGAGGCAACTTCATCGACACGGCGAATATCTATACCGCCGGTACCAGCGAGAGCTTTCTGGGCGAGTTCATGGAGGGCCACCGTCAGGAAATCGTGCTGGCCACCAAATACACCAACTCATTTCCGGGACGCGATCCCAACGCCGCCGGGAATCACCGCAAGAGCATGATGCAGGCCGTCGAAGCCAGTCTGCGGCGCCTGCGCACCGACTACATCGATCTCTACTTGTTGCACATTTGGGACCGCATGACCCCGATCGAGGAAGTAATGCGCGCCTTTGAAGACCTGGTGCGCCAGGGCAAGATCGTGTACGCGGGCATCTCCGATATGCCGGCCTGGCTGGTGGCGCGCGGCAATACGCTGGCCGAGCTGCGCGGCTGGTCACCGGTGATCAATATCCAGGTCGAGTACAGCCTGGTGCAACGGACGGTTGAACGAGAGTTGCTGCCTATGGCGCGGGCTCTGGGCATCGGCGTTACCGCATGGTCGCCCCTGGCAGGCGGTCTACTGACCGGGAAATATTCGGGCGGCATCGAGTCGGCCGGCGATGCCCGGTTCAGTAAGCCTGGACCGGGGCATCGCGCCATCGCCGACGAGCGGAATCAAGCGATAGTGGCTGCGGTGCAAGGGGTATCCAAGGAAATGGGGCGCTCGCCAGCTCAGGTTGCCATTGCCTGGCTATTCGAACAGAACGTCATCCCGATCATCGGTGCGCGCCGCATGGCGCAGTTCCAGGACAACCTTGCCGCCGCCGATGTGCGCTTGACTCCGGAACAGATGAAGACGCTCGATGATGCCAGCAAGGTCGAACTGGGATTTCCGCACGACTTCGTAAACAGCGACTTTGTGAAGAACCTGACGACGGCGGGATTACACGCGGCGATCGCGGCGTCGAATTAAGAGGCGAGCAAAAAAAAGACCGGCCGGAGGCGCTGCCCGCGCCCCGGCCGGTCGGGAGGAGAGAGCTGCTAGAAGAGGAAGCTAAGCCCCACCGAGGGGACGAAATCATTCAAGATCGAACCGTAGCTGGTGCCGGGAGCGGGAGCGATCACGCTCGTCGGGAAACCCGTGATGTAATCGCGAATTTCCGTTCGCAGAAAGAGATTGTCGCCGATCGCATAGCGCATGCCGACACCCACCGTAACCATGGGTTTAAGTTCGTGTGTCTTGGTGAAGTAGCCAAATTGGTTGAGAGGCTGATAAGCCTGCTCCGCGCCTGTGCCCAGGAACGCCTTCATACCGCCGCCGGCCACTAGATAGAATTCGCGCTTTCCGCGGCGATGCGTGTGGTAGGTGAAGTCGTAATGAAACAAGTGAGCCTGGCCGGAAAACGTGGTGGTTGTTCCCTGGCTGGAGAGGCGCAGGTTATTCATCATGAAGTCGTAGTGCAGCTCGCCGCTCAGATGCGAGTTCAGGTTCTCGCTGGCGAACGCGCCAAACACCGGGCCGGTTTGAAATCCAGCAGTGGCCGAACCGAACGCGCTGCTGACTCCCACATTGCTCAGGAAGCCGGCCCCGGCCGCGCCCCCGAATTCCCACTGTTGCGCCCAGCCGGATCCGGCCGCGGCGGCTAACAATAACGACAAGGTAACCGTTCTCATCTAATTTCCTTCTCCTGTTCCGTTTAATCGACGACCCGCACGTACAGGCCGGTGGAAGCCCCGCCTTGGCTGATGACCAGCGGAACCTGCAGTCCGTGCGGCACGCCGTGCGGCACCACGGCATTGATCTGGTAAACTCCCGCTTCGCCCGGCGCCAGTCCCGCATAATTGAGGGTCAGATCGACGCCGCCCAGCGTAACGGAAGGCGTGTTGGTAATCAGCGGCAGCGGATTGGACGGAGCCGGCATTCCGGCGACGACCGGCGGCGTGGTGGCTCCCATCCCGGTTGCGTAGATGGTGATGACGTCGCCGGGATTGATGGGATTCGTTGGTGTTACGAGCTGATTGTTGGCTGCGCGAACAATCGTGGCAAGGTCGGTCTCGGGTCCGGCCGTGCCTGAACGGAAGATGCTCGGAGCCGTGTCCAGAATGGTAACGAAGTAATTGTCACTGACGCCACCGGGTGTGTGCAGCGTCAGCGTGGCATTGCCGTCCACATTGTAGGGAAGCTGGCCGTTGATCTGGCTGCTGGAGACGAACAGCAGGGGCGTCGGCACGCCGTTGACCGCCATGCAAGATTCGCCGAGCGCTGTGGGCAGCGGAATCTCCTGGCTGGCCATATTGACCGGGCTGAGCTGGGTGCCGAACACAGTGATCAAGCCACCGGGGGCGACCGGCTGCGTGAAGTCGGCTGCATTGACCACGCTGCTGATCACCGGCGGCGCGACTGCCGCATCGTAGTTCCACGGCAGGATGGTCACGCCCGATGTGGTTAGAGTGACCACAGCGCTCTGATCGTTCAAGGGCGCCACGGTGCGAATAAACGGTTGCCCCGTGGTGCCGGCAAGCGGCGCTTCCGCCATCCGGGTTGGCTTTGCTCCCAGATTCACCGAAGGAGTTACGCGCTCGATGACGCCGGGCGCAGAGGCCGCGGCTACGGTGGTGCGCAATCCGGTCTGGCCGACAAAGGCGAAACCCGAAGCATTGCCAATCGAGTTGTCCAGAGTGCCCATTGGCACGAGCGACGAATTCAAGACGTTATTGCCCGCGACGTAGGTGTTAAAGCTGGACGCGGCATATGCGCCCGATAACGTCGAAACATCCTGCCGCGACGCGGTGAAGGTATCGGCGGTGGCATCGTACACCATGACGTTTCCATCCGGCGAAGCAAGCAGGATGCTGCTTCCGTTCGGGGCCGGAGCAAGCGAAGCAGATTGATTGACCTTGTTCTCGAAAACACCCAAGCTGGGCAATTGGTCGGCCTGCTGCGCCAGGAAGTTAATCCGGTCCACTACCCCGGGGCTGCCGCCGGCAGCATTCCGCGAAACGGCCAGCATCGCTTGGCCGGATGCCGCGATCGAGCGCGGGTAGTGCCCCGGCGGGAAATGAATCGGAGGCTGCGCCTGCAGTGTGTCCAGATTGTAGACGTAGGCCAATTGGGAGTTGTCGTGGCCCACTACCAGGTATTGTTGGTCGAAGGTGATGGCCATCTGCCACGGCGTCGTCCCGGTGCGCAAGGTGGCAATCTGTTGATATGTGGTCGAGTCGAAAACCAGGACCTGATTCTTGTCCTGACGAATCACGTAGAATCGCCCACGTTTGGGATCGGCCACCAAATCCGTGAGCGTGCCTGGAATGTCCACCAGGGTTCCGCGCTGGTCGGGACTGCGGTTGTTGATCAGCAGGCGGACAGAGGGCGGCAAGTTGACGGCGCTATTGGAACTGATCGTTAGCGGTACAGCCACGGTACCGTTCTGATTCGCATATGCAGCAGTATTGACGCTGACCTGAATGGTTGCCGGTGTGATACCGGAAGCGGGCGAGAGCGTCACGCCAGGTTGTCCGGAACTGATCGAGAAGTCGGTGTTGCCACCGCCCGGATCCGTAATGGTAAAGGTTTGGGTGATGACTTGTTGATTGCAGAATGTTCCTTGCGCCAGCACATCGCTTTGACTGGTGGTCAAGCGCGGATACTGAGCTAACTGGCCCACCGGAAACACCGTTACGCCGCTGTCGGAAACGGCGTACAACATATCGCTCGCCGCGCTCAAAACCATCCTTCCGAGAATGTTTTCCGGAATCAGGAGCTGGTCTCTCACCGTCAGGTTGTCTTCGTCCAGGATGTACAGAACCGGCGGAGTTGCGGAGGGCGTTGACCCCGCCGGCGCGGGAGAGGGATTGGCTGAAGAGCTAGCGGGCTGTTGCGTGAGGATCTGCGCATAGATGATGGAGTTCTTCGAATCGATCGCGTTGCCGCCGATATTGGCTGACTGCGTCGAGTTCGGAAACTGGTTCAGATCGAAACCGTATAGGTTGACCGTCCACTTATATTGGCCAACCATCGCGAACGAGCCGTCAGCCCCAGCGCTGATGCGCGCCAGCGGCTCCGGAGCGGAGGTGATCGTCAGGGCCGAAACGGTTTTGGAGTTGGCGTCGAAGCGAAAGAAGCCTTGTGAGTTTTGCTGGCTGGCGGCCACTCCGAACGCGTACTTTCCGTCGGGCGTAGATGTCATCGCGGCCGCAATCACTGCCGAAGGAAAGGAGGCCAGTTTGCTCGGAAGAGTGGCGGCGACGTTCGAAAACGAAGTGATGTTGGTCATCGCGCCGCTTGCCGGATCGAACAAAAGCAGGCCGGTGGAGGTCGTGATGAGTCCTTGATAGCTCTGGCTGCCGCCCACGCCCTGCACGAACGCCACACCCAGGGGCGGATCGCCGGTGGCGAACGTCTGCCGCGTATTACTCGCCAGATTGATCAGCGTGATTACGTTCTGGGTGCTGGCCGGCGCTGCAAAATTCCCGAAATGCGCAACCAGCAAATACTGAGAATCGGGCGACAGTGCCAGCGCTCCCGGTTGGGGCGCCACGTTCATGGACTTGTGGATGGAATGATCCGTCGTCGACATGACGTCGATCCGGTTGGCGGTATAGTTGGCGACGTAGAGGACACTCCGCGATTCATCAAGAGCGATGTCCGCGGCTTGTCCGCCGATCGGGACCACCGTACCAAAAGGTTTCGCCGGGCAGGGCAGGCCCGCCCCCAACAAAACCGCCAAGCTAGCGATAGTAATCGAGCAGCAGTTGAAGCGCATAGATGAAGTCTTTCGACGCCTTCGATTAGATTCCCCGCTGGCGGTCAAATCAATAATCGATAAGGCTAATAAGTGCTGCATTACCAAAGTTAGCCGTGTATTTACAGCGATTTGCGCCTATACTGCCGCTGGGGAAACAGGCTCTCCACATGATGAAATCGGCAGCGAAATCCGGGCTTTTTGCGGCCCTAATTCTCTTATTAACGGGGTTGGCGCCAGCCGCCTTGGCGCAGTCGACCACGACCGTTTCTACGGTTCCCTCAGGTGCTTATTACTCCGTGGACGGGCAGTACTTCAATCAGCCCACCACGTTCATTTGGGCGCCTGGCACCAAGCACACCTTAAATGTCGCGCCCGTGCAAAAAGACGTGACAGGAACCACCGAATGGGCGTTTCAGAACTGGGCTTCCGGCACTACCACCTTTAATCTGAATCCCCTCATCATTACGGCTGATCCATCCATGACGGAGTTCCACGCGAACCTGGTTGTGAATTACGGCTTGTCGCTGCGGTTTTTTTCCTGTTCGGATCAGAGCAGTTGCGCCGCATCTCCGGGCATTGTGTATGTAAATCAGACCCCATTCACTTCGGACACCACCATCTTTTTTCCCGTTGGCCAGATCGTGACCGTTCAGGCGCAGCCGAATCCCGGTCATGTTTTCCTTGGCTGGGGAGCTGGGGTCAATCAAGTGGTGACAGGTTTCATCGACACCGTTACCATGAATCAGCCGATCGGCGTCTATCCCGAATTTCAGCAGACCGAGCCCGTTAATCTGGCCACGGTGCCGGCGGGACTGCAGGTATTGGCCGATGGTGTGCCTGTGACGACACCCGCCACGCTCGATTGGGGATGGGCCACTACCCACAACGTAGCTCCAGTTTCGCCGCAGGAGGACACGCACGGGCTCAACTGGGTCTTTTCCTCGTGGAGCGATGGTGGTGCTGCCAGCCATGGCTACACCGTTGCCCAGCTGCTGACCGCCGCGACTTTGACTGCTACCTACGTCCCCGGCGAGACGGTCGCTGTTGAGACGAATCCGCCGGGGCTGCCGATCTACATTGACGGACGCAACAATTGGCCCGGTCCGAGTTTTGTCTGGGGCATTGGCGAAGTTCACCAACTGAACGCGCCTGCCCAGCTTACCGATTCGCAGGGACACATCTGGAGTTTTGTCAGCTGGTCAAACAGTGGGCCGGCGGTTCAGACTTATACCGTTCTGGCGGGCAACCTGGCCAGCGGTGTGACGCTCACGGCTACGTACGCTCCCATGGGGCAGTTGACGCTCACCAGCGTTCCTTCCGGGATCACGTTACAGGCGAATGGTGCTCCCTGCCAAACGCCTTGCAACATCGTGCAGCCTATCGGCGCGCAAGTGAAGGTAAGTGCGCCGGCCAGTCTGCCACTCGGCCCCGGCTCGCGCGCCGATTTTCTGAACTGGTCGGATGGCGCCAAGGGCGATCATACGATTACGTTGGGCCAGCAGACGGTGGCCCTCGAAGCGGACTATCATACTTTGAATCTGCTGACGCTAGCCGCGAATCCCGCCAGTAGCGTGACGTGGCAGGTGCAGCCCGCGTCCGTCGATGGATTCTACGATTCTCAATCCACTGTGCAAGTGGCCGTCACACCAGTAGCAGGTTTCAAGTTCGTTCAGTGGGCGGGCGATTTGAGCGGCACCTCGCCTTCCGGCACCCTGTCCATGAACCTTCCGCGTTCGGTGACCGCGATGCTTGCTCGCGCTCCGTTCATTGCGGTGTCGGGAATTGTGAATGCCGCGGCCACCACGCCGCAGGCCGGAGTCGCGCCCGGTTCGATCGTTTCGATCTATGGCGGGAGCCTGGCAACCAGCACGATGCTCGGCCCCGGCAGTCCGCTGGCGCAAACGCTCGGAAGCGTGATTGTTAGCGGTACCGGTCAGTTATTCCCCCTATTTTTTGTGTCGCCCACGCAAATCAATTTCCTGCTGCCGCCGAATTTCCCGGTTGGGCCGGCCACGCTCACGGTGAGTGTACCCGGGCAGAGCGCCTTGCAATCCAACTTCACGGTGGTGCGGAATGCGCCCGGATTGTTCCAACAAATGCTGGACGGTCAGGCCTTCGCGATCGCGCTGCATGAGGATGGATCTTTGGTCACCACGGCCTCGCCTGCGCAATCCGGCGAACTGCTGACAATGTTTGGGACCGGATTCGGCCCCACAAATCCTCCCACTCCCGAAGGCTTCGCTCTTCCGGCCCAGCCGGTTTTCCAACTGGCCGACCCGGCAACCATCACCGTCGGCGACTCCACCACGATCTCGCCCGACTCCGTATTCGCTGCGCCGGGCCGCGTGGGCGTCGATGAAGTGCAATTCCGCTTGGGCAGCGGCGGGCCCACGGGCATGAATGCGCCGCTGAAACTCACGGTCAACGGAACGGATAGCAATTCGGTTTTGTTGCCGGTTCAGTAGAAATTCCGTACGCTCGCTAACGTCGGACACAGCCCACTCCGAGGCCGTGGTTCGTTGCCTAAGTGGGGCCAGGCCTTTTGGCCTGCCGCCGAGCTTCCGCTCGGCGCGCCTGGACTTTGGACATTCCCCCCAGACGACGCAAAGGCACCGCTCTTGAGGGACGCAATGCGCAATGCTGAAATATCAAACACTTAGCCTGGGGAGCGTCCCTCCGTTGTAGGGCCTCGCGCAGCGGGCAGACCGCTCCCTACCGTCGCGGCTCGGTATGCGTTCCGTTTCCGAGCCGCGACCAAAGGGAGCCAACAGCCCGCTACGCGTGTCCATACCGGAGAGGAACGCGGGGTCCGGTGGGGATTGCGTCCCTCAAGAGCGGTGCTTTGTCCGGCGAAGGCGATCGGGTTTCAATCAGGCACAAAAAAAAGCAGCCCGAAGGCTGCCTTTTAGGTTTTGGAGTGGAGCGCCCGTTAGAACTGCCGGGGCGCCGCGGGACGAAGAGGCTGAGGGAAGCGGGCGGCTGCTTCTGCCCGCTCGGCGGGTTTCTCAAGGACGAGGGAGCGTAAGCCGGGCATCGGATTGACGCCCGCGCGGTGGCCTTTTTCCGCCACGGGGAGCTGCCCCGTAGTCAGGTTCTTCAGGCCGAACAGAGCTAATTCAAACCGGTCCTTTACGCCGACTTTCTGGAAAAGGCGCGACAGATAAACCTTCACGGTGCCCTCGGAAATCATCAGGGTAGTCGCGATTTCCTTGTTCTTCAGGCCTTGCGACAACAGGCTGACCAGCTGGCCTTCGCGCTGTGTGAGGGCCACGCGCCGCGCGCACAGGAAGCTATCGGTCAGCGCTTTTTCAAACCACAACTCGCCCGCCTGCACTTTCTGCAAGCATTTGACCTGGAGGTCCGTCGGCAGGGTCTTGCGCAGAATCCCGCGCACGCCGAGCCCCATGGCCTGGAACGCCAGTTCGGTGGAGATGGAATTCACCCAGAGCACGATTTTGCAACTGGCCATCGCGTGCTTAAGCTCGCTGAGGACGCCGAAAGTGATCTCGGGGGTCAGATCCATCAGAACTAAATCTGGCGAGCCATGCGCAATCTGCTCGAGCAGGCCCGCTACGGTGCCGCACGTAGGCAGCAGTTCAAAGTTTTCGACTTGTCGTAGGACGGACTCGAGTCCCTTGGCCAGGATCGGCTCGTCACTGTAAAGAAGAATCCGCGTCATATTCGTTCTCCACCTCAGAAACTCCCGATAATGCTTACTCAACTTTCCGGCTAATATCCGGCTATTAACGGGGAGTCATTTTGCATTTTGCCCTTATTTACTTCGGATGTCAACAAGAAATTATCATAATTTTCGGCGAATTTATCGCGAATTTATCGGCACATTTTTTTGAAATATCCGAGGGTGTCAATCGCTGCAAAATGGTTCACATTCGTTTATAGGGTGTGGATGCGGCATGTGGCGGGGCATTCCGCAACAGGGCAATCCCCCGTAATTTGCCACCCTCGGAAGCCCGGTAACGTTTTCAAAAAACGTGATTTGCGTTAATAACCTTGGCAAGCACCACGGTATGACCCATTTACGATATTGAACGAATGGATACGCGAACGCTAAATTCGCGGTGTCGCCCTAGGCGAAAAGATGAAGAATATCAACCGGCGTGAAAGCCCGCGCATGGATATTAAGCTCCGGTGTCACGTCACTTCGCCGGCGCTGTGGGCGCGTTGCGCGATGCACACAGAGAATATTAGCCGCAGCGGTATTCTGATCGCCTGGCAGGGCGTGGATGCGGCGCTGCCGCTGCCTGCTGTGGGTCATATCATTACGATCGAAGTGGAATTGCCTGCCAATCATGGCTTCGGACAAAAGTGCATTCATTGCCAGGGAACCGTGATTCGTGTTTGGCGTCCGGAAAATGATTGCCCGCGGGTGGCCTTGCAAGTGAATTACATGGATTTTCGCTCGTTTCACGACCGGCTGCGTTCGCTAGAGTCCATGCAACCGGTTGCCAGCAGTTGGATGGCTTGATAGAAATGAACTCCCGGCGGTCACAAATTGCGCTCCGGTTTTTGCCATCGCTGGCGGATTTCGCCTTTCTCACGCCTTTCGTTTTTCTCTTCGGGCGGATGGATGGGGCGCAAACGCTGCTCGCCGATTGCGATTCCGGCTGGCATATTCGTACCGGCGAGTGGATCATGGCGCACCATCAGGTTCCGGCGCGCGATTTCTTTTCTTTCACCAAAACCGGCCAAACGTGGTTTGCGTGGGAATGGCTGTCCGACGTCGGATTCGCCTGGATGTATCACCACGGAGGACTGGCTACGGTGGTGCTTGCCGGACTTCTGCTGCTGGCCGCCACCTTCGCGCTGCTCTACCGCCTGGCGCTGAGAAAAGCCAACCCGATCGTAGCCTTTGTGGTGACTGCAGCTGCCGCCATCACGTCATCCATTCACTGGCTCGCCCGCCCGCATCTGTTTTCCTTGTTGTTCCTGGTGCTTTTCTACGGAGCGCTTGAGCGGATGCGCGCCGGCCAGAGCCGGGTGGGGGGCGTTCCTTATATGATATTGCTCCCCGCGGCGACGATCCTCTGGACGAATCTGCACGGCGGCTTCTTTATCGGAATCATCATGATTGGCGCCTATGGCGCTGCCGAAGCTTTGCGCGTAATTCTTTCCGGCGACCGCACCCAGTTGGGTCCGCACCGGACCGCGGCGCGGCGCTATTTCTGGATGGCTGCGGCGTGCCTGGCCAGCAGCCTGGTTAATCCGTATTTCTATCACCTGCATCGGCACGTCATCGAATATTTGGGTGATCCTTATCAGGCGCAGCACATCGCCGAATTCCTTTCGGTGAGTTTCCATCATCCGGTCGCGATTTTCTTTGAGTTCCTGCTCCTGACGGGCGGCGCTGCCGCGGTCTGGAACCTCTCGAAGGGTTCGTATTTTGAGCCCATCCTCTTCTTGGTGTGGGCGCATGCCGCGCTGCTGGCTTCGCGGAATCTTCCGCTATTTGCCATTGTGGCAACGCCCATGGTCGCCGCTGCCATAGATGCCTGGCTTCGGAGACTGCCGGTTCTGGAAATACCGGAATGGCTGAAAAGCGCGTCGCAAAAATTTCTGGCGATTGCCGCGGAGACCACCGAGACCGAGATGCTCCCGCGCCTGCATCTGATCAGCGCGGCGGCCGTTCTGCTGGTGGCCGCCCTATTGTACGCGCCCGCTCCGCCGCGGCATTTTCGTCCCGAGTATGACCCGGCTTCGTATCCGGCGGGAGCCATCGCTCTGCTGGGGCAGGACCCCTCGGCGCGCATCTTTACTTACGACCAATGGGGCGACTATCTCATTTACCGTCTGTACCCGAAGACCCGGGTCTTCGTAGATGGCCGCAGCGATTTCTATGGCGAACAGTTCGAGCAGAAATACCTCGACGTCATGAACGTGAAGTACGACTGGGAAACCACGCTGGGCCATTTTGGAATTGACACGATTTTATTGCCCCCTACCATGCCATTGGCCGGCGCGCTGAAAGAATCGAGCCGCTGGCGGGTCGTCTACGACGACGGCGTTGCGCTCGTGTTCCGGCCTTCTGTCCGGAACGCAGGGGACGTAGTTTCTTCCACCTTACCGGGTGGCGGAAAGGGCCGTGATCGCGAGGTCACGAAAACTGAGGCGCATGATCCGCTGATCACGGATGGGAAATCCAAGACTTAGGAGCGAAATCGAAATGACATTGTTGCGGAACTTATGGATCGATGAGCAGGGACAGGACCTGATCGAATATACACTGCTCATGGCTTTTGTGGCGTTGGCTTCCGCGGCCCTATTCCTGGGCGCGGGCGGCAGCATCAAGGGTATCTGGACTGTCACCAACAGCCAGTTGACGCAGGCCAACGCGCAGGCCAGCTAATGCGCGTGGAGGGGCATATCGTCCGTCGCCGTTGTCGAACGGTATGCCCCGCCTGGCACAGGCAACGCGGCCGATTCAGAGCCGTGTGGGAACGGGATTTACAGCGGCAGATGATTGAGGAGTTCCCGGCGACCGGAGAGTCGGGCGGAACGGGGAACAGGAATGAATAAACGATTTTTGGCGGTTTTGGCTTTTGCCTTCGTGGTTGCCCTGGGCGCCAGTCTGATGCTGTACCGGCTGACGTCCAAAAACGGGCAGACCACCAAGGCGGCTCCAGCGGCAGTGAAGCTCGTGCTGGCTGCGCATGACCTCGAAATGGGCGCGCTGCTGCGCGCCGAAGATGTCGCGCTCACCGATTGGCCGGGTGTGGTGCCTCCCGGTTCGGCGGTCAAAGCGGACGACGTGGTGGGCCGCGGCGTGATCTCCAAGATCTTCGCCCATGAACCGATTCTGGATTCGCGGCTTGCGCCCAAGGGAGCGGGTGGCGGATTTGCCGCGACCATCCCCAAAGGCATGCGCGCGGTGGCCGTGCCGGTCAACGAAGTGGTCGGCGTAGCCGGCTTCGTGGGGCCGGGCCAGCATGTAGACGTGCTGATCTCGGGGGTGCCGCCCAATGGCGGAGCCAATCTCGGCACGCTCACCAAAACCCTGCTGCAGAACCTCGAGGTGCTTTCCGCCGGACAGGATTTCAAGAAGGACGCGGAGGGAAAGCCGGTGGCCGTGCAGGTGGTCAATCTTCTGGTAACGCCGGAACAGGCGGAGCAACTCAGCCTGGCCAGCCACCAGACCACCATTCAATTGATATTGCGGAATCCGCTCGATCGCGACGTGACGCAGACTCCCGGAACGGCCATGGCGGCGTTATTCGGCGGTAAGTTCAAGATGCCCACCGGGGCCGCCGGGTCGACCCCGTCGGAAATTGGTCCCGAGAATGCGTTGCCCAAGCGGCGGGTCAAGCCTGTCGACGCGGCTCCCGAGGTGCGTAAAGAAGCGCCCTTTGTGATGGAGATTATCTCCGGGACCAAGCGAAACGAAGCCAAATTTGGCGCTAGCGCTAGCGCGGAGGATAAATAGGTGCTCCAAAAGAAGCATTTCGCAGTAATCGCGGCCACTGCAACGTTCCTCAGCCTGGCCGGATGGCAGTGGGCTGCGGCGGAAACCGCCGAGAGCTCGGCCGCCGCGAGCCAGGGCGCACAACCGCCGGGCGGGCCGGGCAAACTCACGGTTACCGTGGGCAAGTCGCTTGTGATCGATAGCCCGATCAACATCCGCCGCGTCTCAGTGGCCAATGGCGATCTGGTGGAAGCAGTCGCCGTCAACCCCAAGGAAGTGCTCATCAACGGCAAAGGCGTCGGCGACACATCCCTGGTGATCTGGCAGGAAAATGGAACACGCCTGCTCTACGATCTCACGGTCCGCATGAACACCGCCAAACTGGACGCCGTGCGCGACCAAATCGCCCGGGAATTTCCGAACGACAACATCAACGTCACATTCGAAAACGACACCGCATTCGTGCGTGGAACGGTGAAGGATGTGATCTCCGCCGATCGCGTTATGGCAATTGTGGCCACGCTCAGCAAAGAGAAACCGATCAACCTGCTGCGTGTGGATGTGCCGCCGGTCGAGACCCAGGTGCTTCTCAAAGTGCGATTCGCCGATGTGGATCGCAGTGTGGAAACCGATCTCGGCTTCAACTTGCTGAGCGGCGCTGGCAACCAGTTGTCGGGTGTTTCGACCGGCCAGTTCTCGCAGCCGACTTTCGGCGGGAACACCCAAGGCCAGATCACCTACACCGATCCGCTGAATATCTTCCTCTTCCGCAAAGACATTAACCTGTTCGCGACCATCAAAGATCTGGAAAACCGAAACCTGCTGGAAATGCTGGCTGAGCCGAATGTGATGGCCATCAACGGGAAAGAGGCCAGCTTCTTAGCCGGCGGCGAATTCCCGTTCCCAATGGTGCAAGGCGGAGCAGTGGGGTCGGTAACCATCATGTTCCGCGAGTTCGGTGTGCGCCTGAATTTCCTGCCGACCGTCACGCCGCGCGGCACCATCCGATTGCAGGTCGCGCCCGAAGTCAGTTCGCTGGATTTCACGAATGCCGTCACCTTCGAAGGCTTCACGATCCCGGCGCTGTCGACGCGGCGGGTCAAGACCGAGGTGGAGCTGGAGTCGGGGCAGAGTTTCGTGATCGGTGGTCTGCTGGACAACCAAACCACCGAGAATCTGAACAAGATGCCCGGTCTGGCAAACATCCCCCTGTTCGGGAAGCTCTTTCAGTCGAAAGTGTTGAAACGCACCAATACGGAATTGCTGGTGCTGGTTACGCCCGAAATCGTGCGGCCGCTGCCGGCAGGACAGCCCAAACCGGGCCTCAATATGTCGAAGCCGTTCCTGGAACCGAATTCCAAGATCGAAATGTCGCAGCCCCCAATTTCCCAGACGGGCCCAGTCCCGGTGCAGCCGCCGGCGGATAGCGTACCGTTCGAGGAGCTGGTGGAAAAACCGAAGGAGGGGCAAGCATCTCCCAATCCGTCCATTCAGCTTGTGATTCCCCCGCCGCCTCCCGCCCCCAACCCGAATCCCGGTTTGGGAGCGTCCGCTAGCTCTAGCCCGGCAGCCGGCAGCGGAGCAGCCAGCAGATGAATCTAGCACCACGAGGTCCGATATGTATCCTCTGACGATTGGCCTGGCGATTGAGAATCGCGAACTCTGGGATCAAGCTCAGGGTTGCCTAGCCAGCCTGCCGTTTCGTGTCATTGTCGAGCATCAGGACATTGGCGATCTGACCAATTTCCTCGACCGGCTCGAGCGCATGCGGCCCGACGTAGTTCTCGTCGATATCAGCGGCTGGAAGGAGCCGCTGGAAGGTCTAGTGGCGTCGATCCACAATGCCGTCGGCGATCCGATGATCATCGCGCTGCACACGCAAGCCGATGCTGACACCATCCTGTCTTCGATGCGCGCGGGTGTCAACGAGTATCTGTACCCGCCGCTCAATGAGACGCTGCGCAAGGCGCTGGAAAAGCGCTCGGCCGAGCGTAGCCGCAAGCGCGACGGCAGCGCCAAGGGCGCCGGCAAGAGTTACGCGTTTATTTCCGCCAAGGGCGGTTGCGGTTCCACCACCCTGGCCTGTCATGTTGCCGCGGAGCTGGGCCGCCAAAACCAAAAAGTCCTCCTCATGGATCTGGACTTGGACGCCGGCCTGGTAGGCTTCATCACCAAGACCAAATCGGTGTACTCCATACTCGATGCGGTCAACAACCTGCACCGGCTGGACATCTCGTATTGGAAGGCGCTGGTATCCAACGGAATTCCCGGCGTGGAGATTGTCGCTTCGCCGCTGGCCCTCGCCTCCAAGCAGCAGCCGAAAGACGACCAGGTCCGGCACGTGCTGGGCTTTGCGCGGCCACACTATGACTGGACGATCGTCGACTTGGGAAGGAGCCTCACCCGATTGGGATTGGCTGCTCTCGACGAAATCGACGAGGTTTGCCTGGTGACGACGCTGGAAGTTCCGGCGCTGCATCAGGCCAAACAGATCATTCAGACGCTGCTCGACGGCGGTTACGGCAAGGGACGTATCAAGTTGATCCTGAACCGCGCTCCTAAGCGGCTGGACATCACACCCGGCGAGTTGGAAAAAATGCTGGGCGTACCGATTTTCTGCATGGTTCCGAACGATTATCCGGAACTCTACGAAACCTATGCCGAAGGGCGCATGCTTTCGCGCAATTCGGAACTCGGCCGTAACATGGCCAGGCTAGCCGCCAAACTGGGCGGCGTGGAAGAAGAAGGCAGTAAGAAGCGCTTCGCGCTCTTCGGGAGTTAAACAGCAATGGCAGGTGCTCTGGACACCGTAACGAAAAACGCCCAAAACCGGGAAACCGGCTGGGTCAATCGGCTTTTCAACCGCGAGGGCTACACGCCCGAATACCAGGAGCTGAAGTTCACGCTCCATCGCAAACTGCTCGACCGGATCAATCTGGAAGCGCTTTCGTCGATGGCAGGCGAGCGCGTCCGCGCCGAGATTCGCGCCGCGGTGGCCAAGCTGGTCGAAGAAGAGAAAACGCCCCTCAGTCTTGTCGAGAAAGACAGGGTTATTGAAGAGATCCTCGACGAAGTATTCGGCTTGGGCCCGCTCGAGCCGCTGCTGCAGGATCCGACGGTATCCGACATCCTGGTGACCACGCCGCGCCTGGTCTACGTGGAACGCGGCGGCAAACTGTACCGCACTCCGGTGGAGTTTAAAGATGACGCGCACCTGCTGCGCATCATTGAAAAGGTGGTATCGCGCGTCGGCCGGCGCGTGGACGAATCATCGCCTCTGGTGGATGCCCGCCTGCCCGACGGCTCGCGCGTCAACGCGGCCATCCCGCCGGTCGCCGTGGACGGGCCGCTGCTGTCCATCCGCCGTTTCGGCCGCCATGCCCTCAAGGGTGAAGACCTGGTGGCCAAGCTGGCTATGACGGAAGGCATGCTGGAGCTGCTGAAAGGCTGCGTCAGGGCGCGCCTGAACATCCTGATTTGCGGTGGAACCGGTTCCGGTAAGACGACTCTGTTGAACGCGCTCTCTTCCTATATTCCGGAAGACGAGCGCATCGTCACCATCGAAGACGCGGCCGAATTGCGGCTGCAACAGACGCACGTGGCGCGTATGGAAACCCGCCCGCCCAACGTCGAAGGCGTGGGCGCCATTCACATTCGCCAGCTGGTAATCAACGCTCTGCGTATGCGTCCCGACCGCATCATCGTCGGTGAGGTTCGCGCCGACGAAGCGTTGGACATGTTACAGGCTATGAACACGGGCCACGATGGATCGCTCACCACGATTCACGCCAACACGCCCCGCGATGGCCTGGGCCGCCTCGAAGTCATGGTGGGCATGGCCAACTCCAACATGGGAATTCGTTCCATTCGCCAGCAGGTCGCTTCGGCGGTTGACCTGTTTGTGCAGACCTCGCGCTTTAGCGATGGTTCGCGCCGCATCACGCACATCACCGAAGTGGTCGGTATGGAGCAGGACACCATCACGCTGCAAGACATCTTCCTGTTTGAGAAGACCGGCATTTCCGAGTCCGGGAAAGTCATCGGACGGTTCCGCGCCACCGGTATCCGTCCCAAATTCTACGAACGCTTGAAGGCCTGCGGGATTACGCTGGCGCCTCAAATGTTCCAGACGGTGGTGGAGATTAACTAATGCCTTACGGTGTAGGCGTCGTCTTCGTTGTTGTCTTCGTGCTCATCCTGCTATCGGTGAGCGTCGCCACGAAGTTTTTCGATGCGCGGCGCAAGAAGCAGATGAGCGACATGCTGGAGACGGCCTCGGGCGACCAGACCGTTAGCGTCAGCAAACTGCTAAAAGAACTCGAGCCGGACCGGCCATCCGGGTTGAAAGGTCTCCTCAACTCGTTCCAATTCTCCAAGCATGCGCAGGTGCAATTGCAGCAGGCGGGGCTAAGCTGGTCATCGAGCCGCCTGCTGGCCGCCATGGGATTAGCCGCTATCCCGGGATTGGGGCTCGGCTCGCTATTGCCTTTTCTATTAAACGGACCTACCACCGCCATTGTCATGGGCGCCGTTTGCGGCCTGACGCCGTATTTCCTGGTGCGGCACAAGCGCAAGAAGCGCCTGGAAAAATTCGAAGAGCAGTTTCCGGAAGGTCTGGACTTTCTGTCGCGCTCCATGCGCGCTGGTCACGCTTTCACCATCAGCCTGGAAATGCTGGGCGATGAATTAGCGGATCCGCTGGGCCAGGAATTCCGCACGCTGTTCAACGAACAAAATCTCGGCGCGCCGCTCGACCTTGCGTTGCGCAACTTTAACGACCGCGTTCCGTTGCTCGACGCCCGGTTCTTCACCTCTTCAGTTCTGTTGCAAAAACAGACCGGCGGTAATTTAAGCGAGATTCTGACGCGCCTGGCGTGGGTCATCCGTGAGCGGTTCCGCTTGAAGGGACAGGTGAAGGCTGCCAGCGCTCACGGCCGCCTGACGGCCACCATTCTGACCTTGCTGCCGGTGGCCACCATGCTCGGCCTGCTGGTGGTGGCGCCCGGTTACCTGCAGGGCATGGCGCAGGATAACGATGGCAAATGGATGATCGCCGGAGCAGTAGTGGCGCAAATCCTGGGCAATTTCTTCATCAAGAAGATCATCAACATCCAAGTGTAACTATGGACAATTCTTTAATTGTTGCGATTTTCGCGTTCCTGATGGTGATGATCGGCGCCTCATGGGCCGGCTATCACTGGATGTACAAGCCGGGCCGCGCGCTGCGGCAGCTCGGTAATCCGGTCATCACGGGCGCGGGTTCGGGATTGATAGCCGACCCGTCGGAACCACAAGCCAGTACGATTGTGACGGTGCTGCACCAGATCGGCTCGTACGTTCCCACTTCGGAAGGCGAAATGAATACCTTGCGCGCGGATCTGGTGCGCGCAGGATTCCGATCCGAAAACGCGATCCCGGTCTTTTACGGCATCCGCATCACCACAACGGCGCTATTGTTCCTGATCACTTTGTTGCTGCAGGGCAAAGTGCCGGACAATCCGGGTCTGAAAATTGCCCTGCTCGGATTCGGCTGCGTTGCGGGCTGGATTCTGCCGAAGATGATGCTCGAGAAGCGGGTGAAGAAACGCCAGATGATTCTGCGGCTTTCGCTTCCAGATGCGCTCGATCTGCTGGTGGTATCCGTGGAAGCCGGCTTGGGACTCGACCAGGCGATTCAGCACGTGGCGCGCGAACTGGTCGTCAGTCACCCGCAATTGAGCGAAGACATGTCGATGGTGACCCTCGAGATGCGCGCCGGCAAACGCCGTTCCGACGCCTTGCGCAATTTCGCGGAGCGCACCGGAGAGCCGGAAATTCAAAAACTGGTCGCGATTCTTATCCAGAACGACCGGTTTGGCACCAGCATGGGCGAATCGCTGCGTACCCATTCGGATTTCTTGCGCACGCGCCGCCGGCAGGAGGCGGAAGAGCGAGCCGGAAAAGTCGGCGTAAAGCTGGTCTTTCCGATCTTCTTTTTTATTCTGCCGTCGATGTTGATCGTCGCGGCAGGGCCTGGCATTTTGCAAATTTTTAAATACTTGTTCCCGATGATGAAGCACATCGGATAACAGAAAGGAGCACACGGCATGAGTGCAACTGTGATGCAAACGGCGATTTGGGTTTCGGCTGCGGGTATTCTTCTCCTCTTCATGAAGCGCCGGCGCGGCCGCAAGGTTCACCGCTAGCAGAGCCCGCGGTATCTCGCGGCGCTGCTGAATACTGCCAAAAAAAGGAACAAGGAGAGAATTATGGTCCTCGCGCTGCAAGGGGCAATCTGGCTGGGCGCCGGCGTAACCCTAGTCGTCATGCTGACACGCCGCCGCAGACGCGAGCGCTGAGGCTCGTGACGCGAGAGAACCGATGGAATGTCCCTGGGGGCCGGGTGTGTCCGCCCGGCCGTGTTCTACCTCGATCGAGCGCTTGCTCAAGTGCCAAAACAGCGATGGCGGTTGGCCCTACGCCCAAGGTGCGTCCTGGGCCGAGCCAACCGTTTACGCCATCCTGGCGCTCGAGACGGTAGGGGAAGCCGATGCCCGGCGTCGCGGGCTGCGGTGGCTAAGCGGCATCCAGCGGCCTGACGGGAGTTGGCCGCCACACCCCGGCATTGACGAAAGCACCTGGGTAACCGGGCTGGCCGCCTGGCTCGGTCCGGATCAAATCGGCGAACAATCTCACCGCAAGGCAATCCACTGGCTCGCCGGCACCACCGGCCAAGAGTCCAACCTCATCTATCGTGTGCGCGAATGGTTGCTCGGTAATCCACGCCCGCCGGAAATGGAGTTCCCTGGTTGGCCCTGGGTACCGGGGACGGCCGCGTGGGTCTCGCCCACGGCTGTGGCCATGATCGCGCTTCAAAAGGAGTGTCGCCGCTATCCCGACGCTCACCTCGAGCAGCGCATCGACGAAGGCCGGAAGTTTCTGCTGCTTCATATGTGCCGCGAAGGCGGGTGGAATCACGGTTCCGTGCGAGCGCTTGGTTATGAATCCCGCCCCTACCCGGAGACTACCGGAATGGCTCTGGCCGCTCTCGCAGGCGCGCGCTCCCCGAAAATAGACACCGCTCTCGCCCTGGCTCATGACTTCTTGAAAGACTGCCGGTCGGCCGATGCCTGCAACTGGCTGCGGCTCGGGCTTGTGGCTCACGGCCACTTGCCGGATGGCTATTGCCTGCCCCAAGGGTTGCAGTTTCGGACCACCGTCGAAATTTCACTCGATTTGTTGGCGACCGCCACCATCCGGAAGCGTGTGGCGTTCTTCGGATAGCACATGGAACCACGCCTGACCAGACGCGCGTTGCTGGCCGCCTCCGCGCCGGCGGTGTTGCTGACCGCATGCAAGGAGTCCGCGCCCGTCGTGCCCGCATCCGTCTCGATCGTGCGCGTTCCGGCGTACGACCAACGCCTGTACGACACCGTGCGGCGGCTCTTGGCGGAGCAGCGCTTGGACGTGCGCGGCCGCCACGTGGTGCTGAAACCGAACCTCGTGGAATTCGAGCCGTCCAGTTCCATCAATACCAACCCGCTGTTAGTCCATGCCGTGTACGAGGGCTTCCTGGCGATGGGCGCGGCGCGGGTGACCATCGCGGAAGGCCCCGGCCACCGGCGCAATACCCTCGATCTGGCGGATGCCGCCGGCTATTTTCACATCGTTCCGAAATTTGAGGACGTCTTCGTCGATCTCAACCTGGACGAAGTCACGCGCGTGCGCCCCAAGCGGCAATTCTCCAAAATGGAGAAACTCTATATGCCGAACACCGTTCTGGGCGCGGATCTGCTGGTTTCGATTCCCAAAATGAAGACGCACCACTGGGTGGTCGCCACGCTGTCGATGAAGAACCTGTTCGGAACCGTGCCCGGCGGGATTTATGGCTGGCCCAAGAACATCCTGCATTGGTCGGGAATCGAGGAGTCGATCGCCGACCTGCACGCCGTATTCCCACGCAAGTTCGCGGTCGTCGATGGCATCGTCGGAATGGAAGGCAACGGACCGATTCAGGGCACCCCGAAGTTTGCCGGAGTTCTGGTAGCCGGCCGCGATTTCCGCGCGGTGGATGCCACCTGCTGCCGCATCATGCGAATTGATCCGCTGCGCATCAACTATCTGCGGCTGGCAGCCGGGAACGACGCCCAGCTGTGGGAATCGAATATACGGCAGACCGGGGAAAGCATTGCCACCGTCGCGACCAAGTTCCAGTTGATTCCACAGTTTGAACGCGCGCATTTGGAGACGCTGTGATGCCCGGCGGAGGACGCGATCGTCTCCGTCACGTTTTCATTTCCGTAGCCCTGCTCGTCCCCTGTTTCTGGCAGACGCGCATCCAGGCGGGCGATCTCTCCAGTCACATCTACAATGCCTGGCTGGCGCAGTTGATCGAGAATGGACAAGCCGGTGGTTTGGCCATCGTCCGGCAGAGCACGAATATTCTCTTCGATCTGCTTCTCAGCCGTCTGTTCCGGTTGGCCGGCGCGGAATGGGCGCAGCGAGTGGCGGTCTCCGTGGCAGTGCTGATTTTTGTGTGGGGAGCTTTCGCCTTCATCTCCGCGGCGGCGGAACGCCGTCCCTGGCACCTCATCCCGGCAATCGCCATGCTGGCGTACGGGTGGGTGTTCCACATGGGCTTCTTCAACTTCTACTTGTCGATGGGCCTGTGTTTTTGGGCGTGCGCGCTGTTTTGGAAGTTCCAGCTCCGGCGCGCGGTCGTAGCAGTTCTGCTTCTCGCCCTCGCGTACACAGCCCATGCGCTGCCCGTCGGGTGGGCCATAGGCCTGATGCTGTACACATATGTTGCCCGCCGGATTCCGGCCAGGATGCGCCCGTGGCTTCTGGTTGCCGGTTTGCTCGTGATTGTTCTGTTCCGCGTGGTAGTGAGCCGCAGCTTTCCTGCCGAGTGGTCGCCGCAACAGCTCACGCTAGCCACTGGGGCGGACCAAGTTTTCGTCTTTGATGGCAAATACTACCTCTTCCTGGTCGGCTTGCTGGCAATCTGGGGATCGCTCTTTCTGGAAATGATGCGCGGCCGCAGCCTGAAAGAACTGGTTTCCAGCGTTCGATTTCAGCTGAGCGTTTTGAGCGCGGCCGCCGTGGCGATCCTGCCAACCGCCGTGGCGCTGCCTGGCTATAACCAGGCACTGATCTTTATCGGCGAGCGCATGTCACTGGGAGTTGGTATCTCAATCTGCGCCACACTAGCCATCGCGCAGGCGCGAGCGGCGCATCGATATGCATTGCTCTTTCTCGCGGCCGGCTATTTCCTGTTTCTCTTCCGCGATGAACGGCTTTTGAACCGGTTTGAGGACCATGTTGAGGAGATCGTGGCGCAACTGCCTCCAGGGCAGCGCGTGGTAAGCCCCTTCATCGATCCAGACTTGCGAGTGAACGCCCTGGCGCACATGGTCGACCGCGCCTGTATGGGCCGCTGTTACAGCTACGCCAATTACGAGCCTTCCACCGCGCAGTTTCGCGTTCGAGTGGTCGATGCCAATCCGATCGTGGCGGAACATTACAACGACGCCTGGGAACTACAGACCGGCCGCCACGTGGTGCAGGATCGTGAGGTGCCGCTGTTCCGGATTGGCGTCAGCGGGGAAGGGCAGTTGGCCATCCAGAGTTTGAAAGCGGGTGTTTTGTGCCGAAGCACGTTATGGGAAGTGTTAAAGAGCCGCACGCCTTCGATCTGATTCGCAACTGGCGGAATTCGCTCACGCTTCGCCGCATCTTGGTCGACGGCGGGTTGCTACTGGCACTCGTAGCCTGCTCCTCCTGGTTTGCCCGGAGGTAGCCCTAGACCGGCTGCGGCACGGTCAGAAGCACCATCAGGTTCCACACCACCAGACCGCCATACCAGTAGGTGATCCAGCGAATCAGGTAGTGCTTCTTCAACTGGATGCAAACCCCACCCAGGCCCAGTGCAAAGACCTTGGAAAGTACCACGCCGAGGCTAGGCCCGAAATGCATGAGGCCTCGTATGAAAGGGCTAGCCTCGGCAGCGCCCATGCGGATCCCGATGAGCGTAGTCAAGAGATCCAGCAGTTGCAGATAGATGAAGATATGAGTGACGCTCATCTGCTGTCTGAAATCCCCGTTTAATTCCCCATCATTGTAGCCGGAAGCCGGCGCCAAAACGCTAGGCTTTCGTACTCCATCTCCCATGCGTCGGTGGCGTTCAGTTCTAAACATGTTCGGGCCGTACCGGTTTGTTCGTTTGCGGGAAATTTCGTACAATGTGACTTAAGGTGGAGGTGGGTCTTCTCGAGTAGCAGACGAACCGCAACCCTTGTTCCCTCGGCGGTACCTGCAAGTTTCCACGCCTTTTTTACCCTTTTCTTCCCTGCTGATTGCCGGATTTGTGGTTCGCCCCTCGAAGAGTTGACGCGGATTCCGCTTTGCCGCGAGTGCTTGCGGTCTCCGGAGCCCTTCCTGCCGGAGTTTTACTGCGTCAGATGCCGCACTCCTTTTGAAAACGCCTTCCCGCTGGATGCGGAAGGCCGGTGCCCCTTGTGCCGCAATGGTCTGCGCGGATTTGATGCGGCATATTGCTTCGGCTCCTATGAAGGCGTTTTGCGGGAATGGATTCACCTTTATAAGTACGGCCGGGTGAAAACCCTGGTCAGGCCACTGGGCGAATTGCTGGCTGCGGCCTTGCCCAGCGGGGAGCAATGGGACGCAGTGGTACCGGTGCCCCTTCACTGGCGCCGGCGCTGGCGCCGGGGATTTAACCAGTCGGACCTGCTGGCGCGTTTTGTCGCCATGCGCCGAAACGTTCCGGTGATTCCAGCGCTGAAGCGCGTCCGGTACACGCCGACTCAGACCGGGCTCAGTAATACTGCTCGCCGCAAGAATGTAGCGGCGGCATTTGACACCGTCCGGCGCCGCTCCGTCGCGGGCCGGCGCATTCTGCTGGTAGACGATGTGATGACCACCGGGTCGACGGCCGCTGCTTGTGCGGCAGCTCTCCGCCGGGCCGGCGCCACCAACATCACGCTATTGACGGTGGCCAGGGCCGACCGGCGTCTCAATGCCGCCTCTTTCGACCCGTCGGAACATCAACCAGGGAGTTCTCGGAATGGCGAATGATCGACTGCAAAGACCCGTGCTGGTCTTGAATGCCAGCTATGAGCCGATCAACATTTGCGCGGCGCGGCGGGCGCTGGTGCTGGTTCTCAAAGGTGTGGCGGCGGCCGAGGAGGAATCTCTCCACGCGATTCACTCGGCGCGCGCTCACGTTCGCCTGCCCTCCGTCATCCGCCTGCTCGAATATCGCCGCATCCCTCATCAAACGCGCGCCCTTTCGCGCAAGAACATTCTGATGCGCGATCGCTACACCTGCCAGTATTGCCATCGCACGATGCCGTCGGGCGAACTCACGCTCGATCACGTAGTTCCCCGCTCGCGCGCCGGCGAATCGGCCTGGGAAAACCTGGTGGCCTGTTGCCATCCTTGCAATAACCGCAAGGGAAACCGGACACCGGAGGAGGCCGGAATGAGGCTGGCCCGCCAGCCACGGCCCTTCAGTCTCCACACCAGCCGTCACCTGATGCGCATGCTCGGCCGGGGCGATGCGCAATGGCGGAAGTACCTCTTTTATTAACGCTTCGGTTCCATTGGCGTTCAACTACGGATCCCTACGGCGTGAGTCTGCACATTAGCCGGTAAGCTCAGAGTCGCGATTGGGCAGCAGGTGCCCATATATTCGACGCCGTTTCTCCACAGAGCGAAGAAAAATTCGACTGGTAGAGTCTCGCCCTCAACCGCGGGAATCGTCATAAAGTGAGTCGCACTGTGGCCTCCTTCGGTCGAGAATAATATGGAGAGAAACCGGCATTGGACTCGGTTTCGATTTCCGCCGAGAGCACGGAGTGCATATGAGCCGAATAATGATTTTTTTGGCGCTGGCATCCTCAGTGTCAACCTGCGTTGCAGGAAATGTTCGA
>Ga0335077_10000819_pt1 | contig 35432 bp, 33 predicted proteins | sample Lox_Sample_31_FD_207151 | JGI IMG/M metagenome (GOLD analysis project Ga0335077, IMG submission 207151) | Soil microbial communities from Loxahatchee National Wildlife Refuge, Florida, United States - Lox_Sample_3.1 | ecosystem: Environmental > Terrestrial > Soil > Wetlands | place: USA... | reverse complement strand
ATGCTCTCTTGCTGAATCATCTCCGCCTCTGTTCGCCGTCGGCCGCAGCCGCTATTTCGCCCGTTCCACGATTTCGACCACCCGCCACCGGACGGTCTTGGCCAGCGGGCGGGTTTCCATGATCCGCACCGTGTCGCCCACCTTGGCATCCAGCCCGTCGTTCCGCGCCTTCACTTTGGTCGAGCGGGTCACCTGCTTCCCGTAGACCGCGTGCGCGAAGCGGCGGGTCAGTGTGACCGTGACCGTCTTGGTCATCTTGTCGCTGGTCACAACGCCCTGGCGGACCTTGCGCCGGGAGCGGACCGTCTCGGTCGGTTTGGTCATGGTCTCGTCGTCCCTAGCGCGCCAGCTCCCGCTGGCGCAGGAGCGTCTGGACCCGCGCGATGTCCCGCCGGAGGTGGCGGAACCGCATCGGGTTCTCGATCGATTCGGTGGCCGAACGGAACCGGAGCCGGAACCGCTCCTCCGTCAGCTCCGCCAGCTTGGCCTTGAGCTCGTCCACCGACAGTTCCCGAAGCTCGCTCGCCTTCATGCTCAGTCCTCCGCCCGCTTGATGAACCGGGTCTTGACCGGCAGCTTGGCCGCGGCGAGGCCCAAGGCCTTCCGGGCCAGCGCCACCTCAATCCCCTCCACCTCGAACAGCACCCGGCCCGGCTTGACGACCGCCACCCATCCTTCCGGGTTGCCCTTGCCCTTCCCCATGCGGGTCTCGGCCGGCTTCTTGGTGATCGGCTTGTCGGGAAAGATGCGAATCCAGACCTTGCCGCCGCGCTTCATCTCGCGCGTCATGGCCACCCGGGCCGCCTCGATCTGGCGGTTGCTCACCCAGCCCGGCTCGAGGGTCATCAACGCATATTCGCCGAAGGCCACAGTGCTCCCCCGGACCGCAATGCCCCGGGTACGGCCCTTGAACATCTTCCGGAACTTGACCCGTTTCGGTGCCAGCATGGCTCAGGCTCCCGTGCTGTAGGTGCGGCCCGAGAGGTCTTCCACGACTTCACCCTTGAAGATCCAGACTTTGATCCCGATCGTGCCGTAGGTCGTCTTGGCGGTGCTTGTCGCGTAGTCGATGTCGGCGCGCAGGGTGTGCAGCGGGACCCGGCCCTCCCGGTACGACTCGGTCCGCGCGATCTCCGCCCCGCCCAGCCGGCCGCCGGCCCGGACCCGGATCCCCTGGGCCCCCATCCGCATCGCACTCTGCACGGCCCGCTTCATCGCGCGGCGGAACGAAATGCGCTGCATCAGCTGGTGCGCGATGTTGTCCGCCACCAGCTGCGAGGAGACTTCCGGCCGCTTGATCTCCTCCACGTTGATCGCGGCTTCCTTGCCCGTAAGCTGGGCCAGCTCGTCGCGCAGCTTGTCCACTTCGGCGCCCCGCTTGCCGATAACCACGCCCGGCCGGCCGGTATGCACGGTGACCGTCACCTTCCCCGGCTTGCGCTCGATATCGATCTGGGCGATCGCCGCGTGCCCGAGCCGCGCCTTCAGGTACTTCCGGATCAGCTCGTCCTCCTTGAGGAGAGCCGGCATGTCCTTGGTCGCGAACCAGCGCGACGTCCACGGCTTGACGATGCCGAGTCGGAGACCGGTCGGGTGGGTCTTCTGGCCCATTACGAGCTCTCCTTCGTGGCCACGTGGATCTCCACGTGGGAGGTGCGCTTCTTGATCGGCACGCCGCGGCCCTGTGCCGCCGACTGGAACCGCTTGAGCGGCGTGCCCATGTTGATGATCGCCTTGGTCACCCGCAGGTCGTCGACGTCGAGGTGCTCATTGGCGCGAAGCGCCGCCTGCTCGGCGTTGGCCACCGCGGAGCGGAGCGTCTTCTCGATCTGCTTCGCCGCGTACTTCTTGTTGAACTTGAGAATGGCGAACGCCTCGTTGACGTCCTTCCCCCGGATCAGGTCCATGACCAGCCGCATCTTCCGGGACGACTGGCGCGCATGGCGCTGGATCGCTCGCGCTTCCATGTGTTACTCCACCTTGGCTTTCTTGTCCGCCACCAGCTTCCCGCTGTGCCCGCGGAACAGCCGGGTCGGGGCAAACTCGCCAAGCTTGTGCCCCACCATGTTCTCGGTGATGTACACCGGCACGAACTTGTTGCCGTTGTGCACCGCAAAGGTGTGACCCACGAACTCCGGCAGGATCGTGCTGGCGCGGCTCCAGGTCTTGACCACCCGCTTCTCATTCCGGGTGTTCATGGCCTGTACCCTCGAGAGCAGCGCCGGCTGCACGAACGGGCCCTTCTTGATGCTGCGGGACATCAGCCGTTTCCTCCCGTCGCCTTGCCGCGACGCCGCCCGCGGACGATGTACTGGTTCGAGGCCTTCTTGCGCCGCCGCGTCTTCCGGCCTTCCGGCTTGCCCCACGGGCTCACCGGCGGCCGGCCGCCGGAACTCTTGCCCTCGCCGCCACCCAGCGGATGGTCAACCGGATTCTTGGCCACGCCGCGCACCCGGGAGCGCCGGCCCAGCCAACGGGTCTTGCCCGCCTTGCCGCGCGAGAGCAGCTCATGCTCCGCGTTGCCGACCTCCCCCAGGGTGGCCATGCACCGCGCGTGCACTCGGCGCATCTCCGTGGACCGCAGCCGGATCGTCACGTAGTCGCCTTCCTTCGCCACCACCTGGACCCCGGCGCCCGCCGACCGGGCGAGCTGGCCCCCCTTGCCGATCTTGAGCTCGACGTTGTGCACCGTCTCGCCCAGGGGGACTTCCCCGATTGGGATCGCGTTCCCGACCCGCGGGTCGACGCCCGGCCCGGAGAGCACGGTGTCGCCCACCTGAAGCCCCTTGGGGTGCAGGATGTAGCGCTTGTCGCCGTCTGCGTACCGGACGAGTGCGATTCGCGCGTTGCGGTTCGGGTCGTATTCGATCGTCGCGACCTTGCCGGGGACGCCGAACTTGTTCCGCTTCCAGTCGATCTTCCGGTACATCTTCTTGTGGCCGCCGCCGATGTACCGCATCGTGACGTGGCCCTTGTTGTTCCGCCCGCCCGTCTTGCGAATGGGCTCGAGCAGCGACTTCTCCGGAGTGGTCGCGGTGAGCTCGCCGAAGTCCGACACCGAGCGGAAGCGCGTGCCCGCCGTGACGGGCTTGAACTGACGGATACCCATCTCAGCCCTCGAACACGGGGAGGGACTCCCCTTCCTTCAGGGTTATGATCGCCTTCTTCCACCGGGCGGTGAGCCCGCGGGTGCGGCCCCGCACCACGGAGTTGCGACGCACCTGCATGGTCCGCACGCGGACCGCGGTGACGCCGAACAGCTGTCGCAGCGCCTCCCGAATCTCGTGCTTGTTCGCGGCCGGGTGCACCTCGAACGCATACTCTTTCCGAAGCTGATAGGCCGCGGACGACTTCTCCGTGACCACCGGGCGAAGAATCGTCTCGTGAAGTCCGGGCATTACTTGCCTCCCTTCTTCTTCGGCGCCGGCTTCCGTTCGCGCTTGCTCGGCGCCTGCTTGGCCGCGGGCTTCTTGGCCGAGGCCTTGGGCTTCGTCGCCTTCGCCGCGGCCGGCTTGGCCGCCTTCTTCTTGCCCCGCGACGCCGCCGGCTTCTCCTCCGGGGCCTTCGCGGGCTTGCGCGGGCGTTCCCGCACCGGCGCCCCTTCCGGCTTCGGCGCGGGGACGAACGGCCGGACGAACGGATGCGCGGGCTCGTTCCCGAGCGCGGGCTCCTCTACCAGGATCACCTCCGCCCACAGCACGTCATACGCGGTGGCGTCCCCGTAGGGCAGCACGTCCACCCGGGGCAGGTTCCGGGCGCTCAATAGCACGGCCTCGCTCACTCCGTGTGTCAGGACCAGCACCTTCCTGTCCGCGACGCCCAGCTTGGTCAGGAGCGCCACAAGCTCCCGCGTCCTGGGGCTCTGCTGCTCGAACCGCTCGATCACGTACAGACTGCCCTCGGAGGCCCGCGCGTTCAAGGCACTCTTGCGAGCGAGCTGCTTCACCTTGCGAGGCAGGCTCAGGCGGTAGTCGCGGGGCTGCGGCCCAAAGACGGTGCCGCCCCCCGGCCACAGTGGCGAACGAATCGAGCCCTGCCGGGCCCGCCCCGTGCCCTTCTGCTTCCACGGCTTCTGGTTGCCACCCGAGACAAAGCTCCGGGTCTTGGTGGCGTGGGTCCCCTGCCGCTGGTTGGCCAGGTGAACCGTCACCGCATCGTGCAGGACGGGAGCGTTCACGGTGCCGTCGAAATACGCGGCGGGGAGCCGGAAGGCCGAGCCCTTGCGGGCCCCGGCGGGCGAAAAGTGCGGGGCCTCAATCATGGCGACTCCGGCCGTGCTGCTTGTTCACCAGGAGAATCCCGTGCTTGGCGCCCGGCACCGCGCCCCGGACAAACAGCAGGTTCCGTTCGGCGTCGATCCGCACCACCTTGAGCCCCATCTCGGTGTGGCGCTCGGCGCCCATGTGCCCGGGGAGCCGCTTGCCTTTGATGACCCGCGAGGGGTCGGTGCCGGGCGAGATCGACCCCGGCTTGCGGTGCCGGGTGTTGCCATGCGTTTCCGGTCCGCCGCCGGCGCCGTACCGATGCACCAGGCCCTGAAACCCGCGGCCTTTGGACGTGCCGGTGACCTTGACCAGTTCCCCCGGCGTGAAGATGCCGACCGTGACGGTGTCGCCCGGCTTGTAAGCCTGCGCGTTGCTGCCGAACTCCCGGAGGATCCGGGGTGCGGCCTCGAGCGACGCGGCCTTGGCGTGGCCCAGCTCCGCGCGGCTGGCGCGGTGCGGGGCCTGGGCGCCGTAGCCGAGCTGCACCGCCCCTTCCTTGACCAGCAGCACGCGGCAGGGGCCGGCCTCGATGACCGTCACCGGCACCGACGAGCCGTCCTCCGCGAACACGCGCGTCATCCCGAGCTTGCGCCCGATGAGTCCGTTGGCCATGGCTATTCGACCTTGATCTCCACGTCCACGCCGGCCGGCAGGTCGAGCTTCGTCAGCGCGTCCATCGTCTGCGGGCGAGAGTCGTTGATGTCCAGCAGCCGCTTGTGGGTCCGGAGCTCGAACTGCTCGCGGCTCTTCTTGTCGATGTGCGGACTGCGAAGCACCGTCCACCGCTCGATCTTGACAGGCAGCGGGATGGGTCCCGAGACCTGGGCCCCGGTCTTCTCCGCCGTCCGCACGATGTCGGCCGCGGCCTGGTCCAGGATCCCGTGATCGAACGCCTTCAACCGAATGCGAATTCTCTGCGCCATACTCGCCTCGTCGCTGTCCGCCTTGCCGCCGGGGCCTGGCCCCGGCGGCCCCTGCGGCGGCTACTTCAGGATCTTGGTGACCACCCCGGCGCCCACCGTCCGGCCGCCCTCGCGGATTGCGAAGCGCAGCCCCTCCTCCATCGCGATCGGGATGATGAGATCGATCTTCATCTGGATGTTGTCACCGGGCATCACCATCTCGACGCCCTCGGGCAACTCCACCGACCCGGTCACGTCGGTCGTCCGGAAGTAGAACTGGGGCCGGTACCCCTTGAAGAACGGGGTGTGCCGCCCGCCCTCTTCCTTGGTAAGCACGTAGACTTCGGCATTGAAGCTGGTGTGGGGGGTGATGCTCCCCGGCTTTGCCAGCACCATGCCGCGCTCGATTTCGTTCTTCTCGATGCCGCGGAGCAACAGGCCGACGTTGTCGCCCGCCTGCCCCTCATCGAGCAGCTTGCGGAACATCTCCACGCCCGTCACCGTCGTCTTCTTTTCGGCGTTGAACCCGACCAGTTGGACCTCCTCGCCCACCTTGATCCGGCCCCGCTCGATCCGGCCCGTGGCCACGGTGCCGCGGCCCGTGATCGAGAACACGTCCTCGACCGGCATCAGGAACGGCTTGTCCACCTCGCGCTTGGGCTGGGGGATATAGCTGTCGAGCGCGTTGAGCAGCTCCCACATCTTCTCGACCCACTGCGCCTCGCCCTTGATGGCACCCATCGCCGACCCGCGGATGACGGGCAGCTCGTCGCCCGGAAACTCGTACTTGCTGAGCAGCTCCCGCACCTCGAGCTCGACCAGGTCCAGCAGCTCGGGATCGTCCACCAGGTCGCACTTGTTGAGGAAGACCACGATCGAGGGGACGTTGACCTGGCGCGCCAGCAGGATGTGCTCGCGGGTCTGGGGCATCGGGCCGTCGACCGCGCTCACGACCAGGATGGCTCCGTCCATCTGCGCCGCGCCGGTGATCATGTTCTTCACGTAGTCGGCGTGACCCGGGCAGTCGACGTGCGCGTAGTGGCGCTTCTCGGTGCTGTACTCCACGTGGCTCGTGGCGATCGTCAGGATCTTGGTCGGGTCCCGGCGGCCCTGGCTCTCGGAGGCCTTCGCCACCGTGTCGTAGGGGACATACGCCGAGAGACCCTTGTCAGCCGTCACCTTGGTCAGCGCGGCCGTCGTGGTGGTCTTCCCATGGTCAACGTGGCCGATGGTGCCGACGTTCACGTGGGGCTTGGTGCGCTCGAATTTGGCCTTGGCCATACGATCCTCGAGGTAACAGGCAGACTGCCGTTAGGACTTCTTCTTGGCGATGATCGCTTCCGCGATCGACTTCGGAACTTCTTCGTAATGATCGAACTCCATCGTGTACACGGCGCGGCCCTGCGTCATGCTGCGCAGCTGCGTCGAGTACCCGAACATCTCCTTGAGCGGAACGTCGGCCGCCACCACCTGGGCCTCCCCCCGCTGGGTCATCCCGCCCACCTTGCCCCGGCGGCCCGACAAGTCGCCCACCACGTTGCCCAGGAAATCGGCGGGGGTCACAACCTCCACCTCCATCACCGGTTCCAGGATGATCGGCCGGGCCTGCTGCGCGGCCGCCTTGAACGCCATCGAGCCGGCGATCTTGAACGCCATCTCGGAGCTGTCAACATCGTGGTAGCTGCCATCGGTCAACGTGGCCTTCACGTCCACCACGGGGTAGCCGGCCTGGATGCCGTTCTCCAGAGCCTCGCGGATCCCCGCCTCGACCGGCTTGATGAACTCCCGCGGGATCACGCCGCCCACGATCTTGTCCTCGAACACGAATCCCTCGCCCGGCTTCGACGGTTCAAGGTTGATCACGACGTGCCCATACTGACCCTTGCCGCCGGACTGACGAATGAACTTCCCTTCGACATCGGCGACCTTGCGGGTGATCGTCTCGCGGAATGCTACCTGCGGCTGCCCCACGTTGGCCTCGACCTTGAACTCCCGCTTCATCCGGTCGACCAGGATCTCGAGATGCAACTCGCCCATCCCGGCGATGATCGTCTGGGCCGTTTCGGGGTCGGTCCGCACCCGGAAGGTCGGGTCCTCCTCCTGCAATTTCTGGAGCGCCATTGACAGCTTGTCCTGGTCCGCCTTGGTCTTCGGCTCGATGGCGACGTCGATGACCGGGTTCGGAAACTTCATGGCCTCCAGGATGATCGGCTCGTCCTCGTCGGAGAGCGTGTCGCCGGTACGGGTATCCTTGAGCCCGATCGCGGCCCCGATATCGCCGGCCAGCACTTCCTGGATCTCCTCCCGCTTGTTGGCGTGCATCTGGAGGAGGCGCGCGACCCGCTCCTTCTTGTCCTTGGTCGCATTGTAGACATAGCTCCCGGCCTCCAGCTTGCCGGAGTAGACCCGGAAGTACGTGAGCCGCCCGACGAACGGGTCGGTCATGATCTTGAACGCCAGGGCCGCGAACGGCGCGTCGTCCTTCGGGGTCCGCGTGATATGCTGGGTATCGTGGAGCGGCACGTGCCCCTCGATCTCCTTCACATCCGTGGGACAGGGCAAGTAGTCGATCACGCTGTCCAGCAGGGCCTGCACGCCCTTGTTCTTGAACGACGCCCCGCACAGCACGGGGACGAAGCCGTGGCAGATCGTCGCGTTCCGAATCGCCCCGCGGACCTCCGCCTCCGTCAACTCCTCCCCGCCCAGGTACTTCTCGAGCAGCGAGTCTTCGTGCTCGATGGCCGCCTCGATCAGCTCGTGCCGGTACTTCGCCACCTTGTCCTTGTAGGCGTCCGGCACCGGCATTTCGGAGAAGGTCTTGCCCAGCGTCTCCTCGTGGAAGACAACTTCCACCTGCCGAATCAGGTCGATGTGCCCCGTAAAGGTGTCCGAGGCGCCGACCGGGAGCTGCAACGGGTGGGCTTTCTTCGTCAGGCGGTCCCGAACCATGTCGAGGCAGCGATAGAAGTCGGCCCCGATCCGGTCCATCTTGTTCGCGAAGACCAGCCGCGGCACGCCGTAGCGATCCGCCTGGCGCCACACCGTCTCGGTCTGGGGCTCGACCCCGGCCACCGAGTCGAGCAACGTGACCGCCCCGTCCAGGACCCGCAGGCTCCGCTCTACTTCGGCCGTGAAGTCGACGTGGCCCGGGGTATCAATGATGTTGATCCGGTACTGCGTCCCCGCCCGGGTCCAGAAGCAGGTCGTCGCAGCCGAGGTAATGGTGATGCCGCGCTCCTGCTCCTGCTCCATCCAGTCCATCGTGGCGGCCCCCTCGTGCACTTCACCGATCTTGTAGTTCTTGCCGGTGTAGTAGAGGATCCGCTCGGTGGTAGTCGTCTTCCCGGCATCAATGTGCGCCATGATGCCGATGTTGCGATAGCGTTCCAGCGGGGTTTCGCGCGCCATTCCGTAGCCTTGCCTGGTCCTCCGCCCGGTCGGCACAGCGACCCGCGGATCTTCATCTGGCGCACTCGCCCGCGCCGCTTCGATTCGGGAGCCTCCACCAGCGAAAAAGCGGGGCGACCGACCCGGGCCCTGCCCGGTGGTATCGCTCCGCGCGCATCCGGACGTACCGCCGGATGAGGACCTGGTGGCCCCACGCGTTGTCGTCAGAGGGTCGGAGGTGGCTAGCGGGCCCCAAGGTCCAGGAGCGGCCGTCACGCGACCCGATGTGTTCCTCTCCCACGTTCATTGGCCGGGGCGCATCCTCCGCCACAGCCCCCAAGGCGGGGAGCCCACAAAGCTACTTCAGGAGCCCTACCAGCGGTAGTGGGCGAATGCCCGATTGGCCTCGGCCATTCGGTGGGTGTCTTCCTTCTTCTTGATGGCGTTCCCCTCCCCCTTCGAGGCGAGGATCAGTTCGGCCGCCAGCCGCTCCTGCATCGTCTTCTCGGACCGCCCGCGTGCAAAATCGATGACCCAGCGCATCGCGAGCGCGGTACGGCGCTCGGGTCGCACTTCGACAGGCACCTGCAGCGACGCCCCGCCCACCCGCCGGCTCTTCACCTCCAGCGCGGGCTTGACGTTGTTGACCGCCTGCTTGAACACCGTCACCCCTGGCTGGCCGGTGCGCTCCTCGATCAGGTCCATCGCGGAGTAGAAGATCCGCTCGGCGGTGCTCTTCTTGCCCTCGTACATCAGCGAACTGATGAACTTGGAAACCGTCTGACTGTCGTACCGGGGATCCGGCGGCACGGGCCGACGGACTGCCTTGTTCCGGCGACTCATGCCTTACCTCCCGGGGCGCCAGCCTTGGGGCGCTTGGCGCCGTACTTCGACCGACTCCGGCGGCGGTCGTTGACTCCCGCCGCATCGAGCGCGCCGCGCACGATATGGTAGCGCACCCCAGGCAGGTCCTTCACCCGGCCACCCCGCACCAGCACGATCGAGTGTTCCTGGAGATTATGCCCCTCACCGGGGATGTAGGCGATGATCTCAAAGCCGTTGGTGAGGCGCACCTTCGCGACCTTGCGGAGGGCGGAGTTCGGCTTCTTGGGCGTTGTGGTATAGACCCGCGTGCAGACCCCGCGACGAAACGGATTCTGGCGGAGCGCGGGCGACTTGTCCTTGTAGACCGGTGCCTTGCGGCCCTTGGCGACGAGCTGGTTGATCGTGGGCATAGACCGCCAAACGTATCGGGCAGGACAATGCAGGTCAAGGGCTTACGCTCAAGCGCCCTGCTCCCAGGCCAGCGGACCCGCGCCGTTAGGGACCGGTCCGCGCCTGCAGGACGTAGCGACCGGTGTGAAGGGTCGTATTGTCCCCGATCCAGACCCCCCGGCTCACCTCCAGGTAATAGGTCCCCGCCCCCAAGGACTGCGAGATGCGCGAGCAGTAGTTGTTGTTGGTCGGATCGATATCCACGCTCTGACCAAGCTGGTTCCCGTTCTGATCGAACAGGGTGAGCGTCGTGTTGAGGTCGAGGGCGAAGCCGCAGTAATTCCCGAAGAACCCGGACGTCTCGAAGCTGTAGGTGCCCGAAGCGGGGATCTGAACCTTGTAGAAGTCGGTCTGATCCGTGCTGGTGAGATTGCCCTCCGTGTACCCATCCAGAAAGAGGCGGTTGGCCTGGGTGAGCTGTGCGTTCGGTTCCACCTCGACCGGGTAGCCGATCGAAAAGGCCGCGAACGCGCCGGCACTGCTCGACACCGCTACCGCCGTGGGGTTGGAGACTCCGCCGAAGGCGCCGAAGCGGCGGCCCGGGGCCCCGATCGCCGTGTCGCCCGACTCGTCCTCGCCGGCAACCACGTAATAGTGGCCATCGGGGAGGCCGCTCAGGGTGTAGTTGCCTCCGCTCGCCGCGACCTTGGCGACCACCGCGCCCGTCGCGGAGTCCACCGCCCGCACGTAGAGCTGACGTGGAGGTGCCATGGTCTGGGTGAGAGCATCGCGCGCGTCGACGATGCCGGAGCCCAGCTGCTCGCTCGGGTCCAGGGGCGACACGTAATCGACCAGCAGACTGGTCAGCATCGCCGGCGTCAGCCCGGGGTTCTGAGCCAGCAGCAGAGCGGCAATGCCCGCGGCATGTGGGGCCGCCATCGAGGTGCCGAAGTAGCGCGCCGTGCCCGGCACGCAGGGCGAGGGATAGACGGTAAAATCACAGACCGTCGAGTAGATCCCGTAGGTCCCGTCGGTCCCGGGCGCGGGGGGGAACTCCCCGCCTGGCGCCGCCAAGTCCACGGTGCTCCCGTAGCTCGAGAAGGAGCTTCGGTGCCCGCTCGGCCCAACCGCTCCCACCGAGAGAACCTCCGGATAGGCCGCCGGACATGAGGAGACCGTCGAGCCGTCGTTTCCCGCCGCGGCCACCGCCAGCACCCCGCCATTGGCGTTCGCAGGATTGGTGACCGCCTGAATCGCGTCGTGCACCGGGTCGGGGCCACTGAAGCATGGCCCACCGAAACTCATGTTGAGGATGCGCGCCGGCTGGGCCGGCGGCGTCACCATGCCGCCGGCTCCGTTGTCCGCCGGAAAGCCGGAGGCGTAGAGAATGCCCTGGGCGATGTCGTAGTAGTTGCCGAACTGCATGCCGATGACCCGGACCGGCCTGATGCTCACCTGCCAGTTGAGCCCGGTGACCGAGGTTCCATCGTTCCCCATGGCACCGATCGTTCCGGCCACGTGAGTCCCGTGCGCGCCATACTGGAGGCGCGCGCCGAGGCAGCTCGGGTCCGAGTCGTCTCGGTCGTCGTAGATGGTCGGGTCCGGGTTGTAGCCGATTCCATTGTCTCCGGCATTGTTGACGCTGTCCGACTCCCCGCAGATGGGGATCAGGGGATCGGTATTGGTGACGAAGTCGTAGCCATCGTGGCGGATATTGCCGCCGCCCGTCTGATACGTCGCGCCGGAGGCGCCGATGGCGGGGTGATGAAAGACGATTCCGTTATCGAGCACCGCGACGATGATGCTGGACGACCCCGTGGTGATGCTCCAGGCCCGCGGGGCATCCACCATGTCGTAGTGCCACGACTGGTTCGGAAAGTTGGGATCGTTGGGGATCTTGCCGGGCCGGATCGGGCCGCCATCGAGCCGGGCCCGCGCGTTCAGGCCGACCCCCAGCACCGCCGGGTTCGCGGCCAAGGCCCGCGCAACGGAGTCCCGACGCGTCGCGTCGGCCACGTGAATCCGCACGGTACGGATCACCGGGGAGGTCCCCCGAATCTCGACCCGGCCGGGGACGAGGTGGGCCGCGAGCCGGGCCCGCATCGCGCGAGCTACCGTGCTTGCCGTAGCGAAGTCGGCGAGGGCCCGCGCCCCGCCGAGGGCCCCGATCGCCTCGGGCCGCAGGGTGACCAGCAGGTCGTTCGGCGCGTACTCCGGCGTGGTCACGCGTCCACCGTAAGCCAGGCGGGCTGGCTCGTTCCGCGAGGTGGCGGACAGCCCCGCCCGAGCCACGCCGCTCCGGAAGGCCGACAACTGGGAATCGACCAGCACGACCGTGCCCGTGATGGCGGAAGGCTGAGGCACCACGGCGGTGGCGGCCAGGGTGACGCTGGTCGGCGTGAGTGCGGCGTTCGAGGCCGTCACGGTCTGGCCGCCGTTGCCCGAACCCAGGGTCCACGTCGTGGCCGCGACGCCATTGGCGTCGGTCACGGTCGTGGTCTGCCCCAGGCTGCCGCCGCCCGTCGCCACCGCCCAGGTAACCGGAACGTTCTCCACCGGGTGGGCGGATGCCGTGCGGACCACGACCTGGATGGGGGCGGCGAGAGCGGTCCCCGCGAGGGCCGTCTGCCCGTTGCCGGACCCGATCGACAGCGCCGTGCCGGCGCTCAGATTCGCGGTCGCGGTCGCGGTGATCTGGGCCGACCCTACGGTGGCCCGGAGCGATTGCCCATTGCCCTGGGTGTAGCCCAGGGTCCAGGTCGCCGTTGCCTCGCCCTGGGCATCGGTGAGAGTCGAGGTCGCCGAGATCGTCCCGCCCCCCGTGAGTACCAGCCAAGTCACCGACTGCCCCACGGCGAGGTTATTGTAGGCGTCTCGGAACTGCGCCGCGATCGGGGTCGCAAGCGCCTGCCCGATCGTGCCTGTCTGATTGTTTCCCTGCAGCAGAGTGGCAGTTGTCGCCGCGCCAGCCTGAACCGTCGCGGTAAAGACGATGGGAGACCCCGCGAGACCTGCCGCCGAGGCCGTGACGGTGTCAGCCCTTCCCGCCACGGTGCCCAGCGTCCAGACCGAGGTCGCGAGACCCTGGCTGCTGGTGGTCACCTGCGTCCCCTGGAGATTCCCTCCACCCGACTTGATGGCGAAGGCCACGCTGACTCCGCTCACCGGGTCGCCGGCACGATCGTTGACGCGAACCGTGAGAGGGATGGGCAGGGCCTGACCCGCGCCGCCGGTCTGGTTGTTTCCGGTCACGACCGCCAGTTGAGCGGGAGTGCGGTTCGGTTCGCTCGAGGTGCAGGCGCCGAGATACAGGGCGGCACCGAACAGCGTGAGGGCAATAGAAGCGCGCATGGGTCGGAAAATAGGTCCCTCGCCGTGAAAACGGCCAGAGGCGGGCGAGGACGTCCGTCTGGCGTGACCTTCTCCACAAAGGAATATTGATTAAGTCTCGAAAGGGGGACGATCCCCCGCCCGGTTTCCTCCACACACGGAGCCCTGATGAAGTGGAACGAAGGTCCCATGAGCGACAATGTCGAGGACCGTCGAGATGACGGTGGTCCCGGGTTTCCGCGTGGCATTCACCTGGGAATCGGCGGCATGCTGGTTCTCCTCGTGCTGAGCCTGATCTTCAAACGAGACTTCTTCTCCCTCATCGGCGATTCCGGCGCGCTCGGCGCCGGTGCCGGCGCGCCGGCGCAGACCCTCTCTCCCGAGCGGCAAGAGCATGAGGACTCCCTGGCCCATCTGGTGTCGGCGGTGCTCGACAGCACGCAGAAGGAATGGGCCCAGATCCTGCCAGGCCTGGGGGTGCAGTACCGGCCCGCCAAGGTGGTCCTCTTTCGGGACGAAATCCAGTCGGCCTGCGGCTCCGCCGAGTCTGCCAGCGGCCCGTTCTACTGCCCGGGGGACGAAAAGGTCTACATCGACCTCGGCTTCTATGACGAGCTCAGCACCCGGTTCGGTGCCGCCGGCGACTTTGCCGAGGCCTACGTGCTGGCGCACGAGATCGGGCATCATGTGCAGAAGCAGCTGGGCATCGAGGCCAAGGTGCGCGACGCGCAACAGCAACATCCTGACCAGGCCAACGAGCTCTCGGTACGGCTGGAGCTCCAGGCGGACTGCTTCGCGGGGGTCTGGGGCGGCCGGTACCAGGCCGAGGGCGGCCTCGACCAGGGGGACTTCGAGCAGGGCATGAACGCGGCCGCTGCGGTCGGAGACGATCGGATCCAGAAGATGGTGCAAGGGCGCGTGAATCCGGAGGGATTCACCCACGGCACCTCAGCGCAGCGCCAGCGCTGGTTCAATCAGGGATTCCGCACCAAAGACCCGAAGCAATGTGACACCTTCGGGACCAGCGCCCTGTAGCCTGCGGACGCGACACGGAGCAGGAAAACGCGGGGCGGATCAGCTGATCCGCCCCGCGTTTTCCTGCCCAAGCATCGAGAGCCCGTCAGCGCCTACTCATCCTCCTCCGCGAGCAGAGCCACGGGGACCGGCGCCGGCTGCTCCTGAACCTCGCTGGGCGGCGGGGGCTCGTAGCCCTCCGGTGGCTCGATCTCGATCTCCGCGTAGCGATAGATGCCTGACCCGGCGGGGATGAGGTGGCCGATGATGATGTTCTCCTTGAGGCCGAGCAGATCGTCCTTGGCCCCACGGATCGCCGCGTCTGTCAGGACCCGCGTGGTCTCCTGGAATGACGCCGCGGAGATGAACGACTGGGTGGTCAGGGACGCCTTCGTAATGCCGAGCAGCACCGGCTCCGACTGGGACGGCTTGCCCTTCCGCTTGATCACCCGCTCGTTCTCCTCCCGGAAGGTGACCTTGTCCACGGTCTCGCCCTCGAGGAAGTCGGTGTCGCCCGGGTCGGTCACGCGCACCTTCTGGAGCATCTGCCGCACGATCGTGCCGATGTGCTTGTCGCTGATGCGCACACCCTGCAGGCGGTACACCTCCTGCACTTCGTTCAGCAGGTACTCCTGTACGGCCCGCGGCCCCTTGATCCGCAGGATGTCGTGCGGGTTCACGGGCCCCTCGGTCAGCCGGTCGCCCGCGCGGACCCGGTCACCCTCGTGGACCCGCAGGTGCTTGCCGGCCCCCACCTCGTAGAGCTGCGGCGGCTCGGGCTCGCCCTTGCGACCGGGCTCGGTGAGCGGGTAAACGTAGATCTCGCGCTTGCCGCGCTTGATCTCGCCGAACTTCACGATCCCGTCGATTTCGGAAATCGTGGCCGGATCCTTCGGCCGCCGGGCCTCGAACAGCTCCGCCACACGCGGCAGACCGCCGGTGATATCGCGCGTCTTGTAGGCCTGACGCGGGACCTTGGTCACCGTCACGCCCTTCATGATCTTGACCGGCGCCGAGAGGTACACGGTCTTGTCCTTCGCCTCCTTCTTGCTCTTGCCCGGCCACGCCACGTTGATCGGGTACTCCTCCACTCTGAACTTGCTCGACCACGGATTCCCCTCGTCGGGCAGGTCCATGGCGCGGCTGATCTGGTCGGCGTCGCTCCCCAGGATGATCCGTGATCCCTCCGCCAGGATGTACTCCTGCGGATCCTTCCGGTTCGCGGCGTACACCAGCACCGAGGGATGCAGTTCCCGATCCGGGTCTGCCATCACGACGATGGAGCGGAGGCCGGTGGATTCGTCGAGCTCCTCACGGAGAGTGGAGCCGGGGACCAGGTCCTTCCAGCGCAGCTCTCCGTCAAGCTTGATAATGCTGGGATCGTTATACGGGTCCCAGGTATAGAGGATCGACATCTTCCCCTGTACCGTGTCGCCCTCCTTCACCTGAATGAGCGCACCCTCGGGCACCGGATAGCGATTGAGCACGCGCTTGGGATCGGCGGGATCGACCACCAGGATGCCTTCCTTCGACTCTTCGTCCGCGTTCTCGTCCTCGCGGGTGAGCGCGATCCGGACCGTGGCCCGCGTGCCATCCTCGTACTCCACCGGCACGTCCGCGTACTCGAGGCCCGAGGTGTACTTCACGAGTCCGCTCGCCCGGGCCCGGCGCTCCGCCTCCTCGGCGATGCGCGATGACGCGCCGCCGATGTGGAAGGTCCGCAGGGTCAGCTGCGTGCCCGGCTCACCGATCGACTGCGCGGCCAGAATGCCGATCGCTTCGCCCATGTCCACCATGTCCATGGTCGCGAGGTTCCGGCCGTAGCACATCCGGCAGCACCCGCGCTTCGACTCACAGGTGAGGACGGAGCGGATCTTCACCCGTTCGATGCCGGATTCGTCGATCTGGACCGCGATCTCCTCGTCGATCAGCTCCCCGGCCCGGGCGATCAGCTTCTGATCTCCATGCTCATCCAGCTCGTGGGGATCGAAGACATCCTCCGACGCCACGCTGCCGAGCACCCGCTCCCGCAACGCCTCGATCACGTCCTCGCCTTCCTTGAGGGCGGAGATCTCGAGGCCCTGGATCGTGCCGCAATCCTCCTCGGTAATCGTGACGTCCTGGGCCACGTCCACCAGTCGCCGCGTCAGATAGCCCGCGTCGGCCGTCTTGAGGGCGGTATCCGCCAAGCCCTTCCGCGCCCCGTGGGTGGAGATGAAGTACTCGAGCCCCGTGAGTCCTTCGCGGAAGTTGGACTTGATCGGGCTTTCGATGATCTCCCCGATGCCGCCGGTCAGCTTCTTTTGCGGCTTGGCCATGAGCCCGCGCATGCCGGCGAGCTGACGGATCTGGTCCCGCGAGCCGCGCGAGCCGGAGTCGAACATCATGAATACCGGGTTGAAGCCCCCCCGGCTCTGCTTCATATGGTTCACCATCGCCTCGGCCACATCGTTGTTGGCGTGGGTCCAGGCGTCGATCACCTTGTTGTACCGCTCGCCGAAGGTGATCTGACCGGTGTTGTACGCGCGCTGGAAGCGCTGCACTCGCTTGTCGGCCTCATCGAGCAGGGTGGCCTTCTGCTCCGGGATCTCCAGGTCTTCGACCCCGATGCTGATGCCGCCCTGCGTCGCGTAGCGGAAGCCGAACTCCTTGAGCCGGTCGAGGAAGATCACCGTGTCCGCCAGCCCGGCCTCCCGGTAGCTCTGCAGCACCAGCTCCGAGAGGGCCTTCTTCCGCATGAGGTCGTTCCGGAAGCCGTGGTTCACCACCACCTGTCGCGGGAGGATGCTGTTGAACAGCACCCGTCCGGCGGTGGTCCGCACCCAACGCGGCCGCGGCTCGGCCGCCTCCCGCGGAGGCTGGTACCAGAAGTAAATGGCCGTGTGAAACCGGAGCGAACGGTGCAGCAGGGCCATTTCGATCTCGGCCAGCGAGCCGTAGTACTTGGCCTTGTCCCAGCCCGGCGCCGGCTTGCCGTCGCGGGGCTCGTCCAGCCCGGCCGGGAGCTTGGTCAGGAAGTAGCTGCCGAGCACCATGTCCTGCGATGGCTCCGCCACGGGACGGCCGTCGGAGGGCTTCAGGATGTTGTTCGAGGAAATCATCAGCATCCGCGCTTCAAGCTGCGCTTCGAACGACAGCGGCACGTGCACCGCCATCTGGTCGCCGTCGAAGTCGGCATTGAACGCCGCGCACACCAACGGGTGGATGCGGATCGCCTTCCCCTCAACCAGCACCGGCTCGAACGCCTGGATGCCGAGCCGATGGAGCGTCGGCGCGCGGTTGAGCAGCACCGGGTGATCCTGAATGATCTCCTCGAGGATCTCGTACACCTCGGGGCTCTCCTTCTCGACGATCTTCTTGGCCCGCTTGACCGTCTCGGCGATCCCCTTCTCCACGAGCTTGTGGATGATGAACGGCTTGAACAGCTCCACCGCCATCGCCTTAGGGAGGCCGCACTGGTGGAGCCGGAGCTCCGGCCCCACCACGATCACTGAGCGGCCGGAATAGTCCACCCGCTTGCCGAGGAGGTTCTGCCGGAAGCGGCCCTGCTTGCCTTTCAGCATGTCGCTCAACGACTTGAGCGGGCGCTTGCCGCGGCCCCGGATGGCCTTGGACCGGCGGCCGTTGTCGAACAGCGCGTCGACCGCCTCCTGGAGCATCCGCTTCTCGTTCCGCAGGATGACTTCCGGGGCCTTGTGCTGGATCAGCTTCTGCAGCCGGTTGTTCCGGTTGATGACCCGGCGGTAGAGGTCGTTGAGGTCGGACGTGGCGAAGCGCCCGCCATCCAGCGGCACCAGCGGCCGCAGGTCGGGTGGAATCACCGGGATGACGTCGAGAATCATCCAGGCCGGGTTGTTCGGCACGTCCCCGTTCTCACCCGAGGTGAGGAAGGCGTCGACGATCTTGAGCCGCTTGAGCATCTGCTTCTTGCGGTGCTGGCTGGTCTCGGTAGCCACCGCCGAGCGCAGCTCGTCGGCCAGCTTCTTCACGTCGATCCGGTTGAGCAGCTCCCGGACCGCGGGAGCGCCGATGTCAGCCTTGAACGCCGTGTCCCCTTCCTCCCGGGCCTTGTGCCGGAGCTGGAGATACTCGTCCTCGTCCAGCAGCTGGTTGGCCTCGACGTCCTGCTCTCCCGGCTCGATGACGATGTAGCTCGAGTAGTAGATCACCCGCTCGAGGTCCCGCAGCGTGACGTTGAGCAGGTTGCCCATCGGAGACGGCAGCGTCTTGAAGAACCAGATGTGCGCTACCGGCACGGACAGCTCGATGTGCCCCATCCGCTCGCGCCGCACCTTGCTGAGCGTCACTTCCACGCCGCAGCGGTCGCAGATGACGCCCCGATAGCGGATCCGCTTGTACTTCCCGCAGTGGCACTCCCAGTCCTTGACCGGGCCGAAGATCCGCTCGCAGAAGAGCCCGTCCTTCTCGGGCTTGAAGGAGCGGTAATTGATGGTCTCGGGCTTGGTCACCTCGCCCCAAGACCACCAGTACCGCTGCCCCTGAAGCTCCAGCCGCTCGCGCTCCTTGGTGTCGCGCGGGCCACGGATCTCTTCCGGCGAAGCGATACGGATACTGATGAAGTCGAAGCTCGAGCTCTTGGGCTCGCGCCCGCTGCGGAAATCAATCATTGAATGCCCCCATTATTCGTCGCCATCGGCGGTGGTGCCGAGGGTGACCTTGAGGCCCAGGGCCTGCAGCTCCTTCACCAGCACGTTGAAGGACTCCGGAATCCCGGGCTCGGGCAGGTTCTGCCCCTTGACGATTGCTTCATACACTTTGCTGCGGCCGTTCACGTCGTCCGACTTGACCGTCAGCATTTCCTGCAGGACGTGCGCGGCGCCGTAGGCCTCCAGCGCCCACACCTCCATCTCACCGAAGCGCTGTCCGCCGAACTGCGCCTTGCCCGCCAGCGGCTGCTGCGTCACCAGCGAGTACGGACCGATGGACCGCGCGTGGATCTTGTCATCCACCAGGTGGGAGAGCTTGAGCATGTAGATCGTTCCCACCGTCACATCCCCCTCGAACTCCTGGCCCGAGCGCCCATCACGGAGCCGGGCCTTGCCGGTCGGAGTGAGCCCCGCCGAGCGGATCAACTCTTCGGCTGCCTGCGCGACATCCTCCGGCTCTCCCTTCCCCGCCGACAGAATCGCCAGTGCGGGGCGACCGCTGGTCTCGAGGAGCTCGGACGCCGACAGCTCTCCGACGCGCTCCAGATCCTTGACGACCTTCTGGAGAGCCTTCGACTCGCCGTTACCTCCCGTGACGCGGTGCTGGTGATAGGCCAGCTCGTGCTTGCGCTGGGTCAGCTCACGCTGGGCCAGCTCGCGCGCGGCCGTCGCGAGGAACGCCTTGACCTCCTGGTACAGCTCGCGGGTGGCCGGCCCGCTGCTGCGGTGGGCCAGGTCCGCCAGTCCCGCTTCCGTGAGGAGCTGGGCAGCCTGGTGAAGGTCGGCCACCACCGTCGCGATGGTCCCGGGATTGGGGTCCGGGGCCGGTTGCTTCAGGCCCAGTGCCTGCCCCGCCCATTTGATCCCGGCGAGCCGGAGCAGCACCCCGATCTCGTGCTCGTCCGCGCCACGGAATACCGGTGTCTTTGCCTTGAAGCCCAGAATCGTTGCACACCAGCCCAGGTGAGTCTCGAGAATCTGACCCACGTTCATTCGGCTTGGGACGCCGAGCGGGTTGAGGACGATGTCGACCGGCCGGCCGTCGGGCAGGAACGGCATGTCCTCTTCCGGCACGATCCGGGCAACGATGCCTTTGTTGCCGTGGCGTCCAGCCATCTTGTCGCCGACCGACACCTTGCGCTTCTCGGCGATGTAGACCTTGACCAGCTGAATCACCCCCGGCGGCAATTCGTCGGGCTGCAGGATCTTGTCGATCTGGTCTTCGGCCTTCTCTTCAACCTTGGCGCGTTCCCGCGTGGCCGCGTCGATGGCGGCGCGGATCCGGTCGTTGGCGGCCTTATTGGCGACTCGGAGGGTCTTGAGGTCGATCTCGCCGAGATCCAGTTCCTGCACAGCCGCGCGCGCCAGCCGGGACCCGGCGGGCACCGCCTCCTCGACCGTTCCGGCCTTGAGCATGAGCGCGACCTCCTGCCCTTCAAGCAGCTGGCGAACCTCCTCGAACATGACCGCGCTGATCCGGGCCTTCTCATCGGTCTCGACGCGGCGGACTTCGCCGATGCGCTCTCCCCGGTCCTTCTCGACCACCTGATCTTCGACCCGGCTGAAGATCTTCACGTCGATGACCACGCCCTTCATGCCGGGCGGCACCTTGAGCGAGCTGTCCTTTACGTCCTTGGCCTTCTCACCGAAGATGGCGGTGAGCAGCTTCTCCTCGGGGGAGAGCTCGGTCTCGCCCTTGGGCGTGATCTTGCCGACCAGGATGTCGCCCGGCTTCACATGGGCGCCGATCCGCACGATGCCGCGCTCGTCGAGGTCCACCAGCGCCTCGTCGGAGACGTTGGGGATTTCCCGGGTGATCTCCTCCTGGCCGCGCTTGGTATCACGGACATGGAGCTCCAGCTCCTGGATGTGGATGGACGAATAGACGTCGTCCTTGACCAGGCGCTCGGAGAGGACGATCGCGTCCTCGAAGTTGTGCCCATACCAGGGCATGAAGGCGACCAGGACGTTGCTGCCGAGGGCGAGCTCCCCCGCCTCGGTTGCCGCACCGTCGGCGATCACCTGCTGAGTGGCGACCTTGTCGCCGACCCGCACCAGCGGCCGCTGGTTGATGGCGGTATCCTGGTTGGTGCGCCAGAATTTGCGGACCCGGTACCGGTCGTGCTGGGTCAGGCGGGCCAGCGGGACATTGGGATCGACCCGCCCCTGCTCCCCGGAGTCGACGATGATCTCGTCCGCCGTCACCCGGGTCACCGACCCCGCCCGCCGGGCCACGATCACCGCGCCCGAGTCGGCGGCGACCTTGGCCTCGAGTCCGGTCCCGACTATCGGCGACTGCGGGAAGAGCAGCGGCACCGCCTGACGCTGCATGTTGCTGCCCATGAGCGCGCGGTTGGCATCGTCGTGCTCGAGGAACGGGATCAGCGCCGCGGCGATAGAGACGAGCTGTTCCGGAGCGACGTCCATGAAGTCGATCCGATCCGGCGGCAGCAGCGGGTAGTCGTCCCCCTTGCGGCACAGCACCAGCTCTTCGCTGAACTTGCCTCCCTCATCGAGCTGGGCGTTGGCCTGAGCCACCGCATAGCCTTCCTCCTCCGAAGCGGAGAGCCACCGGATCTCATCCGTCACCCGGCCGCTCCGCACCACGCGGTACGGCGTTTCGATGAAGCCCAGGTCGTTGATGCGGCCGTAGGTGGACAGGCTGGTGATCAGCCCGATGTTGGGACCCTCCGGCGTCTCGATGGGGCACATCCGGCCGTACTGCGAGTAGTGGACGTCCCGGACCTCGAACCCCGCGCGCTCGCGGGTGAGGCCGCCCGGGCCCAGGGCGGAGAGGCGCCGCTTGTTCGTCAGCTCGGCCAGTGGGTTGGTCTGGTCCATGAACTGGGACAGCTGCGACGACCCGAAGAACGCCTGGATCACGGCCGACACCGTCCGAGCGTTCACCAGGTCATCCAGTGAGATCTTCTCCGGATCGGAGTTGATGCTCATCCGTTCCTTGACCAGCCGGGCCATCCGCGACAGGCCGACGGAGAACTGGTTGGCGATGAGCTCGCCGACCGACCGGATCCGGCGGTTCCCCAGGTGGTCGATGTCGTCCGTGAAGCCCCGGCCATCATTCAGGTCCATCAGGTAGCGGATGATGGCGATGAAATCTTCCTCGGTCAGAACGGTGTGGTTCGCCGGGGTGCGGGTCTTGAGCCGCTGGTTGATCTTGTAGCGGCCGACCCGCCCGAGGTCGTACCGCTTCGGGTTGAAGAAGAGGCGCTTGAGCGCCTCCCGGGCGGTCTCCAGGTTGGGCGCCTCGCCCGGCCTGAGCAGGGCGTAGATCTGCTCCAGCGCCTCGGCCTCGCTGTGGGTCGGGTCCTTCGCCAGGGTGTTCTTGATCAGCGGCGACTCGCCCCGCCCCGCCGGGAGCAGCACTTCGACCTTGGTGACGTTCGCCTTCATCAGCTTGCGGCGAAGGGCCTCGGTCACTTCGGCCCCGCCCTCGGCGAGCACTTCCCCGGTCTCCGGGTCGGCGACGTCGAAGGCCAGCACCTGACGAGCCCGCTCACGGGTGGTGGTCGGCTGCTCATCCTCGCGCAGATCGAGGGCGGTGTAGCCCGCGAAGACCGTCACGGTCTTGACCCCGACATGACGCAGGTGGTTAAGCCGCTCGGCGGTCAACTCGTCCCCCACCACCGCGAGGGGCGGCCCAGCCGGCTCCTCCGGATTGGGCACATCGGCGGCCACCAGCGCGCCCACCAGCTCCCGGCGTTCCTGCCGGCCCTCGAGGCGCCCGGTGATGTCCAGGAGCTTAGTCGCGAAGAAGAGCTGCAGGATCTCCGCGTTCGTTCCATACCCGAAGGCCCGGAGGAGCGCGGTGGCGGGGAACTTCTTCTTCTTGTCGATATGGACGTAGATCACGTCGTGGATGTCGATCGTGAACTCCACCCACGATCCCCGGAACGGGATGATCCGAGCCGAGAACAGCCGCTGCCCGTTGGGATGGGTGTCCTCCTCGAATACGACGCCCGGCGAGCGGTGGAGCTGCGACACGACGACGCGCTCGGCGCCGTTGATGACGAACGTCCCAAGCGGGGTCATGATCGGGAGCTCCCCGAGGTAGACCTCCTTCTCGATGGCGTTCTTGAGGCGCCGCTGGCCGTCGACCTCCTCGAAGACATCGAGGCGGAGGGTGGCCTTGAGGGGCGCGGCATAGGTCATGTCGCGTTCGATGCACTCCTCGACGGAGTACTTCGGGTCGCCCAGCTGGTAGCTGATGAACTCCAGGCTGTACTTCCCGTTCACGTCGGTGATCGGGAAGAGATCTCGAAACACCCGTTCGAGGGACACGTCCTGGCGTTCCCCGTGCACGTCATCGGGGACCAGGAGGCTCAGGAACGCCCGGGTCTGGATATCGAGCAGGTTGGGCATGGGCATGCCCACGTCCCGCTTGGAGAATACGATCTGGGGTCGGGTCGCCGTCATCGTTTACGCTCGCGCAATACAAATGGCCCCGGCGCGTGCCGCCCTGCCCGCTGCAGGGAGGCCACGCGGGGCTCTGGATTCGTCAAGTTACCGCAGCCGTCCAGCCGTCATGTCGTCTCACCGAAATAGGGGGTCCAGGGGACGCCCGGCGCCCGGGCGCCCCCGCCAGCCGGACCGCACTATTTCAGCTCGACGACCGCGCCCTGGTCCTCCAGCTTCTTCTTCATCTCCGTCGCCTCGGCCTTCGGCACGCCTTCCTTGATAGTGCCGCCACTGTCCACCAGGTCCTTCGCCTCCTTGAGGCCCAGGCTGGTGAGTTCGCGCACCACCTTGATGACCTGGATCTTCTTCTCCCCGCCGCTCTTGAGGATGACGCTGAAATCGGTCTGCTCCTCCACGGCGGGCGCCGCCGGGCCACCGGCCGCGGGGGCGGCCGCCGCCGCGACGACCGACACATTGAACTTGGCCTTGAAGGCCTCGATCAGGTCGGCCAGTTCGAGGACGCTCATCTTGCCGATCGCCTCGAGGATCTCCTCCTTGCCCATCGCCGTCGTGCTCATGTCCGTATTCTCCGTCACGAATGAGAGGCCGCATCGCGCTGCTCGCGAAGCGCCTCGAGACAACCCGCAAAGCCAGCCAGGATGTTGTTGAGCGACCCCGCCACCATTGCCAGCAGGGTCGGGCGGTCGGGAATGGTGCCCAGCCGCTGGATATGGTCCTTCGAGACCGCCGCGCCGTCCACCAGCCCCGCTCGGATCCCCGGCTTCTGGTGGTCGCGCACGAACTCGGCGAGCACCTTGGCGGCCGCCATCGGTTCCGCGGTGAGGACCAGACCGGTCGGACCCTTGAGGTGCTCCTTGAGAGCGGTGATTCCTTGCGCCGCGAGCGCGCGATCCGCGAGGGTGTTCTTGACGACCAGATACCGCGCCCCCGCGCCGCGCAGCCGGCGGCGGAACTCGGTCATCCGGGCTACGTCGAGCCCGGCGAAGTCCGTCACGTAGATGTTCGGATGGGCCTTGAGAGCCGCCGAGATGGTCTCGACTTCGGCCTGACGTTCGGGCTTGCTCATCGATAGACCGCCGTGTCGAGCCGGACGCCGGGCCCCATGGTGCTCGACACCGTGGCGCTCCGGATGTACTGACCCTTCGCGGCGGCCGGCTTCGCGCGCACGATGGTGTCCATGAACGTCTGCAGGTTCTCGGCGAGCTGCTGCTCCGAGAAGTTGATCTTTCCGACGGGGGCGTGAACGTTGCCCGTCTTGTCGACCCGGAACTCGATCTTGCCCGCCTTGATCTCGCGCACGGCCCGGCTCACGTCCATCGTGACCGTCCCCGCCTTGGGATTGGGCATCAGGCCTCGCGGACCAAGGATCCGGCCCAGCTGCCCCAGCTGCCCCATCACGTCGGGCGTTGCCACGATGACGTCACACTCGAGCCAGCCGTCCTTGAGCTTCTGCACGTACTCCAGGCCGGCGAAATCGGCCCCCGCCGCCTCGGCTTCCTTCACCTTCTCACCCTGGGTGATGACCAGCACCCGCACCGACTTGCCCGTGCCATGGGGCAGCACGACGGTCCCGCGCACCACCTGGTCGGCGTGCCGCGGGTCGACCCCCAACCGCACGGCGACATCGACGGTTTCGTTGAACTTCGCGAAGGCCGCCTGCTTGACCAGCTTGACCGCGTCGGGGATCAGGAAGACTCGCGTGCGGTCGACCTTCGCTACGGCGGTCCCGAATTTCCGGCCGTGCGCGCGCATCAGTCGATCACCTCCAGCCCCATCGAGCGCGCGGTTCCCGCCACCATCCGCATCGCGCCTTCGAGGTCGGCCGCGTTCAGGTCCTGCATCTTGAGCTCGGCGATCTTCTTCACCTGCGCCCGGGTAACCCGGCCCACCTTGGTACGGTTGGGAGCGGCGCTCCCCTTCTCGAGACCGGCCTCCTTGAGGAGGAGATTCGGCGCGGGTGGAGTCTTGGTGATGAAGCTGAACGTGCGGTCCTGGTAGACCGTGACGAGGACCGGGATGATCATCCCCGCCTGGCTCTGGGTCCGGGCGTTGAACTGCTTGCAGAACTCCATGATGTTGACGCCGTGCGGCCCGAGCGCCGTTCCCACCGGGGGCGCGGGATTGGCCGCCCCGGCGGGGCACTGCAGCTTGATGACTGCGGTGACCTTCTTCGCCATACTGCTCCCTCGTGTCGCCCGGGACCACGGCCCCAGAGGCTCCCGCGAAAGCCGCGCGGTAGCGGAGTCGGAAGGGCGTGCCTTCCGCCAGTCAACTCACGGCAGTGGGGCTAGTGTCCCCGCAACTGCAGGTAATCCAGCTCCACCGAGGTCGGCCGCCCGAACAGGCTCACCGACACCTTCACCTTCCCCTTGTCGGCCAGAACTTCCTCGACCGTCCCGGAGAAATCCGAGAAGGGCCCTTCGGTGATCTCCACCACCTGACCAACCAGGAAGGGGATCTCCTCCTTGGGCGCCGTCTCCGCGACTTCCTCCGCGATGCCGAGCAGCCGATTCACCTCGTCGGTCCGCAACGGCTGCGGGAACTTCCCCGCCCCCACGAACTTGATCACGCCCTGGATACTGTTGATCACGTGGAGCGATTCCTGGTTCATGGCCATCTCGACCAGAACGTACCCCGGATACAGCTTCCGCTCGACGGTGACCTTCTTGCCGTTCTTGATCTCCACCACGTCCTGCACCGGGACCAGCGCCTGCCGGATCAGCCGCTCGGCTTCCGGCCGCGGGTCCTGGGCAATCCGCTGGGCGATCAGCGACCGCACCTTGTTCTCGTGGCCGGCCGTGGTCTGGATCGCGTACCACCGATACTCGGCGTCGCTCACCGGGTCAGCGCCGCCACCCCGTCCACGAGGACGAGCGATAGAAGCTTGTCCATCAAGCCGATGGCGATCCCCAGCACGAAGGAAAGGATCACGACCATCTGGGTCGCCTTGCGCAACTCGTCGCGGGAGGGCCAGGTCACCTTCTCCAGCTCCGACCGCACCGCGCGGATGAAAGCAGCGGTCGCCCCGGCCCAGCGGGCCAGGGACGAGGGCTCCTTCTCCGCGATCTCCGAGCTCACTTCGACTCCTTATGCAGCTGGTGCTTGTTGCACCGGGGGCAGTACTTCTTCCACTCGACGCGCTCCGGGTGCTTGCGCCGATTCTTGTCCGTGAAATAGTTCCGCTCACGGCACTCGGTGCATTCCAGGATGATGTTCTCTCTCGGCACTCTATCCTCACCGTTCGCGGCCTAGGCCCAGACTCGCGTGGGCTCCACCGTTTCGTCCAGAGCTCGCGACCGGGATTGAACCGGTGACCTCATCCTTACCAAGGATGCGCTCTACCGACTGAGCTACGCGAGCCGTTCAAGCGGGCGACGGGGCTCGAACCCGCGACATTCAGCTTGGAAGGCTGACGCTCTACCAACTGAGCTACGCCCGCGAGCACCGCCCATGGTGGGGGTAGGATTCGAACCTACGTAGCGCGAAGCGCGGCAGATTTACAGTCTGCTGCCATTAGCCACTCGGCCACCCCACCTCATGCCGCTCCCCCGCTGCCGCGCCGTCCGGTAGAGCTGACGGAGGGAATCGAACCCTCAACCGCCGGTTTACAAAACCGGTGCTCTGCCAGTTGAGCTACGTCAGCGGGCAGGAAAAAACGGACAGAACGTTATGATAATTGGAGACTTAGGTTGCTGTCAACAGCCCGAATGGCACTCCTGCCCTATTCAACCCCCAACCCTCGGAACTCCTGGCGCAGATCCAGCGCCCCCCGGCCCAGCGTGACCGTATCCACCCCAGCGGCCAGCAAGGTAAAGCCCAGCCCCAGGTAGGGCGCAAGGCCCGCCGGCGTCATCGCGAAGAGCCCGGTGCGAACCCCGGCCGCGCGGCAGCCCGTCGCGACGGCCGCGATCGCGTCGCGCACCTCAGGGCGTTCAACCTCCCCCGGAAAACCGAGGCTGGCCGACAGGTCGTAGGGGCCCACGAACACCGCGTCAATGCCGGGAACCCGGGCGATGGCCGAGATGTGCCGTACGGCGTCCGTGGTCTCCGCCTGAACCACAACCGAGACGCGTTCCGCGGCCGTGCCGAGGTACTGGGCGACCCCCATTCCGTAGGCGTTGGCCCGGGCGGTGCCCAGCCCGCGGCGTCCTCGCGGCGGATACTGCGCCAGCCGCGCCACCTCCCGGGCCTCCTCCTCCGTTTCCACCTGCGGGACGATGATGCCGTCGGCGCCCGCATCCAGGGCCCGTTTGATCCAGGCCTCGTCGAGAGACGGTATCCGCACCAGGCAGGGCGTCCGGTCGGCGACCGCCGCCAGGATGTGCAGCACGTCGCGAGGGTCCAAAGCCCCATGCTCGGCGTCGACGAACAGCCAATCGAACCCGGCCGCGGCCAGTAACTCAGCGACTTCGGGCGCACCGATGCTGAGGATGGTTCCGCACAGCGTCTCCCCGGCCCGGAGCCGGGCTTTGAACGGCTGGGTCATGAGCGGCGCACCTGGACCGTTCCGTCCTTGTTGTCGCGAATCAGCCACCCGGCCGCCTTGAGCAGGTCGCGAATCCGATCCGCCTCCTTATAGTCGCGGCGATTTCTGGCCCCAACCCGGGCCTTCGCCCATGCGAGCGCCCATGCCTCGGCCGCGCCGTCATCCGCCGGCGGCGCGGTCGGCAGTTCGCCGATCGCCAACGGCTCCTTCCCCGCGCTCACGGTGATCCCGGCGCTGGATGTGCTTGGCAGGACGTCGAAAATGCCCATGGCGCCGCGCCAGGCGGCGAGGGCGCCGGCCGTGGGGGGCAGGCGCTGATCCAGCAGGCGGTTCCCCTCCCGGGCGGCCTCGAAGAGCGCGGCGACGGCCTGCGGGGCATTCAGGTCGTCATCTAGGGCCGAGGAAACACGGGTCGTGATTTGCTCCGCCCACGCCGCCCAGCCTTCCGCCGCGCTTCCTTCGCCGGCATGACCGAGCCTCGCGTCGAACTCGCCGAGGCGCCGGCTCCCTTCAGCGGCTCCGGCCAGGGCGTCGTCGGTCAGGTCCAGCTTCTGACGATAGTGAGTCTGGAAGATGAGCAGCCGGACCGTACCCGCGTCGACGCCATCGGCACGGAGGTCACGCGGCGTGGTGATGTTTCCGAAGCGCTTGGACATCTTGGTGCCGCGGACGTTCAGGAATTCGCCATGCGCCCAGTACCGAGCGAAACTCTCCTGTCCGGTGAAGGCGCAGCTCTGCGCGATCTCGTCCTCGTGATGGGGAAAGATGAGGTCGACCCCGCCCGCGTGGATATCGAGGACTTGCCCAAGCCCGTGCTTCGCCAGCAGGGCCAGGGCCATCGCGGAGCACTCGAGGTGCCACCCTGGCCGTCCCCGTCCGAACGGCGCATCCCAGGCCGCCCCCACCGCTTCGTCCTCGGGACGGGCAGCCTTCCACAGCACGAAGTCCCTGGCGTTTTCCTTGTCGTACTCGTCGGTCGAGACCCGACCACTGGCCCCGGCCTTAAGCTCCCGGCGGTCGAGCTGGGACAACCTGCCGTAGGCTGGGAAGCGGTCGATGGCGAAATAGACGGAGCCATCGTCTCCCCGGTACGCCGTGCCGCCTCGCAGCAACCCCTCGACCAGGCCAATCATGGCGGCGATGAACTCGGTTGCGCGCGGGTACTCATGGGCGGGCCGGATGCGCAGGTAGTCCCGGTCCTCGAAGAAGGCTCGCGCAAACGGCTCCGTGAACTCGCGAATCGGCATCCCGCGCGCCCCGGCTTCCCGGATGATGCGGTCGTCCACGTCGGTCAGATTCATGATCTGGAGGACGCGGAAACCACTGGCCTCAAGCCAGCGACGGAGGAGGTCCTCGAAAAGGAAGGTCCGGAAATTCCCGATGTGGGCGTAGTTCCATACCGTTGGCCCGCACGTATAGAAGGAAACGACGCCCGGTCGGACGGGGACGAAGGGCTCTACGCGTCGGGTAAGGGTGTTGAAGAGGCGGAGCGGCATTGGCGCTTCAGGCGCGGCGTCCGGGCGGACCGGTGAGCGCAGTGTCGTCGCGAACGTGGACGACGCGCTGCGGGAACGGGATCTCGATACCCTCCCGGTCCAGGCGGTTCTTGATCCGGCGTCGGAACTCGCGGCCGATGGCCCACTGCTGTCCCGGTTGAGTGCGAAACAGAGTACGGATCGTGACGGCGCTCGAATCGAGGCTATCCACTCCGACCACCTCCGGCTCGCCGTCGAAGCGGGCGCGCCAGTCGGCGTCGGCCACGAAGGCGGCCGCTTCATCGCGGAACACCCCCAGAGCGCGGTCGAGATCAGCCGCGTAACCCACGCCGACATCGATCACGGCGCGCGACCACTTGCGTGTCATGTTACTCACGGTCGTGATCTGACCGTTCGGGATCATGTGGACGGTGCCCTGGGCATCCCGGAGCACCACCATCCGGAGCGTCATCCGTTCCACCACGCCAGCCTTCCCCGCCACTTCGATCACATCGCCCAGCGCGAACTGCCCTTCGACCAGATAGAAGAACCCGGCCAGGACATCCTTGACGAGGCTCTGGGCCCCGAAGGAGATGGCGAGGCCCAGGATGCCGGCTCCCGCCAGGAGCGGACCGATGTCGATGAAGATGTTGAGCGCCAGCAACGTGCCAAGAGTCAGGATGCCGATGCGGCCCACGCTCCGCAGCAGCTGCGAGATCATGTGCCCGCGTTGTTCCCGCTCGGACAGCGTGGTCTCATCGCCCGCGTCCACCGCGGCCTCGATGCGCTGGGCAATGATCGCGACCAGCCGCATGCCCAGGTAGCAGGCGATGGCGAGCACCACCAGTTGGGCGACCTTGCGGGTCATCTCCGCCGCCTCCAGATGGAGCGCGGCGGCAATCTGGCGGAGCCAGTCAGGCAGGACGACCAGCTGCAAAGCGAGCACGACGGGTGCCTTTCCGGTAAGCGGGGGATCCGACCGGGCAGGAAGTTAGGATGCGCTGACGGGGGACTCAACCCGTCGCCTACAGCGCCAGATCGAGCCCCGCGGCGACGGTGAGGAATTCGGGATTCGAGATGGTACCGACTCCCCGGAAGGTGCTGTGGATTCTCGCCTCGAGCACGACAGCGGCGTGCCGCCCGAAGACCGGGATGACGGCTCCGGGACCGACGCTCCCTCCGATGGACCAGGTGCCGCTGCCCGAGGGACCCAGCCGATAGTCCGCGAGCCCGAGTACCGCATAGGGCCGGATCGCAGCATCGCGAAAGGCCGGGATGCGCACGAATGCGCCGTACTGCCAGAGCCGTTCGGGACCGAGGTCGTGTCGGCCCGCTTCAGCGCCCACGGTGATTGCCGAGAACCGAACCCCCACCTCCAGGAGGAGGGACGATCCGTTTCCAGCAACCGGGTCACCGGAATTGATGTTGAGGGCTCCGCCCGCGCTGGCGGCGGCGAACAGCGGCAGCTGCGCCTCGGCGCGGGCCGACAGGATGGTGAGCGCGAGCACACTGGGCAGAGCGAACCGCACCTCCGGCCTCCAGCTGAGGATGGCACCCCAACCTAGTGCCGGAAGGTCGGTCTGCGGCAGGGTGCGGCAGGATTCGGCCTAATCGGGCTGACCAGGCCGCACCACCAGAATCGGGTGGTTCGAGCCGCGGACCACCTTGTCGGCCACGCTGCCGATCATCGCTCGCCGGTAGCCCCCCGCCCCGTGACTGGCTATCGCGATCAGGTCCGCCGAGAGCGCATCCGCCTGCGCGAGAATCGTCGCGGCAGCCCCCGCCCCCGGAACCGCATGGGCAGTCACCGCGACCCCGTCGCGCCGCAGCCGGGCGGCCACGGACTCGAGGTAGTCCGTGGCCGACTCCATATGCTGCGCGTCGACGTCCGGCGAGATGGGAAGCGGCATCATCCCAAACGGATCCACGACGGGCAGGATCGGCTCGACCGCCATGAGGAGATCGAGTGACGCGCCGACCGGTCGGGCGAGCATCAACGCACTATCGAGGGCCCGCTCCGCGAACGGGGATCCGTCGAGGGTCACCAGGATGCGCCGGAGAGCCGGCGTCACCTCACCGGCGGGCGTCGGTCGAATCATCAGGACCGGGATGTGCAGCACCCGCATGAGGTGATCCGCCACTGAGCCGAGCCAGAAGCGGCTCACCGGGCCGCGCCCGTGGGTTGTGATTACGACCAGATCGGCTCCGGACGACTCCACCTGGTGCTGCAACGACTCGGCAACGGGACCATCCAGAAGAACGGAGGTGACCGGGATGTTCGCCGTCCTGCGCAGACGCTCCAAGATGCTGCTCAGGTACGTCTGTTCGTGGGCCCGAGCCTCCTGATCGAGCTGGGCCTCGATATCCGGCACCTCGATCGCGGTGGCGAGCGCTGGAACGGGGTGATGGACCAGCGCGACCTGCAGGATTGCCCCGGAGCGGCGGGCCAGTTCCGTCGCAAGCGGAAGGGCCTGCTCCGCGAATGGGGAGCCGTCCAAGGGCACCATGATGGAGCGGAACATGGCCTGTGACATGGGGCCTCCAAGGCCGATGAAGACGCCAACTAAAGTGGCGCCCGAACCATGAAGGAGACTTGAAAGAGCGGCGAACCCTTCAAGGGGTCGGATGGCCCGGAGTGGAACGCCCCAGCACCCGGTACAGCGGGCAGAAGCCCGAGATGGCTGAGGCGATCAGCAGCAGACCCGCGAGGGTCAAGTACTTCCAGGGGCTTGCCAAGGCTCCATAGAGGCCGAGGAGCAGGATCCCCACGACCAGCCTGATGACGCGATCGACACGACCCATGTTGCGATTGGGCATAGCCCCTCCTTACAGCGGAACGGTCAGGATGGCACAGGGTGCCTCGTGGGTCAGGTGGCGGCCGATACTCCCTCCGTCGAGGACCGCGGCGGGGCCGCCGCGGCGATACCCGATGCACAGGATATCGGCGCCCGACATTTCCGCTTCGCCGAGCACATTGGAAAGTACAGGCCCGCGACGGAGAGCCAGCGGCCCCACGCCGCTTCCGAGGTCGCGGCGGTCCCAGGCGCCACCGCCAAGGTCCGAAGACGAGATCATGTTCCGCACCATCTGCAGAACGCGTTCGCTACGGCCCGTCGGAACGTGGGGAACGCCGATCTCATCCTGCGTAATCGGCTCGACCAGCACGACGCGGAGACAGGCGCCAAGGACCCGTGCAAACGAGGCCGCCGCGGCAAGCACGGCCATTCCCCGCTCGCTCCCGTCGAGGGCGGCAAGCAGTCGGTCGAACTTCTGCTCGCCGCCGCTCACGAACAGGCAGGGCGTGGAACTTCTACGAACGACGGCATCCGCGGTATCTCCGATCATGAGCCGGCGCTGCTCGGAGCGGTGCTTCCGCCCGATGACCAGCAGATCTCCCCGCCGAGTCTCGGCGAAGCGACCGATCTCGATGGCTGGAACACCGATGGCAACGGCCAGATCCACCTTGGGGCTCTCGGGCAGAGAGCGCACCACCGAGCGCACCATCCTCCCCAGATCCTCGTAGCACCGTTCGGCGGCCTCATGTCCGGCGTCGGACAGGACGGTGAAAGCCGTGACTCGCGACCCGCACCGGCGGGCCAGGCGAGCCCCGGCCAAGAGAGCCGCCTGACCCTCGGTCGAGGGATCGGCGGCGACAATAATGTGACGAAGTTCCATGCTGCCCCGAGGATCGCCCGCGGGTCCATCCTAGGCAGCCCGGAATGAAGCCTCCGTGAAAGCCCCCCGAATTTACGGGTCGCCCGCGGGCGCCGGAGACGCTAGAATAGGACTCGTATGACGCGCGCGAACAACACTCTCCCCTCCGAGGCGCCGGCGTACAGCCCGCGCCTGGAGCGGTTGGTCACGGGGGCAGCGGGCCTGCTGGCGGAGATGCACCTCGACACCGTGCTGCAGAGGGCGGCGGACCTGGCAGCGGAGGTGATCGGGGCGAAGTACGCCGCCGTGGGCATGCTGGCGGCCGATGGCCGGACCCTGGAGGCCTTCATTACATCTGGACTGACCGCGGAGGAGCGGCAGCGCATCGGCGCGCTCCCCCAGGGTCATGGGATCCTCGGCCTCGTCATCCACAAGGCGGAATCGGTACGTCTCCGCTCCATCGGGTCGCACCCCGAGAGCCACGGCTTCCCTCCGAATCACCCACCGATGGAATCTTTCCTGGGAGTGCCAATCCTGGGAAAGCGCGGGGTCCTGGGCGACCTCTATCTGACGGAGAAGATCGGGGCGACCGAGTTCAGCAAGGAGGATGAACGGATCGCCCAACTGCTGGCCGCCAGCGCGGCCGTGGCAATCGAGAACGCCCGGCTCCACGAGCAGAGCGCCCGATTGCTCGAAGAAGTGCAGCAGCTGCATCGGTCCCGCGAACGGTTCTTCGCGATGGTGAACCACGAGCTGCGCAATTCACTGGCCGCTGTCTACGGCTGGTCGGAGATGCTGGTGCGCCGCAAGGAGCCCGGCAGCGTTCCCCGGGCGGCGTTCGAGGTCCTCGACTCGGCCGAGCAGGCGATCTCGTTGATCAACGACCTGCTCGACCTGTCCCGACTGGACGAGGACCGGCTGAAGCCGGTACTGAAGGACGTGGACTGTGCCGGCGTGCTGCGGCAGGCGCTCAGCCGCCTCACCCCGGCAGCAGACAGCAAGCAGGTCCGATTGCTGACCGATCTCTCCTCGAGCACCCCCATTTGTCGGACCGATCCGCACCGGGTGGAGCAGATCCTCGTGAACCTGCTTACCAACGCGGTGCGCCACACACCCGCAGGAACCAGCGTGCGATCCCATCTGACCCGAAGGGGCGACGAGGTGATCTTCCGGATCGAGGACGAGGGGCCTGGAGTCGGGCCCGACGATGTGGAGGCCGTGTTCGACATCTACAAGACCGACGCCGGAGAGGAGGGCAAAGGCACCGGACTCGGGCTTCCCCTCTCTCGCCGGCTGGCCCGCTTGCTCGGAGGCGAACTCCGCGCCGAGGCCCCCCCTAGTGGCGGCGGGGTATTTGTTCTGAGTCTGCCCGTGGGCTATGATGTAAGGGTCTCTTCATAGTTGGTTGGGGCGGAGTTCATGACCAAACTCTTAGGTTGCGGCCCATGAAAATTCTCTGCGTGGAGGACGACCGGAAGGTCGCCGGATTCATCGAGCAGGGCCTGAAGGAAGAGGGCTATGTCGTTGATATCGCGACAGATGGCGAAGAGGCCGTCACTCTCGCCCATGTCTACGAGTACGACGTGATCCTGCTCGACGTTGTGCTACCCAAGAAGAACGGCTTCCAGATCGCGATGGAGCTTCGCCGGGAAGGCCGGAACACCCCCATCATGATGTTGACCAGCCGGGACGCGGTCGAGGACGTGGTGCGCGGGCTCGACTCGGGCGCCGACGACTACCTGGCCAAGCCGTTCCGCTTCGATGAGCTCCTGGCCCGCATCCGGGCGCTGTCGCGTCGGGGTGGAGCGGAGCGCCTCGAGGTCCTCCGGTACGGTCCGCTCACTCTCGACCGGCTCCGCCACCAGGTGCTGGTGAATGACAGGTCCCTGGATCTGACGCCCAAGGAATTCCAGATCGTGGAGTTCTTCCTCCTCCACCCCGAGCAGGTGGTCCGACGGACGACCCTGCTCGAGAAGGTCTGGGATATGCACTTCGACCCGGAGAGCAACGTCGTAGACGTCCACGTCGGGAACGTCCGGCGGAAGCTACTCAAGGCCGCGGGCGAGAACATCATCCAGACGGTGCGTGGGGTAGGCTTCACGCTGCGGCGGGAGCGGTCCGAGATCGATGTGACGGGCGCCGTCGCGCAGTGATCCCCCCCAGGTCGCCGTGGACCAGGGCGGCCGCGGAGCCTCTGGCGACGCTCCTCGTAATCCTGCTCGGCCTCGCCTTTCTGGCGGGGCCGTCGCCCGTCTGGTCCGAGCGGATCTGGTTCGTAGGCCTCATCGTGTGCGGAGCCCCGGTGGTGCTCCGCACGCTCTTGGGCGCATTCCGCGGTCGTTTTGCCGCCGACCTTGTCGCGGCCCTGGCGATCCTGACGGCCATCCCACTCCATCAGCCTCTGGCGGGTCTGGTGGTGGTGCTGATGCAGACCGGCGGCGAGGCGTTGGAGCGATACGCCGCCGGCCGAGCGTCCCGCGCGGTCGAGGAGCTGGAAGCGGCGGCCCCCCGACGCGCCAACCGGATCCGGCAGAGCCAGGTCGAGGAGGTCCCCGCCGATCAGATACGGCGGGGAGAGTTGATTCTGGTCCGTCCCGGTG
>Ga0335077_10000818_pt1 | contig 35434 bp, 30 predicted proteins | sample Lox_Sample_31_FD_207151 | JGI IMG/M metagenome (GOLD analysis project Ga0335077, IMG submission 207151) | Soil microbial communities from Loxahatchee National Wildlife Refuge, Florida, United States - Lox_Sample_3.1 | ecosystem: Environmental > Terrestrial > Soil > Wetlands | place: USA... | reverse complement strand
AGGCAAGTGGCCCGGGCTCGCCGCTTCTTGCGTGCGAGCCAGGGCCACTGCGCGTTATCCCCAGGACCCTTCGAGCTCCCTGCCGACTTGCAGGGCCTCACGCTGGGCCTGGGAAAGGCGCTGCCGCGCCCGCTCGACGCGGCGGGAGGCCCGCGACAGCGCCCGCAGACGCCGTACCTGGCGCTGCTCCGCCGCCTCGGTCAGCATCTGCCGCTGCCGCGCGGTTGCCAGTTCCATGTTCATGCTGGTGTACACGTTTCTCACCGCCTTTCACGTTCCGCTGGCCTGAAGGCCGGGCACTAGGCCGCGACCTCGGTCTTGGGCGGGCGCCCTCGCGGCCTCTTGCGGGGCACCACCGTGCCGCGCAGGAAGAGCTCGCCGCCCCACACGCCCCAGGGCTCCTGGCGCTCCAGGGCACCCGTGAGGCAGGCGATCCTCGCCGCACAGTCGCGGCACATGGCCTTGGCTGTCTCGACGTCCTGCGGGGACTCCGCGAAGAACAGGTCTGGATCCTCGGTGCACGGCAGGACAGTCCTGGTACTCGCCATTGGCACGATGGCTCTGGTCACCCCGGGAGAAGCCGCCTGCTGCGGCACCGCGCTGGGCGCGTCCTGGCCTCTCCCGGCTTCCCTTACGCCTGGTACGGACTCCGTTTCCAGCCCCGCCCTGCACGGTGCAACGGCGGTGGTGGCGGGCCAGTACATGTCGATCCCCTCTTCTCATCCCTCGTCGTACTCGCCGGTCTGGATTGGCAGAGGTCTCGCTGGCCGAATAAATACCTAAGGCCGCGGACCCGGTTCGGGTCCGCGGCCTTCTGGGGATCGAGGCCGGTCTTCCTAGACCGGATCCCAAGCCGGATGCGAACCCGATTGGTCGCCGCCGGTGGCGGCGATACGGGCCATCTCCTGGTACTTCTTGCTGGTGATCTGCTGCACGGTGACCTGCGCCTGGTCATGCGGCTTCCGCCGCGCCCCAGCAAAGACACCAGTCGTGCTGACGGGCACGAGGGCGCCTGCGGACAGACCGGTGCCCTGTGCGCTCTCAGCAAGCGGCCAGGCACACCGCTGGCCGGCAGCCTGGCTAAGAAGCACGCTGTTGCTCAATGTGGGCACCTCCTCCCGCAAGGCGTCGTTTGGCCCACCTATGACATGGATCAGCCTAGGTAGGACACCGGCCGCGGGGCAACTGATTTTCCGGGTGGATCTTCCACCGGCTCCCGGCCCGGCCGCGGCCCGGGCGCCGCCGGCGCGCCGGGGCGCCGCTGGCCCATCCCGTTCCTGGCCTGTCAGGCCAGGCAGACGGCGGCCGGGTGCCCAGTGACGGCGCACCAGCCGCTCACCGGCCAGCCAGGGCCGCCTCACCTTGACGCCACCGGTTTGTCACACCGGACCGGGCGGCGTCATGGCACGGTGCGGATGAGCCCCTCCTGCACGACCGAGACCACCAGGTGGCCTTCGGCGGTGAACACCTCACCGCGGGCCAGTCCCCTGGCGCCGCCGGCCACCGGGGAGTCCTGGGCGTAGAGCAGCCACCTGTCGGCGCGGAACGGCCGGTGGAACCACATGGCGTGATCGAGGCTGGCCCCGGTCGTATGCCCGTCCGCCCAGGACAGGCCGTGGCGCAGCAGCACGGTATCGAGCAGTGTCATGTCGGAGGCGTAGGTCATCAGGCACACGTGCAGCAGCGGATCGTCCGGCAGCTCGCCGTCGGCCCGCAGCCAGACCAGGTTGCGGTCGGTGCGCAAGGACGGCTCGAGCTGCGCCTCATAGGTGAGCGGCCCGACGAAGCGGAGGTCGATCGGGTTGTTCGTGAACAGCTCACGCATGGGCGCCCCGGCCAGCTTCGCCAGCCGCTCGGCGGTGGGCAGCACCGAATCCGGCGGCGGCACCTGCGGCATCGCCGCGGCATGTATGGGGCCGGGCTCGTCATGATGGAAAGACGCGGACAACGTGAAAATCGTCTTGCCGTGCTGGATCGCTGACACCCGCCGGGTGGTGAAGGACTTCCCGTCCCGCACCCGGTCGACGATGTAGACCAGCGGCACGGCCGGGTCGCCGGGCCGGATGAAATAGGCGTGCAGGGAGTGGACGGGCCGGTCGGCCGGCACGGTGCGGCCGGCCGCTACCAGCGCCTGGCCTGCCACCTGCCCCCCGAACACCCGCTGCCGCCGGTCGCTCGGGCTGCGGCCGCGGAAGATGTCGAGCTCGATCTGCTCGAGGTTGAGCAGGTCCACCAGCCGGTCCAGGGTCTCGCTCACAGCCCGCCTTCAGCTTCATGCGCCGGATCGGCCACGCCAGCGGGCGCGGGCGCCTCCACGCGCAACGCCGGTACCGGGGCACCGTACCGCCCGGGGCGCTCTGCCGCGGTGGCGGGGACGCCGGAAGCGCGGCCCGGCGCGGCGGGGCGCAGGCCGTCCAGGAACCCCGACGGTGTGCGGGACGGCCGGCCGCCCGGCAAGCGGGCCAGCGCCCATGACAGGTGCACCCTTTCGCGTGCCCTGGTCACGCCCACGTAGAGCAGGCGCCGCTCCTCGGCGACCGCATCATCGGTCTGGGCATGGACGATCGGCAGGTTGCCCTCGGTCAGCCCGGGCAGGAACACCACGTCCCACTCCAGCCCCTTCGCCGCGTGCAGCGAGGTCACCGTCACTCCTTCGAGAGCCGCAGGGTGCTCGATCGCGGCCCGGTGGGCGAGCCCGGCGACGACCTCGGCCAGTCCCGCGCCGGGCGTGACCGCGCAGTAGTCGTCGGCGAGCTGGGCCAGCGCGGCCAGGGACTCCCAGCGCTCCCTGGCCGCGCCCCGGCCCGGCGGTGGCTGGCGGGTGAGCCCGAGCCCGGACAGGACGTGCCTGACCTCGGTGGCCGGGGCCGCAGCCAGGCCGGCCGCCGTAGAGCCGTCCGCGGTGGGGCCGTCCGCAGTGGGGCCGCCCGCGGTGGGGCCGTCCGCAGTGGGGCCGTCCGGGGCGGCGGCGGCCGCGGCCCGCAGCATCCCCAGCGCCTGGCGCACCTCGGCCCGCTCGAAAAACCGTTCCGCCCCCCGCACCTGGCACGGGACACCCGCTGCCGCGAAGGCCCGCTCGAAGCGCTCGGTCTGGACGTTGATCCGCACCAGCACGGCGATCTCGTGGGCCGGGACGCCGGACGCGATCAGCCCGGCCGCCCGGGCGGCGACCGCCTCCGCCTCCGCCTCATCGTCGTCGTGGCCGGTGAATTCCGGCTCCGGCCCGGCCGCCCGCTGGGCGGCGAGCGGGGCGCCGCCCGGCAGCGGCGCGGCGTGGGCCGCGGGCGCGCGCCGGCCGGGGATCGCGCCGGTGAGCCGGTTCGCCAGCGCGACGACCTGCGGCGTGGAGCGGTAGTTGCGCACCAGCCGGATCACCGTGGCATGCGGGAACGCGCCGGCGAAGCCGGTGAGGTAGGCGGGGGTGGCGCCGGTGAAGGAGTAGATGGTCTGGCGCGGGTCGCCGACCACACACACGTCGTCGCGGCCGGCCAGCCAGGTGTCCAGCAGCAGCTTCTGCAGCGGGTTCACGTCCTGGAACTCGTCCACCACGAACGAGCGGTAACGGTCGGTGACCTCGGCCGAGGCGAGCCGGTGCTCGGCGAGGATGGCGGCGGTGAGCTCCAGCACCGACTCGAAGTCGACGAGGTGCCGCTCCCGGCGCCGCTTCTCGTACCCGGCGTACAGGCGGGCCGTGGTCTCCGCGCCCAGCGGCGGGATCCGGCCGGCGGCCGTGGCGGCGGCAGCGTAGCCGGGCGGCCGGACCTGGGTGACCTTCGCCCACTCGATCTCGCTGGCTGTGTCGCGCAGCTCCGGCGGGCTCGCGTGCACCCGCAGCTCGCGGGCCACCTCGGTGAGCAGGGCCGCCTTGGAGTCGAGCACCGCAGGCGGCCTGCCCCCCACGGTGCGTGGCCAGAAGTGGCTGAGCTGGCGCAGCGCTGCCGCGTGGAAGGTGCGGGCCTGCACCTGCTCCATCCCGCTGCCCGCGGCGCCGGCCAGCTGGCGCAGCCTCCCCCGCAGCTCACCCGCTGCCCTGGTGGTGAAGGTGACGGCCAGCACGTGACGTGGGTTGATCACGCCGATGCGCACGCCGTAGGCGATCCGGTGGGCGATCGCCCGGGTCTTGCCTGTCCCGGCGCCGGCCAGCACACAGATGGGCCCGCGGGCGGCCAGGGCGACCTCCCGCTGCTCGGGGTCGAGCGCGGCCAGCACCGCCTCGGGACCGTCCGCATCGGGTCCGAACGTCTCCACCGCACCTCCTGACCGCCCGGTGCCATCCTGCCGCATACCACCGACGGTCGCGGGAAGCCCTTGGGCGGTCCTGGCGTTGCAAGTGAACTAGTGTGTGAAGGCAGGGAGAGGCGCGTGTCGGAGCCGGTTGTGATGTACACCACCTCATGGTGCGGTTATTGCCGGCGGTTGAAGAGCCAGCTTGCGCGGGAAGGGATCGAGGTCAGCGAGGTCGACATCGAGCGGGATCCGGACGCAGCGGAGTACGTGATGTCCGTGAACGGCGGCAGCCAGACGGTCCCCACCGTTGTCCTCCCGGACGGGACGGCGCTGACGAACCCGTCGGCGGCACGCATCCGGGAACACCTCCGCGAACTCACCACAGGATGATGGAAACCGAAAGCGACCAAACGATTGATGGCGGGGACCCTCGGCGCCAGCGTCACGAGCAGTACGGAGATGAGGACCCAGGGGCCTGGCCGGGCGAGTATCGCGGCCCGCGCCGGGGCGGCGGCCGCGGAGCGGCTGGCCTGCTGGACGCGGGACCCGACGGGCAGCAGCGGGCTGACGGCTATCGCGGGCGGCACTCACAGCCAGCGGTAACCCCCGACGGGCGGCGGCCGGGCACATCGGGTGACGGCGCCGGGCGGCGAGGCATACCGGATGACGGCGCCGGGCGGTACCGGCTCGCGGACCCGCCGGTCGCCAGGCGGACACCCACCGGCTGGCGGGTAGGCGATGAGGAGGTCTCCGACCTCACCAGCGCGATGGTCCTGGCCGACCTGCTCGCCGCCGATCTGCCCGCCGAAGGGCCGCCCACCCCGGGTGACCCGGCCGCGTCGGCAGCGGTGAGGCGGCGGGCCGAGACGGAACGGCCCGACATCCGGCAGCTCCAGGAGACGGTGGCCCAGCTCGAGCACGCGCTGACCGTCCGGGTGCGGGTGGAGCAGGCCATCGGGGTGCTGGCCGAGCGCCACCGGCTGCGTCCCCGGCAGGCGTTCGAGCTGCTGCGGTCCGCCGCGCGGTCACGCGGCCGGCGGGTGCTGGAAGTAGCGGGCGAGGTCGTGGACAGCGCCAGCAATCCGCTGCTGCGCCTGCCCGAGGAGCTGGCCAAGGCGCCGGCCGCCCGCCGCCGGGGCCGGGCGCCCCGGCGGCCGCAGCCGGGCGACTGACCCCGGGCCGGCGGTCAGCCGGCCGACAGTTGCTGGTTGGTGAGGACCACGCCGGAATGCGCCCAGGGTCGGGTGAACCCGACCACGGTCTGGTCACCCTGCGGCGAGCCGGGTGTGCCGTAGGAGGCGATGCGGATCGGGAAGCCGGTGGCATACGCCTCGATCATCTGGCCATGGCCGATCACCATCGCGACATGCCCCGGCGAGGTGGCGGTGCCGTCCGATCCCGCGAAGAAGACGAGATCACCGGGCTCCTCGTGACCGGGTGCGATCCTCGGCCCCCACGCCCACTGATCCTCCGAGGTCCGCGGGATGCCCACGCCCGCGGCCCGGTAGGCCATCATCATCAGCCCGGAGCAGTCGTACGCGTCCGGCCCGGTGCCACCCCACAGGTATGGCTTGCCGATCTGCTCCCGGGCGAAGGCGATCGCGGCGGCAACGGCCTGGTTCGGGATCTGAGCGCTGCCGGGGGCGTCGCTGAGCGTGTTGGCCAGCAGGCATTCGGTGGCGCTGGCCGCGCTGGCGGCCGCGGCGGCGACCGAGAAGCCGCCGTGAGCGTAGAGGTCCGCCCACTGGAGCACCGACTGCACGTAGGAGAGCAGGTGGTTGTAGGCGAAGACGGCGCCGCTGACATTGCTTTGCACGCCGTGCGCGACCAGGTACTTCGCGGCCCCGGCGATCGCGTCGGCCGGCTGGTACACGCTGGCGATGCCGTCGCCGTTGCCGTCGGTGGCAAACCCGGCGACCCGCTCGCTCGCCGGGTGGACCGGGGCACCGCCCCAGTTGTTGCCGGACGCGCCTCCGATGCCGATCTGCATCGGGCCGGCCGCGCCGAACGCGTTGGCCCCGCTGTGCACGCCGGGCAGGGCCGAGCGGCCGTCGTTGCTCTCCACCTCGCCGATTCCGGCCAGCACCACCCATGGGACGCCATACGTCCGTCCCGCCTGCTGGAAGTCGCGAAGGTAATCGGCGGGGATCGAGGCCCGCCCGGCGGCACTCGCGGTGGGCTGCACGGCGACCGCCGCGTTCACCGTCTTCGCCGTCCCGCCGCCGGGGCAGCCCTGGCCGGCGCCGAACAGCTCGGCGCCGCCACCGATCAGGCTTGCCCCGATGATCACCAGGCCGAGCAGCAACGCCATCACCACGCCGATCGCCACCGCCACGGCGGGCCGGCCGGACTGCGGGACCCCCAGCCGCCAGTTCACGAATTGCCTGCGGATGCGAGCTGGATGTCGTTCACCTGCCAGCCGCTGCCCGACTGCGCGGCCGTGATCGCGTAGCTCGTGCTGAGCGTCTGGGCTGAGGTCTTTCCCGTGCGCTGGGTGCTGTAGGTCTTCTGGTTCAGCGTCACCAGGAACGTCAGGCTGGACGGGCCGAACGCGCGCAGCGCGGTGATCGCGCCGCTGCCGGTGGCGGACTGCTTCTGCCTGGTCCGCGCCTGGGCCACTCCTGGGGTGGCGTAGTCCTGCGCCAGGGTCGCCGCCAGGGACGGCGTGACCAGGCTCCCCATCCGGCTGACGTAGTTGCTCGCGCTCTCGGTGTAGGAGTAGGTGGCGTAGTCGGCGCAGAACTGCCGCACCACCCCGGCCGCTTGCGTCAGGTCAGCCTGGCTGAACGGGAGCAGCTGGTAGATGTTCACCGCCGGGCCGGACGGCACCGGGCTCGCCGCGGCGGCCGGGGAGACCGGTGCCTGCGCTGGCGTGGACGCCGCTGCGCGGGCCGTCGGCCCCGCCGCCTGGCTGGGGGCGGGCGATGGGCGCGGCCACAGCAGGAAGGCGCCCAGCCCGGCCAGGGCGAGCACGATGACAGCGAACGCTATCTTCCGCTGCGCCGACGTCAGGTCCATGGGCCTGGAAGCTACTTCCGGCGGCGGATCGGGCGGAGCCAGAACGGGCCTGCCGGGCGGGTGTCGTCAGCCGCGGCCTTGCCCGCCGGGGCAGCCGGGCCCGCCGGGCCGCGCGACGCGGGTGGCGCTGGCGGGCTGCTCGCGGGCCCGCCCCTGGCGGGCATCCGCTCCCCGCCGCTGCCGCTCCCCCTGGCACCCGGCGCGGGCGAGCGGCTGAAGAGCCCGCCGGTCCCCCAGGCAGCCGGCGCCGGGGCGGCCGGCCTGGCCGGCGGCTGGCTGGCGGGCGGCTGGGACGCACCGCGCGCCTGCCGGGGCGGCGCGGTATCCGGCCAGCGCGGCCTGCCTGGTTCGGTCCCGCCACGCGCCCAGCCCGACAGCGGCGGCGGCCCCGCCTCCGCGTCCCGTGGCGGGAGGTCGAGCGGCGGCGGGGTCCGGCCGGCGCCGTTGCGGCCAGCTCCGTTGCTGGCAACGCCGTCGTCGGCTCCCGTGCCCCGCGCCCGGCCTGCCGTCCCGGCCCGGGTGCCCGGGCCCGCCTGCGAGGTGTCCTGCGGGTCGGTGCCATCGCCCGGCTGAGCGGAGCCGTTGGCCGCCTGCCCGCTGGAACCGTCGGTCCCGGCCGCCCCGGCCGCCGCGGCCCCGGCCAGCGCCCCGGCCGAGCCGGCGGTGGCCAGCCCCGCCGCCAGCCCGGCCGCCTGCCCAGGGTTGCGCCGGGCCCACCGGGCCGCCCGGTAGCCTGCGAACCCGGGAACGCCCACCGTCGCGGCGTCGACGGTGTTCTGCCGCGCCGTGCTCCCGGCCTTCGCCAGGCTCACATCTGCCCGCTCGTGCGATCCGATCACGCCGTACCCCACGGCCGAGAACAGGTGGCCGAACGGCTTGCGGTAGATGAACACCGCCACCGTGACCAGCGAGATCATCAGGATCTTCAGCGCCCACGGCAGCGCGGCGTCGCTGGCACCCATGATCAGCGAATAGGCATACAGCAAGATGCTGAGCACCAGCGCGATCGCCGCCGTCTTGAGCAGCACGCCGATCAGCATCTCAGCCCAGCGCAGGGCCACCACCCGCCCGAAGCCCGGGTGGGTGCCGATGATGAGGAAGAACGGGCCCGCCACCAGGAGCAGCAGGAAACTGAGCTTCAAGATGATCAGGGTGATGGCGATGAGCAGGACGAGCACCCCAGCGGCGAGCGCGGCGAACATCGCCGCGAAGCCGATCTCCAGCCGGGTGGTCCACAGCTTGCCCTGGAACAGCGGGTACACGCCGGGGTCGTTCTGCTTGATCGAGGCGGCGATGCCGGCGAACGTGTCCTGTTTCGCCGTGATCATCGCTGCCGTCGGCTTCTCGTTCGCCGCGATCGCCTGCGCCCACAGCAGCTGCCGGGCGTACTGGTTGACCACGGTGGGGTGGCCGCCGCTGGCCGAGTAGGCGGTGGTCCCGAACTCGCCGTCCAGCCACGGCTTGCAGACCAGGACGGTCCACAGCTCGTTGGCGTTGGCGTCGACCACCCCGTTGCCCGCGGTGTAGGCGAAATTGGTCCCGGCCGGCATCTGCGGGTCGCCCTTCTGGACCGGCACGCAGCTGCTCTGCTGGGGAGCGGGGAGCTTGGCGAAGGCGATGTTCAGCGTCTGGGTGATGCCGTCGGAGAACGCCCTGCCGATGCCGGTGAAGTCCGCCGGGCGCCCGATGAGCCAGATCGCGGTCGCGCAGGCGAGCACCATCCAGACGGTTCCCTCGATGGTGCGGGTGGCACGCTTGCGGATCAGGCCCTGCCAGGCCAGCCATATCGCCCCGATGATCACCACCGGCGCCAGGAACGGGAAGTAGATGGCGTTGCCGAGGCTGGTGATCAGCCTGTCCACCACGCTACTCAGCCAGGCGAGGATGCCCTCACCCGCCGCCGACTGGTAGACGGTGATCGTCACCCGGTCGAGCGCCTTCGCCGCCGTGAACACCACCCCGGCGACCTGGTTGCCGATGATCGAGGCGAAGTCGGAGCACTGCAGGCCGTAGGCGGCCCACGACTGCCCGGCCATGCCGTAGCTGTCATACAGCGTGGCTGGCTGACGGACCGCCGAGGCGGGCGGCCTGACCAGTGCGTCCAGGCCGCCGGTGGCCGGCTCGGGCGCGGGCGCGGACTGCTGGCAGATGTTGTTGAGGTCGCCGATCAGGCCGCTGGAGCCGGCCGCGCAGAACCCGAGCAGGCCGCCGATGTCGCCGACCCCGGGCACCTGGCACACACCCCCGGGCAGCGCCGGGCTGGCCGGGTGGGCCGCGTGCACCCGCGCCGTCAGCACGGCTGAGGCAGCCGGGTGGGCCGGGACGCTGACCGGGTTCACCGCCGCCTGCGCGGTGCCGGGCAGGCCGGCCACGGCCGCGATGACGCCGAGCAGCAGCAGGACGCGGCGCACGGGCTGCGGCAGCCGGGAGAGCGGTCTGGGCATCAGCGGGCTCCGGAAGCCGGGATGAGGGGTGACTTCGCATGGGTGAGGCGGACCGGGCTCAGGCGGATCGGGCTCAGGCGGATCGGGCTGGGCATGGGGGCTTCCTGGTCAGGGCGCTGCCTCGCCCGCGTAAGGGCGGTCGGCAGGGCGGTCCGGCGCGGCGCCGGCTCCGGATGCTGCTGGCTGGCCGGGCGCGGGCAGCTGCCCGGCCCCCAGCGCTGGCGGCTGTCCCCCTCCCAGCGCTGGCGGCTGTCCCCCGGCCGGCGCTGGCACCTGGACAGTCCCCGGCGCTGGCGGCTGTCCAGTCCCGGGCGCCGACGGTTGGCTGGGGACAGGTTCCGCGGCGGCTGCGCTGTCCTCGCTCACGCGCGGGGCCTCCGCAACCGGCTTGCGGCGGGTTGGGTTGGTGTCCAGCCACTGCCGCATGTCGTCGGAGATCAGGTCGATGCCGATCCGGCCCGCCCTGCCCTCCAGGTCGCGGAAGATGCATTCCCCGTTGCCGAGCCCCCGCAGCGCGAGCTGATGCTCGTCGGAGCTCTCCACCCCCAGCAGTGCCAGCACGTTCGCCACCTCGACCCGCTCGGAGGAGCGGAACGCGAACACGCCGGAGATGCAGTTGGTGACCTGCTCGGACAGCAGGTCACCGGCGTTCTGGGAGACCAGGATCAGGGCGGTGTTGCGGGAGCGGCCCATCCGCGACACCTCGGGCACCAGCTTGGCCCCCTCGGGCGTGGAAGTGATCGCCCACGCCTCGTCCAGGAAGATGGCTTTGGGCAGCCGGCGGTCCATTCCGTTCAGCAGCCTGCGGGCGAACTGGGAGACCAGGTACAGCAGGGCAACGGACAGCCGCTGCTCGTAGGAGTAGTCATCCCGGTTCACCGCGGCGTCCGGCAGTGTGAGGCCGGCCAGGGTGAAGACCGTGGTCCACCCGGCCGCGTCGATGCGCTGGCCGCCCGAGGGCGAGAAGCACAGCCGCGCCAGCCGCATCTCCGACATCGAGCGCAGCACCGCCCCCAGGTTCTTCGACGCGGCGTCCTCCGACTGCTCCAGGTGCCGCACCACCTTGCCCAGGCTGGGCCGGTCCCGGCCGGCCACCGCGGCCACCGCCTGGACCATCGCGCTCTCGCGCTCCTCGCTCATCCGCGGCAGCAGCAGCCGCAGCGTCTCGGTGGCCATGGTCCGTTTCTCGGCCAGGTCGTCGCCGAACGAGAACGGGTCGAGCAGCCCAGGCGCGGCCGAGCCGAGCGGGATCACCCGGGCCCTGCGGCCGCGGGCGGTCAGCACGTCCACCAGCGACTCGGCGTCGCCCTTCGGGTCGATGACCGCCACCGTCACCCCCCGCAGCGCCTGCTGCAGCATGAGCAGCAGCGCCAGGGTGGTCTTGCCGCCACCGGGCTCGCCGGTGATCGCGACCGCCGTGGGCCGGTTGCGGGTCGCCGCCAGCAGCGGGTCGAAGTGGACGACGGACCGCGCCCGGCCCAGCGTCTCGCCGATGTAGGGGCCGACCCAGACCTCTGTGCTGCCGTCCATCCCGCCGACCGGCAGGTCCCCCAGGCCCACGGTCGCCGTCGGCACGCCGCCGGCGATGGTGTACAGCGGCTGGCGCTGCACGTACGACGACAGCCGCACGTGGTCGCCTGGCAGCGACTCGCACAGCAGGGAGAACTGGTCGCCGGTGGAGTTGACCACGTCGATGCCGATGTCGCGGTAGTGCTCGACCACCGCCTCGACCCGGCGCTGGCACAGCTCCCGGGTGGGCGCGCTCACGCTCAGCCGGTGCCACCCGTACACGAACGGCAGCCGCTCCTTGGTGATCCCGTGCTCCAGCATCCGGGCCGCCTCGAGCTGCTCGGCGAGCGCCAGCGGCAGGTCGACCCCCGCCTCCCGGATGTGGGCGTCCATGTCCCTGGCATGGGCGAGCCTGCGCCCGACGTCCTTGCTGGCCTTCGCCGGGGGGATCAGCCGCATCCGGGAGCTGATCTCGACCGGGAACGGCAGCGAGTCGGCGAAATGCAGCCACGGCTCGCCGTCGGGGAACGACATGACGTCAGGGAAGCGGGAGAAGGACAGGAACGCCACGTGCGATTCCCCTGCCGGGTGATCCAGCCGCAGCATCGTGCGGCCGTTGCCCACCTGGCCTTCCAGCAGCGCCTCGATCTCCCCCGCCCCCCAGGTGCGGCGGCGGGCCGCCGACGGCGGCGGGTCGCCCACCGTGCCCGCCAGCGAGTGCCGGAACAGCCAGGCGATCTCGTCGCTGGTCGCGTGGCGGGCGCGTACGGCGCTGGCCGACAGCGCCCGGCCGAGCCGCTCGGACTGCTCGGTCCAGCGCGCCAGCTCGCTGGCGGACACCGCCTCATCGGTCAGGCCGAGCGCCTGCTCGCTGGTCCGGTAGGCGGACAGGAACTGGGAGAACATCCCGCCCTGCAGCTGGGCCCGCATGCCGCGCTGGCCGAGCCGCACCCCCAGGTAGACCTCCTTGGTCCAGAAGTCCTTCGCCCACACGTGGCGGTACATCTCGTCCAGATAGTCCCGCCAGCCCGGGCCGCCGTCGGACGTGGCGTCCAGCCTCGCTGCCCACTCCGCCGCCGGGTAGGACCGGTGCGCGATCCGCAGGTGCGCCTCGGTGTCGGGCAGCCGGATGGCCGCCAGCGCCACCGTGTTGTTGATCGCCAGCGCCTCCCGCTCAAGCGGGGTCGTGAACTCGTAGGCGTGGGTCGGCAGGCGGTAATACGCCCAGGCGTGGCCCTCGCTCAGCAGGATCCGGTCATCGAAGTAGCGGACGCTCATCCGGCTGCGGCCCCGGGTGCGTCCGGTCATCTGGGCGCCCTCCGCCGCTGCGGGCTGGCGGTGAGGGCGGCGACGAGCACCCCGGCGAGCGCGGTGTAGGCCCGCAGGACCGGCGGGCGCAGCTGGCCGAGGCGGGACTCCGCGGCGGCCGGGTCGAGGCTGTCCCTGATCCCCCGCTCGGTCTGCGGCTCGGCCAGGTGGTCGTCCCACGGCACCCGGACGATCGCCCGGCACTTGCCCCTGACCACCAGCTCCGCCTGCTCGGCGTGCGGCATGCTGCGTTTGGACAGCCCGTTGACCACCGCGATCGAGTTCGCGCTGAGCGCGTCGTAGCCGTGGCTGCCCAGCCATTCCTGGGTCATGGCCAGCGCCCGCGCGGCGTCGGGGCTGGCGGGGGCGACGAGCACCAGCTGGTCGGCGGCGCTGAGCACCCGGGCCACCGCGGTGGCGCCCGGGTCGGCGAGCGTGATCGGGTAGCCGTCAGCGACCGCGTCGAACATCCGCGGGTACTCCAGGTCGCCCATGTCCAGCGCGCCGTCGCCCCGGACCTGGGGGACGAACACGTCGATCTGGCCCCGCCCGCGGGGCTGGTGGCCTGCCCGGGCCGGGGGAATCTGCCCGGCGATCAGCGACCTGACCGCCAGCGAGGGCCGGGGTGCGGCCAGCTCGGCGAGGGAGGCCGGGCCGGGATTGAGGTCGAGCGCCGCCACCGCTTCGGAGCGCAGGCTGGCGAGCAGGTCGGCGACCATCAGCGTGGTCACCGTCTGGCCGGCGCCGACGGTGCAGCCCACCACCGCCACCAGCCGGGAGCCGCTGATCGGCAGGACGGCGCGGGCCCGGTCACGCTTGTCATGATCGGGGCGGCCGGGCCCGACCCCGCCGGGCACGAGCACGAGCTGATCGCGCCAGTTCGTGCTGCGCTGATCGGCCGGGCCGCCCAGCGCCCGCTCGACCGTCCGCGGCCGCACCGTGGGCGGGCCGGCCGGGCCCTGCTGCACGGGCACGACCACCACCGGCGGCGGCCCGGCGGGCCGCGCGGCCCGCGGAGCCGGCGCGTCACCGGTGCCGGGCGCGGGCGCGTCACGAACCGGCGCTGGGGCCGCGGGCGCCGCCGCGGCGGGAGCACTGGCAGCGGCACCGGCAGAGCCAGCGGCACCGGCCGGGGCCGGGACGCTGGCTGGAGCAGGGGCGCCGGCTGGAGCAGGGCCGGTGGGGCGGGCCGGAGGACTGGCGGGGGCAGGAGCCGCCGGGGCAGGCGCCGCCGGGGCAGGAGCCGCCGGGGCAGGCGCCGCCGGGGCAGGCGCCGCGGCTGGCGCGGCGGCGCCGAACGAGGCCGGCACGGGCCCGCGGCCCACGGGGCGGCCAGCGGGGCCAGCGGGGTCCGCCGCGGCCGCGGCGGACCGGACTCCCTGCGCCCGGCCGGCATCTGGCACGGCGGCGCGGGCCGGCCCGGCAGGCTCAGCGGCGGCCGGCACCCGCACCAGGCCGGTCGCCTTGCCGGGCACGGGCGCTGCCTGGCCCGGCGCGGGCGCGCGGACCCGCCGGCGGGCTGCCCACTCGGGCGGCCGGGCGGCGGCTGGCCCGGCAGCAGCCACAGCCGCGGGCACGGCGGACCGCCCGGTCGCGGGCACGGCGGTGGGCTCGGCAGCGGGCTCCGCGGCAGGCTCGGCAGCGGGCTCCACGGCAGGCAGGGACCGGCCGCGCCGCCACACCCGCCCGACCACGATGATCTCGTCCTTCTCGGCGTGGGGCGTCATCCGGGACCAGGCCGGCGGCTCGCCGATGTAACGCACCTGGGAAATGATCAGTTCTGGCAGGCGCTTACTTTCCAGCACCGGCCGGGTCGCCAGCCAGGTGAGGACGCCGGGTGGCAGCACATACAGCCAGAACAGGCTGTGGCTGAACGGCACCCCGGCCAGCGTAAGGAGAATCACGTACGGCACCGTGATGGCGGTGAAGACGGCAATCTGGCCCACCGGCAAGGGCATCGGGAGCCGGAAATCGTAAAGCTTGTACAGCCGCTTCTCGATCCGCCAGATGCTGGTGTAGGTGGGCAGCTCCACCAGTCGTTTCTCCTTCCGCTGGAGCCGAGGTCAGTGGACGCCCAAGGCCTTGGCGATGCCCTGAGCCAGGGTCTGCACGATACTCGGCGTGTAGAAGACCACGGCAATAGCGACCGCGAGCACCATGAACTGGACGAACCGGATGATCTCGCGGGTGAACAGGAAGAAGAGCGCCACAATCCCCACGATCCCCAGGAACAGCGGCCCGAAAAGACCCTGCAGGTAGGACACGAGACCGGAGGTGCTCAGCGACAGCGGGGCCGCCGCGGTCAGGTAATGGAACATCGGTCTACTCCGGGTATGAGGGATTGCGGGGATGCGGATGGCTCGGCAGCCGACAAGGTTATGCTCACGACGACCCCGCAGGCTGGAGCGACGGGCCGATGCCACTGATGTACCAGGTCCCGCTCCTTTGCACGATGGTCAGCGCGTAACTCATCTCCAGCCCGGCGGCGGGCTGCGCGGTCTGGGCCGGGCTGGCCTGGCTCGGGACACGCCACACCACCGTCGCGACGACGTGGCGGGTCTGCCCGCCCGCTGGGACGGTGACCCCGGCCAGCGAGCCGAAGGTCAGCTCGCCGCCCAGCCCGGTCACGTGGGCGCCGGGGGCGAGGAACCGGTCGATCGTGACCTGATCCCCGCTGGCGTAGGCCTGGAAGAAGGCGGGCAGCTGGCTCGTCAGCTCCGCCTGGGTGGCCGTGTCGGTGCTGGGCGCCTCGGGCGTGGGCACCGAAGCCTTCGCGGGCGCGGGGAGCCAGGCGGGCTCGCCGGAGACCGCCAGCGCCCCGTTCGCGTAGTAGACCGGCACGCCCAGTTCCATCAGCTGCCCGTTGACCCGCGCGAGCAGCGTCACCACCACGTGCTGGGCGTCCTGCACGGCGATGCCGGCGACCTGCTCCGACTGCAGCCGCAGCGTCCCGGTCCCGTTCCAGCCGAGCTGCGGATCGGCGCCCGATGGCAGGAAGGCTGCCAGCTCGCTGGCACGCTGGCTGGCCGTGGCGGGGTCCGCGTTCAGGTACACCTGGCCGAACTGCAGCGCATAGGCGCCCGCGAGCGCCGAGGGGAAGCTGCTGCCGGGGCTGGCCGCGGGCGCGGGTGCGGTGGTGCTGGCCGTCTCCCCCTGCATGATCGCCGTCACGCCGCGGTAGCCGATCAGGAGCAGCACAGCCCAGACCACGATCCGGAATACCCAGACCAGCCAGCGCCCGCCGGCGCCACGCCAGCCCCGGGCGGAACGGTCTTTCTTCCCGCCGCCTTGCGTCAGGTCCCCGGTCCCCGCAGCGTAGTCCGCGCCGTATACATCTGATTGCGGACTGCGATCGACGGTTGACCTACGAACCATCGCACCTCCGGCCCCGGCTCCCGCGCGCGCGTAGCGCTGCGGCGCTCTCCTTGTCCGTCAGTGCACCATTCTGCGTCATAACGGCCTGCCCGGGGAGTCCTTTGGCATGTGCAGAGTATGACAATTCGGCCACCGACCTGCGATGACGCACTGTTGCCACTCCGAATACGCTTCGAACACCCCCTCTGACCTGCGATGATCCAGACCAGCGGGACAGGGCGGCCGCCCGCCCTCCGGCCAGGGCCTGGCGATCACTTTCCGTAAGCGTGTCGCATCCCGTCCGTCCAGGACCGGGGTGCACTCCGCCCCCGTTAAGCACCCAGCGCACCAGCCAGGCCCGCGCGCGTCATGGACATCAATGCATAAGCCATACAAAACGAACAATAGTTCTACTCGCCGTAGCCGGGCAAGGGGCCCGGGTGGCCGATGGCCACCACCCGCCCCGCCCCCGTGCGCTAGCCAGGCCGGGCGCCGCGTGGCGGCCGGCCCGGTCTGCGCATCTGCCCCACCTGGCTCGGCATCCGGCCGGCGTCGGCCAGGGCGCGGCGGAGCAGGAACTCGATCTGGGCGTTGGTGCTGCGCAGCTCGTCAGCGGCCCATCTGGCCAAGGCGTCGTGGACGGCCGGGTCCAGCCGCAGCAGTATGCCCTTGCGCTCGGTCACCGCGTTACCGTGCCCGCCGTCACTGGTAGAGAGAGCCGGTGTTGACGACCTGCTGGGTGGCCTGCTCGCTGCACAGCACCACCAGCAGGTTCGACACCATCGCGGCCTTGCGCTCCTCATCCAGCTGGACCACGCCCTCCTCCTCCAGCCGCTGCAGCGCCAGCTGGACCATGCCGACCGCTCCCTCGACGATCCGCCGCCGCGCGCCCACCACGGCATTGGCCTGCTGCTGGCGCAGCATTGCCTGCGCGATCTCGGCGGCGTAGGACAGCCGGGTCAGCCGCGACTCGATGATGGCCACGCCGGCCGGCCGGACGCGCTCCGCGATCTCGGCCGACAGGCGCTGGGTGATCTCTTCCGCGTTGTCGCGCAGCGAGAGCGCGCCTTCGAGGGGGCTGGTGTACGGATAGCGGGACGCGATGTGCCGGACCGCGGTCTCGGTCTGGATGGCCACGAACTTCGTGTACTCATCGACGGAATAGGTGGCCTTGGCCGTGTCCTGAACCTGCCAGACAACCACGGCGGCGATCTCGATCGGGTTGCCGTCGGCGTCGTTGACCTTGGCCTGCGCGGTCTCATGGTTGCGGATCCTGGTGGACACCCTGATCCGGTGGGTAAACGGATTCACCCACTGCAGCCCGGGATCGCGTACCGTGCCGCGGTACTTGCCGAACAGCTGGATGACGCGCGCCTGACCCGGGGCGACGGGCGTCAGGCCGGCCAGCAGAAACGCGGCGGTGAGCAGCACGATGACCCCTGCCCAGACCAGGGCCGTGGCGGTGTCACCGGTGTGCTTGGTCGAGTACCACACCAGTGCGATGCCTGCGAGCACCGCCGCGACGCCGGCTGCCAGGACCTTGACGCCGCGCGTTGACCAGGCCTCCTGCTCGGCCACTGGCACGGATGCCAGCCCCTGGCCCGCTGCGGCCGTAGCCTGTGTGCTCATAGCCACCACCTCCGATTGACATGGCTGATATTACATGTCTAGCATAGTGATATCAGTTTAAAAAGGCAACAACATCCGGGCGGCCTGCCGGGGGACTTCCTGACAGCACACCGCGGGAGGCATCGTCATGAACCAGCCCTCCAGCTCCGCCAGGCCCACCCCGCCGGACGGCACCCCTCCGGCCGCCGCACCGGCGGTCACGCCGGCACCGCAGGCACCGGCCGCTCACTCCGACCGCATACCGGCCCTCGCCTGGGTGATCGCCGCCGTATTCGTGGTGGCCGAGCTCGCGGTGAGTGGCCGCTACGGCTTCCAGCAGGACGAGCTGTACTTCATCGTGGCCGGGCATCACCTCGCGTTCGGTTACGTGGACCAGCCGCCGCTCGTTCCGCTGCTCAACCGGGTCACTGGCGTCCTGGGTGTCAGCCCCACGGCGATCCGGATCATCCCGGCGCTGGCCGGCGGGGCGGTCGTGGCCATCGCCGCCAGGCTCGCGGCGCTGTTCGGCGCGGGCCGGTTCGGCCGGGTGCTCGCCGCCCTCGCCACGGCGTGCGCCCCGATCCTCATCGGCGCCGACCACATCGGCAACACCACGCCGCTGGAGCTGCTGGCCTGGGCGGCGGTGCTGCTCTGCGTCACCACGGCACTGCTGCGCCACCGGCCGCGCTGGTGGCTGGGCGCGGGCGCCGCGGCCGGTGCCGGGCTCGAGGACAACAACCTGATGGTCCTGCTGCTGGCCGGCCTCGCTGCCGGGATCCTGGTCTCAGGGCACCGCTCCGTGCTGCGCACGAGGTGGCCGTGGCTCGGGGCCGGCCTCGCCGCGGTCATCTTGGCGCCCAACGTCGTCTGGCAGGCCACGCACGGGTGGCCGCAGCTGGCCATGGCCTCCGCCCTGCACCAGCAGAACAGCACCGCGGCCGACTACCTCGGCGGGCTGCCGGCCCAGCTCATCTATCCGGGGCTGCTGCTCGCACCGTTGCTCGTCGCGGGCTTCGTCACGCTCTGGCGGGCCCCAGAGCTGCGGTTCATCGCCGTCGCCGCCACCCTCACCGTCGTCTACGTGCTGGCCTGGGTGCCCGGCAAGGTGTACTACGCCGACGGAACGGTGCCGGCGCTGCTGGCGGCGGGTTCGCTGGCGGCCGAGCGCTGGATCGCCCGCGGCCGCCGGCCGCGGCTGCGGCGAGGTGCCGTGGTCGCCGCGCCCCTGGTGGGAGTGGCGATCATCCTGCCGCTCGTGCTGCCGATCGTGCCAGCCGGCCAGGTGCACGCCCTGCCGGCCTCAGCCCAGCACTCCGACGTCGGGGACAGCATCGGCTGGCCGCAGCTCACCCGCGCGGTCGCGGCGCAGGACGCGGCCCTGGCGCGCGCGGGCCAGCGGCCCACCTCGATCTTCACCGGATATTACGGAGAAGCCGCCGCACTCGACGTGCTGGGCACCTCGGACCACCTGCCGCCCGTACTCTCCGGCCACAACGCCTTCTGGATGTGGGGCCCCGGGCACGCCTCCGACCGCACCGTGCTCGCGGTCGACGGGCTCGGCATGCTGCGGCCGTACTTCGCGAGCTGCCGCCTGCTGACCACCTACGACGCCCCGTACCACGTGCACAACGACTGGACCGGCATCCGGATCGGCGTCTGCACCGGCCCGGCGGCCGGCTGGCCGGCCCTGTGGCCACGCCTGAAGCACTACGGCTGAAGGGTAAGTGGCCCTACCCGCGCTCGTTCATCCACGCCGCGATGGCAGCGTCCCCGTCGGGAACAGCAGGAACATGAACGCGATGGTGAACAGGCATTCCCGGCACGCGGGGGTTGGCGCTCATACGTTGAAGCGGAACTCGACCACGTCGCCGTCGCGCATCACGTAGTCCCTGCCCTCGATGCGCGCCTTGCCAGCGGCGCGGGCGGCCGCCACCGAGCCCGCGGCGACCAGGTCGTCGTACGACACCACCTCGGCCTTGATGAAGCCGCGCTGGAAATCGGAATGGATCACCCCGGCCGCCTCCGGGGCGGTGGCGCCGACCGGGATCTCCCAGGCCCGTGTCTCCTTCGGCCCGGCGGTCAGGAACGTGGTCCGGCCCAGCACGTGGAACCCGGCCCTGGCCAGCCGGGACAGGCCTGGCTCGCCGAGGCCCAGCCCGGCCGCCATCTCCGCCGCCTCGTCCTCCGGCAGCTCGGCGAGCTCCTCCTCGGTCTTCACGTCCATGAAGATCGCCTCGGCCGGCGCGACCAGCGCCGTGAGCGCGTCCCGCGCCACCTTGTCCTGCAGGCCGGCCTCGTCGGTGTTGAACACATACAGGAACGGCTTGGCCGTGAGCAGGTGGAACTCGGCCAGGTCCGCCAGCTCGATCCCGGCCCCGGCGGCCCCGGCGTACAGGGTCGTCCCGTCATCCAGCAGGCGCTGCGCGGCGGCAACGGCGTCCGCCACGCGCTTTCGTTGCGCATCCTTTCCGGCTCTGAGCTCTTTGGCGAGCCGTGGCACCGCCCGCTCCAGCGTCTGCAGGTCGGCGAGGATCAGCTCGGTCGCGATCGTGTCGATGTCGCGCTCCGGCGACACCTCGCCATCGACGTGGCTCACGTCCGGGTCCGCGAAAACCCGGACCACCTGGCAGATCGCGTCGGTCTCCCGGACGTGCGACAGGAACTGGTTGCCCAGGCCCTGGCCCTGGGACGCGCCGCGCACCAGGCCCGCGATATCCACGAACCGGGCGGTGGCCGGGACGATCCGCGCGGAGCTGAACATGCGGGCGAGCACGGCCAGCCGTGGATCGGGGATGCCGACAATGCCCACGTTCGGCTCGATGGTCGCGAAGGGATAGTTCGACGCCAGCGCGCTCGCCCTGGTCAGCGCGTTGAACAGGGTGGACTTGCCGACGTTGGGCAGGCCGACGATGCCGATGGACAGGCTCACCCGCGCGAGTCTAATTGGGCTCCCGCCCCCCGTTCGCCCGCGCGGCCCGCCGGTGAGTGTCACACCCGGCTGGGAGGATGCGGCGCATGAGCGTGATCTCGCTGCTGGCTGTGCTCATGGGCATCGCCCTCGGGGCGGTGCTCGGATTCCTTTTCGCCCGCAGCCGGGAGGCGGGAACCGCCACCGGCCTGGCCGCCCGGGCGAGCGCGGCGGAGGAACGCGCACGCGCCGCCGGCGAGCGGGCCGCGCTGGTCGAGGGTCAGCTCGCCGAACGGTTCGAGTCGCTGTCGGCGCAGGCGCTCGACGCCAGCACGCGGCGGTTCCTGGAGATGGCCGAGGGGCGGCTGGACGCGGCCAACGCCAAGGCCGCCGGTGAGCTGGAGACCCGCCGCGCCGCGGTGGAGAACCTGGTCGGGCCGCTGAAGGAGACGCTCGCGCGGGTGGAGGCGCAGCTCAGGGACTCGGACGCGGAACGGGTGCGGTCGCACGCCGCGCTGGCCGAGCAGGTGCACATCGCTCGCCAGAGCTCGGAGCAGCTCAGGGCCGAGACCCAGGCGCTGGTCACCGCGCTGCGGCGGCCGGAGGCCCGGGGCCGCTGGGGCGAGATGCAGCTGCGCCGGGTGGTGGAAATGGCCGGCATGAGCCCCCGGTGCGACTTCGACGAGCAGGTGGGGGTGGCCACCGACGACGGCGCGCTGCGGCCGGACATGGTGGTGCGGCTGGCCGGCGGCAAGAACATCGTCGTCGATTCCAAGGTCTCGCTCGCCGCCTATCTGGAGGCCGCGGAGGCCGCGGACGAATCGGTGCGCCAGACGAGGCTGGCCGCGCACGCCCGTCACCTGCGCGAGCACGTGGACAAGCTGGCCGCCAAGGCGTACTGGACGGCGATCAGCCCGGCACCGGAGTTCGTGGTGCTGTTCATCCCGGGCGAGGCCTTCCTGGCCCCGGCGCTGGAGCAGGATCCCGAGCTGCTGGAGCACGCGATGGCGCGCAAGGTGCACATCGCCACCCCGACCACGCTGGTCACCATGCTGCGGACCGCCCAGTACGCCTGGCAGCAGGCGGCGCTGTCGGAGAACGCCCGGGCCGTGTTCGACGCCGGCCGGGAGCTGTACGACCGGCTAGCCGGTCTTGGCAGGCACGTGGACAAGCTCGGCAAGGCGCTGACCAGCGCGGTGGCCACCTACAACCAGACGGTCGGCTCGCTGGAGAGCAGGGTGCTGGTGAGCGCCCGGCGCCTCAGCCAGCTGGGGCTGGTCGACGCCGCGCTGGAGCGGCCCGCCCTGGTGGAGGAGACCGCGCGGGCCCTGTCCGCGCCGGAGCTCACCGCCGAGATCGCGGCCGGTGCGGGCGCCGGCGACCGGGGCGGGCCGGTGGATCCGCCGGAGCTGAGCGGGTCCCCCGATCCGGCCGGGCTGACCGCCGCCCGCTACCGTAGCGGAGCCCGGTACGGTAGCGAGGCCGGGTAGCGGCAGCGGACAGGCGGGCTTGAGCCGGCCGCGCGGGTGAGCCGGCCCGGCCGCGGCCGGGCAGCCTGGTCACGACGGGTCACGGATGAAAGGTCCGGCTGGTGATAACGGACGGCGGTGAGCCCCTGGCCAGGGCGGGTGACGCTCCGCCGGGGGAAGGCGGCGCCCCGCAGCGTGGCCGTACCGCGCTGAACCCGCTCTCCATCGCCGGGAACCTGGAGTACGACCGAGTGCTGTTCTTCAGCGACGCGGTCTTCGCCATCGCCATCACGCTGCTGGTGGTGGACATCCGGGTGCCCGAGATCGTGGTCAACGCCGGTCACCAGCTTTACGAGTCTCGCAGCAAGATCCTCAGCTTCACCATCAGCTTCCTGGTGATCGGCCTGTTCTGGATGGGCCATCACCGCCTGTTCCGATACATCACGGCGCTGGACCGCCCGCTCATCTTCCTCAACCTCCTGTTCCTCGGCACGATCGCGTTCCTGCCCTACCCGACCGCGCTGCTGTTCGCGGGCAACACCAGGGCACCGGCCGCCCCGGTCTTCTACGCCGCCTGCGTGGCCGCCGCTGGCCTGGTGGAGCTGGCGATCTGGCTCTACGCCACCCACGCCAAGGGCCTGGTCCCGGCCAGCGTCTCCCCCGCGTTCCGCCGCTACGAGCTGGCCCAGCTGCTGCCGACCCCGATCGTGTTCGGGCTGTCGATCCCGGTGGCGTTCGCCGCTCCGGGCGTGGCGCCGTTCACGTGGATCCTGCTCGTGCCCATCGGCCGGCTGCTGCCCCGCGTCATGCGGGCGAAAGCCCCCCGCGGGGCCGGCGACTGACCGCCGCTGCCGCAAGCCCGGGCGGCGATGCCGAAACGCCCGTCGTCAATGACCCGTGGCGGACGCGCGGCGAGAGAGAATTCTGCGGAAGACGGCAGCAGCGCGGAAGGGGGCAGGGGTGCCCGGGCAGACGCAGCCGCACGCCACCCAGGCCCAGCTCACCGGGCGCGGGGCCGTCGTGGGCATGCTGGCCGTGTTCGCGCTGGGGCTGCTCGCCGCCTCCTGGCTGGGCTGGGCGGTACTGGCGGGCGCGTCCTTCGCGGCCGGCACCGCCGCCGCCGCGTTCTATGTCAGGCGCGATGATCTGCTGCCGGTGATGATCGCCCCGCCGCTGCTGTTCGGCATCGCGCTGGTCGTGGTGAAGGCGGGAACCGCGACCGGGAACGTGGCGCTGTCCACCGCCGAGGGCGTGGCCGTCACGCTGGCGGGAGCGGCGCCGTGGCTGCTCGCCGGGACGGCGCTGAACCTGGTCATCGCCTGGGCGCGCGGCGCGCGCGAGTGCGTCCGTGAGCTGCGGGCTGACCTGCGGTCCGCCGCGCGCTGGCCCGCCCCCGCGGCAGGCCCGCGCGCTGGCCCGGCCGCGCCTGGCGCGCCCCGTGCCCAGGACGCGCCGCGTGCCCAGGTTGCGCCGCCCCGCGATCAGGACACGCTGCCCCCGGACCTGGACGCTGCGGTTCGCTCCCCGGATGCACCGCCCAGTGCCACCAGCCCGGATCCTGGCCTGGCAGCGCAGGACGCGCCGCCCAGCGCCAGCTAGCGCGCCCGCTTCCCGGGCCGCAGCTCGTGCGGCAGCGCGAAGACCATCCGCTCCTCCACCGCCTCGACCTCCTCGACGTGGTCGAAGCCGCTGCCGGCGAGATGCTCAAGCACGCCGGCCACCAGGTCTTCCGGCACCGACGCGCCGCTGCTCAGCCCGACCGTGCTCACGCCCTCCAGCCAGGCCGGCTCGATCGACTGCGCGTCGTCCACCAGGTAGGCGGCGCCAGCGCCAGCGTCGAGCGCCACCTCGACCAGCCGCACGGAGTTGGAGGAGTTCTGCGAGCCCACCACGATGACCAGGTCCGACTCGGCCGCGATCCGCTTCACCGCCGCCTGCCGGTTCTGGGTGGCGTAGCAGATGTCGTCGCTGGGCGGGTCGATGAGCGTCGGGAGCCGCTGCCGCAGCGCGGCGACGGTCTCGACGGTCTCGTCGACCGACAGCGTGGTCTGGGACAGCCAGACCACCTTGGCGGGATCGCGCACCTGCACGCTGGCGCTGTCCTCGGGCCCGTCCACCAGCTGGATGTGCGACGGCGCCTCGCCGGTCGTGCCGACGACCTCCTCGTGGCCCTCGTGGCCGATGAGCAGGATGTCGTACCCCTGGGCGGCGAACCGCCGCGCCTCGCTGTGCACCTTGGTGACCAGAGGGCAGGTCGCGTCGATGGTGTGCAGGCTGCGCGCCTTGGCTTCGGCCCGGACCTGCGGCGCCACCCCGTGCGCGGAGAAGACCACCACCGCGCCCTCGGGGACATCTGCCGCCTCGTCCACGAACACGGCGCCGCGCTGCTCCAGCGCCGCCACCACATGCTTGTTGTGGACGATCTGCTTGCGTACGTAGACCGGGGCGCCGTAACGCTCCAGTGCCAGCTCGACCGTCTGCACGGCGCGGTCGACCCCGGCGCAGTAGCCCCTGGGCTTGGCGAGCAGGACACGTCGGGTCGTTGCGGGCATGCCTCTCATGGTAAAGGAGCCCGCCAGCGGCCAGTCCGGCATGGTGGCACGCTGGAATGGTGGCAGACTGGCGCGATGGCCCGGCGCCCCGCCGCGCGGCCATCACCGGTGGCATCCGGCGCCGCCCGCTGCGCGGTATGTCCCGGACGGGAATTTGGTATGGCCTGGACAAGAATTAAGGTAAGCACACCGCGGCAGCGGCCACCCGCGCGCGCCAAGCCGGGGGACGCGGCAGGGGCGCGACGGCACGCGCAGACATGCATGTAGGGAGATCACGAAATGCCCATCCCACACACCGACCGCATCAAAACCGACCGCATCAAAGAGGCCCCGGCCGTGGCGCTGCGCGCGGTTTTCGCCGGAATCGGCCAGCTGCTGATGGCCGTTGACAAGCTCCGGGGCCAGATGCAGGAGCAATCCACACCGCCCGCCCCGGCCGGCCGGACACCGGCCGGCGCCGCGCAGCCAGCGCAGCAGCCCGCGAACGGCAATGGCAACGTCGCGCTGCTGCGCGAGCGTTCCGCGCCCGCCGCCCCGCCGGCTGCTGCCAAGGCGGCAGCCCCGAAGGGGGCCGCTCCCAAGGCTGCCACGGCGAAGACAGCCACCGCGAAGACAGCCACCGCGAAGACAGCCGCTGACAAGCCAGCGGCGGCCAAGCCAAAGGCAGCCACCGCCAAGCCGAAGGCAGCCACCGCCAAGCCGGCCGCCCAGCGGGCGGCCGCCACCAAGGCAGCCGCCGCGGCCAAGCCGGCCGCGGCGGACGACAGGCCCGCGGCGGCGGCACCCCCGGCCGCGGAACCGACGCCGCCCGCCGCCGCTGCCCAGGCTGCGCCGATCCCCGGCTACGACGGCCTTTCGGTCCCCTCACTCCGCGCCCGGCTGCGCGGGCTCGACGCCGCTGATGTGCAGTCCCTGCTCGCCTACGAGAAGGCACATGCGCAGCGGGGCGATGTGATCACCATGTTCGAGCGGCGCCTGGCCAAGATCGAGGACGAGGCGGGCTGACACCGGGCCGCCGGGCCCGCCACCGCTGCCGCCATGCCACTGCAGACCACCGCAGAGTCACCGGTCCCGGTCCGCACCGTCCTGCGGCTGGCCGGGGAGTGGGTCGCCCGGCTGGGACGGATCTGGGTGGAAGGCCAGATCGCCGAGCTGACCAGGCGCGGCGGGACCGCCTTCCTGACCCTGCGCGATCCGGTGGCGGCGGTCTCGGTGCGGGTGATCTGCGCCAGGGCCGTGCTCGACTCGGCGGACCCGCCGCCCGCCGAGGGCGCCCGGGTGGTGGTGTGGGCCAAGCCTGACCTCAATACCGCCCGGGGCTCGTTCTCCCTGACCGCGACCGAGATCCGGGCCGTGGGCATCGGTGAATTGCTGGCCCGGCTGGACCGGCTCCGGCGTTCACTGGCCGCGGAGGGCCTGTTCGCGGCCGAGCGCAAGCGGCCGCTGCCCTTCCTCCCGGCCACCATCGGCCTGATCTGCGGGCGCGACTCGGCGGCCGAGCGCGATGTGCAGCGCAACGCGGCGACGAGGTGGCCGGCCGTCAGGTTCCGGGTAGAGGAGGTCGCGGTCCAGGGCCCTTACGCCGTCGCCGAGGTGACCGAAGCGCTGCGCCGCCTGGACGCGGACCCGGCCGTGGAGGTGATCGTCATCGCCAGGGGCGGCGGCTCGATCGAGGATCTGCTGCCCTTCTCCGACGAGACCCTGATCCGGGCCGTCGCGGCGTGCCAGACGCCGGTGGTGAGCGCGATCGGCCATGAGCAGGACACCCCGCTGCTCGACCTGGTCGCCGATGTCCGCGCGTCCACGCCCACCGACGCCGCCCGGCGGGTGGTACCGGACGTGGCCGAGCAGCTGGCGCTGATCGGCCAGCACCGGGCACGCGCGCGGCGGGCGCTGGCCGGCCGGCTGGACCGCGAAGGGTCCTGGCTGGCCGGCATCTGTTCCCGGCCTGCGCTGGCGGATCCGCTGCGGGAGATCGACCGGCACGAGGAGCTCGTCACCGCCCTGACCGAACGGTCCCGGCGCAGCTTCGCCGCCGGGCTTGAGCGCGCGTCCGACGATGTGGGCCATATCGGGAGCCGGCTGCTCGCGCTGTCCCCGGCGGCCACCCTCCGGCGTGGCTATGCGATCGTGCAGCGGCCGGACGGGCGGGTCGTCCGGCGTGCCGCCGACGTCGCCGCCGGGGAAACCCTCATGGTCAGGTTCGCGGCCGATCAGCTCACCGTAACGGCCGAAAAGGCAGCGGGTATCACCAGGGACGCGTAGCGTTATCCCCTCGCTCTCACCCGCCATGGCGTTTCTCACTTACCAGCACGGCGAAGATCTGCAGCCCTGTATCGAGCCGGGAGGTGACAAACGGGCTTGGCGATGGAGCAGACGGCCAGCCGCGGCCGTGCCACCGCTACGAGGCAGCGCGCACCCCGCCCGCGCGCACCCGGCCTGGATGGGGTGCGGGCCCTCGCGGTTCTCGTGGTCCTGGCCTTCCACGAGGGCATCCACGGACTGCCGGGCGGTTTCCTCGGCGTTGACGTCTTCTTCGTCCTCAGCGGCTACCTGATCACCGACCTGCTGGTCGCCCAGCGGGCCCGCCGTGGCCGGCTGGACCTACGCGGCTTCTGGACCCGGCGGGCACGCCGGCTCCTGCCCGCCCTGGCCGTCGTGCTGGTCACCGTCACCGCCGCGGTCGCCGTCACCGAACCGGGCCAGCTCGGCGCGCTCCGCCCCGCCCTGGCTGCGGCCGTCACCTACTCGAGCAACTGGTACGAGGCGCAGCACCACTTGTCGTACTTCGCGGCGTTCGGGCCGCCGCCGCCGCTGCAGCACCTGTGGTCGCTTGCCATCGAGGAGCAGTTCTACCTGGCCTGGCCGCTGATCCTCGGCCTGGTGCTGCTCGTGCTGGAGACCCGCCGGGCGCGCGCCAGCGTCGCCTGGCTCGGCGCGGCCGCCTCAGCCCTGCTCATGGCCCTTCTCTACACCCCCGGCACCGACCCGTCGCGGGTCTACTACGGCACCGACACCCATGCCACCGCACTCCTGGTCGGATCGGCGCTGGCCCTGACATGGCCGCTGGCCAGGCTCGTCGCCGCCCCGGGCGAACGCACCCGCCGGTTCGACCTCATCGGCATGGCCGGGCTGGCGGTGCTGGCCTGGGCGGTCGGCCACTTCTCCGGCGCCGATCCGGCTGTCTACCCGGCCGGGCTGGTCATCGCGGCGCTGGCGGCTGGCGGCCTCATCCTCGCGGCCGCCACCCCCGGGACCATCAGCGGCCTGCTCAGCCTGCCGCCGCTGCGCTGGCTGGGCATCCGCTCCTACGGCATCTACCTGTGGCACTGGCCCGTCATCGCGATCGCGGTGGCGGTAGCGGGCAGCCGGGCCGGCAGCGTCTGGCTGTGGATCATCGAGGCCGCGGTGGCGATCGGGCTCGCGGCAGCGTCGTGGCGATGGATCGAAACGCCCATCATGCGCGACGGGTTCCGGGCCACGCTGCGCAGCTGCCAGCGGGCGCTGGCGGAGTCGGTCCGCGCGGCCCGGCGCTCCCCGCTGCGGGCCATGCCGCTGCTGGCGACGGTTGCCGCGGCGGCCGTCGCGTGCACCGCCGGGTACGGCGTCCTGCACCCGCCCAGCAGCGGCCTGTCCGGCCTGATGCGGCAGGTCGCGCAGGGGGAAAAGATCAGCGCGGCGACCAGGTTGCAGCGGGCCCGGGGGAAGGCCACCGGCCCCGCGCGGCCCACGCCGGGCCAGGTGCCCGTGCCTGGTGGCACACCGTCGCCCAGTCCCAGCGGCGCCGTTCCCCGGAAGGTCCAGGGCGGGCAGGTCACCGCGATCGGGGACTCGGTCATGCTCGCCTCCGCCGCCCAGCTTCACGCGGCGCTGCCCGGCATCTACATCGACGCGCAGGTGAGCCGGCAGATGTCAGCGGGCCTGGCGGAGGTCCACCGCCTCGCTTCCGACGGCCTGCTGCGCCGGGTGGTGATCGTGGGCCTGGGCACCAACGGCACCGTGACAAGAGGTCAGGTCCGCAGGCTGCTGGCCGAGGTCGGCCCGCGCCGCGAACTCGTCCTCATCAACACCTACGAGGCGCGGCCCTGGGAGCATGAGGTCAACCGGGTGCTCGCCGCCGCCGCCCGTGACTACCCCAACGTCGTGCTCGCCAACTGGCTGGCCACGATCACTCACCACACCAGCCTGCTGTGGGGGGATGGCGTGCATCCCCGCCCGCCCGGCGCCCGTCTCTACGCGAAGCTGGTGGCGGCGACGGTCCAGGCCACCGGCCCGGCCCCGGCGGCCACGCAGAGTCCCGCGCCCGGCAGCCGGCCAGCCGGCTAGGTTGGCTCAGTGTCAGCCGTGTCCGACCAGCCAGGCCAGCCGGGACGCCGCAGCGGGCCAGCGCGCGGCCAGCCCGCCCGCAAGCAGCCAGCCAGCGGCCAGCCAGCCGAGGCGGCCCCCTCCGCCGAGATGCCCTACGAGCAGGCGCGCGACGAGCTCATCGAGGTGGTCCGGCGGCTGGAAGGCGGCGGGCTCACGCTGGAGGAATCCCTCCAGCTCTGGGAGCGGGGCGAGCACCTCGCCGCCATCTGCCTGCAATGGCTGGAGGGCGCCCGGGCACGGCTCGCGGCCGCCCTGCCCGCCCGGGACGAGCCCGGCGACTCCGCGGCGCCGTTCTAGGCCGCTAGACGGGCCGGCGCTGACTCCACCGGATCGCACCCCCGCGGGGGGTTTAACCGGGCCTGGGCCTGATACGTAGGATCGCATCACGGCCACCGAGGAAAGGCGTCAGCCATGTCCGATGACCAGACAGCCGCCATGCCAGGCCAGCCAGACCAGCCCATCACCGCCGAACCGGAGCGCCATGCGCCCGACCGGAACCTGGCGCTGGAGCTGGCCCGGGTGACCGAGGCCGGCGCGATGGCCGCGGGCCGCTGGGTCGGGCGGGGCAACAAGAACGGCGCCGACGCCGCGGCGGTTGAGGCGATGCGGCAGCTCATCAACACCGTGTCGATGCGGGGTGTGGTCGTCATCGGCGAGGGCGAGAAGGACCGGGCCCCCATGCTCTACAACGGCGAGCAGGTGGGGGACGGCACCGGGCCGGAGTGCGACGTCGCGGTGGACCCGATCGACGGCACCCGCCTGACCGCCAACGGCATGCCGAACGGGATCTCGGTGCTCGCCGTCAGTGCCCGCGGGTCGATGTACGACCCGTCGGCCGTCTTCTACATGTCCAAGCTGGTGACCGGGGCCGCCGCGGCGGATGTGGTGGACATCGAGGCGCCGGTATCGCACAACGTCAGCGCGGTGGCCAAGGCCAAGGGCTGCTCGCCGCAGGACGTCACCGTGGTCATCCTCGACCGGCCCCGGCATGAGCAGCTCATTTCCGAGGTCCGGGCCGCTGGCGCGCGGATCAAGCTCATCACCGACGGCGACGTCGCCGGCGCCATCATGGCGGCCCGGGACGGCACCGGGGTGGACCTGCTGCTCGGCATCGGCGGCACCCCCGAGGGCATCATCGCGGCCTGCGCCGTCAAGTGCCTGGGCGGGGTGATCCAGGGCCGGCTCGCCCCCCGCGACAACGACGAGCGCGACCGGGCCATCGCGGCCGGCCACGATCTCAGCCAGGTGCTGGGGATCGACGACCTGGTCGCGTCCGAGGACGCCTTTTTCGCGGCCACCGGCATCACCGACGGGGAGCTGCTGGCCGGGGTCCGCTACCGGGCCGGGGGCGCGACCACCCAGTCACTGGTCATGCGGGCGCGCTCGGGCACCACCCGGATGATCACCAGCGAGCACCAGCTCTGGAAGCTGCGCGCCTACAGCGCGTACAACTTCGACAGCCCCTGCTGAGCGGGTTCCGCCGACGGTCAGCGGCTCCGCCGCCGGGACCAGCCCAGCCACCGCGCGGCCGGGCGCCGGGGCTTGTGCACCCGCACCCGCCCGGCCACGGTGAACGCGCGCACTTCGACCAGGGGCGAGCCAGGGACGTCCGCTGCGGCGGGGCGCGGCTCCAGGTCCGCCCCGGTCCGGGCTGGGGAGCGCGCGCTCACCACGGCCACCCGCACGCCCTCGGGCACGAGCAGGTGCAGCTGCCCGCCGACCAGCGTGGCGTGCACGATGGTGTGCAGTCCCTGCAGCAGCGCCTCGCGCAGGTCAAGCACGACGTGACCGCCGACGGCGGTGACCACCAGCCGGTCGGGCATCACCCAGCGCCCCTCCCGCCGCTGGGTCGTGAAGAACGCGGCCACCGAGCGCGACCCGTCCAGCCGCAACGGCTGCGCGGACGGCGCGGCCAGATCCTCGGTCAGCCGGGCGAGCTCACCCAGGGTGCGGGCCTGGTAGGCGCGGTGGACCCGTTCGGTGTGCTCATCCAGGGTGAGCCGCCCGTCCCCCGCCGCCTCGGCGAGGACGGCCACCACCCGTTCGCGGTCAGCGTCGGACGCGCGCAGGTCGCGGGGCAGTGGCCGGGACGTCACCTGAAGAAAATATCCGTCCGCGACCAGGCCCGTCACCATCTACGGCGTAGCCGGGCGGCGGCCCGGTTCCGCCGGGCCAGCCAGGCGGCACGGCCATCGCCATCTCGCGAGCCCTCGTACTCAGCCCGGGGGGCTCCGTACCCGGCGCGGGCCGCGTAGGCGGGATCGTCCGCGTAGGCGGGACCGTCCGCGTAAGCAGGATCGCCCGCGTAGGCGGGATCGCCCGTGTGGGGCGGATCGCCGGCGCGGGCGGGGCGCCTGGCATGCCGGCCCGCGGCCGCGGCCGCGCCCATCGCGCCGATGACGGTGATCGTCTCGCTCGTGTCTGGGCCGTCGCCCCAGCCAGCGGGGAGTGCCGACGGCGAGAGAGCCGCGGGTGGCGCCGCGCGCAGCAGCGCCGTGGGCTGATCGACCTCGTCATGCCAGCCGGCCCGGCCGACCTGGGGCGGCACGGCGCGCAGCAGCGCGGTGGCCTGCTCGGCTGGGGTTCTTCGCGGTAGCGGGCCGGCCTGGCCGGGCCCGGTCAGCTGGGCGGCCGCTGCGCCGGGCACACGGCGTTCCCGGCCAGGCCGGGCTGGCGGGACGGGGCCGCGAGCAGGCACGGGACCGCGAGCAGGCACGGGACCGCGAGCAGGCACGGGACCGCGAGCAGGCACGGGACCGCGGGCAGGCACGGGACCGCGGGCAGGCACGGGGCCGTTCCCGTACACCGGGCCGCCCACTGGCGCCGCGCGGGTGACAGGGGCCGGGCTGCGCGCCGGGCCCGGCACCGGCGCCGGGCCGGGCAGCTGCGCTGGTCCCGCGTATGCGGGGCGGCTGGCGATCGCAGGGCCGTTGGCGTGCGGCGGGCGTGGTGCCGCCTGCGCGGCCACATCGGGCCTAGGGGGCAGCGGCACAGAACCCGGCCGCCCTCCCCCGGCGGCGAGCGGCTGCGCCCGTTGCCACGTCGTGATGCCAAGCAGATCTGCCAGCATCGCGATCCTGTTCAGCATGGCTGGCGTCGGGTCGCCGTTGTCGCCGTAACGCAGCTGCCGGTGGCGCAGGGCCACGCTGAGGTTCAGCTGACACTGGACCACCTGCGCCCACAGGTCGGTGGGACCGGTGATCTCCCAGCGGGCCCCCGCCATCTCGCCGGGCGGCAGCCCGTCCGCCGAGGTGACCGACCGGGTGTTCAGGTCAACGCGCCACCGGGCAGCCACGCCGCCCTCCGCCGTGGTGACCGTCACCATGAACGTTTCCAGCGAGCAGGGTTGCCACCGCTGGGTGAACCGTTCATCCAGCCCGGCCAGCCCTGACAGCAGATGCGCTACCACCACCCGCAGGCCGGATGGCGCCTGCCCGCTCCGGCCGGCCGGCCGCCCCGCCGCCGCCGGTCCGGTCCCGGGCCGCCGGGGGTCGGGCGCCACCGCACTGACCCCCCACTGGGCGTCGATCGGCAGGTAACCGAGCTTGTCTGCCAGGGCGTTGACGGTCGCGGTCAGGGATGGCCCGATCAGGGCCGCCGGGACGGACCATCCCCGGCCGACGGAGCCGGAGTCGATCCGCGAGGTGTGCCAGATCTTGTAGTCGGACGGCCCGGCCCGCTCGCGATCCGCCGTGAAGCACGATTCCGGCAGGCCCGGCACGGGCGGGATCCCGAGGAAGCGGAAGATCCCGTCGCTCACCTGCCCGGGATCGGCCACCAGATCCTCATAACGCACGCGGTATGAACAGTCGCGGAAGCGCTCCTCGACCGCCAGGATCAGCGACGCGTTGGCCGCCCAGAACTGGGCGAGCGCCATCACCGTGTTGCGCGGAGAGCGATCCGCGTAGACGTCGAACCCGAAGCCGTTGAGGCCCCAGGGGCACGCCTCGATCCCGGAGGCGATCACGTCCATAGGGTGCCGGTACAGGCACAGGAACTTCGCGCGCGGGAAAACCGCACGGAGCACGTCCGCGTGCTCGGCGGCGCCCAGGCTCTTGTCGCAGTAGCGCCGCTTCCCCCGCCGCTCAAGGTAGGGCACGATCATCCGGGTCATGGTCTGCCGGATCCCGGCGAGCGCCGCCTCGGGAATGGCCGGCGGGCCGCCCACCCGTTCGGTCGGCAGCGGCGAGCCCTCCAGCTGCGACCACACGCTGGCCATCTGCGCACACATCGCGGCCAGCCTGGTCTCCGGCGGGCAGGCGAGCTCGGGATGCGCATCGAGCAGGAACCGCAGCAGGGTCGACCCCGACCGGCCGGCGCACAGCACGAACACCGGCTCCGCCGCTGCCGGGCCCGGCCGTCCGCCAGGCAGCACCAGGCCGGTGGCTGGCCCTCCGCGGCGGGCGGCAGGCAGACGGACCAGTTCCGTACTGTGCCCGGCAGGGCCCGGGCCGCGCGGTGCAGGCTCAGGGGCAGACGGGGCCGGCACCGGACCGCGCGGGGCGGCCTCCGGGCCGGGCGCGCCGGGCTCCGAACCGGGGCGGGCCGGCTCGGAGCCCGGCCCGGCCGGTCCTGCACCGGCGCCGGACGGCAGCTCGCGGACGCCGTCCGGTTTCCTGCCCGGATCTGGCGTCACGTCATGCTCCCGCTGTGGCCGCTGCACCCGTACCGGGCTTCTCTGTCCCAGGGCACCGCCCAGGGATCCGCGATCGCACGGCAGCATGGCTGATTCCACGGGTGGCGCCGGCCCGCTCGCCCGCGGTGGCGCACCCGGCACCGGCCCTGGGGAACCGGCCAGGGCTCATACGGTGCAGCGGAGCCACGCCCTAACGTGGCAGGGCGCCCGGTCACGTTGCTCATGGACGGGTCTCCCGTGCTCGTGGCCGCTCCCCGGTCCTCGCTATGCCCTGCAGCGCGGCGACGGGCAAGAAGATCACTCACCCCGCCCGCCCAGCTAGGATGCCACGTCCCGCCCAGCCAGGGTGTCACGTCCGCCATGCTGAGACTGCCATTTCGGGGAGAAATTTCCTAAAATGTTCCGAATGGCTTTTTAGCATGGCTTCGCTGGCAGCCGTTTCGCAGGGCCTTTACCGCAGGACCCAGCGGCCGGTGACCGGGCACGGACGGCGGGCCCCTGGGCGGCCGGCCAGGCCCCGGCACCGGGGCGGCGGTGAGCGGGCCGCAGGCATCCGGGTCGTTGGGCAGCAACCCGGTTCCTCTGTTAGTTTGCTGATAGCAAGTATCAAGCGGCGAGGGGAAGACTGCCAGGTGGGCGAGTCGGCTAACGGAACCAGCGGAGACGGGGCTCGCCAGGGCGTTACCGGGGCTGGTACAGGCGGGACGGGCAACGGCCGTCCGTCCGTCCGCGGGCCGCTGCGTGACACCCACTACAAGTGGGTCGCGCTGTCCAACACCACGCTCGGCATCCTGGCCGCGACGGTCAACGGGTCCATCGTGATCATCTCGCTGCCGGCGATCTTCCGTGGCATCCAGCTCAACCCGCTGACCCCCGGCAACATCAGCTACCTGCTGTGGATGCTGATGGGGTACCTGCTGGTCTCTGCAGTCCTGGTGGTGACCCTGGGACGGCTGGGCGACATGTACGGCCGCGTCCGCATGTACAACCTGGGCTTCGCCATCTTCGGGCTCGCGGCGCTCGCGCTGCCGTTCGACCCGTTCACCGGCCCCAGCGGCGCGCTCTGGCTGATCTTGTGGCGGGTGGTGCAGGCGGTCGGCGGCTCCATGCTGATGGCCAACTCCCCCGCGATCCTCACCGACGCGTTCCCGCCGGACCAGCGCGGCACGGCCATGGGGATCAACCAGGTGGCGGGCATCTCCGGGTCCTTCGTCGGTCTCATCCTGGGCGGCGTGCTCGCCGCGGTGGACTGGCGGCTCGTCTTCCTGGTCTCGGTGCCGATCGGGATCGGCGGCACCATCTGGTCCTACCTGAGCCTGCGCGAGGTCGGGGTCCGGACCAAGGCCAAGATCGACTGGCTGGGCAACGTCACGTTCGCGCTCGGCCTGGTCGGCATCCTGGCCGGGATCACCTACGGCATCCAGCCCTACGGCGGGCACACGATGGGCTGGACCAGCCCGCTGGTGCTGACCGGCCTGCTCGGCGGGGCCGCGCTGCTGGTCGCGTTCTGCCTCATCGAACTGCGGGTGAAGCAGCCCATGTTCGACCTGCATCTGCTGCGCATCCGCGCGTTCGCCTTCGGCAGCCTGGCCACCCTGCTCGCGTCCATCGCCCGCGGCGGGCTGCAGTTCATGCTCATCCTGTGGCTGCAGGGGATCTGGCTGGTGCTGCACGGCTACAACTACGCCGACACTCCGCTGTGGTCGGGCATCTACCTGCTGCCGCTGACGTTTGGCTTCGTCGTCTCCGGCCCGGTGTCGGGGTGGCTGTCGGACAAGCACGGCGCCCGGGCCTTCGCCTCCGGCGGGCTGCTGTTGTCGGCGCTGGCCTTCGGCGGGCTGCTGCTCGTGCCGACCAACTTCCATTACCTGGCGTTCGGGCTGCTCATCTTCCTGGCCGGCGCCGGGATGGGCCTGTTCTCCGCGCCCAACGCCGCGGCGATCATGAACAGCGTCCCGCGGCACCAGCGCGGCGCCGCCTCCGGCATGCTCGCCACCTTCCAGAACTCCGGCTTCGTGCTGTCGATCGGCGTG
>Ga0335077_10000817_pt1 | contig 35524 bp, 35 predicted proteins | sample Lox_Sample_31_FD_207151 | JGI IMG/M metagenome (GOLD analysis project Ga0335077, IMG submission 207151) | Soil microbial communities from Loxahatchee National Wildlife Refuge, Florida, United States - Lox_Sample_3.1 | ecosystem: Environmental > Terrestrial > Soil > Wetlands | place: USA... | reverse complement strand
ATTTGGTCGGAGGAGGTTCGGGTATCGTGACAGAGCCGCGCCGTCGCCTCGCCGCCATCATGTTCACGGACATGGTCGGCTACTCCAAGCTCGCCCAGGCCGACGAGGCGGCCGCCCTCTCCACGCTCGAGGAGCACAATCGGCTCCTCCGGCCGATCTTCGCCCGCTTCTCCGGCCGCGAGATCAAGACCGTCGGGGACGCCTTCCTGGTCGAGTTCGAGAGCGCCCTCGAGGCGGTCCGGTGCGCCCTCGAGATCCAACAGGCCCTCCACGAGAAGAACGGCGCCCGCTCGGACGGCCCGAGGACGGAGGTCCGGATCGGGGTCCACGTCGGGGACGTGGTGCAGACGGACGGGGACGTCCTCGGGGATGCCGTCAACATCGCCTCCCGGATCGCGCCGCAGGCCGAGCCCGGCGGGATCTGCATCACCCAGCAGGTCTACGACCAGGTGCAGAACAAGGTCCCGACGCCGATGATCCGGCTCCCGCCGGTCGCCCTCAAGAACATCCGGGTCCCGATCGCGGTCTACCGCGTCGCCCCCACGTGGGAGGCGATGGCCCCCGCGAGACCGACCGCGGAGCCGGCCCTGGGCCACAACCTAGCGGTCCTGCCGCTCTCCAACATCAGCCCGGACCCGAAGGACGAGTACTTCGCCGACGGCCTCACGGAGGAGCTGATCTCCGTGCTCTCCCAGGTCCAGAACCTGGGGGTCATCGCCCGGACGTCGGTCGCACCGTACAAGACGGCCCCGAAGTCCATCGCCCAGGTTGGCGCCGAGCTGGGGGTCGACTCGGTCCTCGAAGGGAGCGTCCGAAAGGCGGGCAATCGGATCCGCATCACGCTTCAGCTGGTCGATGTGGGGACCCAGCGCCACATCTGGGCCAGCACCTACAACCGGGAGGTCGACGACGTCTTCGCGGTCCAGTCTGACATCGCCGAACGGACCGCCGAAGCCTTGCGGCTCGAACTGGCCAGCACCGGTCGCGCGAGCACCGACCGGTTGCCCACGGCCAATCCAGCGGCCTACGACCTGTACCTCCGGGGGCTGGTCGCCTCCCGCGAGCACGAGAACCACGGGATCGAGGAGGCGGTGCGCTGCTTCGAGCAGGCGACCCAGTTGGACCCCACCTTTGCCGAAGCGTTCGCTGCTTGGGCGGAGATGTACGTCGAGGTGGGCGGGGACCACATCGCCTTTCGCGAGGTGATGCCGCGCGCCCGAGAGCTCGCGGCGCGGGCCCTCGAGCTGGACCCGAACCTGTCGGATGCCCACTCCGCGCTCGCGAACATCGCGATGCAGTTCGACCACGACTGGAAGCGCGCGGAGGAGGAGTACCGCAAGGCTCTCGAGCTGAACCCCAGCAATGTCGGCGCCTACCGGTTCTTCGGTCTCCTGCTCGTGGCGCACGGACGGTTCGAAGAGGCCCGCGAGGTCTTTCGGCGAGGGGTCCGCCTCGACCCCGGGAGCTCCATGTTGCGCAACGCTCTCGGCTGGGTGGACGCCGAGATGGGGGACTTCACCACCGCGATCGAGGACACCCGGCGAGAGTGCGCGCGCAACCCATTCCCGAGCCACGACCACGTCTTCCACGGCCTCACCTACATCCAGGCCGGGTTGCGGGAGGATGCGGTCAAGGAGGCCGATCGCCCCCTCGCCGGCACCTCCGACGTGGAACGGTTCGACCACGCGCTCCTGAACGGCATCCTAGGACGACCCGAGGAGGCCAAGGCGGTCATCGCTGCCGTCGAGCGCGGGGAGGTCTCCTACTACGTGTCGGCGACCGACCTCGCGATGCTCTGCGCGGCGGTCGGCGAGAATTCGAAGGCCCTCGACCTCCTCGAGAAGGACGCCCGGGAGGGCGACCGGACGCTATGGCTTTACTACCGCGGGATCTACTTTGACCCGATCCGCGAAGACCCGAGGTTCATCCAGCTCCTCCGGGACGACGGTCTTCCGACCTACTTCGGGCGCCGTCGCGCGCCGACCTGACGAAGCGGGCTCCCCGTTCCGGTAGAGTATATCCGCCCTTCTCCGCCGGAACTCCTAGCGTATTTCCGCCCTTCCGGGGACTAGATACATCACCACTCGGAAGGGGGACGCAAGAGATGACGGAAGCGAGAGTCGGTGCGAGAGCGCGACGCAAAGCGGGACACCGGGGCGCCGGGCGCCTCACGGCGGCGGTCTTCGTGGCGGGGGTCGCCGTCCTGGTCGGGGTCGTCGGGTACCTGGTCCTCAACGCGGCTACGCCCGCGGGAACGAGCCCCACGACGGCTCACAGCTGCACGCCCTCCAGTTCGCCCATCTGCAAGGGGTCGGGCGCCTCGAATGACGGCAATTCGCTGGCCCGGGGATCCCTTGCGGTCATCTCCGGATAGGAGTTCGGGGGCCGATCTAGAGCGCGAGCGGCGTTGAGTCCCTAAGGTGGGCGCGCGCACACGCACTCCCTAGACCTGCGCGCGCCCCTGCGGGACTGAGGTCGTCCCCGGAGGTTCCGGGGCCGACGGTCGAGGCGCGAATCCCGAGGTTATATGTCGACCAGTTCTACGAACGCAATGTCCGCCCAGTCCGCACCAGACAACCCGCTCGAGGTGTTCGCTCCGCCGAAGGACCTGATGGTCGTGACCACGCCGTTCGTCTCCGGGTATCACGTTACTCGGGTCGTTGGGGCCACGTTCGGCTTGATCGTCAGGTCCCGCGGGCTGGGACAGAACATCGGCGCGTATTTCCGGAGCTGGGCCGGCGGCGAGATCAAGTTGTACACCCAGTTGCTGGAACAGGTCCGACATCAGGCCATCGAGCGGCTGTGCAACCACGCGCGGAGTCTCGGCGCCAATGCCGTGGTCTCCGTAGGATTCGACACCTCGGAGATGATGGGCACGATGACCGAGGTCCTGGCCTACGGCACCGCCGTGGTCATCGAACCCGACACTGTGCCGGCCCAGCCGGTCGCGCTCCACTGAGGCGAGAACGGTGGAAGCGGTCGCCGGCGCCCGCTGCTTCCCCGCCGCCTAGCGACGAGAGTCTGGATCCTGTGGTGGGGCCACCGAGCTCGCACCTCCGTCGCGGAGGGTCCGGTGAGACCTCGTCGAGCCTACGCCCTGGGGCCGAGTGCTGCGGGAGAAGGGCCGGGCTCTAGCCGGAGGGTTTGAAGGCCTGCATGGGCCGACCGGCCTGGATCACGAGCATGACGAACCGTGGGTCCTTGCGCGCCGCCGCGAAGAGCGGGGAGAGCCGGACGCGGACCGCCTGCATGGTGTGGTTCTTGGCCGAGGCGAACATGTACTCGAAGAAGCGGTCCATGTCCCCCAGGGCGTAGTAGATGTAGCCGATCGAGGACTGGCGGGAGGTCCCCTTCTTGAACAGCTCGTCGATCTTGGCGATCGTCCGGACCGCGGTCTCCCGGTCCCCCTGGAGCGCGGCGAGGTAGCCGCGGCAGAGCAGCGCCGGGTCGCCGTTCGGCCCCGCCCGCTCCACCTCGCGGACCATCGCCTCGGCCTGCTCGAGCTCGCCCCTGAGCATGTAGTACTCCGCGAGCCCACGGTAGGCGTCGATCGGGTCGATCTCGACGTACTTCCTCCAATGGGCGAGCGCTTCGTCGTACCGGCCCGAGTTGAAGTAGGCCTCCCCTTGACGACGGATCATCGGCGGGGAGAGCGGGTCGAGCCGGTAAGCCTCCTCGGCCTGGAGGAGGTAGGACTCCATGATCCCGAACGAGCCGGCGAGAGAACTGAGGATACTGTGCGCTTGCGCCAGGTTCGGGTTCAGCTCCAACGCACGTCGGAGCTCGCGGTCCAGGATCTCCGCCGGCGCGTCCTCCATGAAGGCGAGCTCGCCCAGGAGCACGTGCGCTTCGGCGAGGTCCGGGTCGAGCTTGCTGGCCCGCTCGGCGGCCGCTTTCCCCATCTCGATGGAGCCGGTCCAGGTGAGGTACCCCTCGGTTCCCAGGTTGATGTAGGCCCGGGCGAGCCCGGCGTAGGCCCGCGCGAACGTGGGGTCGGTCTCGAGCGCCTTCTGGAAGTGCTCGAGCGATTTCCGCAAGGAGGCCTCGTCGGTCCTCCAGATCAGCGCCTGACCCTGGAGGTAGGATAGGTAGGCCTGGGTCTCGCTGGGGCGCTCCAACGACGGGGCCGGCGTCGGTTTTGTCAAGCTCCCGGGCAGGGACGTCGCGACCTTGGTCGCGATCTCGCTCTGCACCGCGAAGATGTCGTCGAGGTCGTCGTCGTACTTCTCCGTCCACCGGTGCTCCTCGGTGGTGACGTCGATCACCTGGACCGTCACGCGGATCTTGTTCGCGGCGCGCCGGACGCTCCCCTCGACGACGGTCCCGACGCCGAGCTCCTTGCCGATCGCGGCGACCTTCTTCTCCGTCTTCCGGTACCCCAGCACGGACGTCCGCGCGATCACCTTCAGGCCGGGGACGAGCGACAGGCTCGCGATCAGCTCCTCGGTCAGCCCGTCCGCGAAGTACTCGTCGTTGGGGTCCGGGCTGATGTTGGCGAACGGGAGCACCGCGATGCGGGTCCGGTCCGAGACCGGTCCCGGCTCCTCGGCGGCGCCCCGGCCGTTCCCCTCCCAGGTGGGCACGACCCGGTAGACGTCCATCGGGAGCTCGACGCCCTTCAGCGTCTTCGGCTCGAGCTTCTCGAAGCGGTCGGTGACCTTGGTGCGGACCTGCTCGTAGACGGCCCCGGAGACGCAGACCCCCCCGGGTTCGGCCAAGGGTTCGATCCGCGCGGCGATGTTGACGGCGTCGCCGAGGATGTCGGCGCCCGACTCGACTACGTCGCCGAGGTGAACCCCGATGCGGATCCGGATGGCCGCTTGAGCTCCCTCCGAGTTTCGTTCGTAGATCCGTCGCTGGATGTTCACCGCGCACTGGACCGCCTTCAGCGCGCTCTCGAACTCCACCAGGTAGCCGTCGCCGGTGGACTTCACCTCGCGCCCCTCGTGCAGGGCCACGACCGGTCGGAGGAGCTCGCCCTGCTGTCGCAACAGCTCGAGGCTGCGGCCCTCGTTGGCCTGGGTCGAGGCCGTGTAGCCCACGGTGTCCGTGAACATCACCGCAGAGAGGCGGCGACCCGAGGTCACCCCGGACCCATGCGCAGGACGAATTAAGCGTAGGGGCGCTCGGCGGGGAGCTGCCCGGCTCGCAATCCCCTGACCCGGGACCGACGGTCGCTCACGGGTCCTCGGCGGCCCACTTCTCGGGCCGAGGCCGGGCGACCCCGAACGGCTCGACCCAACAGGGGGAAGCGCTTAGACCACCCACCCCTACGCGCACGCGAGGACACAGCCCATGCCGGTCAAGTCGGTCTTCGGGGTCCAGATCGAGAGAGCAGCGCCGACCAAGCTCTACCCCTTCACCCGGTTCTTTCGGGGGTTCGACCGGGTGCCGGCGGTGCGGGAGCTGTTCGGAGCGAAGACGGTCCAAGTGCTCCGGTCCCAGAAGGTGGAGTTCTTCTCTGCTCGCTTCGGGTACATGGGCACGAGCGACGTGGACGGGCACCTGCTGATCAGCACGAACCACCTGGCCAAGAGCCCGATCCGGACCGTCTACCTCGACATCGTCCACGAGCTGTGCCACGTGAGGCAGTTCCGGAAGGGTCATGGTCTTTTCTATCCCAAGCTGAGCTACGTGGACGCCCCGTCCGAGATCGAGGCCTACCGGTTCACGGTCAAGGAGGGCCAGCGGATCGGGATGACCACGCGGGAGCTCATGGACTATCTCAAGGTCGAGTGGATCTCTCCGGCTGAGCATAGGCGACTCGCCCGGCATTGTGGTCTGATCGCGAAGCCCTCCGGCGCCCGGGCCCATCGGAAGCGCCTCAGGAAGTAGCTCCACGACCCCCGTGGACGAGGCGACCGAAGCGCCCGCGGCGAGCCGGGGTCCTCCCGCGTGGACCCGGCCGAGCAACATAATATATATACTTAGGAGTAGGTCGTACCCGCGTGAGAGTCGAGGAGACCCTTCGTCGTGAACCCGGGGAGCGCCCTCTCCCCCGGGAAATGCTGACCCCCATCCCCCGACCCCGGGGTCGCCCCCCCACCGAGTACCGCCCTCGCGTCCGCACGCCGGCGGATGTGGAGCGGCTCCGGCGGCATCGAGTGCCCGCCCTCCTACTTACCTCCGAATGGGTCACGAAGAGCGGGTATCCGGTGACGTTCCGGCCCTGGCTGGCCGTATCCGAGAAGCTCTCACGAAAGGTGACGTCGGAGTATCGGATCCTTCCGGTGAAGGACGAGGATGCCCTTCGCCAGCCGGGGGTGGTGGAGCTCGTGGTCCTCCTCCTGCGCTTTGACCCCCTGGCCGCCCGGGTGGTGGCCGTGCGCAACCGCTCGCGTCTCGACCCGAACGAGCTCTACCGAAGGATCCGGAACGAGGCGCTCGAGGCGGCGGCGACGAAGGTGCGGCTCCAGGAGTTCGCGCCCGCGATTCCGAAGGTGGGCAAGCCCTTGCCCCTCGCGGACCTGCGATGGGTCGAGCGGAATAATCCGGCCTCGGGGGCCGCATGAAGGACGCGACGGTCGAGGCCGCGGATGCGATCCTTCGGCGCCACGGGATCGGCTACGTGATCGTGGGAGGGAAGGCCGTCGCCCAGGAGGCGGCGACCGCGACCGTCGACGTCGATGTGATGGTCACGACCACCGACTACCGCGGCGCGGTCCAGCGTTTGAGCAGCGACCCCGGTCTTACTCTGGCCTGGGAAGCGAACCAGGTGACCCGCTTCGGGATCGTCGCGCACGATGGGATTCCCCTGGACGTGGTGGACTCGGGGGCGTTCTCGGGGAAGAGGTCGGGCCAGGAGTTCTTCGACTTTCTCGTGCGGGAGGCCTCCTCCGAGGTCGACGGGGTTCGCTACGCAAGTCCCGAAGCCGTGTGGTACACCCGGCTACTGACCAAGCGCTGGAGGGCCTACGCCGAGAAGATCCTGACCAATGTCATCGATGGACTTCCGGCGGATCGGCTCCGGGGCGTGGAGCTGATCGCCCGCCGGTTCGGCACCGAGGCGACAGTTCGGGTGCGGATCGCCTACGTCCGCGAGGAGCTCGCCCGGTCGGCTCTGCCCTCCCAGACCGGCCCATCGGAGCACTAGTCCCTCCCGGGCCCGCGCGGCTCGACAGGGGTCTCCGCCGACTCGAACCACAGCCTCATGTAGCCGAACTCCGCATGGAAAGCCCCAGCCGGGACGCTTGCCGTCCCTCCCGAGTCCGTGCTGGGGAGCCACCGACCGTTGCCTTCGTCTGTCGCCGGGACACGGCTAGTCCTCGCGGGGGTCTGAGGATGCACGACTCCGTCGCGACGTTCTACGGAGCCGAGGACCGGGTCGAGGAACGTCGCCTTCCCTGGATGCGGAACCGGGGGATCTTGCTCCTCTTGGGGCTCGCGGTCGTGCTCCTGCTCACCTTCGTGGCGGTCGCCATAGCCGTCTAGGCGCCCCCCGGTACTGAGCCGGAGGCGTCTCCACCGCTTACTGACCAGTCGGCGGTGCTAGCAACCCGAGCTGGGTCATCGCCGCGAACCGGTCGGGAACCCCCCAGTGCTCCACGAGCTTGCCGTCCTTGACCCGGCAGACTTCCAGGGCGGTTGTGTCGATCGATTTGCCCGTAGGGGGGATTCCCATCAGAGGTCCCTGGTGCGTTCCCCGACACCGCAGCCGTGCCCAGACCTTGTCCCCCGAGACTGCGCTGTCCTCGATCGTCATACGAAGGTCCGGGAACGCCGTGCGCATCTGCTGGATCAGCGACTTGAGCCCGTCGAGACCGGGCTCCCCACCGAACTGGTGCTCCACGTAGTCGGCGGAGACGAGGTCGCCCAGCTCGGTGAGCTTGCCCTCGTTGAAGCCGGATTCGATCACACGGGCGAAGACCTTGGTGGGTTCGTTGGGGGACATGGTCGCCTCATCCTCGAACAACCTGTCCCTGTGATTTCAATCGAACGAGAGGGCTAGGCCCCGGTTCGGACCTTAGGGCCGAGAATTGTCCCATCCGTTGAGCCGGCGGCAACAAAACGGACCGACAGTCTTTGTGCCCGGTGGGGTTGGAGGGTTCGATGGACACGCTGGACGTCGGCATCCTGCGTGAGCTGTCCAGAGACCAGATCCTCTGGTTCGGTCGGCTCGACCCTCGGATCTCTGCGGCGGGGATCGCGCGTCGTCTCCGAGTCGACCGGGCCACGGTGGGCTCGCGTCTGCGCGTGTGGGAACGGGAAGGGTTTCTTCTGGCACACGAAGTGGTACCGAGCCCGCTCGTGTTCGGAGCTCAGATCGCTGGAGGGAATCTCCGGGTGGACGACTTGAGGAAGAAGCCCCGGATCCTGGAAGACCTGGCCCTCGTCCCCGGACTCATCAGTGCCGTGGACCACTTGGGGGAGTGGGTCGCCCTCCTCTACGCGTTCGAACAGCGGGAGGCCCTCGAACGGTCCCGCCGATTGATCAGCCGCCTTCCCGGGGTGGGAGAGGCCACCCCGTGCGTGCCGTTCCGGGCGCCGGAACCGACCATGGTGCCGACCCGTCTCGACTTCCGAATACTCAACGCTCTTCGGTCCGGCTCCCGGCGGACCCTGCGGGAGACCGCACGCTCGGCGGGAGTCAGCACGAAGTCTCTCGCGAGGAGGTTGGAGGCCCTGGTTCGGGGACGGTCCGTCTGGTACCTCCCGGTCTTGGATTTCACCCGTTACAGGAAGGCGGTCGTCGCTAGATTCGTGGTCTTCTTGAAGTCGGATGCGAGCCCGATGCGGGCGGCCGACCAGGTCTCCTTGCTGCTGCCCAACCTCACCCATCTGATCGACGCGACCTCCCTTGCAGGGCCGGACAGTCCGATGCCCCCGCTCCTGGACGTCGGAGCCCACGTAGATTCGGTCGGTCAAGCGGAAGACGTCCAGCGGGAGTTGCAACGCTCGGAGTGGGTCGAGGAGGTCGAGGTGCTGTTCCCGCGACGGTTCTACCTCTACCGCGAATGGTTCGATGACCGCATCCGCGCGGTTATAGACCGACCCGGGGTGAGAACGGGCTCCCCTTCGGCGGGCTGACCCGATCCGCAGGGACCCATCGGGCATCGTGCCGGTCGAGCGATGGCACCGCCGCCGGATGGGCCCCAGCGTGTTGGGAAGGCTCTAGAGCGGGGGACTAAATACGGCCCTCATCTGAGCGGCCGCTTCATGTCGGGATCACCTCGGGACAGGTCGCGATCCTTCCGCTGGCCGGACCCTGCGCGATTCGTCGAGCCGATCCGGAAGCTCAGCGGGCTCGAGTTCATGCAGGCGTTCCTCCGCGGGGACCTGCCGGCGCCCCCGTTCATGGAGCTCCTGGGGATCCGGATCGTGTCCGTCGATCCGGGTTCGGTCGTTTTCGAATTCGAGCCCGACGAGTACATGTACAGTCCTCTCGGAAACGTTCACGGCGGAATTGTGACGGTCCTGCTCGACACGGCCATGGGGTGTTCGTTCCATACGACCCTCCCGGCCGGGGTGGGGTACACCACCCTCGAGCTCAAGGTCAACTTCCTGCGGCCCGTCACCTCCAAGGTCGGGACGTTGAGGGCCGAAGGCCACGTGCTCCACTCTGGGTCACGCGTCGCCACCGCGGACGCACGCCTGCTGGACCGGGAAAAGAAACTCCACGCTCACGCGACCTCGACGCTCCTGATCCTGCGGCCCGAGCCGTAACGCTTCGGCCGTCGGCGGGGCTACGTCGAGCGGGGGCTCGATACGCGGGGTCGTCGACCTCACCGCACCGACAGCGCTAATCGTTCCGCGGGTCCTGACAACGGCGGTCGGAGATGGTGCGCCGCGGGTCCTCTCGATCCATCTGGGGAACCGTGCTGGTGTGGGTCGGATGCCCCCTCGCAGCGTTCGGATTCTTCGCGCTCGGGGTCGACATCCTCGACTACGTGGCTCCGGCGCTGGGGGGCACGCTGCCGTTGTGGGCGGTCCTATTCTGGACCTTGGTGGCCGCCGCCGGATCCGGCCTCGCGGTCGTGGGGGATCGTGCTCGACACGGCCCCAAAGCGAGACCGGCCCCGGCATGAGCACCCGTAAGGGGACCCGATGGCATCGCCTAGGGAAGGTCGACCGAACCTGCCAGGCCCGTCGCAGAGGCCCCGGCGGGCCGGTCCCCTCTTCTACCTATTTCGCCGGTCTATCGCCGAGGAAAGGCGAAGCTTGACTACATGGGTGGAGAGATTCTCAACCCACAATCGGTCCATGCGGAGGAGGGTGCGCTGCCAACCGCTCCGTTCGCAGATGTGCCGCGGTCGCTGACTTCGTCGTCGTCCATCACGGCCCTAAGGGTCCGTCGCGGTCGATTTCGCACCGAGGTGCGAAAGCACGGACGCGGCCACAAGGGCTGCAATGGCTCCGGAGGCCGCTCCTGCCCATATTCCCAAGAGCAGGGCGCCCTGAAGAATCCCCTGAACACACCCGGAGACTACGCTCGGGTTCGTGTAGTACCCGTTGGGACACGACAGCACCGATTGGGCGAGAGTGGCCCCGATGCTGGCCCCTCCCATACCGGCAAGAAGACCCGCAATGCTCCCCACCAGCGCGGCGAACGTGCGCTCGCGTTTCGAGCGCGCCCCCGAGCTCTGGAAGACCCGAAGTACTGCGGCGGCCGCCACTCCGGCAAAGCCTCCCCCGATGGCTCCACCGACCAGCGCGCCTTCCAGGGGATTCCCAGAGAACGCGTTGATCCAAGCTTGAGCGAGGCCTTCGGAAAAATACCCGACCACCACCCCGACCACGATGCCGGCGATCGAGCCTATGACTGCTGCCGCTGCCTGGTGCCGTCTTCGGCCGATCGCAAAGGCGGTCGTCGCTCCCGCCGTTGCCCCGAGCAGCGCGCCGAGCAGCGACGCCACGTAGATCGCCGCCCCACCGGCCAGGACCGGTAGGCTGCCCTCGGTCGATACTCCGAGCGAATCCATCGAGGGTGCGACGAAGGAACCGGCGACGCCGCCGACCAACGCCGCGAGCGCGACTGCCCAGTGAGTTCGGCTCGGACGCGTTTCCATCTCCACGAAGAAGGACCCCGGTGACCGATGTCGCCGCACCCACAGCGGTGGGGCAGATTAGGCTGAACACCGGGTTGACGGCGCCAAGTCGACTCGAAACGGGCGGCGTGTACCGTCGGGTCCGTCGCCCTAGGGATTCGGTCGACTTCTAGCTAAGGGGTCGCGGGCGGGGGGGTGGCGATAGACCTCGGCCTCGATGGTGGGAAACGAAGGACCCACTGATGTCTCCCTCCGACTCCCCGGCAGGAGGCGAGGCAAACCTCCAACCACCCCGGCTGCCATCGGCGTCACCCGATCCGGAGCTCCCGAGACCCCTCGGGCCCCCGATGCATCAAAGGCAAGCCGCCGTGGCCATAGCTTTGGAGCGAGCTAGTAACCCGATCCGACTTCGAGGAGGTGCCACTTGCCTTCAATCCCTCGAAGGGTCGCACTTCCGCGATCGCGGAACTGGATTCCGGAGCCGACGGTCAGGTCCCGAACCGTGCTCGTGACGAGAACTTGTCCGGATCCGGCCTTTTCCATTATTCGATGGGCCAGGTTGACCGCAACTCCTTGCAGGTCGTTTCCAGCGGCGAGGCACTCTCCCGTGTGAAGGCCCGCTCGGATCTCGATTCCGGACGAGCGCACATGGTCGCGGATCGCACACGCGCATCGGACTCCGCGGGTGGGTCCATCGAACGAGGCCAGTACGCCGTCTCCGAGCGTCTTGATCTCCCGCCCCTGGAATCGAGAGAGCTCGTAGCGAACATCCTTCCAGTGTTGGTCCAGAAGCTTGCCCCACGCTTGGTCCCCCAGTTTGGAAGCGGTGCGCGTGGAGTCCACGATGTCCGTGAAGAGCACGGTCGTGAGCTGCCGGTCCGACTCGGCCACGCTGGTCAGTCCTCGGGCAAATCCCCGAACCTCGTTCACGACCCGGGAGAGCGCCTCGGGATCGACCATGAACATGTGGTCGACCCCCGCAAATTCGACCAACTTTGCCCCGGGAATGCGCTTGGCAATGTACCGCCCGGACTCGACCGGAACATCTCGATCCCCTGTCGCATGGAGGACCAACGTGGGAACGTGAATCGCGGGCAAGACCTCCCGGACGTCGACGTCCATGTTGAGGCGAGCGAGCGATCGGCTCGCGGAGGGAGAGGAGCCCGACCGACGCAGTCGCCCGAACCACTCTTTGAACGCGGGGTCGTTCGATCGGCTGGGGGCCATCGACGCGATGCCCTCCTCCACAAAGACGTCGGAACCGAACGTCGACTCCTTTTCCTCGCTCGCCAGGAAGGCGAGGAATTCTTCGCGAGGCGGCAGCCACGGATGATCCGGCGAGCGGCTCCAACGGGCCGAACCGCCATACACGATGAGACCGGCGGTCCGATCCGGGTACGTGGCCGCAAAGAGAATCCCCATCGTGGCCCCGTCCGAGAGCCCGAATAGGACCGCTCGGGAGGAGCCGGCAGCATCCATCACTGCGCGGATGTCGTCGATGCGTTCCTCCAGGGTCGCTGCCTCCACGACGCGGTCCGAGAGGCCGGTTCCCCGCTTGTCGAACAGTATGAGCCGGCCGATCCCCGTTAGAGCCTTGAAGAAGCGGGCGAAGGAGGGTTCCTCCCAGTAGATGTCGAGATTCGAGATCGATCCCGGGGTCACCAGGATGTCGAGCGGTCCCTCCCCCACCGCCTGGTACGCGATGTGGACGTCCCCGCTTTTCGCGTACCGGACCGGCGGCGACCGCACGAGCGAGCCCCGACCGCCCGAGGACGTTTCGCTCTAAAAAGTCTCTTTCGTGCGAGCGGGAAATCCTCGCTGCGAATCGGTCCGGCGGCGAACGAGCCGGGATGCAGGGGATTTGAACCGTCCCTTGGTTCCCGCCTCCGAAACCCGCGGTTCAGTTCCCGACCACGTGTCGGACTCGCACCATCGGGGGGGTTGAATAGTCGGGTTCTCTGTATCGGGGGACCGCTGGGCGGATGGATCCTCGCAGGGAAACATGGTCGATCCCGATTGGGCCGCGTTGGGCAGCCGCTGGTGGTCGCACGTTCAGTTCCTCGCAGATGACGCTCTCGAAGGCCGCGACACGGGCAGCCGGGGATATGCGCGGGCCGCCGACTACATGGCCGAGCAGTTCCAGGCCGCGGGACTGAAGCCCGCGGGTTCCGACGGGTACCGGCAACCCCTACACCTGAGCGTTGCACGGATCGACGAGACTCGGTGCTCCCTCGAACTGGTCCGGGACGGAAACGTCGAGCCGTTGAAACTCGGAGACGATGCCGCGATCTTCGTCAGTTCCCAGACCGCTCCGACCGTCGAAGCGGCGGCGGTGTTCGTCGGGTATGGTCTGACGGTGCCCGAGATGGACTACGACGACCTCGCGGGCCAGGACCTGAGGGGCAAGATCGGGGTCTTCGTCTCCGGCGGCCCCCCGAACATGGCCGGCCCCACCCTGGCTCACCATCGATCCGCCGACGAGAGCCGACGAGCCTTCCGCAAGGCGGGGGTTGCCGGTGCGATCTTCATGCAGAACCCCAAGAACGTGGAGGTGCCGTGGTCCCGGATGTCGACCTTTCGCCTTCAACCGGTCATGAACCTGCGCGACCCAGGTCACGACGCGCCCCTCCCGCTCCCGCTCGAGGTCATGTTCAACTCGGAGCGAGCCGACAAGCTGTTCGCGGGGAGCGGCCACTCAGCCCAGGAGGTTCTCTCGGGGCTCGACGCCGACGGACCCCTCCCGCACTTTCCTCTCGCGATCCAGGTCCGGGCGCGGGCTGGGGTGATGCTTTCTGAGGCAACATGCGAGAACGTCCTCGGGGTTCTTCCGGGCGTCGACCCCGAGCTCCGCCACGAGTACGTGGTCGTGAGCGCGCACCTGGACCATGTCGGGATCGGGGAACCGATCCATGGCGACCGAATCTACAGCGGGGCGATAGACAACGCTTCGGGGGACGCCTCGCTGATCGAGGTCGCCCGGTCGCTGAAGGAATCCGGTGCGCGGCCCAAGCGCTCGATCGTTTTCCTCTCCCTCACCGGTGAAGAAAAGGGGTTGCTCGGCTCCCGGTACTTCGCCGCCCATCCCACGGTCTCGGGCCGCATCGTCGCCAACCTGAACCTGGACATGTTCCTCCCGCTGTTTCCGCTCCAGTACCTCCAGGTGTACGGGTTGTCCGAATCGAGTCTAGGCGACGATATTCGCGCGGTGGCCGAGCCGGCGGGCGTGGCGATCCAAGCGGACAAGGAGCCGGAGCACAATCACTTCATCCGGAGCGACCAGTACAGCTTCATCCAGAAGGGCGTCCCGGCACTGTCGTTCCGGTTCGGGTACGCTCCCGGCGCCCCAGAGGAAGCGGTATTCAAAAAGTGGTACGCCGAGCGCTACCACGCCCCGTCGGACGACCCGGACCAGCCAGTCGACCTCGTGGCCGCATCGCAGTTCAATGCCATCCTGGAGAGGCTGGCCCTCCGCGTCGCCAACGCCGAGCACCGCCCGGAGTGGAAACCGGACAGCTTCTTCCGCCGTTTTGCGCGTTGACGGGGCCTCATCGAGGCCCGGGACACTTGCATACCTCCTTCGACCGTCGGTCCCGTCAAACCCGCGTGGGCGACTTCACCCGTCGCCGGGGGGCGCGTGCCCGTCGCTCCGACCTCGGCCGTCGGGGCGTGGCAAGACGGAGCGTGGAGTCCGCGCTGCGGATCATGTTCGGAAGGCTCCCCGGCTCGGAGGGAGCGCACGCGGCGAGCCAGACCCCGTTCGGGTCCTTGACGTAGAGCAGGAGCGCCGGCCCGTCGACGAACCCCACCACCGGCTTCGCGCCGGCCTTCACCATCCTCCGCAGCCACCGCGTTGGGTTGGTGACGTAGAAGCCGAAGTGGTCGAACTCCTCGCCGGGCCCGAACGGGGTGTAGAACGGGGTCCCGTTGGGATAGTAGTTGAGCTCGAGGCGGTGGCCGGACCGGGGGAAGACGAGGTGGACCCAACGGCCCCCGTGGGAAAACCAACCCCGCTTGATGACGCGGAAGCCGATGCTCTGGTAGAACTTGACCGACTTCTCGAGGTTGCGGACGCGGATCCCGGAGTAGACGAACCGGACGTCGTCCGCCATCCTCGGGGAAGATGACGGGCTCGGCTTAACGGTTGGTCGCCTGGGCGGCGAGGAGTAAAGAATCCCTGCGGGAAGCCCCCGGCTCCATGACCCGACGGGGCTGGGATGCGATCGCCCGCTGGCGCGACCTTCGGATGGGGGAGGCCGGTGACCTATGGCATCGGGCGCTGGTCGACCCGACCTTCCTCGGCGTGATCGGCCGGGTCCGTGGCCTGCGGGTCCTCGACCTCGCCTGCGGCAACGGCTACCTCACCCGACGATGGGCGCGCGCCGGGGCCCGCTCGGTCCTGGGGGTCGACGCTTCCCGGGGCACGATCGCGCTCGCCCGGGGGCGGGAGCGGGCGCGGCCGAGCGGGGCCCAGTTCCTGCAGCGCGACAGTTCCCGCCTGGTCGGGGTCCCCGACGGCAGCATGGACCTGGTCGCTTCCAACATGGCGCTCATGGACATCGAGGATGCGGCCGGGACGGTCCGCGAGGTGGCACGGGTCCTGAGCCCGAGCGGGCGGTTCGTCTTCTCGATCTGCCATCCGTGCTTCGACCTGGACGACCGGTCGATGTGGGTGGTCGAGCGCCAGCCGTACCGCGAGCGCGTGTGGCGCAAGGTCTCGAACTACCGGGACGAGCGCACCTACGAGGTACCGTGGAAGATCAGCGAGACCGAGATGGGCTACACGACCACCCACCACCGGACCCTGGCGACGTACCTCCGGTACCTTCGCGAGGCCGGACTCGCCGTGGTCCGGATGGAGGAGCCGTTCCCCCGACCCGCCGTGGTCCGCGGGAGCCCCCAGGGACGGTTCATGCTCGAGGTCCCGCTCCATCTGGTGGTGGAGGCGATCCCGCTCCCCGCGACGGAGCGAGCAGGGGTGGCCCGCGGGCGGCTCAGAGCACCGGGGTCGCGAAGGTCGGCTCGTACGTCTCGGGCAGCCGGCCGACGATCGGGATCGGGTGGCCGCAGGCGCGGCACCGGTTCTGCTCGTCGAGGTCCCACGACTGGATCGTGAAGCCGTAGCGCCGGACGACGACGGCGTGGCAGGCCGGGCAGTACGTGTGCTCGAGCGGGTGGCCCCAGACGTTGCCGAGGTAGACGTAGTCGAGGCCCTCGGCCTTGGCCACGGCGTGCAGCTTCTCGAGCGTCGCCACCGGGGTCTCGGGGAGGTCCATCATGTGGTAGTCGGGATGGAACTTCAAGAGGTGGAAGGGAGTCTCGGGGCCGAGCTCGTCCCGCACCCATCCGGCGAGCCGACGGGTCGCGTCGACCGACTCGCCGACCTGGGGGACGATCAGGTCGGTCACCTCGACGTGGACTCCCCGACGGTGCAGGTCCACCATCGTCGAGCGGATCGGCTCGGGTCCCTTGGCGGAGACGTACTTCCGAAGGAACCCCTCCTCCCCGCTTCCCTTGAAGTCGACGCTCACCGCGTCCAGGTGCGGGCCGAGCAGCTCGGTCGCCTCGGGGCTCATGTAGCCGTTCGTGACGAAGTTCGCGAAGAGCCCGGCCTCGCGGGCCTCCTTCATCACGTCGAGCGCGTACTCGATGAAGATCGTCGGCTCGTTGTAGGTGAACGTCACTCCCGAGCAGCCGTACCTCCGGGCGGCCTGCACCGCCTGCCGGGGCGACAGGGGGCGGCCGACGACCTCCCGCTCCTGAGAGATCTCCGCGTTCTGGCAGTAGGCGCACCGCCAGTTGCAGCCGACCGTGCCGATCGAGAAGACCCGCGTCCCCGGGTGGAAGTGGGAGAGGGGCTTCTTCTCGACCGGGTCGACCTGGGTCGCCGCGGCCTTGCCGTACGAGAGGAGGACGAGGCGTCCCTCCTCGTTCTTTCGCACGAAGCAGAATCCGTGCGAGCCGCTCGGGATCACGCAGTACCGCGCGCAAGCGGTGCAGCGGACCTTCCCCCCGTCGAGGGAGCTGAACAGGATTGCAGGATGCGCCACAGGTCCTCCGGGGCTGCCGTTGTTCTAGGGCACCGGCTCCGATAATGCCTCCCGTCCCGGCTGAGGTCCAGCCCAAGGTTCATCTTCTTGCCGAGGGTCCGCCGGCCGTGACCGACCCATCGACCGGCCGGGCGGCGGCCGAGGCCGACCGGGTCGAGGCCGCCGTCTCCCTCCGGATCTCCCCGACGCCCGAGACGCTCGAGCGGGTCGCCCGGGTCCGCACCCAACTGGTCGAGCGGGTCCGGGCCGCAGCGGCCGAGCGCAAGAGCCCGCTCGTGCGGGCGCTGGTCGCGGGGAGCGCGGCCCGCGGGACGTTCCTGTCGGACCGGCTGGACATCGACCTGTTCTTGCTGTTCCCCCCGGACCTTCCCCGCGACCGACTCCGAGAGGAGGGCCTCGCCCTGGGACGCGCCGTCCTCTCCGAGCCGGAGACCCGCTACGCCGAGCACCCGTACCTGCGGGGCCGCTTCGAGGGGTTCGCGGTCGACGCGGTCCCGGGTTTTGCGGTCACCGACCCCTCCCACCCGCTCTCCCCGGTCGACCGCACCCCGTTCCACCAGGAGTACCTCTCCTCCCGAGAGAGCCCGGAGCTCGTCGCCCAGGTGCGCCTCACCAAGCAGTTCCTCCGCACCCTCGGCGTCTACGGCTCCGAGGCCCGGACGGAGGGGTTCTCCGGCTACCTGGTCGAGCTGGTCGTGCTGCGGTACGGTTCCCTCCGAGGGCTCTTGGCCGCCGCGCGCAACTGGCGGGTCCCGGCGCGGGTCGGCGAACCGGACCGCGACCCGCCTCGCCTGCCTCCGGAGGTCGCGCTGATCCTCGCCGACCCAGTCGACCCGAACCGGAACGTGGCGAGCGCGCTCTCCCGGAAGAACCTCGCGACCGTGATCCTGGCCGCCGGCGAGTACCTCGACCACCCGTCCGAGGCCTGGTTCCGCCCGACCGAGCACACACCCCTCACCCGCGGCGAGGCCCTCGAGCGGCTTCGCGCGCGGGGGACCCACGCGGCGGTCGTTGTCCTGCCGCGTCCCGACCTCGTCGACGACACGCTGTACCCCCAGGTGCGCAAGGCCGAGCGCGCGATCGCCGAGGAGGTCGGTCGCTCCGACTTTGCCGTGATCGGCTCGTCGTGCGCGGTCGACACCGACCGGATCCTCGTGCTGGTCGAGGTGGCCCACGCCCACCGCCCGGTCGTCCGGCTCCAGGACGGCCCGCCCGTGGGGATCGCCCGCGTGGGCCAGTACCTGGAGAAGTGGACCGCCCCGGAGGCGCCCGTCCTCCAGGGCCCCTACGTGCGGGCCGACGGGAGCCTGGCGGTGGAGACCCGCCGCGCCGACCGGGAGCTGGAGGCGGTGATCCGCGCCGCCCTGCCCCGCCTGTCACTCGGCCGGGACCTCACGCCGCCGCCCGACTCGCCCGCCCAGGTCCACCCCCTCTCGGCGACCTCCGAATCCCCCGGGCTCTCGCGCGGGTTGGACGAGCTGCTCGGCAAGCGCCTGCCGTGGGCCGGCCGCACCGACCGCGGTGCCTAGGCGCCGTTCAGCAGGTTCACGAGCACGAACCAGAGCGCGAGCCAGCCGAAGAACTCGAGGATGAACAGCCCCGCCCAGTCTCCCTTCGTGTAGGCGTGGGAGGCTGGTCGCAGCCGCTGGATGGCGAACACCCCGAGGATGACGATGACGAGCCCCACCGGGAACTGGACCCACCAAAGCAGCCCAGCGAGCTTGAGCCCGGCGGAGACGATCCCCGCGGCGATCGCAAAGATGCCGGCGAGCAGCGTGGCCGAGTCGAGCTCGAGCTCCTTCCACACGAACGCTCCCTCGTCGAACTCGGGAAACTCAAAAGCCGGCTCCTGGGCCTCCTCGAGCTTCTTGCGGGCCTTCTTCGCCATGCGCTAAGCCCCCCGGCCCGCGGCGGCGCGGTCGAACAGCTCCTCCGCGTGGTAGGAGCTCCGGACCATCGGCCCGGACTCGACGCCCGAGAAGCCGACGGCGAGGGCGCGCTCCTTCCACTGGGCGAACTCGTTCGGAGGGAGGAAGCGGGCGACCGGCCAGTGCGCCTTGCTCGGGCGAAGGTACTGCCCGAAGGTCAGGAGGTCGACGCCGGCCGAACGGAGGTCGGCCATCGCGGTCTCGACCTCGGGTGCCTGCTCGCCGAGCCCGAGCATGATGGAGCTCTTGAGCACGAGGCGGGACGGCCCGAGCTCGCGGGCCGACGCGAGGACCTCGAGCGAGCGGTCGTAGCCGGCCCTCGGGTCCCGGACCGAAGCGGAGAGGGAGCGCACCGTCTCGAGGTTGTGCGCGAAGACGTCGGGGGGGTCGGCGAGGACGGTCGAGAGGGCCCCCCGACTGCCGCCGAGGTCCCCGGCGAGGAGCTCGACCTTCGTCCGGGGCGACGCGCGACGGATCGCACGGACCGTCTCGGAGAGCACCTCGGCCCCTCCGTCCGGCAGGTCGTCCCGGCAGACCTGGGTCAGGACGACGTACCGGAGGCCCCAGGCGGCGACCGCCCGCGCCACCCGGTCCGGCTCGGTGCGGTCGACGACGCCCTTCGGCCAGTGGGTGGTGACCGCGCAGAACGCACAGCGACGGGTGCACTCCGTCCCGAGCAGCATCAGGGTGGCGGTGCCGGCGGACCAGCACTCGGCGAGGTTCGGGCATCGGGCCTCCCGGCAGACCGTCTCGAGCCCGAGCCCCTCGAGGAGGTCACGGACCCCGACGTAGACCGGGCCGCCCGGGGGGCGACTGCGGATCCACTCGGGCAGGGACCCGGAGGCCGGGCGAGGCTCGGCCACGACTTCGGACGACGCCACGGGCGCGCGACCCGCGCCCGCGCTTTAGCCTTTCCGAGCGCTGGCCCGGCCCATCCGTTCCTCGACCAGTGTGGCGAGGTAGCTGGCGGGGAGCTCGTCCATCGCGACCCGGCTCGATTCACCGGAGCCGGCCGCCTCGAGCGTGATGAGCCCATCCCGCTCGAGCTCCTTGAGGGTCCGCCAGAAGGTCGTCCGGCTCATCGGCGGACCGTTCAGCTCCTCGAGCAGGGCGCTGTGGGCGGAGCGCAGCTTCTGGCTCGGCACCGCGCTGCCCTTGCCCTTCAGCGAGCGCGAGAGCGCGAGCAGGACCCCGAGCTCGTTCGTGGAGAGCGCCTCCAGTTGCGACTCGGAGAGTGTCGGGACGAGGGAGCCCTTGGCCCGCCGCACGTGCTCGGGGAGAAGCATGTCGGCGCCGGCGTCCTCCGCCGCGTGCGCGGCCCCGGCGAGGATCTCGAGCCCGAACCGAGCGTCCCCGTTCGGCACGACGATCCGCGCAATCTGGTCAAGCGTCTCCCGTTCGACGCTCCCCGGCCGCAGGGCGAGCTCCGCCCGGGCGCTCAGGATCTCCACGAGGTCCTCCCGGGTGTACGGCGCGAGCGCGAGGCGATGGGTCACCCCGAAGCTCGAGCGGCTCGGCGGGTCGAGGTAGGGAAGGAGGTCCTCCACGGCGACCAGGAGGAGGGAGATCGACCCGAGCTGGACCTCGCGGGAACGGGAGAGGAGGTAGACGAGCTTCGTCTCCTGCTTGACGAGCGCGGCCGCCTCGTCCAGGATGACGATGAGGTGCTGGGGATGACGGCGAAGTCCCTGCTCGAAGACGTCCACCATCTCCGACAGGCTGTAGCCCCGGTCGGGCAGCGAGACGTCGACGCTCCGCAGCAGGTCGAGCATCACCGTGCGGTCGCTCGCCCGGCGCCAGCAGTTGATGTAGGCGTGCCGGATCGGGAGCTCGGCGCCCCGGCCGGCGCGCTCGAGGTCGCTCGCGAGCCGCCGCACGAGCGCCGTCTTGCCACTCCCGACCCCGCCGGTAACCATGAGGTGGTAGGGGAGACCCTTCGAGAGCGCCTCGCGGACCCGCTTCGTGGCGAGGCCGAGCTCGGTCTCACGACGCACGAGACGTGCGGGGAGGTAGAACGGGTCGAGCGTCTCCTCCCGGACCAGGATGCGCGCGGGGGTGGGCACGAGCGGGCCGAACGGGGGCGGGTGATATCAGGTTCGCTCTTCGGCCCGCGGCCTTCGGCCCCCGCGTCGGGCGCCCGAGAGGCGCGGGGCCAGGGCAGCCCACGTCGCCTCGGCGAGCTCCCGGCGCGGGCGGCGGGCGTCCAGGACGAGCCACCCGTGTCGACGCGCGAGCGCGCGGTAGGCCCGGGCGACCCGTTCGAGGGTCCGCCGTCGTTCGAGGGGCCCACGCCCTCGCCCCCGGAGGCCGAGGCGGCGGAGCGCCTCGACCGGGTCCAGGTCCAACAGGATGACCAGGTCGGGGGTCCGCGTGGCCCGGCCGGACAACTCCTCGAGCTGGCGAACCCGGGAGCGTCCGAGCGCGCTTCCTTGGTAGGCCAGGGTCGAGTAGAACGAGCGGTCGGTGATGACGAGCGCGTATCGGGCGAGCTCCTTCTCCAGCGCTGGCCGGGCGAGAAACCGGTCGACCGTGAAGTAGACGGCTCCGGTCCAGGGGTCGCGGAGACTGGCCTCCTGGGCGAGATGCCCGAGCGTCCGGTCGGCCGGCTCGCGGCGGGCGACGGCGCGCACCCCTCGTCGCGCGGCGACCCGGACCAGGGCCCCGGCCAGGGTCGACTTCCCCACGCCGTCGATCCCTTCCAGGGCGACCAGGAGCCCCGAGCGTCGGCGGCTCATCCGGCTCTCCTGACCGGGAGCTCGGGTCGCCAGCCGTAGACGGCCTCGACGGACTCGACGAACGGGGTCCGGAGCCGTTCTGCCCCCTCCGGTGAGGCCTCGGCGATCGCCCGGGCCCGGCGGGGCACGGTCGCGAGGTCGAGGACCGCCCCCGGCCGCGTGGGGTCGTCCAGGAAGTCGGTCTCTAGGAACCAGGGACCGCGGTCGCCGAGTGCTTCACGGACGACGTCCCTCCGGGCGAGGTACGAAGCGGTGACCCCTGCGCGCGCCTCAGGAGGTACCCGGGCCCGCGCGTAGTGCTTCACGACTCGCTCCGGTCGGAGACCTGCACGCTGGCCCCGAGCCGCTAGCGCGCCGTACCCCTCCAGGGTGAGGTCGGCGCTGTGGACCACCACCGGGCAATCGACCTCCCGGGCGACCGAGAGCGCATGGTCGAACGCCGCGTCGGCGGCCTCCCGCACGTCGCCCGGGACCTCGAAGTGCGGGAACCCCACTTCGCCGAGGGCGACCGCGCGATGCTCGCGCACCCACGTTCCGGCAAGGTCGAGCGCCGCGCGCTGGAGGTCGAGCGCGGAGGCCAGTCCGAGGATCGGCGCCGCCCCCACGAGGTCGACCGGGTAGGGGGCGACCACAAGATAGACCTCGATCCCCGCCTCCGCTCGGACACGATAGGCGAGCGCCTCGGTCATCTCGAACTGGACCCGGTAGTCCTCGATGCGGCGGGGGACCTCGTTCGAGTAGTTCTGCGTCGCGAGGAAGAGGTGCGTGCCCCCCGCGGAAGCGAACCGCCGGGCGGCGAGGACCCCTTCCCCGTTCGGGCTCAGGTGGCAGTGGTGGTCGACCACCGGAAGGTCGGTCGGGAGCGGCACGCGGGCCGTCCGCCCGGGGCCTACCGGAGCAGCCCGGCGCCCTGGAGCTCTTTCGTGATCTTCTTGACCGCGACCTCGACGTCGGAGGGCTTGCGCGCTCCGGTGCAGACGAGCTTGCCGCTGCCGAAGAGGAGGACGACCACGCGGGGCTCCTCGATGCGGCAGACGAGGCCGGGGAACTGCTCGGGCTCGTACTCGACCCGGTCGAGGCCCAGCGTGACCGCGATCGCGTTCAGGTTGATCTCGCTCTCGAGGTCCGAGCTCGCGACGATGTTCTGCACCTCGATCTTCGGGTGCATGTTGATCTTCTGCCCGCCCTTCTTGATCTGGGCGGCCACCGAGTGGATCGACTCCTCGACCTCGTGCATGCTCTTCGCGCCGGTGCAGACGACCTTGCCCGAGCGGAACAGCAGGATCGCGGTCTTGGGGACCTTCAGACGGTAGATCAGGCCGGGAAACTGTTCGGGCTCGTACTCGGCCCCGTCGAGGCCGAGCGCGATCGACTGGAGGTCGAGTTCGTCCCCGAGGGAGGTCGATGCCACGACGTTTTCGATACGAATCTTCACCAACGAAACCCCTCGTGGGGGAGTATTTAAACTACTATTTAAAGACGGCTTTGGGATCATGTCGGTTCGAATCGCCGAGAGCGGTCAGAGGAGGTTGCCCGGAATTACAGCCGGTTACTGGGTCCGGCTCTGCTCAGTTGGATGGCGTGGGACCCCGACGAGGCAGTCCAATTGACAAAGGGTTGATCCCGTGGTCGTAGACTTCGTGAACCAGGACCCCCACTTTGTATGCCAGAAGCTTGGCAAGTATCTCACTGAATCCCGCGCGCGGGTTCTGGAACACAAGCGCCTCCCCCAGTTTGGACTTGTTCACCGAGAGGACCAGCTCGACGTTGCTCCGAGGGGGTACTTACTTTCGGAGTCCTCCCGATGGAGCTGGAAGGCGTGGAACACCTTCGCCCACACACGATCCGAGCGGTCCGGCGGCGGTCCCCGCGGCCTTCGAGCGTTCCCTGCCGAGCCGCACACAGCTTCGCGCCCAGCCAACCCGCCAACCGCTTCCTCGGAGAATCGACCTTCTGGCGCGGCCGGCCCGGAGCGAGCACGCTGCCGCCTAGAGCCCTTCCCCGGACCCGGGGGTTGGGATTTCCTGATCGGGTTCACGATACGACCTGACGGGGGGAGGGGGATGCCTCCTCCGGAACAGGAGGGTAAGGGCCACGGACGCGGTGAAGGCCGCCGTTCCTCCGAAAATGACCCAGTCCGGTAAGCCGAGACCAAGCAAGTCGGGCCCGGATGCCGTGGAACCCATCTGAGTGAAACTGACCCGGACGCTTTGATTCCCCCCTGAAAGGGTTACATTGCCACTGCTGGGAGTCGCCGCGTACCCTTGCACTTCACCGACAAAATAGGGATAGGTACCGTTCGCACCGAGCACAAGAATCGTTGAGGAGACCGAATAGAACGGGCGCCCCTCAACCGATACCGACCAGTTGGTTCCGGAGGGCAATCCCGCCTCGATGAAGGAGATCTGATAACTTGGCGGCGCAGGCTCCAGAAAGCTGACCAACACCTGCTTGGCACTCCCGTTCACGACAACCGACCCGAAGGCGGGCGAGGGGACGTACCCTCGAGCCCGGGGGACAGTGTAGCCGTAGGTGCCGTTAGGCTCTGCGAAGGCGGTGGCGCTGGACGTGGACCAATTCGTAAGATTCCCCAGGGTCACGCTCCAGTTCGTCGCGTTCGGGAGACCCGATTCGAAGAACGTGACGGAATAGGTTTGTTCGCCGATAATAGAAAGTGTGCCGGATCCTGAGTTGGCCGCGTAGATCCAGCCGTTCGTCGGATCGAACGCAATCCCGGTCGGGTCGAGCCCAACGGCGATTGACCCAGCCACCTCGTTGTTTGAGCTATTGATGACACTGATGTTGTCCGAGGCGGCGTTCGTGACGTACACAAGGCCGTTGAGGGGGTCCAGCGCAATGCCTTGCGGCGACGACCCCACGGGAATCTCTGAGATGACGGCTTCCGTGGTCAGGTTGAACGCCCAGAGAAGGTCAGACCAGTCGTCCGCGACGTACAGTTCGTTGTTCGCGAGGTCGACCAACAAGGAGGTCGGGCCGGGCGCCCCCCAGGGGGGTACATTGAAGTCGCCGATCGGTGCCCCGGTGGTTCCGTTCAGCAACGTGACATTGCCCGGATCCCCGTTCACGTCTCCGTGAACAGCCACATATACGTCGCCGCTGAAAGTGTCAAAGGCAACAGCATCCGGACCGCCCCCTGCGCCGTTTCCATTGATACAGATCCCCGAGGAAAGGCAAACCGTCGAGGCTACCGCATCACTTCGGGAGTCCACCAGTGAAACCGTATTGGAGTCGAAATTGCTTACGAAGACTAGACCGTTGCGGGAGTCGTAAGCGGCCGTCGTGGGCCACTCGCCGACGCTAATCGATCCGAGGAGGGCACCCTCTGCGCTTACGTTGTAGAGTGTAGCACAGCTCCAGCAGGTCACATAAAGGTCCCCGGTCCCGCTGTTCGCTGCAACCCCACCCAGGCCATACCAAAGTGAACGAGAGTCAAGGAGCTGGTTCCCTTCACTTGCTACCTCATCGAGGACCCCGGAGAAGCGAGTCGAGGTGTACATGTTGTTCGTCGCGGGGTCCCACGCGACTCCCTGCGGCCCAGGGTCCAGGCTGATGAATTGCGAAATCGTCTCCTGCGTTTGATTGATCACGGCGACGTTGCCGGCTGACTCGGCGAGATAGACGCGCGCGGAAGCGTTGTCGTAGGCGATCCCGATCGGGCCCGCCGCCGCCGTGATGGATCCAATGACGGTGTTGGAGCTCGCGTTTATCACACTAACATTGTAGGGGTAACCGTCGGCGACGTAGATTCGGTCGCTATCGCTTGCATAGGTGACCGAGTCCGGGTCAAACCCCACCGCTAGGTTGGACACTACCCGCGGCGGGACTCCGGAGATCACGGCCAAGTGGTTGAAGAGGTCCGTCGCAAGGTAGGTGCCCACGTAGATGTCCCCACTTTCGGGGTTGCAACCAATGGCTAACGGCTGCCCTTCGACTGTAAGATTGGCGACCACACTCCCATTATCGGCCCCTATCATTCCCACCTGGTCCGGGCCATCTTCTGCGACGGCGAGGAGGTTCGAGACGGGGTCATACACTACTCCCACCGGCGCTGTCCCTGCACCCGCGTGGATCACACGAACCACCGTCTGGTTCGGCGCGATCTCCGTGACGTTACCCGACCGGTAGCTCGTGACGTAAAGGTTCTCGGTCAGGTTGTCATAGGCGATGCTGTCCGGTCCCCCGGTCACGGGAAGCGTCGCGACGAGCGTTCCACTCGCCGCACTTACCACGCTCATGTTGTCTGACCCGTTGTTGGCGACGTAGACTTCATTGGTTGATGGGTCGAATGTCACCGCGGTCGGGTCGGTCCCAAGGGGTCGATCGTATCTCGCAAGCCCAGAGGACGTATCAAAGGCGAGGAGCGATCCGGTCCCGTCCGGCCCGACACAGGTCACGAAAAGGGAACCGAGGGAGGGTGCGACGGCCAGACTGGTGTAGGCAAACGAGCACGGGTGGGGCACGACATTCCCCGCGAAAAGCGATCCGTTCTCGAGGTTGAGCGTCCATAGCACACCACTAGGCCCCGCCACGAGGTTGTGAGCGTCCGGCTCGAAAATCGACGGTTCGACAGCCTGAGTGGGCAGTCCTGGATCGCTTTGGCTGGTGTTAGGTGGGCCCAAGATCACTGGTGTGACGTCAGTGTCGCCGCGGGTCCCTACGTTCCACGAAGCCGCGATTGGTCCAAGCAGAGCGACAGCCGTCAAACAAGCCGCGACAATAGTTGACGCGCGCAGCGGGGGCTGCATCCTGACTTCGGTTCCCTCCTTGTCGTAGACAGAGGAAGATACGTTTCTAGATGCACTGAGGCCAGAAGACCACTTACGGTCTAGTGTTCGCGATGCAGTCGACAGCGTACCCACTGGATTCGAGCCAGAGCGTCAGCCTTTTGGAACTGGCCCGCCGTCCTGCCCATCTCCCTTCATCGCCGTTAGCAGCGGACGACGGCATCTTTGGAATTCCCGCGCGGCGCACGTGGTTAAGGCTGGCTGGTCCAGGCTGCCTCACGCGGCGGCCAAACAGCCGATGTTGGGTGTCCCCATTCCGTCCTGGCCCCCCGCTGAGTTCGTGACCATATGGAAACACCCCGGATTCGAGTAGAGAAACGGCGCGGAGAAACCAGAGAGCCCCGGTGCGTGTGACTGGAGCAGCACTGCAAGGATGCCCGACCAGATCGGTGAGCCGACCGATGTGCCCCCCACAATGTACCAGACGCCTTGACTGACAATCGGAACTCCGGTCGCAGGGTCTCCAACCATACTGACGTCAGGAAAGTACCGATACGTGTTTTCTAGCACAGCGGATTGCCAAGAGGGGGCAGAGTAGTAGGGATTGGTCCCGAAGGTTTCTCCCAGATCCGAGGACACTCCGATCCAGTTGTTTCCGCGCTTGTAGCTGCATTGCTCGGTCGAGGTGCTCGATGACCAGATCCGCTCTGAACCGTAGCCTCCGGTTCGGCCCACGCTCTCGACGGTCGTTGCGCCAACCGCGACGGCATACGGGTTTGAGGCGGGGTAGTTCGCTGTGTCACAGATGCTCTGAACATGGTCGCCTGAGGATGCAAAGAAATTCGACCCGCCCTGTTCGGCCTGCTGCCAAGTTTTCCCATAGGGATCGGTGGCGTTAGTGCATGTGGGCCGAACTAAGTATTGTGGATCCGATGCCCCACAGAAACCCCAACTGTTGGAGACTATCGAAACGCCATTTGCCTCGAAGTACGAGTCGCATCCCTCCCATCCAGCGACATCGCCCAACGTATCTAGACAGACCTGAATCTTCGCGCCGGGCGCAGCCACATGAGCCCACTCGATGTCTAGGCTTGTCTCTTGTGTGGACCACCCTATGCCGGGACTGCTGCACGTGGTCCCGCCCGAGATGAAGAAGCTCAGCGTGGTCGCGGGAATGCTGAACTCGCTGTCAAAGGTATTCAGATCGCTCTGATAGACCGCGTTCTCGTTCGGTATCGCAGAGTTGCACTCCTCGACCAGCCCAATCGTATGGCCCGAGCCGTTGTCGCCCTTCTGAAGGAGACCCGACTCGTTGTAGAAACTGTAGAAGAGGCTGGGGGAGAAGGAGACAAAGACCGAGGCCGATCCAGAGACGTTGGTTCCGGCCGAGTCCGTGATCCAGCACTTCGCGATGAATGATCCTACGTACCCGTAGGTGTGGGAATAGATGAACGACTCATACCAGGAGCCGCTCGGGCCGGACCACGATGCGTTCGCCTGAGACTGGCTCGTTCGGTTTCCGTCGCCGAACACCCAAGTTACCGAGAACGGAGCCAGGCCGCAAACGGCGGTTGCGTTGAGAGTCACTAGCAGTTTAGGATTCCCGAAATTCGTCGAGGGAGTAAATGACTGAAGCGTCATCAGGCGGATAAGGCAGCTCGCAGGGAGCTGAGGCGAGGGGTTGCCAAGGGCCACGAGACCCTCTTGGTACGCGAGATTTCCATCAGAGTAGCCCGGTGGGGCTACCGCTTGCGCGTACAGGTCGTTACTCGTGTCTGAAACAGGCGTGCGCACCGCGCCCTCTTGAGTCGATGGCATTGGGCTCAGTGCGACTGCCAACGGGAATCCAAGGAGCAGCGCCACTACTACTGAACATAACGCACGGTATCTAGAACCCGGGCCTGACACAAAGGTCGCCATCGCCAACCCCTGCCAAGAAAAAATGACAATCCGGGGTCAATACATTAGACCGGAGTTAAATCGGGTTTACTGGGTGGCCCCGGCATCTACCCGGGGCACCCGATTGTTTCCGATTGCACCCCGCAGCTCTCTGCCAGGCTTCGGCGACCCCAATGGGCGAGGTGCCGAAGCCCGGAGGCGGATACAGCGCCAGCGTCATGAAGCGGGCCCCGGTCGGTCCGGGAAGGCGGGCCCGAGGGCCCCATCCTCGAGGGGGAGCTCGAAGAACTGCCGCAGGAGGCGACGGGTGAATCCCCAGACCACGTGGCCCTCGAAGACCGTGGCGGGGACGGGGAAGACCCCCCGGGAGGTGTCCCGGGCGACCTGCTTCGTATGCAAGAGGGTCTCCCGAGGGAGCCAGAAGACATGGGCGACCTCCTCGACGTCGCGAGGGAACGGCGCCCGCGTCGGGGGGCCAAGCGCGGCGGCGAAGACGGCGACCTTGAGGCCGAAGCGAATGGCGTGCTCGGTCCCGACGTAGTGCAGGCCGCTGCGGAGGTCGCCCAGGCCGACCCCGACCTCCTCCTCGAGCTCCCGGGCGGCGGTCACCGCCAGGTTGCCGTCCGACTCGGCGACGTGGCCGCCCGGGAGGGCGACCTGGCCCGAGGCCGGGTCCTCCGGGCGCTCGGTCCGCTCGATCAGCAGGACCTCGACGTCCGCCGCTCCATCCCGCAGCACGAGCGTCACCGCGGCTCCCGCGAGGAAGACCGGGGGTCGCTCATCGGGGAAGCGGGCGAGCCAGTCGTCGACCGAGCGGGTCGAGGGGGACGGGGCCGCGGTCACGACTGCCAGTCGAAGGTGACCTTTTCCCGGATGGTGGACCGGTCGTCCGGGTTCTCTTTGCGGGGCGCGGTGCCCTTCTCGAGCAGGGCGACCCGGACGCGCAGGTCCCGGACCTGACGTTCGAGCTCGGCCAGCCGGGCCGCGAGGTCGGGAGCCGTCGGACCGCTCACGTCCTCCGGAACTCCGACCGGGCAGATAAGCCTCGTGCCGGGGGTCAGGACGGGTGGGCCCGGGGAAGGGTCTCCGCCCTCTCCAGGTGCTCGGTCAGCGCCTCCACGAGCTCCTTGGGACGTTCGATCGGAATCAGGTGACCGGTCTCCGCAAGGATCCGGATGACCGAGCCGGGGATCGACTGGCGCAGGATCCGGCCGTGCGAGGCATCCATCACCTGGTCGTCCATCGCCTGCACGATCAGGGTCGGTTTGCGGATGGCGGTGATGGAGTTCCTCTCGTCGAAGCCGCGCAGCGACCGACCCCAAGCGACGGCACTCCGGTAGTCCCGGCTCCGTGCCTCCTCGTTCACCTGGTCGACGACGTCGATATGGGCTTCCACCCAGTCGGGGTAGTAGACGTCCTTGAGCAGACGGAGCGCGAAGGCGTCCGGTCCCTCCTCCGCGGAGGTCGACCACCACCGCTCCATGACCGCCTGGCTGTGCGCGTCGAGGTAGGCCGCGCTGCTCACGAGGGCGAGGCTCCGCGTCCGTTCCGGGTGGTCGAGCGTCAGGCGGAGGGCGAGGAACCCTCCGGCGCTGAGTCCCACCCAGTGTGCGGAGTCGACCTTCTTCTCGTCCAGGAGGTGAAGGAGGTCACCGGCCATCTCCGCCAGAGTGAACTCGGAGCCCGGAGGGGCCGGGCTGCGGCCGTGGCCGCGCAGGTCCGGGATGATGACGCGGTAGGCGCGGCTGAGGGAGGTGGCGACCTCGTTCCAGATGAGGCGGTCGCCGCCCACCCCGTGCAGCAGCACGACCGGAGGCCCCTGCCCGTCGTCGCGGCAGGAAAGCTCCGCGGGAGGAGAGGGCTCCGGCGCCATTCCGCGGTGCCACGGTTTCTCCCTCTTTAGGTCGGCGGAGGCGGGGGAGGGCACCTCCTAAATAGAGGGGGCCGGCTCTTCCCTGCTCGATGGCGCGGGGGGTGATGCTGATGAGCGGCGGGATCGACTCGCCGGTGGCGATGCACTACCTCCTCCGGCAGGGGCACGAGCTGCTGGCGGTCCACATGGACAACCGCCCGTTCACGGACGACTCGCCGCTGTCGAAGGTCGTCGACCACCTCACGATCCTCCGGGAACGGTACCACCAGCCGATCCGGCTCTACGTCGTCCCGCACGGCTCGACCCAGGTCACGCTGATGCGGGAGACCGACCGGCACGTCGGCTGCGTGCTCTGCCGCCGGTTCATGTGGCGCTCGGCCGAGCGGGTCGCCGAGCGGGAGGGCGCGACGTTCCTCGTCACGGGCGAGGCGCTCGGGCAGGTCGCCTCCCAGACCCTATCCAACATGCGCTCGGCGACGGCGTCGGTCCACCTCCCGATCGTCCGGCCCCTCATCGGGCTCGACAAGCAGGAGATCGAGGCGGTCGCCCGGTCGATCGGGACCTACGAGATCTCGACCCGGCCGGGTGTCTGCTGCCAGGCGGTGCCGGACAAACCGGCGACCCGCTCGAACCTCGTCCAGATCCTCCGGGAGGAGGAGCGGCTCGACGTGGAGCAGATCATCGACGACTGCGTCCGCAAGGCCGTCATCCTCTAGGGGAGCCGGGCCGACCCGCCCGTCGCGTCCATGTATCGCACCCTGCGGGTCTGCTCGAGCGGCGGGGGGTTCGAGGCCCTCCCCGAGCCGCCCCGACCGGTCGACCTCGCCCGGATCCGAGCGGCGCTCGAGGAGGCCCACGTGCCGGTCCTCGACGCCCGCGTCATGCTCATCGCCACGCTCGAGGTCGAGGTGACGATCAGCCGGGCCGGCCGCCTCCTGTTCAAGACGGCGGACCCCGCGATGGCCGACCGCGCCTTCGGGCGTCTCCGCCCCCTTCTCGAGGGAGGAGCGCTCGGAGGAGGTCCGGCGGGGCACGACTAGGTTAATTCCGCTCTCGTACTCGTTTCGTACCGAGTGATGGTATGCGGGAAACGTGGGTCATCGGGGCCGCGTCCAACCGGTTCGGCAAGATGGCGGAGAGTGGCCGGGAGGCCGGGACGCGGGTCGCCCTCGCGGCGATCGACAAGGCCGGTCTCCAGCCCAAGGACATCGGCTACACCTTCGTGGCCAACTGCTTCGGGATCGCGGAGCACCAGGCCCACGTGGGACCACTGATCAACGGCGGCCTCGGGATCCCCGAGGTGCCGTCGTGCACGATCGAGTCGGCGTGCGCCTCGTCGAGCGCGGCGCTCCACGAGGCGTTCGTCCACGTCGCCGGAGGGTTCACCGACGCGGCGCTGGTGGTCGGTACCGAGAAGCTCTCGCACCTCGACACGCTCGCGGCGACCAGCTACTTCGCCATCGCGGCCGACTACCCGTTCGAGACGAAGAACGGGGCGACGTTCCCGGGGCTGTACGCCACGCTCGCGAGCGCCTACCAGGCGGCCTTCCCGAACCCGCCCGAGATGCTGGGCGCGATCGCGGTCAAGAACCACGAGAACGCCGCGCTGAACCCGCACGCCCACTTCCAGCGGAAGATCTCGATGGACACCTATCTCTCGTCGCCGATCATCGCCTCTCCGCTCCGGCTCTACGACTGCTGCCCGTTCTCCGACGGGGCGGCCGCCGTTGTGGTCGCGGCCAAGGAGTTCGTGAAGAAGCCGGCGACCGAGCCGCTGGTCATCCGCGCCTCGGCCCGCGCCGGCTCGATCACCGAGATGCAGGACCGGACCGACCTCCTCGGCCTTCCGGCGACGCGGGTCGCGGCGGCGAAGGCGTTCCGGCAGGCCCACATGGAGCCGAAGGACATCGACTTCATGGAGGTCCACGACTGCTTCACGATCGCCGAGACCCTCGCCATCGAGGACCTCGGCTTCTTCCCGAAGGGGGAGGGGATCCGCGCGGCCCGGGAAGGGATCACGGCGCGGGACGGACGCCTGCCAGTGAACACGTCGGGCGGGCTCAAGGCCAAGGGTCACCCGGTGAGCGCCACCGGGGTCTCCCAGGTGGTCGAGGTCTTCGAGCAGTTCAACGGGCTCGCCCACGGTCGCGAGGTGCCGAAGAACGGCACGGCGCTCACCCACAACGTCGGGGCGACCGGCGGCAGCTGCTCCGTCCACATCTTCTCGCACCGGTAGGGGGCGGGCCGATGGACGAAGAGATCCCGCGGGCCAGCCATACCGTCGCCGAGTTCGTCCACGGGTACGAGGAGGGCGGGACCCTTCGAGGGTTCCATTGCGCCGACTGCGGGCTCGTGACCGCCACGTGGGGGCTCGTCTGCCCGCGGTGCGGGGGACGTCACCTCGAGGAGCGGGAGCTCGGCCGGGCGGGGAAGGTCGTCGCCTTCACCCTACTGACCGTGCCGGGCGACGAGTTCTTGAACGACGCGCCGTACGCCTACGTGGTCGTGGAGCTCGACAGCGGCGGCCGGATCACGGGTTGGATGCCGAGCGTCAAGTCGGTCGACGGGCTCGCGCTCGGCGACCGGGTCCATTTCGTGCCCAGCTACCGTCCCGGCGTGCAGTTCGCGAAGGAGGGGGACGCCCCGACGCCGGGGTGAGCCGTCGATGGCCGAGCCGCCCCTCTCGGACGCCGACCGTCCCTGGCTGAAGAAGTATCCCTCGACCGTACCCCCGCACCTCGAGATCCCGAACGTCCTGCTCCACGAGCTGATCGAGGCGAGCGTCCGTCGCTGGCCGAGCCGCGACGCGTTCGTCTACTACGGGGCGAAGTGGACCTACGCACGATTCTGGCAGGCGAGCGAGCGCCTCGCGGCCGCGCTCGCGAAGGAGGGGGTCCGGCCCGGGGACCGCGTTGCGATCTACCTACCGAACTGCCCGCTGTACCCGGTCGCGCTGTTCGCCGTCCTCCGTCTCGGCGCGACGGTCGTGCAGGTGAGCCCGCTCTACATCGGGCAGGACCTTACCCGGATCCTCCAGGACTCGGAGCCGAAGGCGCTGGTCACGCTCGAGATCCTCTACCCGAACGTCGCGAAGGTCCGAGCGGACTGCCCGGTGCCGGCGGTCTTCGTCGGGCGACTGCGCGAGCTGTACCCGTTCCCGAAGAGCCTCTTCGTCAACTCGGTGCTCAAGCGCTCGAAGATGAACACCGAGTTCCCGACCGACCCCTGGGTGCGCCCCTGCGGGAGGGCCCTCCGCACCCCCGGCTCGATCCCGGCGTGGCGCGGGGACCCGGCGACCTCCGTCGCCGTCCTCCAGTACACCGGCGGCACGACCGGCAAGCCGAAGGGGGCGATGCTCACCCACCGAAACCTCGTCGCGAACGTCGTCCAGAGCAATTCGTGGAACACCACGCGCCGGTCCGGAAGCGACGTGATCATGGCCGCGATCCCGTTCTTCCACATCTACGGCCTGACGGTCGCGATCCTCATGGGACTGGCCGACGGCGCGACCGTCGTGATCCAGACCCGTCCGGAGATCCGCGAGCTCCTCAAGCTGATCTCGAAGTACCGCCCGACCGAGTTCCCGGGCGTGCCCGCGCTCTACAACGCGTTCATCCAGCAGCCGGACCTGGCCAAGTTCCATATCCGCTCGATCCGCTACTGTCTCTCGGGCTCGGCGCCCCTCCCGCTCGAGGTCGCCAAACGGTTCGAGCAGCTGACCGGCGCCAACCTGGTCGAGGGGTACGGGCTGAGCGAGACGTCCCCTGTGACGCACGTCAACCCGGTGGAGGGGGAGCGGCGGGCCGGGTCGATCGGGGTCCCGCTGCCCGACACGGACCAGCGGGTCGTCGACCTGGAGACCGGCTCGCGCGTCCTCGCAACGGGCGAGGTCGGCGAGCTCGCCGTCCGCGGGCCGCAGGTGATGCTCGGGTACTACCACCAGCCCGAGGAGACCGACCTCGTCCTGAAGGACGGGTGGTTCCGGACTGGGGACGTCGCGCGGATTGACGCCGACGGATACGCCTACATCGTCGACCGGAAGAAGGACATGATCAACGTCAGCGGGATGAAGGTCTACCCCCGCGAGGTCGAGGAGGTGCTCTTCCAGCACCCCGGCGTCGCGGACGTGGCGGTCATCGGGATCCCCGACGCCGAGCACGGGGAGGTCGTCAAGGCGTTCGTCGTGCGCAAGCCGGGCGCGACCGTGACGGCGGAGGAGCTCCAGGCCTTCGTGCGCGAGCGGATCGCCCACTTCAAGGCCCCCCGCTCGGTCGAGTTCCGGGACTCGCTGCCGCGCACCGGCGTCCAGAAGGTCCTGCGGCGCGTCCTCCGCGACGAGGCGATCGCCGCGATGGGCACGAAGCCGGCCGGGGCTACAGCCCCCGCGTGAGGACGTCGCGCGAGATCACGAGCCGCTGGATCTCGTTCGTCCCCTCGAAGATCTCGCTGATGCGGGCGTCCCGGTAGGCGCGCTCGATCGGCGTGCCGCGGATGTAGCCGATTCCCCCGTGGATCTGGAGCGCCTCGTCGATGACCTCGCTCGCCCACTCGGAGGCGAGGCACTTAACGATCGCCGCCTCGCGCGTCTTCTCGGCGCGCTGCAGGCGCGTCCAGGACTTCGGGTCGGTCCCGAGCTCGTCCTGGTGGGCGGCGGCGTGGTAGACGAGGAAGCGGAGCGCCTGGGCGCGCATCGCCATGTCGGCGATCTTGAACTGGATCGCCTGGTACTCGCTGATCGGCAGGCCGAACTGCGTGCGGTTCTTCGAGAACTCGACCGCCAGCGTCGTCGCGGCCTCGATCCCGCCGAGTGACGCGGCGCCGAGGGAGACGCGCCCGACGTCGAGCGCGGTCATGGCGACGTGGAACCCCTTGCCGACCTCGCCGAGGACGTGCTCCGGACCGAGCTCGACGTGGTCGAGGATGAGCTCGGCGGTCGACGTGCCGTGCAGGCCCATCTTCTTCTCGCACCGTCCGACCGAGAAGCCGGGGCGGTTGGTGTCGACGATGAACGCGGTCACTCCCCCGTTCGGCCCGAGCTTGACGTCGTTGCCGGCCATCACGACGACCGCGGAGGCCTCGCGTCCGTTCGACACGTAGATCTTGTTGCCGGTGAGGACCCACTTGTCACCCTGGCGCTCGGCGACCGTGTGGACCGCCCCCGAGTCGCTGCCGGACCCGGGCTCGGTCAGGCTGAAGGCGAGCAGCTTCTCTCCCTTGGCCGCGGGGACGAGCCAGCGGCGCTTCTGCTCCTCGGTGCCGTAGTAGAGGAGGGGGGTCGTCCCGAGCGACGTGTGCGCCCCGACGATGACCCC
>Ga0335077_10000815_pt1 | contig 35571 bp, 21 predicted proteins | sample Lox_Sample_31_FD_207151 | JGI IMG/M metagenome (GOLD analysis project Ga0335077, IMG submission 207151) | Soil microbial communities from Loxahatchee National Wildlife Refuge, Florida, United States - Lox_Sample_3.1 | ecosystem: Environmental > Terrestrial > Soil > Wetlands | place: USA... | reverse complement strand
GCGAGGATGAGAGTGACGATCCCGTCGAAGATTAACCAACCTGTACCTGGGAGCGGACGAAGTGTGAATCCCAAGACGAACTCCAAGATCGCCTCCAAGAACAGATATATCGCCAGCGCGATCGTCAACGAGACCAAGCCCGCTACAGGATGCATGAGAAGATATACCCCGATGAAGATGTAGAGAATTCCAACCAGCAATTCCCAAAGAAAGCCCCCGGCGCTCCGCGTGTGCCAGCCAAATACCAAATGTGCTCCCCCGCTGAAAACGAGCAGCCAAGCGACCAACACGTTGACGGCGATTCCGGCAGCCAGCGGTGAGGCTATGGCCAGAATCCCCGCCACAATCATAAGAACGCTGAGCCCAATGGACCACCCTACTGTCTTCTTCACAAATGATGCCCCTGAAGTTTCGCTCATAAACTTCCCTCCTTATCCTCCGTTTGGCCCAAAGATTTGTGCCGACGCTCTTAGACGCGCTCACGATTCGCCCGGTCAAACGCCTCCTCAAGGTCTTTCCAGGCCTTATTGAAGCCCTGTCGGATGTCCTTCCACGCTCGTTCGTCCTCGCGGTTTCTCATGCGCACGTGAGCTTTTAGTTCGGCATAAGCATGCTGTGCCGTCTTCATGCTTGCTTGTACTTTGTCTCGCACTTCGGCCTGCGCCAAAGCGGATTGGACGCGCAGATCATCGAACCACTGTTTCATTTGCAGCAGGCGCTCTTCGAAACTATTCTGCAGCTCGGCGCGCTCTCTACGGAGACGCAGCTCGACGGCCAAGAGATGGTTCTCGATGGCGGCCTTCGTCTCGCCGCTCGCCTCTGCGGCTCTCGCTTTCAACTCCGAAGCTTCCTTTTTCAACATGTCGACGTGGTCTTGGATCAGATTCTCCAGTTCGTCATTGTATTGATTGAGTCGACGTCGTAGATGGTCGATGCCTGTGGCGATTTCGGCTTTTGCATTGAGTCCTGCCAATTCCAATCGAGAATTCATTTCTCGAATTTCCGACTTCAAATCGGAGTTCATGCCCTTAATGTGGGCTTCCACTTTTTCCCGGGTGGCTTCCAGTTCGGCCCTCTTGGCGGCCAAATCGGCTGCCATCTTGGTTTTTTCGGCTCCTGTCGCAGCCTGAGCCTTCGCCAACTGTGCCTGGATATCATTCTGAATAGACTGGATCTTGCGTTTCAACCGCTGCACGTAGGCGTCGAATTCGGCCTCGCGCTCAGCCCGCTTTAGTTCCCTGCGAGCCGTCCGTCCCAGTTTCTGGAACTCCTCGTCGAGTCGTTCCGCGTAGTGCTCTTCTACGACTACCGCAAGAACAGACCTGTCAGCCCCGAGGCCCTCAGTCAAACCCTCTGGAGCGGTGTCCTGAACGAGCCTTTCCATGACCCGGATCGATCCCGCTCCGACCAATGCGCCCGACGCGACTCCAGCGGCGGCTCCAACTGGGCCGCCCAAGGCCGCTCCGACGACGCCACCGGCAATTCCAACCGTTGCGGCAGCCACCTTCTCTGAAAGGTCGTCGTCCATCCCTCGCGCCGTGACATGGCCCTTCTCATCTTTCCTGAGAAGGACGTAATCCATCAGCTCAATCCAGCCATCGCGATCAAGTTTCTTTGCCACATCGAGAGCTTCTTTCGCCCCGTCTTTCGAATCGGTAGTCAATACGATCAGACTCAAGTCGTCCATGATGCGCTCCTTTCCCTCATTGAAAGTCTGCTCAAAAATACGGCACGTGAAAAATCCGCCTCCGGCTTTACCCCGCCAACTTTCCAGACCTGCCTGCTTGCTCTAGCGCATTTCAAGAGGCCGGATCTTCACACTTCCGACTACTTCCCCTCCATCTCCTTTTTCCAAGCGGCTTTGGCCGCATCGAGGCGGTCCTTTGCAACGGTCGCCGCTTTCCAGGATAGGTGTCCATCTGTCCGGCTTCGGGCACCCTACCCTATCCCAGAAGAGAAATTCTTAGATCGAGCGGTTTGAAAATGGCGCTACGCGACCCCGCGGCGATGAAGCGCCATTACTGTCTACTTCTCAAGTTGCGCAGCCGCCTTTCTAAGCTGCGCGGCAGCCAAACCCTTCAAGCGTTTCGAACGTTCTTCGTATTCTCCGCGGATCTGGTCGATACGCGCATTAATCGCCTTCTTCGCATCACCCTGAGCCTTCGCCGCCGTTTGTTGCAGTGCTTGCACCTTTGCGTCGGTCTCGGCTTTGATCTGCTCCGACCTCTGTTTCGCTTGGTCGAGTTTTTCCTGCAGCTTGGCGTTAAGGGCGTCAATCTTGGCCTGTAGCTTCGCTTTGTGCTCCGCCCGCGACTGAGCATGCTCAGCCTTTAACTGGGCAATTTCCTCTTTAAGCTCGGCCACGTCTCTGGCTCTTTGATCGTCTTCAACCGTGGTCCTCAACGAGCGAAATACCACGCCGCCCGCAGCCTCCATCCTTGAGTCTACGGGAGTGACCCATTCCTCGCTGACGTCAGCCACCACGGCGCACTTGCCGGGCGTAAGCAGCGCGGAAACGTCATCAAGAAAATCCGCATTGACTCCCGCAACGTACAGGTCGCCGATGCTACCTGCCAGCGCGCCGGCGACCGCGCCGATGCCGAGGCCAACCGGTCCCCCCAGCAGTCCTATAAGGCTGCCAATGGCTGTTCCCCCGACAGTCCGGACAGGGAAATCACCGTCCGCCTGCTTCATGGAGACTGTGCCGTCGGCACCCTTCTTGATGACCGACTCGGCATGAACCGTGATACTCCCTTCGCCGTCCAACTGCTTGAGAGCATGCGAGCCTTCGTACGCTTTCGATTCGTTGTCAAACACGACTACCAACATCTTTTCCATGAACATTCTCCTCTTTGAGTAAGTTTGATTCATATGCGCGCCAGACTATAGGCGGTAAGCTGACGGTCTGGAGCGAGCTTGATTCCGGTACAAAAGTTGAGCTCAGCATTCCTGCCTCTAAACCTTACGCAACATCTCCCTCTCGCAGCCGTTCCTGGTCCTCTGAGAAGTTTTCTAGAGAAGGGACGCCGATGAGGTCATAAGCGTAGGTCGCGTGCGCTAGCGCACGTAACCTGCATTCCTTTCGCTGACAAGCCACTCACGTATATAGGCCGGACAATTCTCGAGCTTGATGCTATCCGCTTCGCAGCGCGCCAGAAACTTCACTGCATCTCGGTCTACGAGCGTTACGTCCTTCAAATCCAAGACCAGGTGGCGTTCAAATTCTTCCAAAGCGAAGAGTCGCTGCAATTCCGCTACGTCTTCCATCTCGATTCGGCCGCTTAAGGTGAAGACGACCCTTCCGTTTCCTGACCTCTCAATTTTCAGCATGGCTTCTTTCTTGAAACCGCATGCCTTTTGAGTGCATTCCGAACGCCAATCGCAACCCATAGAAAATGCTGGGATTTACGAATCGTGACATCGCGAATTCTTCGCGAATTTGCGAGTTTTTCACGAAAGCAAGAAGGACGAGAATCCTTTGGTCGTGGGTTTTAAGCGGTTTAGACGGTCTTGAAGCGATACTTATTTATCTTCAATGATCGAATTTTCGATTCCAAAGTCGAAGGAGGGATACCGAGTTTGGCTGCCGCACCCGATGGTCCGGATACGCGGCCCCCGGTTCCGGCCAAGGCAGTCTCGATCCTTTCTTTCTCATGAGTCACGGGCAGTTCGGGGACCGACCGGTTTGTTGGCTGGGCCCGTAGAGGCTCACGAGAGAGCCAGCTTTCATCAACCGAGAGTTTCTCCGTGTCGCACACTATGACCGAGCGTTCAATCACATTCTGCAGTTCTCGAATGTTGCCAGGCCAGCGATATGCCTGCAGCAACTCCAGTGTGGTCTTCTCCACGGTTCGTATCTTCTTCCCCGCTTTTTTTGCGTAGCGGTGAATGAAGTACTCGACTAGCATGGGAATGTCTTTTTTTCGCTCGCGGAGCGGAGGGGTTTCGATAGGGAACACGTTGAGGCGATAAAACAGGTCTTCTCGAAAAGTGCCGGCAGCAATGGCAGCCTCCAAGTCACGATTCGTTGCGGCAATGACCCGCACGTCCGCTGAAATGGGCTCATTACCACCCACACGCTCAAACTCCCGCTCCTGTAACACACGCAATAGGGCAATTTGCGTTTCTGCGGGAAGCTCGCCGACTTCATCCAGGAAGATTGTGCCGCCTTCCGCAAGTTCGAACCGGCCCAGCCGGCGCTGCAGTGCTCCTGTGAAAGCGCCTTTCTCATGGCCAAATAATTCCGAGGCGATCAAGTCGCGCGGGATCGCCGCGCAATTCGCGGTCACAAACGCTCGCGAGGAGCGGTGCGAGCGCTTGTGGATGGCACGGGCGATGAGTTCCTTCCCTGTGCCAGTCTCGCCGGTAATAAGTACAGTAGAATCCGTCGGCGCCACCTTGGCCACGCGAGAAAGTACGGATTGCAGAGCGGGAGACGTGCCGACGATCTCCTCGAACATGGATGCCTTGTCAATTTCTTCACGCAGTGCGATGTTTTCATTATAGAGTTGGTCCTTTAGCTTCTTCACTTCATCAACAGCTTTTTGGAGACAATCCTCCGCCTGCTTCCGATCTTCGATATCGGTCCGGGTACCGTACCACCGGATGATGCGTCCCTGTGCATCCCGCAGCGGATTCAAACGGATTAAAAACCAGCGATACTGGCCGTCTTTTCCGAGCAGTCGTGCTTCCGATTCCCATGGAATTCCTTGTGCAATCACCTGCTCGCGCTCGCGCTGGAGCCTCTCCAAATCGTCGGGATGCAAGACTCTGGCAAGATGGTCCGGCGCAAGAACGTCTTCCATGGTAAGACCGGTATATTCGAGATCGCGCCGATTCGCATAAAGAAATCTACCGTCCGGTTCCAAGACGAAAATGTGCTGTGGAACGACGTCTACGATTTGCCGAAGCTCCATTTCGTCTTGCCGGAACCTTTCTTCCGCTTGCTTGCGATCCTCAATATCGATACTCGATCCATACCACTTAACAATAGTCCCTTGCTTGTCGCGCTCAGCAATTGTGTAGTGCAGCATCCAACGATATTCTCCATCCGCCCGGCGGACGCGCGCTTCATATAGGGCGGGCTCTCCACTGGCTAACGACGCGCGCCACTTGTCCACCATTCCTTCGACGTCTTCGGGATGAATTGCCGCCGTCCATTTCCAGCCCTGTAGATCCTCTAACGAAAGTCCCACGTACTTCAGCCAGGTTTGATTGAAGAAATCAAGGTAGCCATCGGGCAGGGCGGTGTGAATCAGCGCGGGAACCGAGTCAGCAACAAGCCTAAAGTTGGCAGGGTCGAGCTTGGATCCTTGAGAAGCCACGATGCGCATCATACACCGACAAGAATTGACTAGCGAGTGTTCGTCGATTCGGAGGGGCATGCCTACCGAGGGACCCTTGACGCACTGATCGCTGCGATGCCGACATTGGCGGTGGCCATTGCTTCAGGCAGTGGGGAACTACAATGGAGGGATTCGGCGGGACAAAGGTTAATCTTGTAAAATCGATTAGGAGAAGTGGCTCACTCAAGGGTCAATATGAGTTAGAAGACTACCCCTTTAGGCCTAGTGCAGACACGAAAGTTTGCACAGTGCGTCTGATTTCTGGTTCGTGAGGCCGTAAGGTGCCACCCTTGAGGCTCGATTTATTTCTTATTGCCGCCTTTTGCCGCCGCGACCAATCGCTAAGTTGTTACAGGGAAACAAGATGACTGGAGCGGGCGATGAGAATCGAAACCACGTCCGAGCGTCAGGCGAATCTCACGGCGCACCAGCTTGGACACGTGGCTTCACCAGTACTGGCTGGTCGTTATGGCGATTTCTCCCTAGGACTTTTCTGGTGGAAGAGATTTTCGCGCTCCCCAAGCTGTTGACCCAAGGCTGTCGGTGAAGCCCAATTAGTCTCCGGGGGACATCTGGGGGACAACAAAAGAGTGTTTGGGGATGGCCCGGAAGCTGTTAACTGACGCCAGAGAAACGAGTTATTGCATTCGAAGTGCTCTGTTAACAGCCGAATGCTCTACCGTTGAGCTACCGGGGAACTGGCCAACGCCTTTGTTTTCATCCACCTTCATTCTATTACGTCAAGCAGATTCACGCCATGACCTTTCGGGACAACTCAGAATGCCTTCAACGGTAGAGCCACGGGGGAACTTTCCCCTTTTGTCATGGTTAGAGATCGCTTTCAAGCAGGGGCTCGGGGACAGTGGGGACATGATCTGAATCCGTGTCCTGCGCTGTCAACGTACTCTCTTCCGTGATTGCGCTTGGCGAGCACAGGAGTGAACACGCCAGTGACAATGTTTCCGAATCGTGGGTCGAGCCTCTGAGAACAAGTTCACTTCCGTAGTTTGCGCGCAAATACGATCGGATGGATTGTTTCCGAGCAGGCCCTTAGAGGATCGTTTCGAGAGGGAGCATCAGTTATTAGGGATGTGCTCGCGCATACAGCGAAGTGATGCGGCCGAAGGCCGTGCCTACCTATTCACCCGCTCTTGTTCTTTGACAGCTCTGCCGAATTGAATTGAAACTGAAGCGTGGGACACGGATTCCGCCCCTTTGTTCGAGAATTCCACGATCAGTTCTGATTTTCCGTCGGGCGCCTTGAGAACCTTTGCTCCCTCAACGGAAGCAATCTGTCGGGCGTTCCAAAGGTAAAGCCTGTATCGGCTGCCCGACTGCCCCGCAAAGTTGATCGTGAGCCGATCGCGCGCGGGTGTCCAGGACTCAGAGAGAATCCGCAAGCCTTCAGACGTTGCCCCGATGGCGGGCAACGTCGAGGTGTAAGCCAACGCAAAATCATCCTTAAGGCGGATCCGGAGAGAGTTCGAGCCTGCCGCAACAGGAATTCGAACGAGCACATGCTGGTCAACACTATTTGACTGCACATGAAATGGCGCCGGACGTCCATTGAACTCGACGCTAACTACTTTGGTGTGCAGGCTCACCGCGGGCTGAAAATCGACCGCGCGCAACTCTTTCCCCGCCACCTTCACTCCCAAACGGATGCCCTCCAGGTCCTTTGTGTACACCATATCCAATTTTGTCGAGCCAAGCGGCAGGTTGCGAATGGTGAAGGAAGTCCAGTCGGCTGGAACGTGCGGGGCAAATGCAAGAGTTCCCGCAGCGGCGTTTGCTTCCAGGCCAAATAATCCCCGCAGCAACGGACTGACAACCATGGCGGCCGACCAAATCTGGTGCGGAGAACTGGTGGAAAGCGACTGGTAGTAGCGGCCGGAGAGAACCTCTGTCACATGGCCCAGTGAGCCGTCCAAAGCGAGCATCGCGTTGGCCCGCAAGTTTTCGTACGCAGGAAGCGCGCGGTGGTAGCGATACTCCCCAACGGAGGCCCAGCCGGTAAAAAGCGGCCAGACCGAGCCATAGTGATAGCCGCCGCCGCTGAATTTTGGTGAACGATCGGAAAGGATGCGCATGCCCCAATCCGTTTGATGATCCGGATCCGCGAGTTGCGAAATCATCCCGTCGGCCTTCGCGTCGTCGAGCGAACCAAACCACATCGGCACGGTTGCCAGCACGCTCAGTTCGTCCACCGCGTGATTGTCTTTGTCCAGCGCGAAGGCGAATCGCTTCTGGCCGTCAATCCAGAACGCATCGTTCATCAGCGGTTTCTGCTGCGCGAAATTCTTCGCCAGTTCCTTGCTGATGTCCTCGTTGCCGGTAATATGCGCAAGATTTGAGAGCGCTCTTAACGCTTCGATCCCAAGTCCTGTCTGATAAAGCTCTGTCTTCACGGGAAGCAGCGGGCCGCCTTCCACCCAGCCATGCCCCACTCCGAAATTCTTCGCAAAGCCGCGCTCGTCGTAAGTCGAGCGCAGAAACTCGTACGACTTCCACAAGCTCTCCCACTTCTCTTTCGCAAACGCCGTATCGCCGCTTCCCAATACGTAATCGTTCGCTGCAATAAGGTAGAGCGGCGTGGCGTCGGCCGACGCATACGCGTACGGATAATCCTTGAACCAATTCACGAAATTCGCGCCTTGCGCTATTTCATGTGGGATTTTGCCGTCCTCCCGCTGATATTTGCCGATGAACTCGAGTGCCGTCCGCGCCGTGGAGAAGTCCCCCTCCGCATTCAACGCCAGTGTCGTCCAAAACGAATCGCGCCCAAAAAACCACGCAAAGCCGGGCCGCTGGCTCTCGCCGGAAGTTCGGTAACCCGCCACAAGCCCGGTTCCGAGATACGGATTCGTCACCACCCCCTGCAGCATGCTCACCCGTGCCCAATCGTAAGCCTGTTGCACCTGGCTGTCCGGCAGCTCCAGGCTGACGGTCCGTGCAAGATAGTCCCGGTAGTATTCCGCTGATTCGCGTAATAACGCCGCGCCGTCGTTGGCCAAATGCTGATACGTTCTTTCTGCCGCGGCACGGCCCTCCACCGAACCGGCAATCACGATAAGCTTGCTGTCTTTGCCTTTCGCCGTGGTTCCCAGACGGAACGAACTCTCCTGCGCTTCCGCATAATTCGTCTGGAATTCTACGTGCGGTTCCTCGGCCGTCGGAGAGCCCACGAGCGCCGCGAATTTTCGTTGTTCTTCTCCAAAATAGAAGGCGCGTTGCGGCCCGATCCAATCCAAATAGGTGGCCCCGAGGGCCGCTGGCCATTCCAATTGGAAATCGCGATGAAACGCCGCCTCGATCTCCAGCGGCTGTTCTGTTTCCACATCCAACAGGACCAATGCCCCCTGCTCTTTCACCGGCACGAAAAATGTCTCCCGTACCGTAAATGTGTCAGCCGCATAGAGGATGGTGGCCGATTCGGGCCGCACCGTGACGGTCCGTGCCAGCGCCTCGGCAGGCAAAACCCGTCCTGCGGTGTGGAATTTCAAATGGAAGTTGCGAAAAATCTTGAGGGGATAAACCCACGCTTCCATGCGGCCAGCTTCATTTCCCAGTAGCGCTGCGCGCGTTCCTGTCATCGGCAGGAATTCCCATGGCCGCACAGTTCGTGAAAGCTCCAGGGAATGCGGTGCTTCTTTTATTTGCTGGCTCCAACTGCGCGAAGCCTCAGCCCCGAGGATCAGAACAGCCGCGATGCAAATGATGGCCTGCTTTCGCAGGCTCCAGCAAAACTGCCCCGGAAAGCATTCAGAAAATTTCCGCGAGATTTTCATGCTGTTAGCTCCGCCGGGTCCCAGGCTTGCAATGCTCTGCCAGCCTTACTATAAAAGAAAGCGCCGGATTCTCGCACGAGCTTCTTCAGGAAAGGTCCCGGTTCGATTGGCTTCCACGCGCCGCAAATTTCTCCACTCGCTGTGCCGGTCCGCGCTCGTGCTCCCACTCCAAAACATCCTTGCTCTTGCGCTGCCCCTTCGAAAGCAGCAAGCCGGTTCCAGCAATTCCGCCCCCGCCTCGCCCCTCTCGCCCGAAGCGCGCGCCAACGATATCGGCGTCGCCTTCCTCAACGACGCGCGCGACGCCGGCCTCAACGTTAAAACCATTTTCGGCGGCGAGCACAAGAACAAATACCTCCTCGAGACTACCGGCTGCGGCGTGGCTTTCTACGACTACGACAACGACGGCTGGCTCGACATTTTTCTCGTCAACGGCACGCGCCTCGAAGGCTTTCCCGCCGGTCAGGAGCCCGTCAATCATCTGTTCAAGAACAATCGCGACGGCACCTTCACCGACGTCACTGCCAAAGCCGGCCTGCTCCATTCCGGCTGGGGCCAAGGAGCCTGCATCGGCGACTACGACAACGACGGCTTCGACGATCTCTTCGTTACGTACTTCGGCAAAAACGTGCTGTACCACAACAACGGCAATGGCACCTTCACGGACGTCAGCGAAAAAGCCGGCGTCGCCGGAAATGGCACGCGTTGGAACACCGGCTGCGCCTTTGTCGACTACGACCGCGACGGACATCTCGATCTCTTCGTCGCCAATTACATTGATCTCGACCTTAAGACTGCCCCGGTCCCGGAATCCGGCCCATGTCTATACAAAGGCGTCATGGTCGCCTGCGGCCCTCCCGGCCTGAACGGCGGAAAAAACATTCTCTACCACAACAACGGCAACGGCACCTTCACCGACGTCAGCGAAAAATCCGGCATCCTCAAAGCCAGCGGGACCTACGGCCTCGGCGTGCTCACTGCCGATCTCGACAACGATGGCTGGCCGGACATCTATGTCGCCAACGATTCCACGGCAAGCGCGCTCTATCAGAATAAGAGGAACGGCATTTTCACCGACATTGCGCTCGAAGCTGGCTGCGCGCTGAGCGCTGATGGCAAGCCCCAAGCCGGCATGGGCATCTCCGCGGCCGATTACGATCTTGACGGCAACCTCGATCTCGTCAAGACCAATTTCGCTGGCGACACGCCCTCTCTCTACCACAATCTCGGCGGGGCGAATTTTGAGGACACCACCTTCCAGGGGGGCCTCGGCAAGCACACGCAGTATCTCGGCTGGGGTTGCGGCTTTTTTGATTTCGACAACGACGGCTGGCCCGACATCCTCATCTGCAATGGCCACGTCTATCCCGAAGTCGAGCAGCTCAAGACCGAAGCCGGCTATCCGCAGCGCAAGCTGCTTTACAAGAATCTGCGCAATGGACGCTTCGATGATGTCTCCTACGACGCAGGTCCCGGCATTTCCACTCCTGTCGCCGCGCGTGGCTGCGCTTTCGGCGACTTCGACAACGACGGCGACCTCGACGTCGTTGTCAATACCGTCAACGACTTTCCTCAGCTCCTGCGCTGCGATTCGCGCACCGGCAACAACTGGCTCAAAATCAAGACCATCGGCACGAAATCCAATCGCAGCGGCATCGGTGCGCGGCTCAAATGCGTCACGCATCTCGCTGGCGAAAAATCTCTTCATTCGCAAATTGACGAAGTCCGCAGCGGCGGCGGTTATTTTTCCCAAAACGACTTGCGCGTGCATTTCGGCATAGGCAAAGCCGAGAAAATCGAGCTCCTCGAAATCCGCTGGCCCAGCGGCCTGGTCGAAACCCTCAAAGACATCAAGCCCAACCAAGTCATCTTCGTCAAAGAAGGCGAAGGCATCATCCGTACCATGACGTTCGATCCACTCAAAACTCCCAGACCATCCAAGTGAAGATTCCGCCGCGGAACTGACCGTCTTCGTGAACTCTGTGTTTCCTCTGCGCTCTCTTCGTTATTCCTTTGTTTGTTTCTTTCTTTTGATTCTGGACTGTCGATTGTCGACTGTTGACCTGTCTCGTCGTAGACTCGCCCCATGCCGCGCCTCTTCTTCCGCAACGCGCTCAACTCGCTTCTACTCCTCGCCGCTTCGGCCGCATTCGCCACACAAACAGCCGAATTGCCTTTCGGCTCCTGGACTCGCGCTTCGAACGAGCCCATCCTTTCTCCCCAAGGCTCCACCTGGGAATCCGCTGGCACATTCAATCCCGCCGTCGTCCTCCACCAAGGCAAATTCATAATGCTTTATCGCGCGCAAGACGCCTGCGGAACCTCCCGCCTCGGCTACGCCGAAAGCGCCGACGGCATTCACTTCACTCGCCGACCCGAGCCTATTCTTTCACCGGAAACCGAGTACGAGAGAGACGGCGGCGTCGAAGACCCTCGCTTCCAGAAATTCGGTGCCACCTACTACCTCACCTACACGGGCTACAACAAAAAAGACGCCCAGCTTTGCCTCGCCACATCGCTCGATCTCCTCCACTGGGAGCGCAAAGGCGTGATCCTTCCCGCCTACAAGGGAAACTGGAATAAAGGCTGGACCAAGTCCGGCGCCATCGTCCCCGAAAAAATCAATGGCAAATATTGGATGTACTGGCTTGGCACCGCCGCCGACAAGACCGATCAGATGGGTCTCTCCTGGTCCATCGATCTGCTTCACTGGACCGAAGCCACCGAAACGCCCGTTCTCCCTCGCCGTCCGGGCAAATTTGATTCTCGCGTCGTTGAACCGGGCCCGCCGCCGATCCTCACTTCCCGCGGAATTGTGCTCATCTACAACGGCGCCGACGATCATCTTGTCTATCGCACCGGCATCGCCATCTTCGATTCCCATGATCCCCGCAAGCTGCTCTCGCGCTCGGAGGAACCCATTTTTTCACCCGTAAGAGACTGGGAGTCAATCGGCCAGGTGCCCAACGTGGTGTTCGTGGAAGGCATGGTCCAGCAGAACGGTCGCTGGTTCCTTTATTATGGCGCCGCCGACAAATACATCGGTGTCGCCGAAGCCCCGGCGAAATGAAGGTGCCATTTGGGGCAAAGCGCGCCTGTTGCGCTCCGGCCGGTTCTACGGAGTGAGGGACCTGCTTTCCCTCTATGAGTCCAGTGCGGCAGATATCTCAGGGCAAAATCATTTCGCAATCTTGGCGATGAACACCGAGTAAGGCTCCATCGGAAGCTCGTCGGTCATTCCGGGAAGCGGCTTATGAAAATTCGTTAGCAGAACGGTCAGTCTTGGCGCGGCAAAGCCCAGCGGCGATAAATCAAACCGCACTTTTTGTTCCGAAGCGGACATATTCAGCACCACGAGGATGGCTTCTTCCTTGTACCGCCGAAGATAAGTCAGCACGTTTGGGTCGTTTTCATTCAGCACAACGAAGTTTCCCTCGAGCATTGCCGGTTCTTTGTGTCGCAGAGCGAGCAATTGCCGGTAAAAGCTCAGCACAGAATTGGAATCCTTCATTTCGCTCGCTGCGTTGTGCGTTTTTGCGCTCGCAGGAACCGGCAGCCACGGCTTGGCTTTGCTAAATCCCGCATTTTGGCCGTCGTTCCACTGCATTGGCGTGCGCTCGCCGTCCCGGCCCTTCTCTTTCGGCCAGCCCAGTTTGCCAATCGGGTCTTGCACTTCATCCTTGCTCTTCGGGTCGTTGTTCTCCATGCCAATCTCTTCGCCGTAGTACAGGATGGCCGTGCCACGCAACGTCAGGTACAGGGCGGCCATTACCTTGGCGATGTCGTCGTTGTGCGTCCCATCGGCGTAGCGCGTGTAGGAACGCGTGATGTCGTGATTGGTGATCACGTAGGTGGGCCAGCCTCCCCCGGCATCCACGGCCGCGATGTGCTTGCGGTATTGCTCCGCGGATAATCCCCTGAAATCGGTCATCATCAGATCCATGGGCAGTTGCAGTTGGTCGTTATGTGCCCCGTAATAATCCTTCAATTCCGAAACATTCGCAGTCCACGTTTCGCCGATGAGCACGGAGCCGTATTCGTCCGCCGTGCTGCGCAGTTTGCGCATCACGTCGTGCACTTCGGGTAATTTCTTGTTGTACTTCTCCTCCATGTTCGGCCGGCCGAATTTGTCCGTTCCCGGCAGCACCGGGTTGTCTCTCAACTGCGGATCCTCAAACAAGGTGTCCACCGCATCGAGGCGGAATCCAGCAACGCCGCGCTTGTACCAGAAGCGCGTCACGTCCAGCATGCCTTTTTCCACTGCGGGATTGCGCCAATTCAAGTCCGGCTGCTCAGGATAGAAATAGTGGTAGTAATACTGGTTCGTTTTCGGGTCCAGCTTCCATGCCGACAAACCAAAGGTGGAAAGCCAGTTGTTGGGCGGCTGCCCAGGTCCCTTGCCATCCCGCCAGATGTACCAGTCGCGATGCTCGGAGGTTTTCGACGACATCGAATCCAGAAACCACTTGTGCTTGTCGGAGGTGTGATTCACGACGAAATCCAGGATGACTCGAATGTTGCGCTTCTTCGCTTCGCTCACCAGATGATCGAAGTCTTTCATCGTCCCGTACATCGGATCGATGGCCTCATAGTCGGAGACGTCGTAGCCGAAGTCCACCTGGGGCGAAGGAAAGCACGGCGTGATCCAGATCGCGTCCACTCCAAGTTCTTTGAGATAGTCCAGCTTGGAGGCGATGCCGTTCAGGTCGCCGATCCCATCGTTATTGCTGTCGGCAAAGCTACGCGGATAGATTTCGTAGAAGATGGCGTGCTGCCACCACTGGTGGCCCTCGGCATCCACCGGTTTTTGTTGTGCACGCGCAGCGGGTACCGACAGGCAAACACCGATCGTGAGAATTGCCGTTGCTAACCATTTCCTGAACATGGGAATTCCTCCATCGCTATTTCCTTGACAATGACGAGAGTCATGTAAACTTTGTCAGAAATCTTGGCCCGGCCGTCCAGCGCCCTTTCGCTTATTTTTTCAATAACTTCCTCGCTCTTTCACAACTCCACCAGCCCTAGACGCCAGTCATTGGTTGTTTCCTGTTGGCGTGCCCGTTCCCTCTTTCAGCGTGTGGACGGAATCAACCCCTAAGTCGCCAAAGCGCTCCGCTAGTCCGCTGGGCCAGCGCACTTGCACCCATTCCATCTTGGCGGCCACGCCAAGCCCAAAATGAACGCGCATGTCACTGTTCGAGATATAGCTGGAACCGCTGCGCACTTCGTCGACAAAAATGCGCTCCCTGGCCTTCACGGTGATCTTCGCACCGATGCCATCACGATTGGACTTGGTTCCGATGGTACGAAAGGCAATCCAATGATTGCCGTTGCGCGCGTCGTTCACTAGCAGCATTGGCGGCGCGTTCATGTTGCTGACCACCGCAGACATCCGGCCATCATTCCACAAGTCGCCGACCGCCAGGCCGCGCGCCGAGCTCACCGCCGTGATCGCCGGCCCCGCGCTGGCCGAAATGTCCGTGAAGGTTCCGTTGCTGTTGTTGTGATAGAGAATCTTCGGCTCCTGAAAATTACTGCCGAGATGCTGGCTGTCCACCTCGGGATAAACGTGACCGTTCACCAGCAGCAGGTCCGGCCAGCCGTCATTGTCCACGTCGACGAACATCACGCCCCAGCCCAGATATTGCGTGTTCAATCCAAAGCCCGCGGGAAATGTCTTGTCGTCAAACGTGCCGTCTCCATTGTTGTGAAGAAGTGTGGAGGTATCATCGGAAAAATTAGTCTTGAAAATGTCGAGCCTGCCGTCGCCGTCATAGTCGCCGACCGTCGAACCCATGCCTGCCTGCTCGCGCCCATCGTCGTTGAACGCTGCGCCGGCAACCACTGCGATATCGGTGAACGTTCCGTCGCGATTGTTGTGATACAGGATGCTCGCCGTGCTGTCACACGCGATGAAAATGTCGGGCCACCCATCGTCGTCATAATCGAGCGTGGAAACACTGAACGCGTAATGGCCGTTCGTCTGATCGATTTTCGCTTTCGTTGTTACATCTTCAAACGTTCCGTTGCCGAGATTGTGATACAAAGTGTTTTTCGCCCACGGCAATCCTCGCGGCCCGCACATCACCGGAACGCCTTTCCACATGCAGGAAGGACGCTCGCCCGGGACAAGAGCGGTGGCCGAGTCGTAATCCACATAGTTTGCGACAATCAAATCCAGCTTGCCGTCGCGGTCGTAGTCCACGAACGCGCAGCCCGTGCCCCAGTCCTTGCCGCTCCCCGCAACCCCAGCTTTCTCGCTGACGTCAGTAAACGTGCCGTTACCGTTGTTGTGGTACAAAACATTTTTCCCATAGTAGGTAACGTAGAGATCTTCGAATCCATCGTTGTCGTAATCGCCCACGCACACGCCTTGCCCCCATCCCGTATGCGTCAAGCCCGCCTTCTCCGTGACGTCGGTGAAAGTGCCGTCGTGATTGTTGTGATAGAGATGGCTGGTCGGAACCTTGCCGGAGGGAAGGCCTTCCAGCTTCGTGCCGTTCACAATGAAAATGTCGGGCCAGCCGTCGTTGTCGTAATCGAAAATCGCCACGCCGGTTCCGGTGGTCTCGATGATGTATTTTTTTGTGTTTTCACCGCCGAATATCACGGGAGCGGTGAGCCCCGCCTTCGCCGCGACGTCCATAACATGGACGATCGGCGCGCTGCTTCGATTCTGTGCCTTCCCGGAACCCTGAATTGCGAGTGAGCTGACGTGCATCGAGAACCAGGCACAGAGTCCCAGTGCACAGACAGGGCGGAGGAAGGAGAGATGGAAACTCATTAACTGTCCAAAATACTAGTGTGGAGATGGGCGGGGGTCAACTCGACGCCCAATCCGTGGCTGCCTTCCGATGCGACCGGCAGGTACCTGGGAACATGCTAGAATTTTTTGCGTGAACTTGACTCTAGTTTCTCGCCGGGCGCATTTCCTCTCCTTCTGGGCGATTTTTTTCGTCTATTTTTTTCCATTAGTGTCGGACAGCGTCGCGCAATCCAAGGATTCTGCGCCTTCTGCGGCATCGCGGGCTGCCGCCATTTACCAGCAGGGCTTGACCGCCCTCCAAAAAGGCGATTTGGATTCCGCCCATGCCGCGTTTGAGAAAGTCGTTCGGCTCGCCCCGCAAAGTCCTGAAGGACACAACTCGTTTGGTTGGGTGCTGCTCGCGCGGCAAGAGATTGATTCGGCAATCAGCCAGTTTCAAATGGCTTTGAAACTGAAGCCGGATTTTGTGCAGGCGCACATCAACTTTGCGAACGCGCTTATCCGCAAAGGAGATTTGGCTGGAGCGTTTCGCGAATCCCAGGAAGCCACGCGCTTGGCCCCCAGCGATTCGGAGACGCATCGTACGCTGGGGCGCGTGCTCGATGTTTCCGGGGATTTGGACGGCTCGATCCGCGAATTCCGCCAGGCAATCGACCTGGAGCCGCAAAGGCCGGATTTGCACGACGATCTTGGCACGGTGCTGGCCCTGAAATCAGATTCCCAGAACGCCGCGGCCGAATTTTCGGAAGCTCTCCAGCTGCAGCCCAATTTTGCCAAGGCCCATTTTCACTTCGGAGTTTTGCTGTACCAACAGCAAGCCCTGGAAGGAGCCTCTCAACATCTTCAAGCCGCGGCGCAATTGGATCCATCTGACGCAGGTTCGCACTATTACCTCGCTCAAGTCTTCAAGACTCAGGGCAAAACAGACGCTGCGATCGGCGAACTGCAGGAGTGCGTCAAACTCAATCCGAATTACCCAGACGCTCAGAACAGCCTGGGGTTGCTGCTCCAGCGCAGCGGCGAAACAGAGGGTGCCATTGCGGCGTTTCGCCAAGCGTTGAAGTCGCAGCCGGATGACCCTGACGTCCACAATAATTTGGGACTTACGCTTCTGCAGAAAGGCGACGCCAGCGGAGCCATCTCCGAATTCCAGGCGGCCATCCGCCTGCGCCCCGAGGACAGCGGATACAAAGGGAACCTGGGAGCAGCCTATTTGCAAATTGCGGATTTTGATGCTGCCGTGGCCGATTTTCAGGAGGCATTGAAACTCTCTCCGCAGGACGCCACGTTGCATTATGACCTTGGGCTGGCGCTCAAGTTGAAAGACAAACTCGCGGAGGCTATGGCGGAGCTGCGCAGGGCGGCGGAACTGGATCCTGGTCAGGCCGATGTGCACTACACCTTGGGCGTGACCCTCTGGCAGCAAGGTGACTTCGCTGCTGCCGCCGAGGAACTTCGAGCCGCACTTCATGCCAAGCCGGATTACGCGGAGGCCTACTATACGTTGGGCACAGTCCTGAAACAGAAGGGTGAGTTAGCGGAAGCCGCGGCAGCTTTGCGGGAAGCGATTCGCCTCCAGCCGGAATTTGCGGGCGCTCACACCACTTTGGCTGCCGTCTTGCGCCAACTCGGTGACACCGAAGGTGCCGCTGCGGAGAGCCGCGCCGGAGCAGAAATCGCAAAGCAGAAAACCAGCGAACAGGCCGCTCTGTTCGCGACGAACTCCGGACGGCGCCTCCTTAATGCGGGGGACATCGACGGAGCCATTTCTCAGTTTCGTTCCGCAATCAGCTCCGTGCCTGGCTACGCTGCCGCTCATTACCAATTGGGCTTGGCCTTGCAACGAAGAGGCAACAAGCTGGAAGCAGCTCAGGAGTTCAAGACAGCGGCTGAGCTCGATCCGCGCCTGAAACCACCCGCGCAGTGAAATACCGTGCCGCCACGCAGCCTTCCTTCAAAAAACTCATTTGCGCAGCGCGACTAGCTCCGTCCCCATCGGTACTCCGCGGGTCACCTTCACATGAATCACCGCTTCGAAGGGCTTCAATTCGCCGGAGTTGGAAACGGAAAGCCGGAGAAGCAATTGTTCCAGGGAATCCGACTGGCAGACGTACTCCACGGCGGCCTGCGTGCCGATCGTCGTTGTGCCGGCAAGAATCAAAGCAGAACGGGATGGATTCAGCCCCTTGACCAGCGCCACCACAGAATAATCTTCCGTCAGCGGCTCATCCGAGGGGGTGGCAAGGTAGGACTTCGGCTCGATCGACTCGGGATGAACGTTGATGATCTCAACTTCCCCTTTCCGCCGCCCCGAAGAGATTTTCTTAAAGACAAATTCCTTGGTGCTGGGAATTTCCAGCAGCGTGAGATTTTCGGATGGCGATCCAATAAAAATCAGATCGTTGTTTTTCGCGTCATCCAGGGAAAACAGGCTGCCGCGCTTTACGCGAATTGGTTGCTGAAGTTTTCCAAACAAGTTGTCCAAAGCATGCACCGCCAGGACTTCGCCGACTCCCGTGTAATGATCCAAAATGTGCGCTTGCCCGTCGCGCGCTGAGTTGTAATAGCGCATCCCGCTGTCGGGGCGGCCCACAAAGGCCGCGTTGCTGAAGATGACCCATGGCTCCTGCGGGCCCGTAAGGAACCCTCTCCAAAAAACTTGAAGAGCCATCGGCACATTGGGTTTTTCTGTCCCCAGCCGGGCTTCGGCAGTTCGGCGGGTTAGAAATCGGTCCGTGCCAACAGCGACGATGGCGGAGAGGACCACGGACAGCAGGAGGACCGCAGCAAACCATCTTCGGGGGGATGCGCTTGTCTCCAGCCCTGATTCATGCAGGGCAGTTCCCTGGCTTCGTTCAGCCCCCGCGGGACGCTCGTGAAACGTGAGGGCGTAGGTCCCTCTGGGGAAGTCGATTACGATCTGGTCCTCAGCTCCTTCGGAGCCGTAGTAGTCTGCGAGCTTGGCGCGGAGGCGTCCTGCCTGCACCCGAACCGTCGAATCCAAGTGGGGATCAAAGTCGTTCGGGCGACCGAAGACCTCTGTTGCAATTTGATATTCCTTAGGGGAAACGCCAGGATGCTCCAAGGCATGATCCGCTAAATGACGAAGCAGCTTGCAAAGCGACTCGGAGCCATGCAATGCATGGCTGCTAAGAATTTTATCGATCTGAGCCCGGCAATGCGCCTTGTCTGCCACTCAACCACCCTTGTCCCGTCATTGTAACACCAACGTAACTCTGTTCGCACTTCATTGAAAACCTTGCAACTTATTGCAGGTAACCGTATCAGACCCTAAGAGACTATACCTGTTACTCAGAAAACTGATACAAGCCATCACAAATAGCCATCGTCGCCGATCTGCGTGCCCGCAGGACTGCTTGCTGTGCTTGGCAGGGGAAGCATTCAGCGGTTTCAGGGCGACGGTCCGGCTGTCCTAAGGTCGAGGAGTTTGGGGGCGGTTCGCTGCGAACGTATCGGTTCGGCAGGTTGCTGATTAAACCACCGACATTTTGGGATTCTCCGACCGGTGTCAATCCTTACCCGGGCGGATCGTCTTGGTGTACCAAAACCGATCCGCGGTGAATTGGCTGCTCTGAAGCAAAGCATTTGCATTCGATCTCGGTTGGCTCGGAAAAAGGCAGAGAGTTCAGGAGGGGTGTAATGAGAAGGCAAGTTAGTTTGGGTTGGATTCTTGTCGGTTGTTTGGCGTTCTTGCTGTGCGCGAGCACGGCTTCCGGTCAGGCGGTCTATGGAAGCATCGCTGGGACAGTGACGGACCCGCAAGGAAATGCCGTGGCAGGAGCCAAGGTCACGGTCACTTCCGTCACGAAAAACACCAGCGGAGAAGCGACAACAAATGATACCGGCAACTACGTCGTACTGCACCTGATTCCAGACACGTACAAGGTGCGCATCGAAGCCACGGGTTTCAAAGCTTTTGACGTTGCGAGCGTGTTGGTGCAGGTCGACACGCAATCCCACGTAGACGCGCAGTTGGAAGTAGGAGCTGTGACGCAGTCCGTCGAAGTGACTGGGGAGGTTCCTCAACTTAAGACAGATCGCGCCGATGTCTCCATAGACCTTGACGCGAGAATGATCAATCAACTTCCGATTATGGACCGGAACTTCACGACTCTGCTACTAGACTCGCCTGGCTCGCAAAAACTCGTTGGCTGGAGCCACGCGTCTACAGAAAATCCCCAGGGATCGCAGCAGACATTTGTGGCCGGTCAGCACTTTAGCGGCACGGGCTACGAGCTAGACGGCACTGACAACCAAGATCCTATTCTAGGGATCATTGTGATTAACCCCAACCTCGACTCGGTTGGTGAAGCTAAGATCATGCTGCAGAATTTTGACGCTGAGTTCGGCAAGGCCATTGCGGGACTGATGGTTGCGTCGACCAAGTCGGGAACAAATGATATCCACGGCAGTGCCTTCTGGTTCCGCAATTCGGATGCCACGCAAGCACGGGATCCTTTTACCCAATTAGCCGGCAAACCGCTCCCTTCGGCGAAATGGAATCAATTCGGCGGTTCAGTGGGCGGGGCGATCATTAAGAACAAATTGTTTTATTTTGGCGATTATCAGGGTACGCGGCAAGCCAGTGGTGTCACCAACAACATTACGATTCCAACTTCTACGGTCCTGAGCACTTGCACGGCAACAACAGGCACGTGCGATTTGAGTCAGTACTTGGGAGCTGTCACTGGCGGGGGGCAGGCTTACCAGCCTGGAACATTCGTTGCCGACCCCAACCCCGCCTCTCCTTGCTTTGATACTACTGCCAATAGGGCGAGTGCATTACTTACCGGCAGTTGCCGCGCACCGTTTGTAAACAATCAGATTCCGGTCAGTATCTTGTCTCCGGCGGCTGTGGCGATGCTGAAGCGCTTCCCAGCCCCGGTCAACAACAACGTGTTTAATAACTTTTTCGGGTCAGGTTCGGGTCCGTTCCACCAGAACGCCTTTGACGTGCGCGGCGACTATCAAGCTCCCGGGAATTTGCACATCTTTGGCCGCTTCTCCCTTGCAAATTACAGCCTGACGGGAAGTCCCAACCTGGGTATTGGTTTGGGCGGCCCTGGCAGCGGTCTGAATGGGCTGAGTGGAAGCTCCAACATCAAGAACAGAAGCTTGGCGACCGGGTTTGATAAGGCCATCAGTTCCACACTGCTCACCGACTTCCGGTTCGGATGGTTCAAGTACAATCCGCATTCGATAAAGCCCGATGCTACCGTTGCGGCGGCCACGGCCTTGGGGCTCCCGGGGTTGAACACTAGCGACCCCTCCACGGGCGGACTGCCTGCTTTCAATTTCGACGGCACGCTAACGAATTTCGGCGATGGCCTTGGGCCCTCCCGCTGCAACTGCCCGCTCATCGAAGATGAGCACCAGTACCAGTTCGTGAATAACTGGACAAAGATCACCGGCAATCACACCATGAAGGTGGGAGCGGACATCCGCTTCGCACACAACTTCCGGTTCCCCAGCGACGCCAACCGCACGGGGCAACTGAACTTCAACCATCTCGAGACTGCCAACACCGTCGGCACCTCGCAAGTGGGTGGGCTGGACCTGGCTTCTTTCCTTTTGGGCGATGTTTCCTTCTTCGAGCGCTTCGACAGCCTGAGTTCCGCTGCGACAGAAGATCAGAAGCGCCTCTTTTTCTATGCCCAAGACAATTTCCGGATGACCCCGAAGCTGACGCTTACTTACGGCATTCGTTGGGAGGATTACGCCCCGGAGACGATGGCGGGCAAGGACTTAGGAGGATTTGCCAACGTCAGCCAGGGTGTTATCCGCGTGGCGGGCGAAGGACCGTACGGACTTAACGGAAACATCGGCAGCAATTTGGGGGCATTTGCCCCACGCATAGGCATTGCCTACCAACTCAGACAGAAGACGGTGGTGCGCGTCGGATACGGACGCAGCTTTGACATGGGCGTGTTCGGATCCAACTTTGGCCACGTCGTGACCCAGAATTTGCCCGTACTGGTCCATCAAACTTTCAATTGTGTGAACACGGTCGGTTGCGCAACGGCCAACGTGGTTCCAGCGTATCAAATGGACTCGGCACCGACTGCGGTGGTGTTTCCCACCAGTTCGATCGTTAATGGTGTGTTGCCAATAGAAGGTCCCACCAACAACGTGGACCCCCGGATTCGCCCAACGACACAGAGGCTCGCGACGATTGATATGTGGAACGCCACGGTTCAGCACCAACTGACCTCGACCATGACCGTGGAAGTTGCCTACCTCGGTAACAAAGGCACGCACGGCTTCGTAGGTGACGGCCCTACATACAACATTAACCAGCCCTCCATCGTGGGTTTTGGCAGCATCAGCCAAGCCCAGCGGCGACTGCTGTACAACAAATTCATTTATCCCAACTGCTCTGTTTCACTGGGAGTGTGCACCGCAGGAACTTCTTACCCGCTTAGCGACCAACTGGTCTGCTGTTCCGTGGACATGGGGAATTATTTCGGCATGGATGCCACCAGCCATTACAACGCCATACAGATAAAAGTGGAGAAGCGGTTCTCGCAGGGACTCCAATTCGTTTCTCACTATACCTATGCGCATACCATGCACTATGACAGCAACTATTATGCCGTCGACCCGCGAATTGCCTACGGCCCGGACGATCAGAGCCGCAAACACGTTTGGGTATCAAACGTGGTCTACGAATTGCCAGTCGGCAAAGGTAAGAAGTACATAGGGGATGCCAATACGCTGATGGACTACGTCGTCGGCGGATGGCGGCTAACCAACACGACGAACTGGAGCGGAGGCTTGCCTTGGACTCCCACCTACAGCAATTGCAGCGCCGATGAGGACGTCGGTGTTTGCCGCCCCAATCGAGCCTCTGGGTCATTCTCTCTTGGTGTAAAGAGAGATCCAACCACCGGCTTCGTCAGTTGGTTTACGCCGATTCCAACGATGGGTGTGGGCGGATCCGGAGGAGCATTCTCTCGTCCAGCCGCTGGTGCACTCGGCAACATCGGATTTGACTCGTTCACCGGACCGCATCTTTTTACCTCGGACCTGTCGCTTGCGAAAGACTTCCGCATCACCGAGCGGTTTAAGGCTGAATTCCGTATGGATGCCAACAACATCTTTAACCATCCTGTCATGGGATTTAACGCAAACACCAATGACGCTAATCGTCTTTGTATCGACTGTGGCGGCAACGCGGGACGGATCAGCGATATCGAGGCTGACACGCAGATGCGCCTCCTGACGTTTTCATTGCGCGTGTCTTTCTGACAAGGACAAGGACGCACCAACACCCCGACGGGGAGCCCTCAAGGGCTCCCCGTTTTTTCTGTGGCGAACTTCCGATACCCTGGTGCACGGATGAATGGCGCGAGAATAACAAGCAGTCTCCCTCGAGTGATACCCGCGATGATCGGCATGCTTGCTCCTCTCGCGTTGTGCAGAGCGGAGATGCGGCCAGCCCCACTGTCGCCGCAACAAATCGAAGCGCCCACGCCCAAACAAATGGTCTCGCCGGATACAGTCCTCGCCGAGGCGCGCCGCCTATCCCGACAGGGGAAATTCGACGAGGCGATGGGACAATTGGAAGCGCTGGCCGCCAAACAGCCAGACACCAAGGGACTATCGCATGAACTGGGAATCGTCTATTACAAAAAGAGCGATTATCTGAAAGCCATTCATAACTTCCAGAAAGCGCTCGAGGAAAACGCAAACGACAACGAAGCCACGCAGCTTTTGGGGATCTCGTATTATCTTGCCGGGCGCCCCGCCGAGGCCATTGGTCCGCTCGAAAAAGTGCAGACGTGGTATCCCAGCGCGAATGTCGATGCCGCGTACATTCTCGGCATGTGCTACATCCAAACCAAGGACTATCCCAGCGCACGCAAGGCGTTTGCAAAGATGTTTGCGGTTCCTCCCGACTCCGCGGCCGGCTACCTGTTCACCGCACGGATGCTGCTGCGCCAGGATTTTGCGCCCGTCGCCGAAGAGTACGCAAAGAAGGCCGTCGAATTGGATCCCAAACTCCCGCTGGCGCATTCCCTCCTTGGAGAAACCTATCTTTACAAGTCGCGGTTGCCGGAGGCCACCGAACAGTTTCAAAAAGAATTGGAGCTGAATCCAGGCGACGCTGCCATTTATTACAAACTGGCCGACGCCTACACGCGTTCGCAGAAATACGAAGAAGCGGAAAAGCTCCTGCAACGCTCGATTTGGCTAGATGCTTCTTCGACCGGGCCGTACATCCTGATGGGCAAAGTCCTGGAAAAAAAAGGAGAGCCGGCGCTTGCGGCTCGCGCTTTGCAGCGCGCCCTCGCGATGGATCCTAACAATCCCATTCCGCACCATTTGCTCGGGCTGGCCTACCGCGACCTCGGCAGAACCGAAGACGCTGAGCGCGAACTCAAGCTATCGGAGCAATTGCAGAATCGTACGGACGCAAAACCGTGACGGAACCATACGAACAAAAGCGCTTTTAGGGAGATTACTCGTGCCGACGCTCACTAAGTTTTCTAGTCTCGCATTAACGCTCGGGTTTTTTCTTGTCGCGGCGTCTGGCCAAACCCAACAAGCCTCGTCTCCGGCGCTACAGCCTCCCCCGGAAAGAGTCGAACGAATACCTGCCCGGCAGATTGGGCAGGACCCGTGGTGGAAGCACGCCGTGATCTACGAAATCTATCCGCGCAGCTTCCAGGATTCGAACGGGGATGGCGTCGGCGACATCAACGGCATCACCTCGCGCCTGGACTACTTGGCGGACCTCGGCATTGGCGCCATCTGGATTACCCCAATGTATCCCTCGCCCCTGGTCGATTTTGGGTACGACGTCGCGGACTACACCGCGCTGGATCCTCTCTACGGCACGCTGGCAGATTTCGATCGTTTGATGGCCGGGGCGAAGAAAAGAAATATCCGCGTGATCATGGATCTTGTTCCCAATCACACTTCCGACCAGCATCCGTGGTTCAAAGAGTCGCGATCTTCTCGCACAAATCCGAAGCGCGACTGGTACATTTGGCGTGACGGGAAGAAGCCCGGCGAACCTCCTAACAACTGGCAGTCGTGGTTTGGCCATTCCGCCTGGCAATTCGATTCGACCACCAATCAGTATTACTATCATCATTTTTACCTGGAACAGCCCGACTTGAACTGGCGCAATCCCGAAGTGCGCAAGGCCATGTACGACGCCATGCGTTTCTGGCTTGACCGCGGCGTGGCCGGCTTCCGTCTGGATGCCGTATCGCGATTGTTCGAAGATCCCAACTTGCGCGACGATCCGATTCTGCCCGGCAAGAATGCCTACGGCGATCCCAATATCGTCCACAAATACACCGACAATTTGCCCGAAATTCATGAGGTGCTGCGCGAGATGCGGCGCCTGGTCGACGCGTATCCCGGAAATCCCGTCTTGATCAGCGAGGCCGATGAACCGAACATCGCGGAACTCACGAAAATGTACGGCGACAAGAACGATGAAGTTCAGTTGCCGATGGATTTTCAGATCGCCGACGTGAACAAGCTCTCCGCGCCGGATTTCCGCAAGCTGCTGGATGAAGTCAATAACAATCGCGCTCACGGCCAGCCCCACTTCTTCTTCAGCAATCACGATCAGCCACGCGAGTGGGATCGATATGGAGACGGCGCTCACAATGACCAGATTGCCAAACTGATGGCCGCCCTCCTTCTTACCACACGCCAGACGCCGCTCATGTATTACGGCCAGGAGATTGGCATGCGGACCACGCCTCCCATTCGGAAGGAGGATGTCCAGGATCCCATCGGGAAAATTGGCTGGCCGAAAGAGAAGGGCCGGGACGGCGAGCGCACGCCCATGCAGTGGGACAATTCGAAGGACTCAGGCTTCAGTACCGCCAACCACACTTGGCTGCCCATTCCGCCCAGCGCGGCTGAACACAATGTCAGCGTGGAGTCTCGGGACCCACATTCGATCCTGTCTTTCTACAAACGCTTGCTGGCTCTGCGCCAGAGCGAGCCTGCATTGCGTGACGGAAGCTATCTCTCTCTCGATCGTGAGGATCCCAATGTTCTCGCCTATTTGCGCAGAAATCGCGGCAAGGGCGACTCTGTCCTCGTCGTCCTGAACATGAGCACGGAGCCGCGCACGGTGAAGCTGGCGCTCGCACGGTTTGGATTCAAAACCAGTTCCGCAAAGACGCTGCTTGCTGTTCCAGAAATTGGCCAGGAATCAGAGTTCCTCGCCCATTTCACCATTCCGCCGTTCGGCGTCCTCGTCGAGTCGGTTCACTGACCGCGCCCTGTTCCTTAGCTCGGCTCAGCAGCTTAGCCGTGTAAGACCATGCTCGAGGCGAAAATTCACGCAAACGCTGAGGGCGCTGATCGTCGGCATGAATTACGACTTCTTGTGAATCATTTCCAAAAGCTTGCCGTCCACCTGGGACCCAGCCGAGAGGACTCGGATTGGAATCGAAAGCGAGAGATCATTCGCAGCCTGATTGAAAGAATTGAAATCGGGCGTGTGGGCATCGTCATTCCTCTTTCGACTGCCCCACGGCATCGCCGTCTCACACAAGGACCCCATGATGGTGACACTGTCACGGTCGTAAACGCTCTCGAAAGTGCCGATAAGGCTCAAATCCAAATTCCCGCATAGGATCGCGGAATTGCTACCACACGTTTCCGAGCCGTTGCGATTTGCTAAGTCCCATCGGGGACATCTTGGGGACAAGAAAAAGGGCGTTGGGGGATGGTCCTGAGCTGTTAATTGACGCCAGAGAAACGAGTTATGTGATTTGAAGTTTTCTGTTAACAGCCGAATGCTCTACCATTGAGCTACCGGGGAACTGCTAACAGCTTTATTTTCAGCGTTTGCATTCTACAAAATCAAGCAAATTCACGCTATAACCTTTCGGTAGCTTGCCAAATGCTCTCCAGCAGAGGCTCATGCGGGCCTACACTGCAGGCCATTGTACTTTCAAAGGCTTACGGTGCAGCGTTCCAATACCCAGTCTTCGATTCGTCAGTCCACTCGGTCCAGCTCCGCCCGTTTCCGATAGGAAAACAGCAAAGCGAAACCATTTTCCGCATCGGCTGGGAACGGCATTGTTCTGGGTTCCTTCGTCCGAGCGAGATTTACGAAAGCTTCAAAATCTCTCGCTCGCGTGCGCACCCATTTCGGTTCGAGGCCGAATGGTCGTCTTGAAGAGCTGTGGAGATCAGCACCACGCAGGGTACGGAAGGCGTCTTTCAACCATCTTTGCTGTCCTTTGGCAGCGGCATGCTTTGGACGGGAGCCGACAGCAGCCTCCAATCAAGTCGTTGCTTGTGCTGTTTTGGTGGGCTTGATGTTGTGGTTCATGCGGAAGAAGTTCGTCGGATCGTATTTGTTTTTCAAAGCAACGAGGCGATCATAATTGCAGCCGTACGCCTCACGAGCGATAGCGTCGCCCTCGTCAGTGACGTAGTTTCCGTACGCTCCCGCGATCAGAAAAGGCTTCAAGCCTTCCCAACATTCGCGTGTCCATCGGATGTTCTTTTCAGATTCGGCGGGGTCAGTCCAAATCGACCAGGCAAAGAAATTCCAGGAATACTCTCGGTGCGGGAAAGCCGTGTCGCCAGGCGCAACGCGGGTGGCAACGCCATGCCAGTGTTCGACGAAGGGAGCGAAGGTGTGGGGAGAGGGACACTTGCCCACAAATTGCGCGAGAGTGTCGATGGCGTCATCGCCCAGGCTGCGGAGAAAATTCGACTTCGTGTAAACGAGGCGTCCGGGCGGGAAGAATGGCTCGAACATACTTTGGATTTGAATATAGGTCATGGGGCCGAGCATATCGGCGAATGGCTTGGCGAACTTCCTGAGAGGCTGCAATAGCTTTTCGCCTTCGGCGACGCGACCACAATAGCAGGCCGCCAGGCCAAAGACTGGGGTGCCCTCCAGAGTGGCGCCCGTAGCCTGGTTAACCAGTTCGTCGGGGCTTTGTTCGCAGAATTCACGCCAGAAACGTAGGACCTCCTTTGCCTTGGCGGCAGGGAAGAAAATCGCACCGCCGTAGATGGGTCCGACCTCGTGAAGGCGGTATTCGAGGGAAGTGACCACGCCAAAGTTGCCGCTGCCGCCACGAATGCCCCAGAAGAGGTCTTCGTTCTCCGAGGCGTTCGCGGTCAAAAGGCGGCCGTCGGCGGTGACGACATCCGCGCCAATGACGTTGTCAATGGCAAGACCGAACTTGGCGTGCAAGTTGCCCCAACCACCGCCTAAGGTCAGCCCGGCAATGCCCACAGTAGGAACGACACCCTGTGTCGTGGCGAGACCGAACGCCTGAGTTTCGCGGTCAAATTCACCGAGTTTCAAACCAGTTTGGGCACGGACAGTGCGCCTTGCGGGGTCAACACGAATCCCTTTCATCGCGGACATATCAATCATCAGGCCGCCGTCGCAAACGGCTTTGCCGGCGATGCTGTGACCGCCACCGCGAACTGAGACGAGAATGTCGTGTTCGCGAGCGATGCGGACACATGCGACGACATCGGCAGCGCCAGCGCACCGAGCGATGACAGCGGGACGCCGGTCAACCATAGCGTTGGGAACGGTGCGCGCCTCGTCATAGCCTGGATCGCGGAGACAAAAGGTCTGTCCGCGAAGGGAGCATTTGAGCTGCTGAATGGCGGATTCCGCAATCATCGGCATTGTCCTAGTTGATGAACTGAATCTGGGACGACTTGTAAGGACCGTCGCATAGAGGCTGAAGGAAAGTCCTCAACGAAATATCAAATTTTTAATAGAATACCCGCCTGTGAAGGCACTTCGATCTCTAGCCTATCAGTTCGGACCGTATCAACTGGATGCGGCTGGGCGAAGTCTGAAGCGTGGAGGCGAAGTCATCTCGCTGCCTCCCAAGGCAGTGGAAGTCCTGACTGAGCTTGTCAAGCGGCCTGGCGAAGTCGTTGAAAAAAAAGAATTGATGGAAACCATCTGGCCCGAAACATTTGTCGAGGAGGCGAATTTGAACCAGATGGTCTTCCTGCTGCGACGGGCGCTCGAAGCGAACAATCGCAGCGAGTACATCAGGACAGTACCGCGACGTGGGTACAGGTTCAGTGGTCCTGTCCGCACAGTTGAGATTCCATGCCATATTGACTCTATTGCTGTGCTTCCGCTGGCAAACTTGAGCGGCGATTCGAGCCAAGAGTATTTCGCAGACGGAATCACCGAAGCTCTGATTACCGAGCTGTCAAAGATCGGCAGCATGCGAGTCGTTTCTCGAACATCCGTAATGAGGTACAAAGGCAAAACCGAACCAGTCGGGCAGATTGCCCGGGCGTTGCGAGTGCAGGGGATCCTGGAAGGCTCGGTGGTGAAATCGGGCGACTGCCTGCGAATCACGCTGCAGATGATTCACGCCCACAGCGACCAGCACCTGTGGACAGAAGTATACGACGGCGCGATTGCGGATGTACTTGAGGTGCAGAGCAAAGTCGCGCGCGATGTTGCGGCAGCGATTCGCGCACAACTCAGCCGGGACGAGAAAGCGCGGCTAACTCTAAGCCGCAAGGTAAGTCCCGAAGCTTATTCGCTATACCTCAAAGGGCGATACTTTGCGCGAGTCCTCACCGAAGAAGGACAGCGCAAGGCAATTCTTCATTTTCAGAAGTCGATCCAATGCGATCCCGATTATGCCCCTGCCTATGCCGGACTGGCTGAATGCCTGATCGAGCTAGCCTATTTCTTTGGGATGGACCCGAAAAAAGCGTTTGCCGAGGCGAAGCCCGCAGCGATCAAGGCAGTGGCTTTGGATGCAGAGTTTGCCGAAGGGCACGCTGCGCTCGGGCTGCTTCGCTTGCTCGATGATTGGAATTGGCAGACAGCAGATGCGGAAACGAGGGGAGCGATCGAGCTGGCCCCGGGCAATCCGTACGTCTACTGGAAGCGGGGAGTTTTCTTGCGGTATGCAGGGCGTTGCGATGAGTCAATTTCGGTCCATCTCCATGCCGAGTCGCTTGATCCTTTCTCGATTGTCGCAATCCAGGAAGTAGGATTTGCATTGTATTACGCGCGGCGATTTGGCGAAGCAGCCGAACAGATCAAAAAGGCGATAGAGCTGGAACCTGCATGGGACCAACTCTATTTTGGTCTCGGGCTGGCGCTGCTGCAGCAGAAACGATTTGACGAGGCTATTTCAGCGTTGCGCACTGCGGTACAAAAAGAACCCGGAAATGTATTTTCTGTGGCGGCGTTGATTTACGGACTCGGCCATGCTGGCCGGAAGAAAGAAGCAAAGCAGCATTTGGATCTGCTCATGAAGAAATACGAGTACGTGCCGTGCTGGTTCCTGGCGATGGCCTGGGTTGGGCTGAACGACACGGAGCGGGCGCTGGACGCTCTTGAACAGGCTTTCCGCAATCGCGAGCCATGCATGGTCAGCTTGAAGGTTGATGCCATATTCGATCCGCTTCGCAAGGAAAAACGTTACAAAGACATGGTTCGCGGCGTTGGACTGGACCTCTGATTTGACCGTGAATCATCTCCCGAACCTTTGCAGGCGCTCGCCCGAGTCGCGGGCACTGCGGGAAGCCATCTACTTGGACGAAGATGTGCTGTCGGTTTAATTAAGTAACCACCCTGGATGACTCGATCGAGATGCTACACAAGATAGATCCCGGCCACTCGGAACCTTTGTCCAAAAATTTGTGCCATCTTAGGGGTTCACCCCAAAATTTCGGTCCAACTTCGGTCCAGTTCAAGAGGGTGATTGCGCGACCCTTTCGGCTGTAAGCGACACCAGAGGCAGCACTTATTTGATTTTTACTGCCTTCTTAACAGCCGAATGCTCTACCGCTGAGCTACCGGGGATTATTGCTATTTTGTGATATTTACGCAGCCTTTTCAAGGAGAGGCAACTCGCTCATCCCGTGAAGTAGCGGAGGGTTCATTCGCTTTCGGAGACTAATTGTTCGAAGGGGGCGATGCACAAACTGACGATGGATGTATGTAAGCTGGGTCGATGCGCAGAACTCGCTCATCTCGTTCCCCAAACAGCGTATCGAGAAGTGCAGGGCGGTTGCGTTGCAGAGCGCGACTGTTGACGGTACCCTTTTCCGTCAACTCGCCTGCAGTGCCCGACGGCGGTACTTCTACCAGTAGGGCGGCAACGATGCGGTTCGAACTGCCCGTTCCAGCAGCAGCGAGCTTGGCTAGGCGTTCTTGGAAAAGCGCCCTCACGGTTTCGTTCGATGCGATCTGTTCGGGTGTGGCAGTAGGATCCAACCCCGCAGTCAAGGCGCAAGTCTCCCAATCGGGAAAGACCAGAATCCGCACGTCATTGCGATCCGCTCCGACCACCACAACTTCATTCGCGAACGGCCGCAGAGCATCCAAGGCATCAAGACGCAGCTTTCCGGCGCTGACCTTTGTGCCGGAGGATAACTTGAAATCTTCACTGATTCGGCCATCAAAGCGGAGGCCCGCTTTGGGCCGTTTGGGGTCAATGAAACTGAGCAAATCGCCCGAGCGAAAATAGCCTTGCTCATCGAAGGCCTGCTGGGTCGCTGCGGGATCGCGCCAATAACCGGGAGTGACGTTGGGACCTCGATAGCGGACCTCAAAGCTATCTTCATGTGGCACTAACTTAAGTTCCATTCCCGGTACCGGAATCCCGACGACGCCGGGACCGGTGGCGTTTATGTTGCCAAAGAGAGCGATGGGACTCGTCTCGGTCATGCCCAGGCCCGTAACGGTCAGAATCCGATGCCCGACCGCTTTGATTGCCAGGCGTTCGAGTTCGAACCATGTCGCCGGCTGCATCGAAGCGGCCGCATACCAAAGGAACTTTAAGTGGCGGAAGAAATGCTCGCGAAATGCACGATCGGCAGCAAGGTGAGGGAGCAGCAGTTCATAGCCTTTGGGAACATTGAAATAAATTGTCGGCGAAACTCTGCGAAGCAAGTCCAGGCTGGCGCCGAACAAAGAAGGAGTCGGTTTTCCAGGATCAATATAGAGCGTACCGCCGTTGTGAAGGATGATGCTGAAATTGCTGTTGCTGCCAGCCGTGTGATTCCAAGGAGCCCAGTCCACCATCACCGGAGGCTCATCGGCGAGACATGGCGCTACCTGGCGCTTCATCTGTGAGTTGGAGCAGATCATGCCGTGAGTGTTGATCACCGCCTTGGGCACGCCTGTCGAACCGGACGTGAAGAGGTATTTGGCGACTGTTTCTCGACCGACTCGGCTTGCCGCTGCAAGCACCGCTTCGTGGCGGCTACAGTGGCCTTGCAGAGATTCAAGCTTACGCACATTCGATGAGGGAGGCGGATTGCGAAAAGCGACGACAGGTGTCTCAGCCGCGAGGGCCTGTTGGAGCGCGTCGCGATAGAGCATGCCGTCGTCCACAGCGACCAGCCCGGGCGTCAGCAAACGAAAAGCGTGAGAAAGTTTGGCGTAGTCGGTGCTTTGTAGCGCATAGGCGGGTGCGATAGGAGCGGCCGGGATGCCGACATAAAGCGCGGCCAGCATAATGAGGGCGTGGTCGATGCCGTTCGCGGAGAGGATGGCAAGCGGCCGCTCAGGACCAAGCGCGTAAGCGAGCAGGCCTTCGGCAAGAGCAAGAACTGATTCGTGCGCTTCTATGTAGGAAATGCTTCGTTCGCCGCTTGCGGTTTGCTCAACCAAGAAGGTGCGCTGCGGCGCTTCCTGCGCCCAGTGGTCCAACCAGTCGCCAACTCGGTTGTTGTAGTCGGCCAGCGGCTCGATGGATCGCATGATACGCGTGCCATCGGACTGCTCGGTTAGTTCGACCTCGGGCGCGAAGAAGCGCACTGGCCGCAAAGGCGCGTTTAGCACAGTTCGCCACTCATTAAGTGTACTCAACATCGGAAGCTTACTGGATGAAATTCGTTGCCGCAAGGGTGTGCTAAGCTGCTTCTCGGCGCAAGGAATGGCTTTTCCCGGGAGCTTGTGGAGCAAGCATGAATCGTCGCGTTGCAGCTACAGCTGAGAGCAAGCCCAAACGTGACGGCCTGCGATCGACCGACGTTTACGATCAGCCGGGACACTTAATTCGCCGCGCTCAACAGATAGCTGTCTCGTCGTTCTATTCGACGATGGGCTACGACGTGACGCCCGTTCAGTATGCTGTGCTGCGAATTCTTCAGGACCATCCCGGAATCGACCAGGTCACGCTGGCGCGCTATTGTGCCCTTGATACGTCGACCGCTGCGGACCTGGCAGTGCGGTTGGAAGAGCGCGGACTCGTCAAACGGATGATGCCCATGAAGAGCAAGCGCTTTCGCTTGCTTCAACTGACGCCGGAGGGAGTTGCGCTTGTGAAAAAGCTCATCCCATCCGGGCGTCTCCTGAACCGCCGATTGCTCGAGCCGCTCAGCAAAGGAGAGCGGAAAATCTTTCTAGGTCTGCTGAAGAAATTCGTGCATTTGAATAATGAGAAAAGCCGCGCTCCGCTCGAACGCGCGTCCCTGGACGCCCGTCCTGCCGGGTTAACCGTCGTGGCATCCCACCGAGGCCGCTTCAAACGAAAGGGCTGAAGAGGAGCCAAACATTTTAGGTCCGGGCAGCGGCAATTGCGCAAAGGCTGTGCCGAGAATTTTCTTGCGAAGATGTGGCAAAATGCCGTCACGTTCCGTATACTGAACGGCGCTCTACAAGGCATCGAGTTGCGTTGACTTCCGGCAGGTCCCATCCGGAGTTTGTGGGCTTCACAACCTGGGGACAACTCTCTAGGATAGGGCATTGTTGGAACAAGGAGAGCAGCAATGAGCGTGAAAAGCTTAGAGGACTTGATCCAAAACGCCGGGAATCTAGTGAACATGCTGCGCAATTCGCAGATCGGAGCCTACGTTTATCCGGTAGTGCCTGCCGAATACTCGAACTGGCGCGATGAGCAGCGCGCCTGGCGCGAGACCGCGGTTCTTTTCGACCAGACGCACCACATGGCGAATGTCTATGTGGAGGGCCCTGACGCGCTCAAGATGCTTTCCTATCTTGCGACCAACAGTTTCGCCAACTTCCCCGTCAATCGCGCGAAACAATTCGCGCCCTGCACTTACGATGGCTTTGTGATCGGTGATGGCATTCTCTTTCATCTTGAGGAGAATCGCTTGGTTTTTGTCGGGCGCGCGCCGACCGCTAACTGGATTCAATTCCACGCCGAGACCGGAGGACATAAGGTAAAGATCGAAAAAGACGATAGGTCGCCTTCCAACCCACGGGGCAAGGCGGTTGCGCGCACGTGTTACCGCTATCAGATTCAAGGCCCCAATGCACCGCAAGTCCTCGAGAAGCTCAACGGTGGCCCGCTCCCGGAAATCAAGTTCTTCAACATGGGTCTCATCAACATTGCCGGACGCAAAGTCCGGGCGCTGCGCCATGGCATGGCGGGCGCTCCGGGATTGGAAGTTTGGGGGCCTTACGAGGAGCGCGAGGAAATCCGCGCTGCGATCGTGAGCGCGGGGAAGGACTTTGGTCTTCGTGAAGTTGGGTCCAGAGCCTATGCGACAAACACGCTTGAGTCGGGATGGATTCCATCGCCCCTTCCAGCGGTCTATACCGGCGAGAAGATGAAGGCTTACAGACAGTGGCTGCCGGCGACGAGCTATGAAGGCACCGGTTCCATCGGCGGCAGCTTCGAATCCAACAACATTGAAGACTATTACATGTCGCCGTACGCCCTTGGTTACGGGCCGTTCGTAAAATTCGATCACGACTTCATTGGAAGAGAAGCCCTCGAGAAAATGGCTGGGGCGCCGCAAAGGAAGAAGGTGACTTTTGCCTGGAACGCCGACGATGTCATGAGGGCGTTTGCGTCCATGTTCGAGCACGGCGACATGTATAAGTACATCGATCTGCCGCTGTCAAATTACACTTCTGCATCGTATGACAAGGTCGTGAAAGACGGGAAATCCATCGGCTTTTCGATGTTCAGCGGCTACAGTTACAACGAACGGGCGATGCTTTCGCTGGGCGTGGTGGACCCCGAAATCGAGATGGGTGCCGAAGTCAAGATTGTTTGGGGTGAATCGGGCGGCGGTTCACGGAAAACAACCGTCGAACGACACAAGCAACTGGAAATTCGCGCGACCGTGAGTCCGGTGCCTTACTCCAAAGTTGCGCGGGAAACTTATGCGAAAGGTTGGCGCACGGCGCAAGCGTAAGCGGAGCGTGGGCTAGCGGGCCCGCTGAGCGTTGATCCAATCGACGGTTTTGTTGAACCCGCCAAAAACGAAAAAGTGCAGGCCGGCGATGCCGGGCGGCAGCGCCGCTGTGTTTTCGAAGCCTGCCGCAGCAGCGATATCGCGAATGATGGGTTCCGGGCCCTTTTCGATGAGAAGCTTTGCAAACGAGGGATGTTCGGTCAGCACGTGCAGGGAATTTCCAATCCCACACCGCACGGCATAGCGCGTCAAGGTAATAAGCCCCGCCGGACCGGCAAGCCCCACTCGTACGGGGACATCTAATCTCCGAGCGCGAAGGCGTTTCAACCAGTCGACGATCGGCTCGGCCTTGAAGCAAAATTGCGTGACAATCGAAAGGTGCAAACCGGCAGCACGCGCAAGATTCACCTTGGCCTCGAGTGCTTCGTCCAAAACAAAGTCGGAAATGTTGGGATTGCCTTCGGGAAATCCGGCTACCGCCATTCGTAGAATGCCTGCCTTTTGAAACACTTCCGTTTGCATGACTCCCAGG
>Ga0335077_10000814_pt1 | contig 35583 bp, 37 predicted proteins | sample Lox_Sample_31_FD_207151 | JGI IMG/M metagenome (GOLD analysis project Ga0335077, IMG submission 207151) | Soil microbial communities from Loxahatchee National Wildlife Refuge, Florida, United States - Lox_Sample_3.1 | ecosystem: Environmental > Terrestrial > Soil > Wetlands | place: USA... | reverse complement strand
TCCGCGCCCGAGACTAGCTTCGCCGCGATCTGCCCTCGGTAGGCGGGAGCGATAGGCCGAGCCGGGCCAGGTCGGAGGGGTCGTTCGCGTTCTCGAAGGATCGGCCGTCGGGGTCGACCTCGCGCCAGGTGGCCGCCGGCACGATGCGGGCCCCGACGGCCTCGGCGATGGCGCGCAGCGAGGGGTCTCCGCCCGCGAGGAGCCGCTCGACCACGGGGAGGCAGGCGCGCGACCAGAAGGCGTGCAGCCCCTCGAAGCCGCGCTCCCACTCCACCGCCACCGCCCGGGCTTCACCCCGGCGCTCCCACAGAAACCGGATGGCTTCGGCGGAGAGCGAGGGCATGTCGCACCCGACCACGAACGCCCACGTCGTCCGGGAGGCGGCGAGCGCCGCGTGCAGGCCCCCCGGCGCCCCCTTGCCCGGAATCGCGTCGGCGACGACCGGCACGCCGAGGGGAGGGTACGCCTCCGGCGCGTTGGCGACGAGGAGCGTCTCGGCGAAGAGCTCGCCGAAGAGCGCGACCGAGCGCGCCACGACCGTCGTCCCGCCCGCGCGCACCAGCCCCTTCGCGACGCCTCCGAGCCGCGTCGCCTTGCCTCCGGCGAGGATGACGCCGGTGCAGTCGGGGATCCGTTCCACCGGGAGCGAGCTTAACCCGGCTCGCCCCGGCCGCGCGTCCCCGGTCTCGGGCGTAGAAACGCAGCGGGCCGTCTGGTAGAAGTCCGCCCGTGACTCCCGAAGAGCGACTGGCCGCCTTTCGCAGGTTTCTGGAGAGGAGCCCCGACGATCCCTTCGCCCGCTATTCGCTGGCGATGGGCCACCGCGCCGCCGGACAGCCCGGCGACGCGGTGCGGGAGTTCGACGAACTGGCGCGCCGCCGGCCCGACTACGTCGCCACCTATCTCATGTGGGGACAGACGCTCGAGACCATGGGGCGAGTCGAGGAAGCCGCCTCGGTTTACGACCGGGGCATCGAGGCCGCGCGACGCGCGGGGAACCATCACGCCCTCTCCGAACTCGGCCAGGCCCGCGACGGCCTCCGCCGGCTGAAGGGGCTGTAGGGCCGGGCTCGCCCGGCGGAAGGGAAGTCATGAACGGATTGATGCAAGGGAAGCGAGCGGTGATCACCGGGGTCGCCAACGACCGCAGCATCGCCTGGCACATCGCCGAGCAGTTCCGGGCGCAGGGTGCCGAGCTCGTCTTCACCTATCCGGGCGAGGCGATGGGCAAGCGCGTGCTCCCGCTCGTCGAGCCCACCCACCCGGCCGCGGTCATCGACCTCGACGTCTCGAAGGACGAGGAGATCGACCGTGCCGTCTCCGAGGTTCGCAAGGTCTGGGACTCGGTGGACGTGCTCGTGCACTCCATCGGCTACGCCCCGCGCGAGGCGCTCGACGGCCGGTTCACCGACGTCACCACCCGGGAGGCGTGGCGGATCACGCTCGATGTCTCCGCCTACTCGCTCATCGCGCTGACGCGGGCCTTCCGGCCCATGATGAGGTCCGGGGCGTCGGTCCTGACCCTCACCTACTACGGCGGCGAGAAGGTGGTGACGAACTACAACGTCATGGGGGTCGCCAAGGCGGCGCTGGAGGCCTCGGTGCGCTACTTGGCGGAGGACCTGGGCCGCGACGGCGTCCGCGTCAACGCCATCAGCGCCGGGCCCCTCAAGACGCTGGCCGCCGCCGGCATCAAGGGAATGCGCACGATGCTGAGCGAGAACGCCGAGAGGACGCCGCTCCGCCGCAACATCGAGCACGAGGAGGTCGGGAAGGCGGCGCTCTTCCTCTGCTCGGGCATGGCATCGGGGGTGACGGGCGAGGTCCTCTACGTCGACGCCGGCCAGAACATCATGGGCGTCGTGCAGATGGGCGAGAGCAAGGGCTAGGGGCTCCTACATGAACCGGCCGCGGGGGGCGTTCTCCCCCACGAACGGGTTCGCGAGCCGCTCCTCCCCGAGCGTCCCCGCCGGGCCGTGCCCCGGGTAGAAGCGGACGTCGTCGCCGAGGGGGAAGAGCCGCTCGCGGATGGAGTCCACCAGGACGGCTCCGTCGCCCCCCGGCAGGTCCGTCCGGCCCACCGAGCCACGAAAGAGCGTGTCACCGGTGAAGAGCGCCCGGGCGCCCGGGAACCAAAGGCTCACCGATCCGGGGCTGTGGCCGGGGGTGTGGAGGACCTTCCCCTCGTGCGATCCCACCCGGACCGGTTCGCCGTCGGCGAGGGTGCCCGCGACCTCCGGGGAGCGGGTGGTCCCGAAGCCGAAGGCGGCGGCCTGGGAGGGGAGGGCGCGCACGAAGGGCAGTTCGGCCGCGTGGATGTGGAAGGGCGCCCCGGTGCGCTCCCGCAGCTCCTCGGCTCCGGCGATGTGATCGACGTGACCGTGCGTCGCGAGGATGCGGCGGATCTCGAAGTCGCCGGGGTGGGCGAGCCCCAGGACCCGGAAGATCTCGCCTCCCGGATCGAGGACCAAGGCGTCGCTCGTCTCGGAGTCCGCGACGAGCCAGGTGTTCTCGGCGAAAGGTCCGACGACGGCCTGGCGGACGACGAGCACCCCTGCGACCTCCCCGGACCCTCGAAGAGGCGGGGCGCGACTACGGCGTGAAGGAGGACCCGCAGCCGCAGGTGTTGCGGGCGTTCGGGTTGTTGAACTTGAAGCCGGCGCCCTGCAGCCCGGTGACGTAGTCGATGGTCACTCCCTGCAGGTACATGGAGCTCATCGGGTCGACGTATACCTTGAGGCCGTCCTGGTCGACGACGAAGTCCCCGTCGCGGGCGGCGTTCTCGAAGTCCATCGAGTATTGAAAGCCAGAGCAGCCGCCGCCGACGACGCCGATCCGGATGCCGTGTCCCTGCAGGTTCTCTTGTTCGATGGCCGCTCTCACCATCTCCACGGCCTTTCCAGTCAGGCTCACGAAGGCAGGCGCCTCGGTGGTGGGAGTCGCGGTCGGGTTCAGCGTGGCGGTTTCCATTCTGGCTCCTCTGCGCTCGACGGAGGGGTCCTCCCTCCAACAGGACACAACATAACCGACGGGTTCCCCTGGGGCAACGAGAGGTCGCGCGCGATCGGCGAGGCGACCTTACTCGCGCCGCGCCAGGTGGCGCCCCCCGTCCACCGGCAAGACCGCCCCGGTGACGAAGGGGGAGTCGGCGAGGAAGCGGATCGCGCGCGCCACGTCGTCCGGGGAGCCGACCCTCCGGAGCGGGATACGGCTCGCCAGCCGACGCCGAACCTTGGCGGTGTAGCTCTCCGGCCAGAGGACGGTGCCGGGCGCCACCGCGTTCACCCGAACCTCGGGCGCGAGCTCGACCGCGAGGGCCTCGGTGATGGCGCGGAGCGCCGCCTTGGACGCCCCGTAGGCCGAGTACCCGGACCAGGGGACGAGCGCGCCGCCCACGTCGAGCACGTTCACCACCGACCCTCGCGAGCGGCGCAAGAGCGGGAGGAGCGCGCGCACGAGGAGGAGCGGCGCCCGGGCGTTCACGGCGAGCTGGGCGTCGAAGAGGGCGGCGCCGGTGTCCTCGAGGGGGCGGCGCTCGAAGAGGGCGGCGCTGTTCACGAGCAGGTCGAGCCGATCGAAGCGCTGCCGCAAGGCGCGCGCCAGCCCGAGCGGCCCCTCGGGCGTGGAGAGGTCGGCGCGGATGGCGAGCAGGGAGCGCGGGGGCCGGTGGCTCCGGAAGTGGGCCACCACCCGGTAGCCGTTCCGAGCCAGGTCGAGGGCCAGGGCCCGCCCGACCCGCGTCCCCGCCCCGGTGACCAGGGCCACCCTGCGCGCCGCGGCCACGCTAGCTTCCCGAGCCGGGGGAAGGCGGGTGCCAGGGGACGTCGGGGACGCCTGCGCGCCGGTTGGCGATCCGCGCCGCCACGAAGAGGAAGTCGGAGAGGCGGTTCAGGTAGGTGAGGATGTGCGGGTCGACCTCCGCGGTTCGGCCGAGCGCCACCACCCGCCGCTCGGCGCGGCGGCCGGCGGCGCGGGCGACGTGCAGGGCGCAGGCGATGCGGGCTCCGGCGGGCAGCACGAAGGCGCGCAGCGGCGGTAGCTCCTCCTCCCACCGGTCGATGGCCTGCTCGAGCTCCTCGACGCCCGCCGCTCCGACGCCGGGCACCGATCGGCGCCCCCGGCTCTCGCGAGGGCTCGCGAGCTCCGCCCCCAGGGAGAAGAGCTCGCCCTGCACCCGGGAAAGGTGCCGGTCGAGGTCTGGATCGGGGGAGAGAGAGCGCACGGCGCCGATGAGCGCGTTGAGCTCGTCCACGGTGCCGTAGGCCTCCACCCGGGCATCGTCCTTGGGGACGCGGGCGCCCCCGAGGAGACTGGTCTCGCCGCCGTCGCCGGTCTTCGTGTAGATCTTCATCCACAGGACTCGTTATCAGTCGCCGCCATGACCCGCAACGCTCCCTTCGATCCCGAAGCGCTCGCCCAGGTCGGGCGGGCGGCGGCCCGTCTCGCCTGGGACGGAGGCATGAGCGTCCTGAAGCCCGACGGGCAGGTCGTCCCCATTCCCCTGGTGGCGGAGCCCGAGGTCTACACGCGCGACGAGCTCGCCTGGGTGGCCGCGGAGTCGAGGGCGATCCTCTCCGGCGCGGTGAAGGTCGCCCGGGTCCTCCTCGAGCGAGGCGACGCGCGCGACGTCGAGGCGCTCTCCGGCCCGTTCGAGGGGCTCGAGGCCGAGGCCATGTCTCGGCTCTTCGAGGAAGCCCCTTGCCCGGCGGTCGTGGCCCGGGTGGACTTCCTCGTCCCCAGGGACGGGGGAAGGCCGCGGGCGCTCGAGCTCAACGCCACCATCCCTGCCATGCCGGCCTACGCCGACCTGGCGGCCCACTCCTGGCTCCGGGCAGCGGCCCGGGCGCGCGGGTTCACCCCGCGCGCGGAACGGGAGCTCGTCGCGCTCTGCGGCAGTCACATGGAATCCTTGCGCGAGACCCTCCTCGCCTACTACCGCTTTCGCGGCGGGAACCGGGAGCGGCCGTCGATCGCCATCGTCGCCCGTCCGGGCGACGCGCAGATCGGGGAGCTGCGCCGGCTGGCCGAGCACTTCCGGCAGATGGGCCACCGGGCCGAGAACCTGGTCCCCATGGAGACGGACCCGGATCGGTACGACCTCCTCTATCGACACGTGTGGGCGCACCGGACCCCGCCCGAGTCCCCGTTCGCCCGAGCGCTGCGCGCGCCGGCGCGCTGGGTCCTCGCGAACCCCGTGAACGGGCTGCTCGAGGCGAAGGCGCTCTTCGCCCGCCTTTCGGAGGCGGCCGAGGACCGGGCGCTGTGCGAGAGGGCCGGACTCGACGGGCGCGAGCGCGAGGCTGCCGAGCGCCTCCCCTTCACCCGCCTTCACTCGGAGGCGCTGGTGGGAAGGCTCCTCGCCGAGCGCGAGGGCTTCGTCTTGAAGCGCAGCTGGGACTACGGCGGAAAGAGCGTTTACCTGGGCGCCGAGATGGAGCCGGCGGCCTGGGAGAAGGTGGTGCGGGAGGCCGCCTCCGACCGGCGCGGGGGCGGGTTCGTGGCCCAGGAGCGCATCTTCGCGGTGCGACGGACCGCGACCCGCATCGCCCCGGAGGGGATATCGGCCGGGGATCTCGTCCGCGACATCTCCACCTACAGTGGCCTGCTCCCGGTCCACCCGGCGGGGAGCGTGGTGCGAGCCGCCGCCTCGCCCATCGTCAACATCCTCGGAGGTGGAGGGCTCGCGCCGGTCCTACCCGAGGACGTGTACGCGAAGCTCCTCTAGAGTTCTGCCGCGCTCGGGGGCCGGAAGGAGCCCTGGACCGAAATTGGAGCCCCGGAGCTCTTCCCTGCTAGGCTTTGGCCGAGTGCCGGGAAAAGCCAAGATCCTCGTCGTCGACGACTCGCGTTCCCAGCTCGAGTGGATCACCAAGATCCTGACGGGCGACGGCTACCGGGTGACCACGGCCGCCGACGGCCGCGAGGCTCTGCGCAAGTGGCACGCCGAGCGGCCGGACCTGGTGCTGCTCGACATGATCCTTCCCGACATGGACGGGCTCCAGGTGCTGAGGTTCTTCAAGCAGCGGCAGCAAAAGGAGGAGGACGAGGTCTTCGTGCCGGTGATTCTCCTCTCGGTCAAGGCCGACCTCGACTCGCGCGTGAAGGGGCTGCAGATCGGCGCCGACGACTTCCTCGCCAAGCCCTTCGCCGACGCCGAGGTGCTGGCGCGCGCCGCCGCCATGCTTCGCATCAAGGCCCTGCAGGACCAGCTTCGCGACGCCAAGAAGCAGCTGGAGAAGCTCTCCATCGAGGACGGGCTCACCAAGCTCTTCAACCATCGCCACTTCCAGGAAGAGTTGCGCCGCGAGTTCGGGCGCGCCGCGCGCTACAACGACCCCCTGTCGCTCATCATGATCGACCTCGATCACTTCAAGACGGTGAACGACAACCACGGTCACCCGTTCGGCGACAAGGTGCTGCGGGAGTCGGCGGCGCGGATCCGAGGCAGCGTGCGCGACACGGACATCTGCGCGCGCTACGGCGGAGAGGAGTTCGTCGTCATCCTGCCGAAGACCCCGCTGTCCGGCGCGCTCAAGGTGGCCACCCGCATCCACGAGTCGTTCCGCGAGAACCCGTTCGTGAACGACACCCGGCTCGCACCGCGGGACGGGGGACCGCCGGCCAGCGTCACCGTCACCACCTCGCTCGGCGTCGCCTCCTATCCGTCCCCGCAGACGAACAGCGCCGAGGCGCTGGTCAAGTCGGCCGACGAGGCGCTCTACCGGGCGAAGAAGACCCGCGACGCCATCGCGATATCGCACGCGGTCGGCTATGCCTTCGACGCCAAGCCGCAGTAGCCCTTGTCGAACTCCCGGGGCCTGAGCGCCCCACCCACCCTGTGCGACGGAGTCATCCTTGACCCGGGTACGCGGATACCCGTAGTCTGCGCCCCCTAATCCACCGAAATCACGGGACCCCGGGTCTCTCTAACCTGGACCGGTGCATGCAGAATTCGAAATCGGCCATGGAGCCGAACGTAGAGACCATGCCTGAAGTCGCGATCTCCCGGGAGGCGACCCTGCTCCTCGTGGACGACGACGAGCACGTCCGCCGGGCGCTGCGGCGGGTCCTGCGCCGGACTCCGTGCACGGTCCTCGACGCCGCGGACGGCCCCTCGGCCCTCGAGATCCTGGCGAGCGAGCCGGTGCACGTGGTGGTGTCCGACTACCGCATGCCGGGGATGAACGGCGTGGAACTCCTGCGCATCGTGAAGGAGCGCTTCCCGCGGGTCCAGCGCGTGCTCCTCACCGGCCAGGCCGATAGCGCCGCCATCGAGGAAGCGGTGAACCAGTCGGAGATCTTCCGCTTCATCTGGAAGCCCTGGGACGACGGACATCTCCTCCTCACCATCCAGGACGCCGTCGACCAGTACTGGGTCGCCGACGAGAACCTGCGGCTCCAGGCGCTGCTCACCGCCCGCTCGGCGGACCTGGAGCGCCTGAACCGGGAGCTCGACGCCAAGCTCGAGGCGCGCACCGAGGCGCTGCGGCAGGCCGCCGACGAGTGGCGCACTTGTTTCGATGCCATCGGGGACCCGCTCGCCATCATTCGCAACGGATGCGAGGTGGTCCGCGCCAACAGCGCCTTCGCCCGGCGCGCCGGCGTCACCCTGAACGGGCTGCCCGGCCTCCGCTGCCAGGGGCACGCCTTCGGGGAGCTGCCCTGCCCGAAGCTCTTCCTCGCCGACGCCGCGGAGCGCGAGATCGTGCACGGCAACCGCTCCTGGCTCCTGCGCGGGTTCCCCTTCGGGAGCGTGGCCCTGGTGGTGGTCTACAAGGACGTGACCCAGGAGCGCGAGGTCACGCGCCGCCTCTTCCAGGCGGAGAAGATGGCCGCGCTCGGCCAGCTCGCCGGGGGCGTGGCGCACGAGATCAACAACCCGCTCGGCGGCATCATGGCCTTCGCCCAGATCATGAGCCAGGACGAGCGCCCGCCCGACGACCTCGAGCACCTGCGCCTCATCAGCGACGCGGCTATGCGCGCGAAGAAGATCGTGGAGTCCTTGCTGCGCTTCTCGCGTATCCCCAAGGAGCACGAGCGCGGCGAGGTCGACCTGCGCAAGGTCGTCGAGGACGCCCTCGTCCTCCTGCAGTCGCAGATCCGCGGCAAGGTCGAGGTGTCGCGCTCCCTCGAGCCCGCGAAGACGCTGGGGAATGCCAACCAGCTGCAGCAGATTGCGGTCAACCTCGTCGTGAATGCATCCCAGGCGATGGGGGGCAAGGGGCGCATCCAGGTTGCCACCGGTCCGGGCGCACCCGGGCGGGTGCGCATGGCGGTGTCCGACAACGGACCGGGGGTACCGCAGGAGCTCGCCGAGCGCATCTTCGAGCCGTTCTTCACCACCAAGCCGGAGGGGCAGGGCACCGGGCTCGGCCTCTCCATCTGTTACCGGATCGCCGAGGAGCACGGCGGCAGCATTCGACTCGAGAAGGGACCGGAGGGCGGCGCCTGCTTCGTCGTCGACCTGCCGGCGGGAGCTGGGGAATGAGCGGAGGACCTCCGATGGAAGAGACCGTGAAGTCTGCTCGGGTGCTGGTCGTGGACGATGAGCCCAGCCTCCTCAAGGCGCTGGAAGCGCTCCTGCGCAAGAAGGGGCACGACGTCATCGCGCTCGACTCCCCCATCACCGCCACCCAGCGGCTGGCCCAGGAGGACTTCGACGTGGCCATGCTCGACATCAAGATGCCCGAGCTCTCGGGCATCGAGCTCCTGAACGCCGTGAAGCATCGGCGCCCGGAGGTCGAGGTGGTGATGATGACCGGCCACGCCACCGTCGAGACGGCGCTCGCCGCCATGAAGGCCGGCGCCTACGACTACCTCACCAAGCCCTTCGAGGACGTGGAGCGGGTGGCGCACGTCGTCGCCCGCGCCGCCGAGCGCAAGCGGCTGTGCGACCGGAACCGGGAGCTCGAGACCCGGCTCGAGGCGCTCGAGGGCGCACAGGGGCTTGTCGGCAACTCCGGCGCCATGCGCGACGTGATGCGCATGATCGAGGCGGTCGCCTACAGCGCCGCCACCGTCCTCGTGAACGGGGAGAGCGGCACCGGCAAGGAGCTCGTGGCCCGGGCCCTTCACGCGCGCAGCCCGCGCCGCGCCCAGGCCTTCGTGGCTCTCAACTGCGGTGCGCTCACCGAGACCCTGCTCGAGAGCGAGCTCTTCGGGCACGTGAAGGGGGCCTTCACCGGCGCCAACCGCGACCAGAAGGGGCTCTTCGAGGCCGCCAACGGCGGGACCATCTTCCTCGACGAAATCGGCGACATCCCCCTCTCCACCCAGGTCCGGCTGCTGCGGGTCCTGCAGGAGGGAGAGATCAAGCGGGTCGGCTCGGCCGACTCGGTGAAGGTGGACGTGCGGGTCATCGCCGCCACCCACCGCGACCTCCCCAAGCTCGTGCGGGCGGGGCGCTTCCGCGAGGACCTCTTCTACCGGCTCAACGTCATCGCCATCCCGCTGCCCCCGCTGCGGGACCGGCTCGACGACGTGGCGCTGCTCGCTCACCACTTCGTGCGCCGCTACAACGACCGGCTGGGGAAGAAGGTGCGAACGCTGGCGGCGGAGGCCATCGAGCTCCTCTGCAGCTACCGCTGGCCCGGCAACGTCCGCGAGCTGGAGAACGCCATCGAGCGCGCAGTGGTTCTGTGCCGCGGCGAAACCATCCTGCCGGCCGACCTGCCGCCCTCCATCAGCGGTCGCACCGCCCCGGTCCTGCGCGACGTGTCCGGCGGCGCCGACGAGACCGAGCTCCTCGGGCTCAGCTACGCCTCGGCGAAGGACGCGGCGCTGCGCCGTTTCGAGAAGCGCTACGTCGAGGCGCTCATGAAGGCCTGCGACAACAACATCTCCGCGGCCGCGCGCAAGGCGGGGATGGACCGCTCCAACTTCAAGCGGGTGCTGAGGAAGTACCGCAGCGACGTGGAGGCGGACGACGGCGACTCCGGACCGGAGGCGCCCCAGGCGACGGCCTGAGAGGGCGGGCCGCCGCCGTTCCTGCGCTCACGCGCCCGTGAGGGGGCGCAGGAACTCGCGTGCCTCCCGGAAGCTGAGGTCGATCGACTGGGCGAGCTCGTGGGCGTCGTCCACCTTCAGGAGCCTCGCGCCCGGCGTCCGCTCCACGAACGCCTCCACGTCGGCGAGCGCCACCATCTCGTCCCGGACGCCGGCGATGGCGAGCGACGGGACCGTCACCGCCGGGAAGGGCGGGAGACGGGCGGCGTCCTCGAAGAAGGCCCATCCGATGCGCCGCTCCCGGTTGGAGGCGTGGTGGAACACTTCCCGGCTCCCGCGGGCGCGCCAGCGCTCGAGCTCGGAGCGGCCGAGCCGGGCACTCCATCGCTCGTAGAGGCGGAAGGCGGGGGCGAGCAGGAAGAGGCGCGCGACCGAGGGGTTGCGCGCGGCGGCGAGGGCGGCGAGATAGCCCCCGAGCGAGCTGCCGATGAGGGCGTGCGGGCCGGTGCGGGCGCCGAGTGCGGCCTCGGCGATGGCCAGCATCGACGAGGGGGTCGAGAGCTCGAAGCCGTCGGGACCCGGCGTGAGATCGGGGCAGTGGACCTCGACCCCGAGCTCCCGAAAGCGGTCCCGGAAGGCGGTCGCCTTGTGCGAGTTCGGGCCCGACGCGAATCCGTGCAGGTAGAGGATCACTTGCCTACTTCGCTCCCGCGCGGCTATACCCAGGTGACGGCCGCGGCTCGGCGGGGGCACCCGCTGCCGCCGGGGCGGGACGAGCGAGTCTCCGGGAGGACACCATGGACCTCAAGACCCCCCTTGCCACGGTCCTCGCCCACAAGGGCAAGCCGGGCACCGCCCTCTCGGTGGCGCCGACGGTGACAGTAGCCGCGGCCGTGGATCTCATCAACCAGAACAAGGTGGGCTCGGTCCTGGTCATGGATCAGGGAAGGCTGGTGGGCATCTTCACCGAGCGCGACGTGCTCCGTCGGGTGGTGGGCGAGCGGCGCGACCCCGAGAAGGCGCGGGTGGCGGACGTGATGACCCGCGAACTGGTGGTGATGCGCCCCACCTCCACTGTCCAGGATGCGATGCAGGTGATATCGGAGCGCCGCATTCGCCACCTGCCGGTGATCGAGGGGGGGCAGGTCATCGGTGTCATCTCGCAGGGGGACCTGAACCACTGGCTGGTGCGCGACCGCGAGGTCGAGATCCAGACGCTGGTCGAGTACGTGACCGGCAAGTACCCCGGGTAGCGCCTGCGCCGGGCACCTCTCAGCCCGGCTTCGCCTTCTCTCGCAACTCGGAGAGCCGCGTCGCGAGCTCCTTCTCGCGGCCGCTTTCCGACAGCCGGACGATGCGCTCGCCCCGGATCTCGTCGGGAAGGTACTCCTCCGCCACGTAGTGCCCGTCGAAGTTGTGAGGGTATCGGTAGCCCCCGCCGTAGCCCATCGACTCCATGAGCCGGGTCGGGGCGTTGCGGAGCTTGAGCGGCACCGGCAGGGCCCCCTTCTCCTGCACCAGCTTTCGCGCCAGGGCGTAGGAGGCGATGGCGGTGTTCGACTTCGGCGCCAGCGCCAAGTAGATGGCCGCCTGCGACATCGGCAGGACCCCCTCCGGCAGCCCGACGAGCTCGACCGCCTCCAGCGCCGCGACCGCGAGCTGGAGGGCCTGCGGATCGGCGTTGCCCACGTCCTCGCTCGCGAAGATCACCATCCGACGCAGGACGAAGCGCGGGTCCTCGCCGCCCTCGAGCATCCGGACCATGTAGTAGAGGGCGGCGTCCGGGTCGGAGCCGCGCAGCGACTTGATGAAGGCGCTGACGACGTTGTAGTGCTCCTCGCCCGCCTTGTCGTAAAGGAGGGTCTTCTGCTGCAGTGCCTCCTCGGCATCCGCGGCCGAGATGTCCTCTCGGCCGGCGAGCTCGACCGAGCCGGCCGCTGCCTCCAGGGCCACGAGCGCCCTTCGGGCGTCCCCGTAGGCGCTGCGGGCGATCGCCTCGCGCGCCTCGGCGGTGAGCCGCACCCGGCCCGAGAGCCCGAGAGGAGACGAGACGGCCCGCTCGAGGAGGACCCCCACCTCCTCGTCGGTGAGCGGTCGCAGGGTCACCACCCGGCAGCGCGACAGCAGGGCGGCGTTGATCTCGAAGGAGGGGTTCTCGGTGGTGGCCCCGATGAGGGTGAGGGTCCCGGCCTCGACGTGCGGCAGAAAGGCGTCCTGCTGGTTGCGGGTGAAGCGGTGGATCTCGTCCACGAACAGGATGGTGCGCTGGCGGTGGAGCTTGCGCCGCTCGCGCGCCGCCTCCACGATCTCGCGGATCTCCTTCACCCCCCCGAGCACCGCCGAGAAGGGCACGAAGACTGCGCCGGTGCGCTCGGCCACGATGCGGGCGAGCGTGGTCTTGCCGGTGCCCGGGGGGCCCCAGAGGATGAGCGAGGGGACCTGATCGGCCTCGATGGCGCGCCGCAGCGCGCTCGCCGGGCCGAGCACGTGCTCCTGGCCGACGAAGTCCTCGAGCCGGCGCGGGCGCATCCGCTCCGGCATGGGCTTTGACGCGTCGTCCTTCTCTAGGGCTCGGTCGAAGAGGTCCATTCGCGATCCGCAATATAATGCGACGGATGGAAACCCTGCCCTGCCCCATCCCGCGCCGGGTCGGCGTGGTGGCGAAGCGGATCTCGGCCGAGGCGACCGAGACGGTCCATTACGTGGAGCGCTTCCTCAGGGGGAAGGGGCTCGAGGTGCTCCTCGACGAGGCCGAGGTGGGCCGAAACGCCGACCTGGTCGTGGTGCTGGGCGGCGACGGGACCATCATCCACGCGGCCCGGCTCCTCGGGTCCCGCGCCGTCCCCATCCTCGGGATCAACATGGGCAGCCTGGGGTTCATGACCGAGGTGCCCCAGAGCGAGCTCTACCCGGCCCTGGAGCTGGTCCTCGCGGGCAGGGCCGCCGTCTCCTCGCGCATGAAGTTCCGGGTGCACCTGCACCGCGGCGGCCGGGACGAGGGGCCGGAGCTCGACGCCGACGTCCTGAACGACGCGGTCATCGCCAAGGGTGCCCTCTCCCCCATGGCGGAGCTCGACACCTCCTTTGACGGCTCCTACGTGACCACCTACAAGGCCGACGGCGTGATCGTGGCGACCCCGACGGGGTCCACCGCCTACTCGCTGGCGGCGAACGGGCCCATCGTCTTTCCCACCATGCGCGGGGTGATCATCACCCCCATCTGCCCGCACACGCTCACCCAGCGCCCCATCGTCGTGCCCGACGACAAGGTCACGAACATCGTTCTCTTGAACAACGCCAACGTCTACCTCTCCCTCGACGGGCAGACCGGCGTCCCCCTGAGCCGCGGAGACCGGGTGCAGGTGAAGCAGTCCCCGAACCGCGTCCTCCTCGTCCGGAACCCGCAGATCGACTTCTTCGGCATCCTGCGCGCCAAGCTCCGCTGGGGAGAGCGCTAGGGCGCGGGAGGTCCCGCCCCGCCCCCTTCAGGTCGGGACGCGCACCAGCCCGTCGGCGAGCGGGGTGAGCTTCTCGCCACCCGCGCGCGTCACCGCCCAGGTGTTCTCCACCCCCACCGCTCCGCGACCGGGGAAGACGAACTTGGGCTCGAGCGCCACCACCTGCCCCTCCTCGAGCGGCTCGTCGAAGCCCGGCGCTAGCACCGGAAACTCGTCGAGCTCCATGCCGATCCCGTGGCCGACGAAGCGCGAGGCGTCGTCGCCGACGCCCATGAAGTACGGGGCGAGCCCGGCGGCCTCGGCCCGGTCGGCGGCGAGGTCGTAGAGTTCCGCCGGCACCTCGCCGGGGACGAGCCGCGGGACGATCTCCTCCTGGATGGCGAGCGAGACCTCGATCGCCCGGGTGAGCTCGGCCTCGAGCGTCCCCACCACGAAGACCCGGGCCATGTCGAGGAGGTACCCGCCGAAGAGGGCGGTGTAGTCCACCAGCACGGCGTCGCCGGTGCGGATGACCCGCTCCGACGGGCCCACCGGCTGGGCCGCGGAGAGCCCGCGGCCGACCACCGGGCCGTCGAACGCCCCCGTCTCGGCTCCCGCCTCCCCGGAAACCACGAGCCCAGTGAAGAGCTCCAGGTTCGGGGATCGCAGCCTGGGGCTGCCCTCGTTGCCGGCCCGCCGCAGGCGGACCTCGATCTCGGCCGCGATGTCGAGCTCCCGCATCCCGGCGCGGAGAAAGGAGGGGATCTCGCCGATGACGGCGGCGAGCTTCCGGCCCCCGAGGCGCATCTGCTCGAGCTCCGCCGGGGATTTTCGCGAGCGCAGGCCCCGGAGCTGCGCCGAGATGTCCACGAACTCGTGTCCCGGGAGGTGCTTGCGCCACCAATCGAGCTGGGAGACGCGCGTGACGTCGAAGCACACGCCGATGCGGGGGCAACGGGAGAGGAGCGAGCTGAGCTCGCGACCGGGTGGGAAGGGGCGCACCCCGGCGAGCGGGCTCTCGGCCCGTGCCCGCTGGAAGCTCTTGCGCACGAGGAGCGCCGCCTCGCCGGAGGCAGGGACCCAGAGAGCCCCGTTCTGGCGGGTGCCGGAGTGGTAGAGCAGATCGACGGCGTGCAGGAGCAAGGCCCCGTCGATCCCGGAGGCGCGAAGCACTGCCTTGAGCCGCTCGATCCGCGCCGGGATTTCCCGGCGCAGCCCCTCGGTGACGTCGGTCATTCCGTCCTCCCTCCAATGGAGCCTGCCCCTCGCGGCCCCCGGCTGCTACCTGAACATCGAAACCACTGAATACTTGCACAGTGTCAGGCCGCGGTGGCAAGCTGACGGGCATGCTCACGACGCTGCGAATCTCGGGGTTTGCGGTGGTGGACCAGGCCGAGGTGCGCCTCGGGCCCGGGCTCAACGTGCTCACCGGGGAGACGGGCACGGGGAAGTCGCTCCTCATCAACGCGCTCCACCTCGTGCTCGGTGGGAGGATGGGGGGCGAGGTGCTGCGCGAGGGGGCCGACGAGGCGGTGGTGGAGGCCCTTTTCGAGCTGCCGATCGGCCACCCGGCCCTCGGCCGGGTCGCGGCCGCTGGCCTCCCGGTTCCGGAGCCCGGAGTGGAGGGAGCAGTCGAGCTCTTGGTGCGAAGGGTGGTGCCCCGGAGCGGGCGCGGCCGGGTGTTCGTGAACGGGGCCCTCTGCACCGTCGCGATCCTGGAGGCGGTGATGCGCGGGGTGGTGGACATCACCGGGCAGCACGAGCACGTTTCCCTGCTGGACGGAGGAACGCACCTGCCGCTCCTCGACGCCTTCGCCGGAGTGGCCGGGCCGGGCGGCCTTGGGGAGCGCTACCGCGCCGCCTTCGACTCCCTCTCGGCCGCGGTGCGGGAGGAGAGGGCGCTCGCGCGCGACGAGGGCGAGCGCTCCCGGAGGGCCGACTACCTGGCCTTCCAGCTGCGCGAGCTCGACGAGGCGGATCCGCAACCGGGCGAGGAGCTGGCGCTCGAGCGCGAGCGCCGGGTTCTCGCCCATTCGCTGCGGCTCGCGAAGGCGGCCCGCGCCGCCGAGGCGCTCCTCTCCGGGGAGGAGGGAAGCGCCGTCGAGGGCATGGGGCGCGCCTCGAGGGCGCTCGCCGAGGCCGCAACGCTCGACCCTAGGCTCGAGTCTTCCCTCGCCCTCCTGCGTTCCGCCGCCGCCGAGGCCGAGGAGGCGGGCCGGCAGCTCGGCCGGTACGCCGCCGGGCTCGAGGGAGATCCCGAGCGCCTCGAGGTCCTGGACGACCGGCTGCACGAGCTCAAGGCACTCGCCCGGAAGCACGGAGGGACCCTGGACCAAGCGCTCGCGCACCGCGAGGAAATGCGCCTCGAGCTCGCCCGGCTCGAAGGCTCGGGCGAGCGCCGGGCCGGCCTCGCGGGCGAGGTGGCGACTCGCCTGGCCGAGGCCGTCCGGCTCGCCGAGGAGCTCACCCGCGGCCGCGAGAAGGGGGCGCGGGCCTTCTGCCGCGCCGTGGCCGCGAACCTGGCGACCCTCGCCATGGCCCGCTGCCGGGTCGAGGTGAATTTCCGGCCCGCGGAGGGGGCCCTGGAGGAGGGAGGCCACAGGCTCGGGCCGAGCGGCGCCGAGACCGCCGAGATGCTCATCGCTCCCAACCCGGGGGAGCCTCCCCGTCCCCTCGCCAAGGTTGCCTCGGGGGGAGAGCTCTCCCGGGTGCTCCTGGCGGTGAAGCGGGCCCTCTCGCGAGCCGACCCGGTGTCCTGCTACGTGTTCGACGAGGTGGACGCCGGGATTGGCGGGGCGGTGGCGGAGGCGGTGGGGCGGGCACTCGCGGAGGTGGCGCGCGACCGGCAGGTGCTCTGCGTCACCCACCTGCCGCAGGTGGCGGTGTTTGCCTCCCGGCACTGCCGGGTGGAGAAGAAGGTCGCGGCCGGGCGGACGGCGACGACCGTGGTGTCGCTCGAGGGAGCGGACGAGCGCCGCTCGGAGGTGGCGCGCATGCTGGCCGGCCACATCGTGACCCCGTCGGCCCTCGAGCACGCGCGCGCTCTCTTCGCCGCGGCGAGGGGTGGCGACGACCATTCGGAGCCCGCGCGGCCCAGGGGTGCGGCCGCCCGTCCTGCCCCGCGCGGGGCGGCGGCGGCCTGACCATGGCGGCGGCCCGTCGCCGCGGCGTTGACCGAGCCCGGAAGCCAGGGATAGCATGCGCGCCTTCCGTGCCCGGCCAGAGTCGACTGCAGATCTCCGCCCGTGGGGTGACCGACGTCGGGCGCCGCCGCGACCACAACGAGGACGCCTTCCTCGTCGACGCGGATCTGGGCCTCTTCGTGGTCGCCGACGGCATGGGCGGCCACGCCGGCGGTGGGACCGCCTCGGCCCTCGCCGTCGAGACCATCCGCGCCAGGATGAGAGCCGCCTGCGAGGCGGCCCCGGCCCTCTTCGCCGATCCCGGGGCCCCCGGGTCGAGCCGCCTCCCGGAACTGCTCCGGCAGGCGGTCGAGGAGGCTTGCCGCAGCATCTACCACGCGGCCCAGGAGGACCCGAGCCTGGCGGGCATGGGGACCACCGTCACCGCCGCTCTCCTGGTCAAGGACTCGGGCTTCGTCGCCCACGTCGGGGACAGCCGCTGTTACCTCGCCCGCGGGGAGCAGATCTTCCAGATCTCCGAGGACCACTCCCTCGTGAACGAGCAGCTCAAGGCTGGCGCTATCACCGAGGAGGAGGCGCGCTCGAGCCGCTTCCGGAACATCATCACCCGTTCGGTCGGCTTCGAGGAGGAGGTCCTCGTCGACGTGATGGGTCTCGAGGTGAAGACCGGGGACACGCTCGTCCTCTGCTGTGACGGGCTCTCCAACCTGGTCGCCGACGACGAGATCTGCCGGATCGCGACGGACGGCCCGCTCGCCGAGGCGCCCGAGAAGCTGGTGGCGCTCGCGAACGAGCGCGGGGGCGACGACAACATCACCGTGATCGTGGTCAAGATCGACGGCGAGGCGAAGGCGTAGCGCCCGCGCCTCGCGGTCCGGGCCCGCCTTTCACCCCGCGCGAGTCCCGGTGGGCGTAGGGAACGGGCTCGACGCGGGCGCTCGCCGTGGAGCGAAGCCCCTCGAAGAGCACCTCGATGAAGCGCGGGAAGTCGCGGCCGGCATCCACGCACAGCGTCGAGAATTCGGGGCGCCCTCCGGCGTGTCCTCCGGCGTTGCCATCCGACAAGTGGCGCAGTATATTACGCCACATGGCGCCAGCCACCGCAGCCGCCCGAATCTCCGAGATCCAGAGCGTTGCCGCGCTTCTCGGCGGTCGGAAGGCCCTCGGCGCTGACCTGACCAGCGAGGCTGACTTCATCGCACTCGTCCGACAGGGGATGCCCCTGCCCGCCTTCGAGGCGGTCAGAAGCAAACTGCAACTCACGCTAGGCCAGATCGAGCAGGCGCTCGGCATCAGCCCGCGCTCGCTACTCAGGAGGAAGAAAGGCCGGCGGCTCAACAAGACGGAGTCCGAGCTCTTGCTCCGCCTAGCACGCGTTGTGGCCCGTGCTGAGCACGTGCTCGGAGCCAGGGACGCGGCGCTAGAGTGGCTTGCCACGCCCAACCGCGCACTCCGCGGGGACAAGCCCTTCGACCTGCTCGATACCGAACTCGGCGCCAAACGCGTCCTCGACCTGCTGGGGCGTATCGAGTTCGGCGTCTACACCTGATGCGGCTCTGGCGCCTCTCGCGGTTCCGCGAACCCGGCAGGACGTTTAGCGGCGACGGAGCGCGCGCCTTCCCTGGGCGGTGGAACGAACTGGGGACCCCCGCCGTGTATGCAAGCGAGCACCTCTCGCTGGCCGTGCTCGAACTACTGGTCCACATGATGCCGACGCAGATGCGGGTGCTTCACCATGCCTTCCCCGTTGACGTCCCCGACGATCTCGTTGAGACGCTTTCGGGAGCGGACCTGCCGGCAGATTGGGACGCCGCTGATTCTCCGCCTTCAACCCAGGCGCTGGGGTCGACATGGGCGAAGTCCGGTCGCTCGTTGGCCTTGCTTGTGCCGTCAGCAGTTCTGCCCGTCGAGAGAAACGCCGTGCTGAACCCGGCCCACCTTCGGTTCGATGAGGTGAAGATCGGAGCGCCGCAGCCATACTCGTTCGACCCGCGGTTCCTCAAGGTGGCGCCGAGGTAGCTCGCGTGACCGGCAGCTCGATGCCCGTGGGGAGGCGGAGGGCCGGATCGAAATGCCTCGATGTGGTCGGACCAGCCGGCATCGGAGGCTCTGCTCACGCCTTCCAATCGACCGCCCGCGTTCGCTCTGCTCGGGCAACCGTAGGCTCGGGGAAGAGGCGGCATCTGTCGCCGCTCCCCCGCCGTTACCCACTCGTTACCCAGGAACGGCTGCATAGGAGCCCCCAGGAGCCTTCCCAGAGGCCCGTCCGTACGGGGGTAGCGGCAGGCGTACCCTATACGTCCAGCATCACCGTCATCGTGGTGAAGATCGAGGCCGCCCAGGCCTCCTGAGGTGGCGCCGCGGAGAGCGCCGGCGCCTCATTCACCTTATGTGCATGACGGTCCGCGGGTCGGGCTTCCGGAATGCCGACCTTCCCCCACTTAGGTGGCACCTGTGGTGTGCGCGCGCACCTTAATGCGTTGACACGCCTGGCGAGCCTCTGCTACCCGTTCCACCGGATTGGTACGGGGCCCTCGTTGGCGGGGTCCGTGGCCTCTCTCTTGCACAGCTACGGTACCGCCTAGAGCCATGCGTCCTGTTACAGACAACAGGCAGTACACCGTCATCGTGGTCAGCGATCACTCGCAGGCGGTGCGGAAGTTCCGCCTGCCCCGCCGGTGGGTGCGCCACGGCCTCGCCGGCGGCGCCGCCGTGGCGCTCGTCGGAATTCTCACGGTGGGCCACTACTTTACCCTCCTCACCTCGGCGGCCGAGAACCGCGTGCTGAAGGAGGAGAACGCCCAGCTCAGGTCGCAAATCCTGCTCGTCCAGGAGAAGGTGGCGCACATCCAGTCCACCTTGGACCGCGTGGAGCGATTCGACGCCAAGCTCCGGACCGCCGTGACGCATCTCCAGGATCCCGAGCGGAACCTAGCGATCGGCCCGGTGGGCTCGCCCGACGGGGAGGCGGCGGCCATCGGGTCCACCCCGGCGGCCCAGGAGAACCTGGCGGCCCTGCCGGGGCGGCTGCACTCGCTCGACACCGAGGCGGTGCGCCAGGAGTCGAGCCTGCGGGAACTCCAGGAGTACTTCGACGACCAGAAGTCGCTGCTCGCCTCGACGCCCTCGATCTGGCCGACGCAGGGGTGGGTGACGAGTGACTTCGGGGTGCGGCTCGACCCATACAGCGCCGATCGGACCATGCACCAGGGCCTCGACATCGCGACGCCGTATGGACAGAGCGTCATGTCGCCTTCCGACGGCACCGTGGTGTTCAACGCCACCGAGGGCGGGTACGGCAAGGTGCTCGTCATCGACCACGGCTATGGAGTGAAGACGCGATACGGCCACCTCTCCGAGATCTTCGTCCACCTGGGCGAGCGGGTGGCCAGGGGCCAGAAGGTAGCCGCCGTCGGCAACACCGGGCGATCGACCGGCCCCCACCTGCACTACGAGGTGCGGGTGAACGGGATTCCCGAGAATCCCCGCAAGTTCATCCTGGAATAGCGGCGCCGCTGCCCCGCGCGCGCCCGCCGGTTTGCTTTTGGCTGGCGCGGTGTTACCTCAAACGGTAGCCTCCGGTTGCCTGTCGGCGCGGGCCCCTTGGCCCCGGCCGCAAGCGCCTTCGTCTAGGCCCCGCCGGTCGCCCCGAGGACAAAGATGCTGAACTGGGTACTCCGCAAAGCCGTCGGCACCAAGAACGAGCGCGAGCTCAAGCGCATGCGCCCGATCATGGGGCGCGTGGGGGAGCTCGAGCCGCGGATGAAGGCCCTGCGACCGGAGGAGATGGTTCGCCTCACCGCCGAATGGAAGGAGCAGGTCCACAAGGGCCGGCCCCTCGAGGACGTGATGCCGGAGGCGTTCGCGCTGGTGCGCGAAGCGGGAGTGCGGGCGCTCGGGATGCGCCACTTCGACGTCCAGCTCATCGGCGGCATGGTGCTCCACGAGGGCAAGATCGCCGAGATGAAGACCGGCGAGGGCAAGACGCTCGTCGCCACGCTCCCCTGCTACCTGAACGCGCTCGCCGGGCGCGGCGTCCACGTGGTGACAGTGAACGACTACCTGGCCCGCCGGGACGCGGAGTGGATGGGGCGCCTCTACCGCATGCTCGGCATGCGCACCGGCATCATCGTCCACGGGCTCACCGATCGGGAGCGCCAGGAGTCCTACGCGGCCGACATCACCTACGGCCAGAACAACGAGTTCGGCTTCGACTACCTGCGCGACAACATGAAGTTCCGCTTGCAGGACTACGTCCAGCGCGAGCTCAACTTCGCCATCGTCGACGAGGTGGACTCGATCCTCATCGACGAGGCGCGCACCCCGCTCATCATCTCGGGCCCGAGCGACGAGTCGAGCGAGAAGTACTACCAGGTGAACCGGGTCATCCCCTCGATGATCCGCGACGTCGACTTCACCGTGGACGAGAAGACCAAGACCGTCGTGATGACCGACGCCGGCGTGGAGAAGATGGAGCAGAAACTCGGCATCCGGAACCTCTACGACCCGGAGCAGATCGAGTGGCTCCACCACGTCGAGCAGGCGCTGCGGGCGCACCACCTCTACAAGAACGAGGTGGAGTACGTGGTCAAGGAAGGCGAGGTGATCATCGTCGACGAGTTCACCGGACGGCTCATGCCGGGGCGCCGGTGGTCCGACGGGCTGCACCAGGCGGTGGAGGCCAAGGAGGGCGTGAAGATCGAGGCGGAGAACCAGACGCTCGCCACCATCTCCTTCCAGAACTACTTCCGCATGTACTCGAAGCTCGCCGGCATGACGGGCACCGCCGAGACCGAGGCCGAGGAGTTTGCCAAGATCTACGACCTCGACGTGGTGGTCGTTCCCACCAACCAGAGGATGGTCCGCAAGGACGCCGAGGACGTCGTCTACAAGACGGAGCGCGAGAAGTTCACCGCCGTCTGCGACGAGATCGTGAAGCGACACCAGGCGGGTCAGCCCATCCTGGTGGGAACCGTGTCGGTGGCGAAGAGCGAGGTGGTCTCCTCGCTCCTCAAGAAGCGGGGCATTGCCCACAACGTCCTCAACGCCAAGAACCACGGGCGCGAGGCGGAGATCGTTGCCCAGGCGGGGCGCAAGGGAGCGGTGACCATCTCCACCAACATGGCCGGCCGGGGCACCGACATCCTGCTCGGCGGCAACCCCGAGATGATGGCCAAGCACGAGGTGGGGCTCGAGCCCGACGCGCCCATGGAGGGGGAGGAGGGGCCGGCGTTCCAGCAGCGACGCGACGCCTGGGCGAAGCGCCTGGAGGAGCGCACCGCGGCCCTGCGCGGCCAGACCGCCAAGGAGCACGACGAGGTGGTGGCGATGGGAGGCCTACACATCGTCGGCACCGAGCGGCACGAGTCGCGCCGCATCGACAACCAGCTGCGCGGGCGCGCCGGCCGCCAGGGCGACCCGGGCTCGTCGATCTTCTTCCTGTCCCTGGAAGACGACCTGATGCGCATCTTCGGGTCCGAGCGCATCTCCGGGATGATGGAGAAGCTCGGGATGAAGGAGGGGGAGCAGATCGAGCATCGCTGGCTGACCAAGGCCATCGAGAACGCCCAGCGCAAGGTGGAGGCCCACAACTTCGACATCCGCAAGAACCTGCTCGACTACGACGACGTCATGAATCAGCAGCGGAAGTCGGTCTACCGGCTGCGGCGGATGGTGTTGGGCTTCGGGGCGGGCGTCCCGGTGGTCGAGTACGACGACGACCCCAAGACGCGCAAGAAGACCCGGCACGAGAAGGTGTGGACCTGGGCGGACGCCCGCGAGCACCTCCTCGACCTCTTCGAGGACCTGATCCGCGAGATGGTGGCGGACTGCTGCCCCGAGCAGCGCAAGAACTGGGACCTCGACGCGCTCAGCGCGCGCGTGAGGGAGCAGTTCAATTGCGAAATGCGCTTCTCCGATCCCTCGGTCTCCCGGGTGACAGAAGCCCGCGCGCTCCTGGAGGAGCAGATCTACCAGGTGGTGGAGAAGGGCTTCCGCCAGAAGGAGGACCTTTTCGGCATCGACGGGGAGGGCGTGCCACTCCTGCGCCGCTACGAGCAGTACCTCTACCTGCAGGCCATCGACGCGCTCTGGAAGGACCACCTGCTGCAGATGGACCACCTCCGCCAGGGGATCGGCCTGCGCGGCTACGGCCAGCGCGACCCGAAGCAGGAGTACAAGAAGGAAGGGTACGACATGTTCCTGCGCATGACCTGGAACGTCCGCTCCAGCGTCGTGGGGAACGCCCTGCGGCTCGTGCCGGCGCGCCAGGAGACGGCGGAGGAGATCGAGCAGAAGCGGCTCGCCCTCGGCAGGCGCCAGCGCCTGGTGGAGAGCCACGCCGCTGCCGACTCCGCCGAGCGGGAGAAGCCGAAGCAGGAGACGGTGGTCCGGACCCAGCCCAAGGTGGGGCGCAACGACCCCTGTCCCTGCGGCTCCGGGAAGAAGTACAAGAAGTGCCACGGGGCGACCGAGGCCGCCGCCTAGCGCCCCGGGCGATCGCCCCGGCGACGGTCCTTCGCCTAGGCACCGTCCGGCTGGCGCGGGATGGCGAGGCAAGGCTCGGAGGGGAGGTTCAGGAGTTCCTCCGGGCACAGCTCGCAGATGAAGTCGATGACGTCGCGCGCCGAAACCATCCCGGTCGGAACCCCGGCCCCGTCGACCACCGGGACGTGCCGGTAGCGGCTCACCGACATCTTGTTCACCGCGTAGGCGACGCTGTCCTTGGCGCGAAGCGCCTCCGGGTCGCGCGTCATGAGCTTCTTCACGGGTGTCCGGGCGATGCCGCGGGTGGAGAGCGACTTCTCCATGAAGTCGCGCTCGGTGAAGATGCCGACGAGCCTCTTCGGCTTCTTCTTGTCGACCACCAAGATCGCGGACACCTTCTTCTTCCGCATCAGCTCGACTACCTTGCCAATGGTCGCGTCGGGCCCTACCGTGACCGCGGCCGACTCCTGCTTGAGCTCCCCGATGCGGGTGTGAAGGAGCTGCCGCCCCACGTCGGCGTGGCGCCCCACCTCGTTCTCGCCCTCGTCCCCTTCCAGGACCCCGACTTCCTCGATGCTGGTGTCGACCATATGAGCCATCCTCCTGCGCTGCGGGCCGCGCCCCTCACTCCATTCGGCGCCCGCGCACTCGGAGGGGCAACGCCCCGGAGGGGTGCCTGATGCGCGTCCCCCTGCCGTTCGACCTGGAGCGGGTGGTCCGCAGTCACGGGTGGTACGACCTCGCACCCTGGCGCTGGGATCCGGCCCGGAGGACGCTCGACCGCCCCCTCGCCCTGTCGTCGGGCCGGGCGGTGTGGGTCCGGGTGAGGGCCCGCGGCGCGCGCACGCTCTCGGTTCGCGTCGACGCCGGGGAGAGGCTCGACCGGGCCTGGGCCAAGGAGGCGCGCGCACAGATGAGGACCTGCCTCTCCCTCGACGAGGACCTGGAGCCGTTCCGGCGGCGGGTGGAGGAGCTCTCCGGGCGAGGGGAGGCACGGTCCGTCCGGGCCGCCCTGGAGCGGGGGGCGGGGCGCCTCCTGCGCTCCCCCACCGTCTTCGAGGACGCGGTGAAGACCCTGTGCACCACCAACTGCTCCTGGGCGCTCACGCGGACCATGGTGTCGAGGCTCGTCGAGGAGCTCGGCCTACCCGCCCCCGGCGGGGGACGCACCTTCCCGTCTGCGAGGGAGATGGCGTCCCGCCCGGAGGGGTTCTACCGGAGCCGCATCCGGGCCGGCTATCGCGCGCCCTTCCTCCGCGAGCTCGCCCGCCGGGCGGCCTCCCGGCAGCCCGACCTGGAAGCGTGGCGCGAGAGCTCGCTCGCCACCCCGGAGCTGGAGGAGCAAATCCGCAGCCTCCCCGGATTCGGCCCCTACGCCTCCCAACACCTCCTCCGCCTGCTCGGCCGCCACCCCGGGCTCGCCCTCGACTCCTGGAGCCGCAAGAAGCTCGCCCGGGTGCGGGGCCGCCGCCACCCGCCTTCCGACCGGACGCTCGAGCGCTGGTTCGCGCCCTGGAAGGAATTCGCCGGCCTGGCGATGTGGCTCGAGGTGACGGCGGACTGGCACGGGGACGACCCCACTTGGCCGTGATAGAGAGGGAGGATGAAATTCGCTTTCGTCCTGGTGAAGTGCGAGCACGGCCGCCTCGACGAGGTGGCGAACGCGGTGATGGAGATCGACGGAGTCTCCGAGGTCCACTCGGTGACCGGGCCCTTCGACCTGCTCGTGAAACTCTACGCGCCGGCCTACGACGATTTCGGGGACGTCATTCCCGGTCGGCTCCAGAAGATCCCGGGGATCCGCGAGACCGAGACCCTGCTCGCCTTCCGCGCCTTCAAGCCCGTGGGCTAGGGGAGCCGCCGCGGAGGCCCCTAGGAGAAGGCGTCGAGGCCGGTCGCGGCCTTGCCGAGCGACAGGGTGTGGATGTCGTGCGTCCCCTCGTAGGTGTAGACGGACTCGAGGTTCATGAGATGGCGCATCACCGGGTGGTCGTCGACCACGCCGCTCGCGCCCAGCACCTCTCGCGCCAGGCGCGCCGCGTCGCGTGCCATGCGGACGTTGGCCCTCTTGCCCATCGACACCTGCACGTGGGAGAGGCGCCCCTCGTCGGCGAGTTCTCCGAGCCGGAGCGCCAAGAGCTGCCCCAGCACGATGCCCTGCCAGATCTCCACCAGCTTCTCCTGCACGAGTTGGAACGACCCGATGGGCCGGCCGAACTGCACCCGGTCCACCGCGTGCCGGCGGGCTGCCTCGTAGCAGGCGGTCGCCGCGCCCACCGCCCCCCAGGCGATCCCGTAGCGCGCCTTGGTGAGGCAGGCGAGCGGCGCCCGCAAGCCCGCTCCCGCCGTGCCGGGGAGCAGGCTCGCGGCCGGGACGCGGACCTCGTCGAGGTGGAGCTCCGCCGTCGCCGAGGCGCGCAGAGACAGCTTGCCCCCGATCTCTCGCGACGTGAACCCTGCCCAGCCCCGCTCCACCAGGAAGCCCCGGATGGAGCGGGAATCGCCTTCCCCGACCTTGGCCCACACGAGCGCCACGTCCGCGATCGTCCCGTTCGTGATCCAGGCCTTCGTCCCGCTGAGGAGAAAGCCATCCCCGTCCGGCCGGGCGCGCGTGCGCATCCCGCCCGGGTCGGAGCCGAAGTCCGGCTCGGTGAGGCCGAAGCACCCGATCGCCTCGCCGCGAGCCATGCGGGGGAGCCAGCGGGCCCGCTGCTCGTCCGAGCCGAAGGCGTGGATGGGCCACATGCAGAGGGATCCCTGCACGGAGGCGAAGCTGCGGAGTCCCGAATCTCCCCGCTCGAGCTCCTGCATGCAGGCGCCGTGGGCCGTCTCCGACAGGCCGGCGCAGCCGTACCCGTGGAGGTTCATGCCGAAGAGGCCAAGCGCTGCCATCTCCGGCACCACTTCCATGGGGAACGAGCCAGCCCGGAAGTGCTCGCGGATGAGCGGGAGGAAGCGCTCGTCCACGAAGCGGGCCACCGACTGGCGCGCCAGGCGCGCCTCCTCCGGCAGGCGCGAGGCGAGGTCGAGCAGGTCGACAGGCGCGGGGGCGGCGGTCACTGCTCGCTCCAGGTCTCGACCACCGCCACCAGGAGGGCGACCACGAGCGGCCCGGCCACCAGGCCCACCGGCCCGAAGGCGGCGAGGCCGCCCAGCAGGGCGAAGAAGACCACCCCCACCGGAAAGTCGACGCCGCGGCGCATGAGGAGCGGCTTCACCACGTTGTCCACCGTTCCGACCACCGCTGCGCCCCACACGGCGAGAAAGGCGGCGGCGGCGAGGTGGCCGTTGGAGAGGCGGAGCAGCGCGAGCGGGACCCACACGAGCGCCGTTCCCACCACCGGAATGAGCGAGGCGAAGAAGGTGGCGACGCCGAAGAAGACGGCGTACGGCACGCCCGCGACGAGGTAGCCGACGAACGCCAGCGCCGCCTGCACCCCGGAGGTGGCGAGCGTCGAAACCAGGACGGAGACCGTCACCCGGCGGAGGTAGCCGAGGAGCACGGCCGCCTTCCCTGCCGGCAGCGGGACGGTTTCCTTGAGCCACTCCACCAGCCGACCGCCGTCGGAGAGGAGAAAGAAGAGGGCGACGAAGAAGAGCAGGAGGTCGCTCAGCACCTCGCCCGTCGCCTGCAGGACCCCGCCCACGGTGGATACCGCGCCCCCGCCGAGCTCCCTGGTGACGAGGGCCTCGAGCTCCTTCGCCCCGTGAGGAAGGCGGTCGAGCGCATCCTGGGCCGGCCCGCGGAGCCACTCCGGGAGGTTCCCCGCCAGGGCGGCGAGCCCCTGTCCGCCGAGCGCCTGGACCAGCCAGCGGGCGCCTTCGATCGCCTGGCGGACCACCACCGCGCCGATGGCCGCGAGCGGTCCCATCACCGCGAGCAGCGCGAGCAAGGTGACGAGCGCCGCCGAGAACGCGCGGCCGAGCCCGAGGCGCGTCTCGAGCCGCCCCTGCAGCGGGCCCAACGCCACCGCCACCACCGCCGCCATGAAGAGCACCGAGGCGAACGGTCTCGCCACCATCCAAGCGAGCCAGAGGGAGAGGGCGGTCAGCAGCGCGAGGAAGTACCGCGAGTCGAGCCGCTGGCGCATGGCTAGAAGTTGACGTGCACCCGTTCGGGGGGCACGCCTGCGTCCTTCAAGGTGGCCTTCACCTCGTTCACCATAGCGCTCATCCCACAGGCGAAGGCGACCCCGTCCTCCGGCGGGGACCCGCCGAACGCCAGCGAACGGGCCACCTCCTGCACTCGGCCGCGAACCCCCTGCCAGGCGTCGTCGGCGCCAGAGGGGCAGAGGATCACCCGGACCCCATGTCGCTCCCAGTCGAGGTGCTCGCTGCGGTAGGCGAAGTCGCCGCCCTTGCGCTGGCCGTAGAAGAGGGTGATGCGCCCGTGACGCTGCCTCCTGGAGATGAGGTACTGGGTGAGCGCCCGGATGGGGGCGATGCCCGAGCCGGCCGCGAAGAGCAGGACGTCTCGCCCGACGGCCTCCTCGACGGGGAAGCCCTTTCCGAAGGGGGCCGAGATCCCGAGCGATGCCCCCGGGAGGGCGGCGGCGACGACCTCGTCGGCGATGCGACCGCCGCGCTTCACGAGCAGATCGGCGCGGCCGCCACGCGAGGGAGCGCTCGCGAGGGCGAAATATGCCTCGCCCGCGCTCGATCGGACCTTCACCACTTGGCCAGGTGAGGCGTGGCGGCCCGCGAGGGGGCCGAGCGACATCCGGATGGCGCGCAGGGTCTCGGTCTCGTCCCAGGAGTCGAGGACCGGGACCCGCTCGTAAGCGGTGACCTGTGACGCCATCGCAGGCAGAACCTATCACCAACGCCGGTCCCATCCCACGGCGGAGTCGGACGGCCAGTCGCGGACGCGGACGCACCCCCGGCGCAGGGCCTCGAGCGGGTAGGCGGTCCCCCGCCAGACCACCTGCCCACGCCAGGTGGCGAGCGCCGCGCTCGCCAAGACCGCCAGGCCGAGCGCCGGTGCGGCGACCGGAGCGAGGAGGGCCTCTGCCCCGCTGCCACCGCCGATGCGGCGGACCGCCGCGCCGACGGTGGCGGTCGAGAGGACGAGCCCGCCGATCCCGGCCACCCGAGCGGCGCCCCCGCCGGCCACCGCGGCCGCCAGCGGACCGAGCGCGGCCACTCCCAGGCCCAGAGCCGCGCCGAGCGCCAAGGGCCAGCGGTACTCGGTCGCGGCGAAGGCGTTCTTGAGCAGGCCGCGCCAGGTGGCGAGGAAGCCGTGGTTCCAGCGCACCGAGACGAGGGCACCGGCGCGGATGGCGCCCTGGCGGACGCCGCTCCGCCGCAGGACCATGCCGAGCTTCGCGTCGTCGATTGCCTCGAACCTCACCCGCTCGTGGCCGCCCACCCGGCGGTACTCGTCGCGGCGCACCAGGTTGAAGGCCCCGATGCCCACGAAGCCGGCGGTTCCCGGGTCGCGCAGCTCCCAGGTGCGGAACCCCACATTGGCGTGGGCGGCGAAGGTGGCGACGAAGGCTTTCTCCAGGACCCCCGGGGCGAGGAGGCGCGGGAGCGCCGCCAGGTGGCCGAGGTGGCGGGACTCGGCGTAGGCGACCGCCCGCCTCAGCGCGCTTGGCGCGAAGACCACGTCCCCGTCGGTGAAGAGGATCCAGCGGCTCGCCCCGACCTCCGCCCCCTGCGCGCAGGCGTGGTTCTTGCCGAGCCAACCCTCGGGGAGCCGCCGCAGGTGGCGAACCGCGAGGCGCGCCGATTCGGCCGCCAGGCGGTCGAGGATCTCGGCGGTGCCGTCGCTGGAGCGATCGTCGATCGCCACCACCGTGAGCTCCGGGTAGTCCTGGCCGAGGAGGGATCGCACCGCCCTCTCGGCGCCCCTCGCCTCGTCGCGGGCCGCCACGATGACCGAGAGGCCCGGCCAGCCCCCTGGCGGCGGTTCGGGCGCGACCTCCTCGAGCGCGTCCAGCCGGCGATCGGCGCGCAGGCCGGCCCAGGCCACCCGGGCCCACCAGAGCGTGGCCCAGAGCGCCGCGGCGAGGAGGAGGAGGCTCACCATCGGCGGGCTCACCGTGACGGGCGGGAGCGCTGGGCCTCGGCCCGGACGCGCAGCCCGTCGAAGTCGTCGAGCGCGAGGTGCATGCCGTCCCGCGCCGCCAGCGCCGGCACCCCGGTGCGTTCGCTGATCTCCCGCGCCCGGTCCTCGGGAGCGCTCCGGATGACCGGCACGCCGAAGTGAGTGAGGACGGCGGCCCGCGGGCGGACGGCCCCGAGGAGCCGCTCGGCGTCGTCCCAGCCGAGGTGCAGGAGGCTCGGGTCCCCTCCCTTCAGGCGGGTCGCATTCACCACCAGGAGGTCGACGTCGCGGTAGGCCTCGGGAAGCGCGTCCATCCAGAGCGTGTCCGTCACGTGGGCGACGGTGAGCTCCCGGGACCTGAGCCGGTAGCCGTAGGTCTCGACGCCGTGGTGGTGGTGGACGGGAACGGAGAGGGTGAGGCCGGGGGCGAGCTCGACCTCGCCCCCCTCCGCGAGCACCACCCGTCGCGCCGCGAAGGACTGTGCGTAGCGCTGGACCACCGGCTCCACCTCGAGAGCGTCTCGGGGCGCGAGGAGAGTCCCGCGCCGCGCCTTCCCACCCTCGGTCATCGCCTCCAGCACGGCCGTGGCGTCGCCGGAGTGGTCGAGGTGCCGGTGGGAGACGAGCAGGGCGTCCACCTTGCGGGGCTCCACGCTGGGGCGGGAGGCGAGGGCGCGCACGAGCGCCCCCGGTCCCGGGTCGACCCAGAGGGTGGCTCCCCCGAGCCGCCAGATGAGCCCGCCCGAGTGACGCAGCTGCGTGGAGACGGCAAACCGCGCGCCCGCGGTGCCGAGGAACTTGAGGCTCGGGGAGCCCGGGTCGCCGGCCATGATGTTCCCGTAGGGACGGCCCAGGCACGGCGCAAGCGGATGCGCTAGAAGGTCACGAGCGCCTGGACCTTGGAAGGGCCGATCCGACGCGCCCCGTGGAGGAAGGAGAGCTCGACCACGAAGGCGTAGCCGGCCAGGTCACCGCCCTGGCGGGCCACCAGCCGGCCCACCGCCCCGGCGGTGCCGCCAGTGGCGAGCAGGTCGTCCACGATGAGGACGCGCTCACCCGGGCCGACGGCGTCGATGTGCAGCTCGAGTCCGTCCTCCCCGTACTCGAGGTCGTAGACCTCCTTGATGGTCTGAAAGGGGAGCTTGCCCGGCTTGCGGGCGATGGCGAGGCCCGCCCCCAGCGCGTAGGCGAGGGGGGCGGCGAAGATGAACCCGCGCGACTCGATGCCCACCACCTTGTCGATGCGCTCCTTCTCCCACCGGGACTTGAGGGAGTCGACGACGCGGCGATAGAGGGCGGCGTCCGCCAGGACGGGGGTGATGTCCTTGAAGACGATCCCTTTCTTGGGGAAGTCGGGGATGTCGCGGATCGTCTGCCGGAGGGCTGCTTCGATGGCGTCCATGGTGTGCGCCGGCAGGGCCGGCCTCCTTGCGGAAGGGCGGCAGTGTATCAGGGCAGGAACAGGAGCGGATCGCGCGGCTTCGTCCCCTCGCGCACCTCGAAGTGGAGGTGCGGGCCGGTGGTCCGCCCCGACTGGCCGACGCGGGCGATGGGGGTCCCGGCCTCCACCCGGTCGCCTTCCTTCACCATCACCGCGCTGTTGTGGGCGTAGACGGTGAGGAGGCTCGGGGCGTGGCGCAGGATGACGATGACTCCGTAGCCGGACTGTCGGCCGGTGTAGACGACCTCGCCGCCGGCGGCGGCGAGCACTGGGGTCCCCTCCGGGGCCGCGAGGTCGATGCCGTCGTGCCGCTGCCCCTGCCTCACCCCGAAGCCCTGGCGCAATATCCCCATGCCCTTCTGGAGCGGCCAGTGCATCTTGCCGTTGCCGTGGACGAGCGACGCCTGAGCGGGGACCGCCGGGGCGGGTGGAACGGGCTCCACCACCCCGGCGGGGAGGGGCGGCACCTCGAGCGCCCGGGGCGCCCCCGGGATGAAGAGCTCCATGCCGGGCTGGAGCGCCCTGGGGTCGGTGAGGCCGTTCACCTCCATGAGCTCCCGCGCATCGAGGCCGTAGGTCTTGGCGATCCGGTAGACGGTCTCACCCCGCTGGACGACGTGGGTCGAACCGACGATGTCGAGCTCGGCGTGCGGTTCGTCCGCGCCGTAGGAGAGCGGGGGGTGGGCCACCGGCGGTGGCTTCGCGTCCGGCGCGGTCGCGTTCCCATCGGGCCGGTGCTGCGGAGCGGCGCAGGCGGCGAGGGCGAGCATGGCACCGGCGAGGCCGGCGCGACGTCTCACGGGGTCGACTCCTTGCGGTAGCCCGGCAGGGTCCAGTTCCGCAGCTCCTGGAGCATGGCGTCGTGCGTGAGGTCGAGGTGCAGCGGGGTGACCGCCGCGAACCCGTCGTGGAAGACCGTGTTGCAGTCGGAGTGGGGGATGTCGCGGTAGCTCGCCTCGCTCCCGATCCAGAAGTACTTGCGCCCGCGCGGGTCGGTCTTCTCCACCACCGCGTTCCCGTAGGTCCGGTGGCCGAGGCGGGCGAAGCGGAATCCCCTCACCGGGCCGGGCGGGACGTTCACGTTGAAGAGGGTGGGTGCCGGGGGCTGGTTCTCGAACACACGCCGGGCGAAGGCCGCCGCGAAGGAAGCGGCGTGGACGAAGTCGTGCGGAGGCTGCGAGGCCAGGGACATGGCGATGGCGTTCACCCCGAGCAGCGCCCCCTCCATCGCCGCCGCCACCGTCCCCGAGTAAAGCACGTCGCTGCCGAGGTTGGGCCCGTGGTTGATCCCGGAGAGGACCAGGTCCGGTCGCTGATCCTTGAGCACCAGGTTCAAGCCCATGTAGACGGCGTCGGTCGGCGTGCCGTCCACGGCGAAGCGACGCGGCCCCACCTGGTGGAGCCGAAGGGGGCGGTGCAGCGAGATGGCGTGGCTCGAGGCCGACTGCTCCCGGTCGGGAGCCACGACCCAGACCTCGTCCTCCGGGAAGGCCGCGGCCAGCGCCGCCAGGCCCGGCGCGTGAACCCCGTCGTCGTTGGAGAGCAGGACCCGCACGGCGGGCCCAATCTACCAGCGGACACCCGCACCTGCCAGGAAGGCGAAATCGAGAGTCCCGGAGCGGCGCGGGGCCACCCACTCGCAGGGACGCCCCGGCATCTGCGATCGGTGTGACGCCGTCCCGTCCCGACCCTCACGGGTTGGAGCGGAAGGCTCCGGGGCGGACGTATGATCCGTCGGTGGCCCGGCTCGCTCGCGTGCTCCTCGCGCTCCCCCTCGCGGCCGGTGCCGGGGCTTTGGACATGACCTTCACCCTGACCTCGCCGGCGTTCCCGGATGGCAAGGAGATCCCGAGGGAGTTCACCTGCCAAGGGCGCGATGCGTCGCCCGGGCTGCAGTGGTCCGGCGTTCCTGCTCGGGCGAAGAGCCTCGCCCTTGTCGTCGACGACCCGGACGCCCCCGACCCGGCTGCTCCCAAGGTGACCTGGGTCCACTGGGTACTCTACGACATCCCGCCCAGCGCCCGAGGCCTAGCCGAGGCGGTGGCGCCGGGAGCCCTACCCGCCGGGACGCGGCAGGGGCGGAACGACTGGGGGCGCGAGGGGTACGGCGGCCCGTGCCCGCCGGTCGGGCGCCACCGTTACTTCTTCAAGCTCTACGCTCTCGACGTGACCTTGGGAGACCTCGGCGCCCCGACGAAAGCGCAGCTCGAGAAATCGATGAAGGGCCACGAGCTGGCGCGCGCCCAGCTCGTCGGCACCTACCAGAAGCGCTAGCCGAGGCCCCCGCCGTTCAGGCCTGGGCGAGCCCCGCCAGCGCCCGAGCCCCCTCGCTGCGCATCCAGTCGCGGGTGGTGACCACGATGGAATCCTCGTGCGTGCCGGCACGCATGACGAGGAAGGGTTCCCGGGAGAGCGCCTCGTCCACGTAGATGGGGAGTCCGAACATCGCGAGCGGCGGCTCGGCGCCTCGCTCGCAGGGCCAGAACCGCTGCGCGAAGGCGGCCTCGGGGACGAGCTCGGCCTTGGTGGAGGAAGTCGCGCGCGCCAGGGACTCGAGGTCGACGGGCCGGTGGGCGGGGACCACCGCGATCGCGAGCCACCCATCGAGCATCACCACGACGGGCTTCGCGACCCGGTGTCCGGAGACGTGCTCCACGGCGGCGAGCTTCTGTGCGGCGACGGCGCGGGGGTGCTCGTGGTGAGCGAAGGAGAGGTGGTGAGCGTCCAGGTACTTCTCGATGGGCTCGGGGATCATGGATTGCCTCCTTGGCCGGCACCTACATGATGGGCATCGCCCCGCGCAAGGAGGAGCCCCGCAAGGGCACTGTCCCGCTCTCGGTTTCGGAGGGCCCAAGTTTGCCGGGTGCGATGGACGCGCTTATGCTGCAGGGGAGAGCGGTCGCGGGGATGGCTCTCCTATTTCACGAGTGCTCTGGCACCATTGCCCCAGCGCCCCGCGCGGCGGAGCCGACATGAGCGGGGACATGTCGATGCAAGCGGGTGGGGGCAGCCTCGTCATCCGCATGGACGGGGCCTTCGATACCGAATCGGCCCTGGAGATCGCGCGCCAGCTCGCCGCACTGCCCGAGGGCGCCGAGGTCTACGTGGACCTCACCCACGTGAGACAGTTCCACGATCGAGGCGTCGCCGCCCTCGGCGACCTCCTCGCCTCGACGCGGGTGCGGGTGTCGGTGCGCGGGCTACGGCAGCACCAGTACCGGATGCTCAAGTACCTGGGGGTCCCCTCGAGCGTCCTGAACCCGCTCTCGACCGGCTATCCCGCTCCCGCCGACTGAGGGTCCCGCGGCGGTGGGCCCCGCGAAGGATCGGCAGGGGCGCATGCGCCGCTCGCGCGGACCGTGTAAGATGAGTCCGGGCGCCCCTCCCCATCCGGCGCCCCGGGCTCGCCGCGCGAGAGGGATTGAGCGCCAGCGACGAGCCCGTTTGCTTGCCTTCCGGGCAGTCGACCCTCTCGACCCGCGCGCGGCTGTAAGGTCGCCGCGGTCCGGATCGCGGGTGGAGAAGGGGCGCGGAGCGCCCATTTTGGTCACCGGGCGAATGGCGTCGGTCGCGGATGGTGATGCACGCGCCTTGGCCAGGGCGTCGACCGGACGGCGCCGGCTTGGATGCTCGGTGCGGTGGGGGAGGGGGCAGTCCGTCGTGGGCCTGCCGGACGCGGTCGGCGCCGCCGCCGTCTACCGGGGCGGCGCGCGCAGGACTCACTGTACCCTGCGCTCGGCGGTGGCGGGCCCGTGGCTGCGCCTCGCCTCGACCTCCCGGGAGACCGGGACCCGGTCATCGAGGTGCCGCCCGAGGACGTCGGGCTCTCCCGCGTCGACGGAGGGACGATCATCTCGGAAAGCCTCCCGCCTCCCTGGCGGCCGCGCAGCCGAACTCCGGAGAGAGGGGAGTGGGCGCCCTCGCCCGGGTGGGCTGCTACCTCCGGAGCAGCGGCAGCTCCCGGAAGGCGCCGGTGCGCTCGAGGGACGCGAGAGCCAGGGCGAGCTCGGCGGGGGGAACGACCAGACGGCGCGCGGCGAAGCCGATCCACGCGCACAGCACCGTGATGCGCGCCATGGGAAGGCCGTCGCTCTTGAAGAGGCGGTGGCGGATCCTCCAGCGCGCGCCGTCGGGCGAGAGCCCCGCCACCCTGGCGTCCACGCGGACGTCCTCTCCCAGCGCCGCCTCGCGCCGGTAGACGATGGTCTCCCGCAGGAGCACCGGCCCGAGGGCCAGCGCCTCGAAGCGCTCCCAGGGGAAGCCCAGCGCGGCGAGCATGGCCACCCGCGTATCGCTGCACAGCTCGCTGTAGGCCGTGTTCCTCATGTGGCCGTTCGCGTCCACGTCGGACCAGCGGATGGTGAAGTGGCGCTCGAAGGCGCTCATGGGCGGGCCGAGGGTGGGCCGCTGGCGGACCCGGGAGAGGGGAGCATGGCGTCGAAGGTTGCCAGCGGAAGGACGTTGCGTAAAGCGGCCGCCCGGGGTGCCTTCCTTGGCTTGCGGGAGGGGGACGCTCCGCTATGAACGTGTCGCTTGGCCGGCCTCGAAGTCCACGTGCGCGCGTCCGTCGCCGACGTCCCTGCCTCGGACTGGGACCGGCTCTGGGCGCACGAGCCCGCCCTGGCGACCCCCTTCCTTTCTCACGCCTGGCTCGACGCGCTGGAGCAGTCCGGGGCCGTGGCTCCCGAGCAAGGCTGGTCGCCGCGGCACCTGTTGTTGCGGCGCGCCGGCCGCCTGGTGGCGGCGGCGCCCGCCTACGTGAAGCGCGACTCCGACGGCGACTTCGGGCGCGACTGGCACTGGGCCGACGCGGCGGCGCGCGCCGGGATCCCGTACTACCCGAAGCTGGTGCTCGGGGTGCCGTTCACCCCGGTCACCGGCCGCAGGCTCCTCGCCCTTGAGGGCGAGGAGCGATCGGAGCTGGCGGGCGCGATGGTGGCCGCAGTGCGCGACCTGTGCGCCGAGCAGGGCATCCGCTCGGTGCACGTTCTCTATGCCTGGCGGGACGAGGCCGAGGAGCTGGAGGCCGCCGGGCTCGCGGTCCGCCTCGACTTCCAGTACCACTGGGTCAACGCGGGCTAC
>Ga0335077_10000813_pt1 | contig 35584 bp, 29 predicted proteins | sample Lox_Sample_31_FD_207151 | JGI IMG/M metagenome (GOLD analysis project Ga0335077, IMG submission 207151) | Soil microbial communities from Loxahatchee National Wildlife Refuge, Florida, United States - Lox_Sample_3.1 | ecosystem: Environmental > Terrestrial > Soil > Wetlands | place: USA... | reverse complement strand
GACAGTACCCTGGCTCGAGGTCGGTGATCGTCGCGGTGACACTCTGGGCGTTGGAGAGCATGATGCTGCGGTTTCCGGCCAGGGCCGCCGACGATTTTCTGAGAACCGCGCCCACGCCGCGGGCCGGTTCCCACACGATGCGGGCGGGCTGCTGCCGCTGAACGGTGAGCAGTTCAGACCGGTCCATCCAATCGAGCAGCGTGGCCGCGATCGCTGGCCCTTCACCGTGCACCACACGCTCGGCCCCGGCCGTTCCGGGTCCGAAGATCCGATCGAGCAACCCTGCTGGAGCGAGAAGATGACCCTTCCCCCGCTCCTCGATCAGGGCCTGGCGCAGGTAGCGCTCGGGGATCCCTACCTCCTTCCCCAGGGCGACGACCTCGTCCTGGGTGAGGCTGTCTCCAATTTCGCGCTCGCCCGTCTGCAGTTCGGCGGCTCGCTGGATCACGCGCTCGACGGCGGCGCGATCAATCCGGACGGGAAGCCCCTCAGCCATTGCTCGTCACAGCCTCTCCACGATGACGGCCTGTCCCTGCCCGCCCCCGATGCATGCGCTTGCCAAGCCGTAGCGCTGCCGCGTCCTCCGGAGCGCGTGAACCAGGTGAAGGGTGAGCCGGGCTCCACTCGCCCCCAGCGGGTGGCCGATGGCGATGGCGCCTCCATTGACGTTGGTGCGCTCGCGGTCCAACCCGAGTTCCCGTTCGACGGCCAGGTACTGCGCCGCAAAGGCTTCGTTGACCTCGACCAGATCCATCGCGTCTAGCGCCAGGCCGGCTTGTCGCAGCGCCTTGCGGGCCGCCGGCGCGGGGCCGATTCCCATCACCCCGGGCTCGACTCCCGTAACGGCCCAGGCCACGAGCCGAGCAAGGGGCTCCGCGCCGGCGGCCTTCGCCGCTTCCGTGGTCGCCAGCACCAGAGCCGCGGCGCCGTCGCAGATTCCCGATGCATTCCCCGCCGTGACCACTCCGTCCTTCTTGAAGTATGGAGGGAGTTGGGCGAGGATTGCCGGCGTGGTCTCGGGCCGCAGATGCTCGTCCCTGGCCCACGCCTCCATCTGCTTCGTCTTCCGGTTCGGGATCGGCACGGGCACGACCTCATCCGCGAACACGCCCGCCGCCCAGGCATCACGGGCGCGTTGCTGGCTCGTTGCCGCTACCTCATCTACGTCCTCGCGAGACAGCCGATACCGCGATGCAAGCGCCTCGGCTGTCTCCGCCATGGAGAGGCCGCACTGCGTGTCGCGCAGCGCCTCCCACAAGGTGTCCTCCAGCGGAGGTGAGGTCCCGAGCCGGAGCCCCCACCGCGCTCCCCGCACCACGTGTGGCGCCTGGCTCATCGATTCCGTCCCGCCTACCAGCACGGTGCCCGACTCCGCCAGGAGGATCTGCTGCGCTCCCTGAACGATCGCCTCGAAGCCTGACCCACAGAGGCGATTCACCGTTACAGCGGGAGTTTCAACCGTGCACCCGCTCCTCAGCGCGATATGCCGGGCCAGGTAGATCGCGTCCGCGCTGGTCTGCAGGGCGTTGCCGAACACTACGTGGTCGATCGACTCGGGGCGGACCCGCGCGCGCTCCAGCGCGCCGCGTGCGGCGATGACGCCAAGGTCGGTCGCGCTCTGATCCTTGAGTGCCCCGCCAAAGGACCCGAACCCCGTCCGGACTCCCGCCAGGATCAGGACGTCGCTGCTATGTCCCTGTGTGCCCATCGCGGTCCCCTATATAAGGAAAGCGGGTCTGGGCCCGAAATATGGTCGGGGGCGAGGAGGGAGTCGAGCGAGTCGGTAAGGCCTTGTGCTTCAGCGAGTTGACGCGCGAGTGGCCCGCTCAGCTGTCGTTGATGGCGTGTCCGCAGGTAATGCAATGGCGCCAGCCGAGTTCCAGCTCGCTCTGGCATTCAGGGCAGCGGGTGAAGCTCTGGTTCTGTCCGCAGTGGGGGCAGAAGTTGACGGCCCTTCCGGAGGGTAGGCGGCCGCCGCAGAAGCTGCAACGCTGGCCTGAATCCCGTAGCAGGCGAGGGCTCGGTTTGGGCTCGGGGTCGGCGGTCATGCGGGGAGGCGGCGGGGCGGGTGGAGCTACTGGCTCGGCGCTGAAGGGGACTCTCCGTACCGACTCGAGGGGAACCTCCGCGACGGGTTCGATGGAGGGGCTGGGCGGTGGAGGCTCCAAGTCCTCTTCGTCGGGTGGCGCGTAGGCTTCCTCAGGTCCCGGTCCGAGCGCGTGGGCCAGCGGCTCGGTCCCGAGCACCAGGTCGGCCTTGGCATGCTCCCGGAGCACATCCAGGTCCGGGTTGGGACTGGTGAGCTGATCGCGAAAGACCTGGGCGATGTCCTCCGACACGACCCGAACGAAGCCTCCTTCTCCGGCACACAGCCGGAGGATGAGCATGTCGTAGTCTTCCGCCGAATCGATGGAGAGCGAGCGTCGGTTCGTGCGATAGGGAATGACCGATGTCACGAGCTCTCCCAGGGCCAGCGGCCTGTGCAGGCGCGCCGGGTCGATGGCGATCAGATTGTCCACCAGTCGACGAAAGAGTCGTTCGAGATCGGTCATGGAACTGGCAGAGTAGGGTCGGCCCTTCACGCTGTCAAGCAACCGCTCAGGCATCGACCGCCGGCACCGGCTGACCCGCCGCGAGACGCTGGGCAAGCCTGATGAACTCCTCGTCCCCGTCGTATTCGGCGAAGTTGCCCTTCCGCCGCGCTTCCTCAAGCCACTCGGCAAAGCCGGAGGGTACCGCGCCGTGAGAAGTGGTCTGTTCCCGTGCCGCCTTCATGGCCAGGTCGTTCGCATATTCGTTCTTGGGATGCCCATGATGACCCCGGACCCACGTCCATTGCACCTCGTGCAGCTTGGCCGAATCAACCAGCACCCGCCACAGCTCGAGGTTCTCGATGGCTCCCCCCTTGCGCTTCCATCCGCGGGCGATCCACCCCGGCACCCACTCGCGCATGCCCTTGACGAGGTACTCGGAGTCCGAGACCACGAGAGCGCGGAGCCGGCGGCCTTTGCCCGCCAGCAGCTGCAATCCGGCGATTGCGCCGGAGAGGGCCATGCGGTTGTTCGTAGTGTCCGAAGCGTGGATGAAGAAGTCGCGACGTTCGACCCGGCCACCAGCCTGGACCTCGATCAGACCTCCGGCGCCTCCCGGCGTGGGCTGATCGCGACCGTTGCCCAGACAACTTTCGTCAATATGGAGAACGGCGATGGGCAGCGGAGAGGCGGGCACCGGCGGAAGCGGGTTGCATGTGGATCAGGACCGGAATGTCGGTGTGCCGCAAGATAACCTGCATGTGCGAAGGGACCATCCAACTGGCCTCCTCGCGGTGGGCGCCGGCAAAGAAGGCGTTCGAGCCTAAACGGCGGACGGCGTCGGGAATAGCGCTCTCCAACTCGCCTTCCAGGAAGTGGGTCTCGAAATCGAGCGCCGCGAGTGAGAGTGCGCTCGATGCTCGGGCCAGCAGCTGACGCCCCGCCTCGGCATCGGTGGCCACATGCAGGACGTCGAGATGCGCGCCTGTAATCCCGGCGAAACGGGACGCGAAAGTGAGCGTGGCCTCGCTCACCGGGCCGCCGGCATAGGCCACCAGGATCCGGTCCATTTCCGTCGGGCGCGGGCCCGATACCAGGACTGGCCGCGGCGAGCGCCGGATGAGCTCGCGCGTGTCCGGGCCCAGCGTGTCGGGTTGAGGCGGAGCCATGCTCCCTCTGGTTCCGATCCGGCCCACCACTACGGCACCGACCTCTTCCGCCAGCTCGCGGAGGACCTCGAACGCGACACCCGTCCGCATGATCGTCTGCGCCTCGAGGCCGGCTCGCCGGACGGCCCCAGCCGCGTCGGCGACCATCGTCGCCGCCGCTTCCTCCAGTTCCTCTCTGTTGTCCGGCGCGGTCGCGGGCGTCCACTCCATCCAGGGTGCACCGAGCGCCATCTCCCCCGTGCGGCCGCGGGGTGGGGAGACGTGGGCGATCAGAATGCGAGAGTGAAAACGCCGGCCAATGATGATGGCTTGGGCCAGCGCGACCTGGGCCTCCTGGGAGCCGTCGAGACCGACCAGGATGGAGGTGAACATGCCTTGAGGGTGCGGTCCGGTCCCGGGGGTGTCAAGCCTCGGACTTCACCCGAGGACCTGAAAGTCCTCCAGTTCGTCCAGGATGAAGGACACTTCCTCACCGGTCATGGGAAGTCGGCCGATCAACGCCTCCCGGGTACCGTGCATCGTCAGGCGGACGGCGATTACCACGTATTCCGCCCCCCGTCTGTGAAGGGCGACCCTGCGCCCGTCGCGGATGGCGCGCTCCAGCTGATCGAACCGCTCCGGAGTCCACCGCATGTCAGCTGCCGCCGCGCTCCACCCGAATCACCCCAGGCTCATCGGTGAACTCTCCAATGAGTGCCTGGGTCGGCGTACCCTCTCTCCGAAGGGCGTCGAGCAGCGCGTCGATCTCGCGGGCGGGCACCGCGAGCAGCAACCCTCCCGACGTCTGGGCATCGGTGAGGATCAGGCGATCCACCCGGTCGATGCCCGAGCCCCACTGCACGGCCTCTGCGGCCGCCAGATTCCGCTCCGTCCCGCCCGGCACGACTCCCGCCGCGGCGAGCTCACGGACCCGTGGGAGACACGGCACGCGCGATGGGTTGATCGTCGCGCCAACGTCACCGTGCAGCAGATTGCCAAGGTGACCGAGCAGCCCAAAGCCGGTTACATCGGTTGCGGTGTGGACATGGTGTTCGAGCGCGGCCCGCATCGCTCCCGCGTTGAGCGCCGTCATCGAATCGACCGCCTCGGTGAGGTCCGCCTCGGACACCGTACCACGCTTCAAGGCCGTACTCAGGATCCCTGTTCCCAGAGGCTTGGTGAGCACGATCCGATCACCTGGTCGGGCGCCGCGGTTGGTGAGAAGGCGGTCGGGGTGAGCCTCACCGATGGCCGCGAGCCCCACGTGCGGCTCCAAGGCGTCGATGGAGTGCCCGCCAAGGATGGGGCACCGGGCCCGACCCGTTGTTTCAGAGAGCCCGTCGAGGACCTCGCCAAGTATCTCCCACGGAAGGCTGTCCCTTGGCCAACCCACCAGGCTGAGCGCGAACAGCGGTGTGGCGCCCATGGCGTAGAGATCACTGAGCGCGTTCGCCGCCGCGATGCGCCCCCAAGCGCGCGCGTCGTCCACGACCGGAGTGAAGAAGTCCACGGTCGCCACAAGGGCCCGGGACGCATCGAGGCGGTAGACCGCCGCATCGTCTCGGGTCGTCGCATCGACGAGCACATTGGCGTCTCGTGCCGGGGCCACATGGCGCAGGACCTGCGCCAGCTCGCTCAGACCGAGCTTGCAAGCTCAACCCGCTCCATGAGAGAGCGTCGTGAGACGGATGCGGGGCCGCTGATCACGCGACTGATCGGTCATGGAAGGCCCTCCATAGGGAGAAGAAGGCGGGCGGCCTGCGGCGGTCCCCTATCCCAGCATGCGGGCGAGTAGCACGCCCGCGATCACGATGCGGGCAAGGCCCGCCACGAGGGACCACCAGGGCGGTGTCGCGGTGGTGCCCTGCCGGACCCCGGCGACCTCCATCAATGCGCCGACGACCAGGAACAGGAGGGGCGCGCCGCCAGCTCCCAGGCTGCCGAACCAGAGTGCGGCGAACAGCGCGAGAAGCAAGGCCTCGAGGGCCAGCAGAGCAAGCGAGCGTAGCTGCTCCCGGCCACGCAGAACCGGTAACCGGCGCAGTCGCCGCTCCACCTCGCGCCACAGCACGAGGAACGCGAACACGACCAGTGCGGCGAGCAGGATGCGGGAGAAGGCCATCGGGTCAGAGACTAGCGCGGGGCTGGGCGGGGGGCCGCGGACGTGACCTCAGAAGCCCGCGCGGAGGGAGTCCGCGCGGTAGAGCTGGCCTCGGACCATCACCCGCTGGATCAACCTCGTGTTACGGATGTTGGCAAGCGGATTCCCGCCGAGCACCACCAGGTCGGCCACCTTGCCCGGGGCGATCTCTCCGAGTGAATCCGCCCCCAGAAGCTCGGCGGCGTTCCGGGTGGCGGTAGCCAGCGCATCCTGCGGCGTAAGCCCGGCGGCGACCAGCAGCTCGAGCTCGCTGTGGAGGCTCAGGCCCGGCACCAGCAGCTGATTGCTGGCATCGGTTCCGGCGACGATCCGCCCACCCGCCGCCCGAAACTCGCGGACAAAGAGATCCTGGTTGGGGCGAGATGCCCGAAAGGCGGCATAGTCCGCGGAGCTCCAGCCGGCCCGGGCAATCATGTCGGGGAGATTCCACTTCTTGAGGATCGAGTCCGGCACCGTCTTCAGGTCCGGCTGATTGAGCACCGCTGGGTCGTCCAGGCGGCTATAGGTCTCGTGGAGGACCAGCGTCGGAACGATCGTCACGTGGGCCGCCACCAGGGCAGTGGCCACCCGGTCGAGAGAAACGCTGTCGAGGCCGGCCCAGCTCTTTTCGAAGTAGGTCCATCCTTTGAAGAACGAGGCCCGGTGCTCCGTGTAGAACTTCTCGGGGGTCCGGGAGACCGCCTCGGGCACGCCCGAGAGATGCTCGATGCTGGTTACGCCGAGATGGGCCGCCGTCAGTGCATCGGTGAGGCCCAGGTGAGCGGCGACCTTGAGATTGAAGGTGCCCGCCTCGTCCATGATGGGCCGGAGCAGGTCCGGCGTGATGTGCGTATAGACCTTGATGTAGTCCACCCCGGCCACCGCGCGCGCGTCCACCGCGCGGCGAGCCTGGTCGGCGTTGTGCACCTCGGTAGCCGTCGGATACGTGGCGGGCGCCCCGTCAATCATGGCGCCAGCGCTGTAGATCCGTGGCGCAACGAGTCCGCCCAGGCTTACCTCCTCGCGCAGCGCGAGGATGGAATCCTGCTGACCGTGCATGTCCCGCACCGTCGTGACGCCGGCCGCCACATAGTGGAGCAGGGCCCAGCGCTCGGTGTGCGCATGCCCGTCAATCAGCCCGGGAATGATCCAGGAGCCTGACACGTCCACGCTAAGGGCGTCCCGCGGGATGTCGAACCCCTCGCGGGGGGTCACGGTTTCGATCTTGCCCTTGTGGACCATGATCACCGCGTCCCGGAGCACGGCCCCTCCGGATCCGCTTATCACGTTGCCGCCGACCAGGGCGATGCGATCCTTCTGCCTCGGGGTGCACGCGCCGCTCGCGAGCAGGGCCAGGAGCGCCGCGCCTCGAACGAGGCGCCGCAGCTCAGTGACCGGCAGGGTGGAGGATCTTCCAGCCATCGGGCTGCCGTCCATTACCATGGTAGGGGGGCCGCTTCCGGGGACCCGGCCCTCCTGATGAGGATGAGCTTCGTCGTGAGGAGCTCGATCGAGGGCGCGATGGACCAAGGCATGGGAGGTCTGTAACGTGGCCCCCACCTCCGAGCGGCGCAAGGTGAGTTCCGGCCTTTCGCACCCGGCTCGCCACGGGCTACCCTTCCGTCATGGGCCCCCTCCCCTGGCTCCGGCGCGTGCCCCCCCGTCCGCTCATCGTCCTCAGCAATCGTGAGCCTTTCGTACACGAGCGGACGACGGGGGGCACCTCGAAACCTGCAGCGCCTGTCGGCGGACTCACGTCGGCTCTCGGGCCGCTCATGGCCGCCGCCGGCGGAACGTGGATCGCGTGGGGAAGCGGATCGGGGGACTTCGATGTCACCGATCAGGGCGACGCCATCATGGTACCACCGGACACGCCGTTCTATCGGCTTCGGCGCATGCGCCTCTCGCCCGCCGAAGTCAGTGGCTACTACCTCGAAACGGCGAACCGCGCCCTGTGGCCCCTCTGCCACTCACAGCTGGGCCAGTTTGTCTACGACGCCGAGCACTGGCAGACCTACCGTCGCGTGAATGAGCGGTTTGCCGCGGCCGCCATCGCCGAGGCCCGTGGCTTGCCGACGACCTGCTGGGTCCACGACTATCACCTCGCCCTGGTGCCCGGTACCCTGCGGCGGGTCCGCCACCTCTTCGTGCACCAATTCTGGCACGTGCCCTGGCCGCCCCCGGACATCCTCCGAGTGCTGCCCAACGCGAGGGCGCTGCTCCTGGGTCTGCTCGGTAATCACCTGCTCGGCTTCCAGACCCAGGGCGACGTCCGGAACTTTCTGGCGGGGGTTCGGCGCTTGGTCCGCGGGGCGGTGGTCGACGGGGATCGAGGCCTGGTCCGCTTCAAGGGACAGCGCACCCGCGTGAAGGCGTTTCCCATTTCCGTCGACGCCGCGGCTTTCGCCGCCCGGGCGGGGTCGCCCGCGGCCGAGGCCCTGTCACGCCAAATCCGTCATGCTGCACTCCCTCTGGGCGGGCAACTTCTGCTTGGTGTCGACCGGATCGACTACACGAAGGGAATCCCTCGGAGATTCCTCTCGTTCACCCGGCTCCTGGAGGAACACCCCGAACTGGTGGGCAAAGTCACCCTGCTGCAGATCGGGGTGCCGACCCGCACGGATGTAATGGAATTCGCCGATCACGATCGGGGGGTCATTGAGTCCGCGGAGACCCTGAATGCCCGCTTTGGGTCGGGCGGGTGGGTGCCCATCCGCCTGGTGCACGAGAGCCTGGATCAGCAGACGCTGGCGGCATACTACCGCGCGGCGGACATCTGCCTGGTCTCCCCGCTCGTAGACGGCATGAACCTGGTCGCAAAGGAATTCGTGGCCTGTCAGGCCGGGCGCCTGGGTGTTCTCGTGCTCAGCCGCTTTGCCGGGGCGGCCCGCGAGATGCGCGAGGCGCTCCTGGTGAACCCGTACGATGTGGGCGCCGTCGCCGAGACCCTGCATCGCGCCCTGGCGCTCCCGCCGGAGGAACGGGAGCGCCGCATGAAACTCCTGCGGCGTCGAGTGGAGCGGCATACCCTGCAGGATTGGATGAACGAGGTTCTCGCCGAGGTGAGTCGGGTCTGCCGGAACATCTAACTAATACCCGGAATGCGACGAGCGCCCCGGGTTGTCCGAGGCGCTCGACAGGGCAGGCCGATCCCGCTCGGTCTACCGCTTCTTCTTGCCCTTCTTTTTGCCACCCTTCTTGGCGGCCTTCTTCTTGGCGGCCTTCCTGGCCGGCTTCTTGGCGGCCTTCTTCTTGGCGGCCTTCTTGGCTGGCTTCTTCTTGGCTGCCTTCTTCCGCGCCGGGGCCCTCTTCACGGCGGGCATGGCAGGCGCGGGGGCAGCCGCCGGCGCCGACATTGGGGGCGGGGCTGGCGGCTCCGACGGCATGGGCGCGGGATCCATCCAGCCGGAATCCGTCCAGCTCATTTCCATATCGTGCAGCTCGGCCATGGGCGCGTTCCTCCAGAGACTGCCGCGGCGCGGGACCCGCCGCCGGTGACGCGGGCGATCTGCGCCCGCTCGGAGACCGCTGATAAGATGCACTTCTTCGCTGTCAGTGCAAGGCGGGATGCTGAATGTGATGCCGCACGCTCATTGCCGGCTCACCCGACACCTCGCCATGCTTCTGGACGTTGGGCCGCTGCGCCACTCGAAGACGCCGTTGGCCACTGTAAGTTGTTGTGATAACAACTCTTACGAGAGTCGAGAGGTCAATGCGAAGCGCACCGTGGCTCGGGCTTCTCCTGCTCGCAACCCCTCTGGCGGGCCAGGACTCTCTGTACCGTTACTCCATCCGACGGGACTCGCTGGTGATGGCCGACGGCGTCCGGCTGGCCATAACCTGGTGGCTTCCCACGCCGCGAATTCGCGGCGAGCGCTTTCCGGCCCTGCTTGAACTGCTTCCCTACCGGAAGGACGACTCATTCTACGCGCGGGACTTCCCGCTGTACGACTACTTCGTCCGGCGCGGGTTCCTCATGGCCAAGGTGGACATCCGAGGCACCGGGGGGTCCACCGGCCACCTCCCCGCCCGCGAGTACTCGGAGGCGGAGTTGAACGATGCGGTCGCCATAATCAACCTGCTGTCTCGCCACCCCGCTTCCAACGGCAAGGTCGGGATGTGGGGGATCTCGTGGGGCGGATTCAACGCGATCCAGGTCGGGATGCGTGCGCCTCCACCCTTGAAGGCCATCCTTGCCCTGCACGCTTCGGACGACCTCTATCACGACGATGTCCGCTACATCGACGGCGGGCTCCATCTCGATCCCTACACCCTCGAGATCGACCACGAGAACGGCCTGCCGCGAACCCCCGCGTATGCCATCGATTCAGCGTATTTCAGGGACCGGTTCGAGGCGCCGCCCTGGGTGCTCACGTATCTGGAGCATCCCGTGGACGGAGAATTCTGGCGACACAATGGCCTCCGGTATCACCCCGCCGAGCTGCGGATTCCCGCCTACCTCATCGGGGGGCTTCTCGACGGCTATCGCGATACGCCACTCCGTGCGCTCGAGTACCTGAGCGATACCGTCAAGGTCGAAATCGGCCCCTGGGTACACGACTGGCCGGACAACGGGACACCGGGCCCCAATTATGAGTGGCGGGCACGCGCCGTGGAATGGTGGAATCACTGGCTCCGCGGAATGCCTGCACCCCTCCTCGCGGAGCCCAGGCTCATGGTCTTCCAGCGAACCGGGCACGGGCCGGACCGTCGGCTGGCAACTACTCCCGGATTCTGGCGGTTCGAAGACTGGCCGGTTCGTGGCGCGCGGGCTGACACGCTCTACCTGGTGGGGCCGTCCGCGCTGCGCGGTGCCGCGCCCGCTGCCGGCCCTGAATCCGCCCCACGGATGCTGCGGTATCGTCCCGGATTCGGGGTGATGGGCGGCGACTGGTGGGGCGAGCCGACCGGCGACATGCGACGGGACGACGCCGGGAGTCTCGTCTTCGACGGGCCCCCGCTGGACGGCGTGAGGTGCCTGCTCGGCTTCCCGAGGGTCCGCATCTCCGTCGTGCCCGGGGCCCCGCTGGCGGACTGGACGGCTCGGCTCGAGGACGTTGGTCCCGACGGTGAGGTCGCCTTGGTGGCAGGGGGTGTGCTGAACGGAACGGAGTCGCAGTCTACCAGTTCTCCGGAGCGACTGGTGCCCGGGCGCACCTACCAGTTGGCGTGGAGCCTCCACTTCACGACGTGGGTCTTTCAGCCCGGGCACCGCATCCGACTCGCCCTGTCCAACGCCCAATTTCCCATGATCTGGCCGACGCCGTATCCGATGATGTCGACCGTGATGCCCTCCGGTTCGTCGGTGACCCTCCCCGAGGTCCCGATGGCCAGCGCGTATGCGGCGCCGTCGCTCCCGAGTCCCGAGCCCAGACGTTCGCGCCCCGATGTGCGGGAGATCGCGAACGACCCCCTCGTCGAACGCACCACCTACGAGCCGCTTTCCGGCGTCACCACAATGGAGTGGTACAATCGCTCGGCGTGGTGGATCGGCAAGGTGCGCTACGACAACACCGAGCGCGAGACGTATCGGACCAGAGATGGCGACCCCTCCCGCTCGGGCTTCCTCGGAATCGAAACCCATCGCATCCGGGCGCCGGGGCGGGACCTGTTTCTGGAGACCACCATGGACATCCAATCCGACTCCCTGGCTTTCCACGTCCGCTTCACACGGCGCCTCTCCGCCGGCGGAAAGCTGGTGCGCGAGAAGCAATGGGTAGAGTCAGTTCCCCGTCAGTTCCACTGACTTGGGCAGAGCGCCCGGGGCCTTGGCGAGTTGGCAGCCCGGAGGACCGCCATGGCGGGAATGGCGGTCCGCAAGATCCTTTCTGACAATATCTTACGATGACAGCCCGAGTGGTCTACGCCTTGCTTAATCTGGACCGGTCATCGCTCGGTCCAGAGAGATATGCCAAAGCGCGCCTGCTGGTTCCGCCTGATCCTGACCCTGACGCTGGTCGTCGGCGGTCGGCTCGCGGCTCAAAACGTTACGGAGATGTACGTCACGCCCGACACGCTGCGCCTCTCGCCGGGTGAGCGTCAGGGCCTGACGGTGCAGGCTTTCGATGACGCCGGGAATGTGATCCTGGCGCTGCGTTACCGGGCGGCGGATCCGTCGATCGCACAGGTGGCTTCGAACGGAACCGTCACCGGAGGCCGCGCCGGCGAGACGCGGATCCTGGTGCAAGCGGGGCGTAAGACCCGAACGGTACCGGTTCTGGTGGCCGACAGTGGCACGCCGCCGCCGGCCGTCGCCGGTGGGCCTGCCGCGCCGTCGATTCCGATCTCCCGAGTGGCTCTCGATCCCGCCAGTCTCTTCCTGCTGCCGACGGAGACGGGGAGGGCAACCCTCCGTGCGGTCGGGCCCGACGGCGCGCCGGTGATCGGCGTCCGGGTCCAGTGGCGCTCACTGAATCCCGCGATTGTCTCGGTTGACGAGCCATCGGGTCTCATCACCGGTATCGCCACCGGGCAGGGGCTGGTCCGGGCGACGGTTCCCGGCGGGCCGGTCGTGGACCTGCCGGTAACGGTTAGCCTGACGAACATCGTGGCGAACCAGGATCGCGTGGTGCTCTCGCCGGACGAGTTGGACACGCTGGCCATCACGGTTCCCGCCCAGGGGGGTCGTCGTCTCAACCCCGCGGACCTCCAGTGGAGCACGAGTGACGGGGCGGTCGCGACCGTCAGCGCCGATGGCGTGGTTCGGGCGATGGCCCCGGGACGGGCGGACCTCGTCGTTCACGGCTTCCTGCAGGAGCTCCGGATCCCGGTGATGGTTCACTTGCCCATCGCGCGGTTCGCGGTGGCTCCAACGTTGAGCGAGCCAGTCCGGTTGCCGGTGCAGTCCTCTCGCGACTTCACGCTGATTCCCCAGACCATCGATTCCCTGCCAATCGAGGGCATTCCGGTGACCTGGGCCGTGGCCGACACCACCGTCGCCACGTTTGATCCGGTCGCTGGCCGGCTTCTGGCGCGGCGCCCCGGAAGGACGACGCTGCAGTTCTCGGTGCGCGGCTTTGTCCCGAAGCAGTGGGCGGTCGAGGTACTGCCGGGCACCGTGGCGCTGGCGCGGACCCGCCTTGCCCTCCGGCCCGGCGAACGCATCGACCTCGCTCCACAGTATACCGACGTCGCGGGGAAGCCCATCGCGCCCGCGACGGGCCTGAGTTGGATCACCAGCAACGCGGATGTCGCCCGTGTGACACCCGAGGGAGCCGTCGAAGCAGTGGCTCCCGGGCACGCGCTGATTACCGCGCAGGCTCCCGGCGGCGCACCCTCCGTGGCCAAGGTCTTCGTAGGCGGTGACCTGCTCGTCGCATCGAGCCGGATCGGCGGCCACTTCGGCGTCTACGCTCTCCTCGCCAGCCGGCCCGAGAGCCTGTTCCCGCTCATGGTCGACAGCACGACTAACAGCATCGACCCGAGCTATTCTCCGGATCATACCCGCATTGCCTTCTCCTCCGACCGGGGAGCGCCCGGCAACTTCGACATCTTCGTGGCCGACGCGGATGGAGAGAACGCGGTGCGTCTCACCTCCGACCGGGGCATGGATCTGCAGCCGGTCTGGACCCCGGACGGGGAACGGATCGTGTTCGTCTCGACCCGGAGCGGCACGCGGCAGGTCTACGTGATGCGAGCGGATGGGACCGGCGTCCGGGCACTCACCAGCCTGGCCGGAGGCGCCGAGCAACCCGCGGTCTCCCCCGACGGAAAGACGGTGGCGTTTGCCGGCTACCCCGGAGGGCGGGATGGCCAGTCGGACATCTATGTGGTCGCCTTGGACGGGGGCACCCCGACGGCCGTCACCGGCACGGCAGACCGCCGGGAAATACGGCCGGCCTATCAGGAGAACGGCAGCCTCGCGTGGATCGCGCTGCGCCGCGACCGGCGCGAGCCTGACCAGGTGATGCGGCTCTCACCCGGGGGAGCGCCCACGCCGCTTCTGAGCAGCGATCAGACCCTGGTGGATTTCGCTCTGGCACCAGACGGCTCCCGCCTGGCGTGGGTATCAAGCCATCCGCAGGATCACAATCCCGACGCGCTGGAGTTTACATTCCAGTGGCGCACGCTCTCCAGCGGTACCGATACGCGCGTGCGCCTCCTACCCGGAGAACGCATCACCAGCCCCGCCTTCTGAGCGGCCCTTCGCGGCCGAGCGCGGGGCACCGTCTCCGCGGCGGTTCGTGATCGAGGGGCATCCATGCGCGACCTGTGGGACCGTCTCGTCGCGGGCTGGGGCGAGCTGATCGAGGTGCTGCCGGGGCTGCTTGCGGCCGCGGTGATCATGCTCGCCGGCTATTTCGTGGCTCGCCAGCTCAATCTCTGGACCGATCAGACGCTGGAGCGGATCAAGTTCAAACGGTGGGCGGATGCAGGGGGTCTCACCGAGGCCGCGGAGCGGGTGCGCCTCGATCCGGTGCGGGCGGTCGGGAAGCTGGTCTTCTGGCTCACCATGCTTCTGGTGGTGGTGCTGGCGAGCTCGGCCCTGGGGCTGGAGAGCGTACGCGAGACGTTCGGCCGCATGCTCGCGCTCATCCCCGCGCTGATCTCAGGCACCATCATCATCATTCTGGGGATGATCATCGGGGAGTTCGTGCGGGCCCTGATCACCGCGTCCGCGGGCGGGGTCGAGGGCGTGATCACGGTAGCAAAGCTCACCAAGGGGGCCATGGTGACGATCGCGTTCTTTCTGGCCCTGCAACAGGTCGGGGTGAGCGAGGAGTTGGTCACCTCCGCTTTCACCCTGGTCCTGGGCTCCATCGCCTTGGCGGCTGGGCTCGCCTTCGGGCTCGGCAACAAGGAACTCGCGGGAGAGATCACCCGCCGGTGGTACGAGCAGGGACGCAGGCGTAATCGCCGGAAGACCGACCCCCCCGAGGGGTCCTCGGAATAGGCCGCTACGGAACCGCGGCCACGGAGGCCGTGCCGGTCCCCGACATCCTTAGGGCATATCTGGCCAGGGATTCGAGGCCCCCCGCCTCCCGGAGAATCACGTAGACCTTTCCGTCCTTGCCGAAGCCGGCCAGCGACGCCGCCTTCGGAAGCTGCACCGCCTCGATTTCCTTGCCGTCGCGGCCTACCACGTCCCAGACCGGTACCGAATCGCCGAACGCGCGAGCGCGCTCCAGCCAGACTTGGCCTGCCGGATTGGTGAGGCCGGTCGTGAAGGGGGCCTTCTGGTCAGCGAAGGGGTAGGTGAGTTCAATGCCCGCCGGCGCCCCCATATGCGCCATCTGGAGACGGAGCCGACGCATGAAGTCGTCCCTTTCCTGCCCCTCCACGGGGATCTTGGTATAGCTCCGCGATGGCCCCCGACTGAACTGTCCGGTGGGTGAACGCCAGTCGACCGCGTTGTTGGAAGCTCGTGCCAGCCACATCGACCCGTCGGGAAGCACGCCGAAGATGTCCCGCGGTGCGAAGATGGTCGACACGATCCTGACCTGCATCCCGAACTGACCCCGGCCCCAAGGCGGCAGCCTCAGTCTTGCCACCGTGTCGGCAATCGTATCACCGCGCGGGATACGGATCACAGCGAGGCTGTCCAGACCAACTTCCTGGCCTGGCTCCAGGCCGCCCAGCACGGACCGGATGTCCTCCTTGTAGGCATTGCCCTTGTCATCGTAGTTGACGGCCATGTTGTGTCCGCCCACGCCACCCACCATGAGCCGCCCGAGGTACTGGCCCTGCTCGTTCCACAGGGTGGTGCGCTCGGTGGCGAAATCCACCAGGCCAACCGTGTCGCCCATCAGGTGGAACACGTAGCCCGGAAGCTTGTGCTTGCCGAGGCCCGGGTCGTTGGGGAGAATCGTATCGGCGTGAGTGCCGATGGGTGTCGCATCCCCGGTCTTGAAATCCGCGAAGAAGAACGCCTTGTCCTTGAGTTCGGCGAGCGCAATCCGTCCGTCCGTAAGCTCGACGACGTTGCTCACCTGCTGGAACCGCCGGTTCAGCGTCGCTTCCGGCTTGTCGAGAACCTCCAGCCGCGAAGCGTCCTGCTTGCACCCCGCGAGCCCGACGACGGCGCTGATCGCTGCAACTCTCCAGTACCATCCCTTCATTGGTGTTTCTCCGATTGGAGTGGGGAGCGCCCGGCGGCCCCGGCGGGAACCCGAAAGAGGAGGAGCCGCACGCCCCTGGCGAAGGGCTCTCCCACGAGAGCGTACCCGCCGCCGAGCCCGAGGGTCCGTCCCAGGCCGGGGTGCGCGGCCTCCGCGCGAAGGTGCCCGTGCCGGTCAACGATCTGATAGTCTCGCAGCGTGTCGCCCACTGCCCGGCTGGTCACCAGCCAGACCTGGCCCGCCGAGTCGGCCATCGCGGCGTCGAATGGCGGTTTGATCGCCGCGAACGGGGTCTCGGCGACGGTGGGGCGGAGCGCGGCGTCGAAGTGGCTCAGGAAGATCTCGCGGTCACTCTCGGTCACCGGAAGCACCCGGTCCGGGAGCTCGTCACCGATGCGCGTTTCGCCGCTGGGCGACTGCCAGTCCACGCGGTTCTGGGAAACCCGTGCCAGCCACACCGATCCGTCGGGGAGCGCCCCCCACCGATCCTGTCCGGAAAGCAGACGCCGTTCCAGGCGGCGGCCGCCATCGGACGCGACCTCGACCATGTCGAGCGGTGCCAGCCGCGCCACCGTGTCCGCACGGCTCAGATCGGGCGTGGTGCGGAGTACCAGAGCAGAATCGAGATTGCCACGTCCATCCGGTCCCGGCGCGGCACGCACCTCGATGTACCACCTGCCCAACGTGTCGCGGGCGCTCGGCAGCGTGCCGCGGTAGGCATCCGATGCGGGAACCGAGGCTCCGGGCCGGCCGGTCAGGCTCCAACTCGTGATGCGCCGCTTTGCCCAGTCACCGATGTACAGCGAGTCGCCCGCGCGGAAAATGTGAAACGGCTGACTCAATGCGCGGGGCGACGCCCCGTCGAAAGGGGTAAGGGTCTTCTGGCCGAAGTCCACCAGGCCAACCGCGCGATCCTGTGGTGCCACCACTGCCCAGCGCATCCCACCCAGCCAGACAGCCTCGGGAATGTCTCCGTACGGCGTAATGACCGTATCGCCCAGGGCCTCCAATCGGAATGCGACGACCTGACGCTTCGCGGAGGAACAGCCGGCCAATGGCAGCAGCAGGAGGAGAAAGCGCCAACGCTGACAAGGAAACATGGGGGGAGAAATGTAATGCCGGGTTGACAACGGGGGTTACCTTCCGACCGCCATCACCCCGGCGGCGCCTGATCTGAGCCGAGCCGGGCCTGGGGCGGTTCGGAGACAGGCGGCTCGGACGCTGGACGTTCAACATATGCCGTTGACTGTACGTATGCCGTGTATGGCCCGAGCCTTTGGTCCAGCGCGCCATTCTGCCTGGGCCGGTCCCCTGCTGCTCTCTTGTCTGCTTGCTTGCACCCCCGGCCTGCCCGGACCGTCCGGCGTACGGCCGACGGCGGTGCGGCCGGACACGCTCTGGGTGCCTCCCCCTCCTGAGAACCCGGTGCCGGAGGGGGTTGGCCGTCAGGCGCTACCGGGTGATCTGGCCGAGCGGGCGCAGCGCCTCACCTTGGCGGACATGGTGGACGTTGCGCTGCGCAACAATCCGGCGACCCGCCTCTCCTGGGCCCAGGCGCGTGAAGCCGCCGCACAATACGGGGTCAGCCGGAGCGCCTGGTTTCCGACGATCGATGTATCCGGGACCTTCACGCGCCTCAAGACGGTGGCTTCTCAGGGGCGAAGCGCGGTCAAACAGAACACCTATGGGCCCAGTGTAACCGCCTCCTGGCTGCTGCTCGACGTCGGTGGTCGGTCGGGACAGATCGATGCCTCGGCTGAGGCACTTTATGCGGCCAACTGGCAGCACAACGCCACGATCCAGAACGTGGTGATCCACGTCGACTCCGCCTATTTCGGCTACGTGGCGCAGCGCGCCCTGCTCGAGGCCCAGCGGGCCTCGCTGGCCGAGGCGGACAGCAACCTCGCGGCCGCGGAGGAGCGTCGCCGGGTAGGGGTGGCGACGATCGCGGACGTGCTGCAGGCCCGCACGGCACAGGCGCAAGCCCGGCTGGCCATGCAGCAGACGGGCGGGAGCCTCCAAGTCGCGCGCGGCCTCCTGGCTCAGGCCCTGGGCTATTCCCCGACCCTACCCTACGAAGTCGATAGCACGGCCGGCACCGGCCCCACCGGCGCCGTTGTGATGGACGTTGACTCCCTGATTGTCACCGCCATGGCGTCGCGGCCGGACCTGGCGGCCGTGCGGGCCCAGGCCCGCGAGGCGGAGGCTGATATCCGAGTCGCCCGGGCTGGGCGCCTCCCCTCGCTCAACCTTGCTGCCACCGGAGGGCGTACCTATACCACTACGCTTCCCAACGGGGGCAACAACTACACCCTGAGCCTGGTTCTGAGCCTGCCGGTCTTCTCAGGATTCCGTGCCGAGTACACCGAGGAGGCTGCCCGGTTCAGGGCTGACGAGGCGGCCGCGACGCTCGACCTGGCACGTCAGGCGGTGGCACTCCAGGTGTTCCAGTCCTACTACACGCTGCAGACGGCGGCGCAGCAGGTGCGCACCGCTCTGGACCTGGCCGCCAGCGCCTCTCAGTCAGCGGACGTGGCGCGGGGACAGTACAAGGCCGGGGTCGGCAGCGTGCTCGATCTGCTGACCGCCCAGAGCGCCCTCGCCAGCGCTCGCTCAGGTCTGGTCCAGGCTCGGCTGGCCTGGTACCTCGCGCTGGCGCAACTCTCACACGACGCCGGTCTCCTCGATGTTCGGGGGGAAACCGGACTTCAGGTAATACCGGACTCGACTACCGTGGAGTCTCACTGATGACGGCAGCCTGGCCTCTACCCCGGAGCGTGTCCCAAACCTCCCTCGTGGCCGCTCTGGTGCTGGTGCTCGGCGGCTGCGCCCACAAGGACCCCGGTCGGCCCGCAGCCATTCCGGTGACCGCGGCGGCGGTGGAGCGGCGCTCGGTTCCGTACGTCCTGACGGCGAGCGGCACCGTGGAGGCGATGCAGCGCGTGAGCGTGGAGGCGCAGGTTACCGGGCAGCTGCTGCACATCGGGTTTCACGAGGGAGACGATGTCGTGGCCGGGCAGGTGCTGTTCGAGATCGACCCGCGCCCCTTCCGGGCCGCCCTCGATCAGGCACAGGCCGTGGCGGCCCGCGACCTGGCCCAGGCAGAAAACGCGGCACGGGACGCGGCGCGCTATGCCGAGCTGGTCAAGCAAGAGTACATCACGCCCCAGCAGTATCAGGCGGCGGTGGCGAATGCCGCGGCACAGGCGGCCACGCTGCGGGCCGACAGCGCCGCGGTCGAGACCGCCCGACTGAACCTCCAGTATGCGACGGTGCGGGCCCCTATCTCGGGGCGGGCCGGGAACCTGCTCATCCGGGAAGGCAACCTCGTCAAAGGGCCGGGCAACACGCTGGTGACAATCAACCAGATCCGTCCGATCCTGGTTCGTTTCTCCGTGCCGGGAAGCAACCTGCCGCTCATCCAGCGGCAGCCGGCCAAGGACGTCGTGGTGACGGCGCGGGTGAGCGGCGCCACCCAGCCGGAGACCGGAACCCTTGCCTTCGTCGACAACGCGGTCGACACCACGAGCGGCGCCATCCTCCTCAAGGCGCGCTTCGAGAACCGGGACGGTGCCTTATGGCCGGGCGAGTTCGCCGACGTGAACATGCAGCTGTTCGTCGAGCCCAACGCGCTGGTCGTGCCGGCGGTGGCGGTTATTCAGGGGCAGCAGGGGAGTTCGGTCTTCGTGATCGACCCGGGGGACACGGTTTCCTCGCGCCTGGTCAAGGTGCAGCGAGTGGCCGCCGACCTCGCCGTCATCGAGAGCGGACTTCGTGAAGGGGAGCGCGTGGTGACGGATGGCCAGATGCGGCTGGTGCCGGGCGCCCGCGTCGAGGTCAAGACGCCGGCGGTTCGTTCACCGGAGGAAGCATCATGAACATCGCCGAACCCTTCATCCGGCGACCGGTGATGACGACTCTCGTGTCGGCGGGAGTCCTGATCTTCGGGGTGCTGGCCTATCGCCTGCTGCCGGTGAGCGACCTCCCGTCCGTGGATTATCCGACGATCAACGTGAACGCCAGCCTCCCCGGTGCGAGCCCTGAAACGATGGCCTCTGCGGTGGCGACGCCCCTCGAGAAGCAGTTCTCGACCATTCCGGGTCTCGATGTCATGACCTCGTCCAGCGGGCTCGGGTCTACTTCGATCACCTTGCAGTTCACATTGAACCGCGATATCGACGCCGCCGCCCAGGACGTGCAGGCGGCCATCGCGCAGACGCTGCCGCTCCTGCCGCAGGGCATGCTGCCTCCGTCCTACCGCAAGGTGGACCCCTCGGCCAAGGCGATCATGTACTACGTCCTGCAGTCGGCCACGATGCCCCTCTCGCAGGTCGACTACTACGGCGAGGACTACATCGCCCAGCGTCTGTCGACGGTTGACGGCGTGGCCCAGGTGTTCGTCTTCGGCTCGCAGAAGTACGCGGTCCGCGTGCAGGTGGACCCGCAGAAGCTCCAGGCCTGGAAGGTGGGCATCGACGAGGTCGCCGATGCCATCGCGACGGGCAACGTGAACGTGCCGAGCGGGATCCTGTGGGGGAGCGACCAGACTTATACGGTCCAGTCGAATGGCCAGCTGGAGGACGCGGCGGCGTTCCGGCCGCTCGCCGTGGCGTGGCGCAACGGCGCCCCGGTCCGGCTTCAGGACCTGGGGCAGGTCTTCGATGACGTGCAGAACAACAAGATCGCCAGCTGGTACAGCGGCACCCGGGCGATCGTGCTTGCGATCCAGCGCCAGCCCGGGACCAACACCGTCGCGGTGGCCGAGCGGGTGCGGGGCGTGATGCGTCAGCTCAAGGAGCAGCTCCCCGCGGCGTTGTCGGTGACCACCATGTTCGACCGGTCCATTGGCATCGACAACTCCGTGGCGGACGTGAAGTTCACCCTGAGTCTGACCATCGCGCTGGTCATCCTGGTCATCTTCCTCTTTCTCCGGAACGTCCCCGCCACGATCATCCCGAGTCTTGCCCTGCCCATGTCGCTGGTTGGGACCTTCGCGGTGATGTACCTGCTCGGGTTCAGCCTCGACAACCTCTCCCTGATGGCGCTGACGCTGGCGGTCGGGTTCGTCGTGGACGATGCGATTGTGGTGCTCGAGAACATCGTGCGCCATACCGAGATGGGTGAGCCGCCGTTCGAGGCCGCGCTCAACGGCGCCCGGGAGATCGGGTTCACGATCGTCTCCATGACGATTTCCCTGGTGGCCGTGTTCATCCCGATCCTGCTGCTGCAGGGCCTGATCGGACGGCTGTTCCGGGAGTTCGCGATCACCATCGCGGTGGCGATCCTCACCTCGATGCTGGTCTCGCTCACCCTCACGCCGATGCTCTGCGCCCGGTTCCTCAAGGCGGGCCACGGGCACGCCCCGCGGGGCCGGTTCTTCGAAGCCACTGAGCGGTTCTACGAGCGTACCGTCGACGGATACCGCCGCTCTCTGGCCTGGGTCATGGCCCACCGGCGGCTTGCCCTGCTCTTTTCGGGTGGCATCCTGATAGGAACGGTGGTGCTGGGGAAGCTGGTGCCGAAGGGGTTCATCCCGAGCGAGGATCAGGGAATGCTGCTCGGGACCTTCCTGGCCAACCAGGGCACATCCTATGATGCCATGGGGCGCTATCAGCGCCAGGTGTCGGACGTCATCCTCAAGGACCCCAACCTCCAGGGGTTCATGGCGTCCATCGGGTCTGGAGGGCGATCATCGGGAATCAACGAGGGCACGCTCTTCTTTCAGCTGAAGCCCCGGAACGAACGCTCGCTCGATGCCGACGCGATCGGCCGCGAGCTCACCCGCAAGCTCAACCAGGTCCCCGGCATCCAGGTCTTCATCCAGAACCCGCCGGTCATCAATGTCGGTGGGCGCATTTCCCGGAGCCTGTACCAGTTCACGCTGCAGGGGCCCGACATCAACCAGCTGTTCAAGGTCGCCGATGATTTTACCCAGAAGACGGCGGCCCTCCCCGGCATCACGGACGTCACGAGCGACCTCCAGATCAAGAACCCCGAGGTCGACGTGACCATCGACCGGGACCGGGCCTCGGCGCTCGGCCTCACGGCCGACGCCGTGCAGGAGGCGCTGTACAACGCCTACGGGGCCCGGCAGGTCTCGACCATCTTCACCCAACAGGACCAATACTGGGTGGTGCTCGAACTGCTCCCGCAGTACCAGCGGGACGTCAACGCCCTCAACCTGCTCTCTATTCGGTCACCGAACGGGCAGCTGGTCCCCCTCGGCTCGCTCGCCAAGATCCAGCCTTCGGTAGGTCCGCTCAGCGTGAATCACTCGGGCCAGCTGCCCTCGGTCACGGTCTCGTTCAATACGGCTCCGGGTGTCTCCCTCGGTGCGGCGGTGGCGGAGATCCAGGGGCTGGCCCGCCGCACCCTGCCATCGACCATCACGACCACTTTCGCGGGGACCGCGCAGGCGTTCGAGCAGGCTCAGCACGGGCTTCTGGTGCTGCTCCTGCTGGCCATTCTGGTGATCTACCTGGTGCTGGGCGTCCTGTACGAGAGCTTCGTGCATCCGATCACGATCCTCACCGGCCTGCCGTTCGCGGGGTTCGGGGCGCTGCTCATCCTGGTGATCACCCGGCTCGACCTCAGCATCTATGCGTTCGTCGGAATCATCATGCTGGTGGGTCTGGTCAAGAAGAACGCGATTATGATGATCGACTTCGCGCTGGAGGCGGAGCGGCGCGAGGGCAAGCCCCCGCATGAGGCGATCTTCGAGGCGGCCCTGGTCAGATTCCGTCCCATCATGATGACGACGATGGCCGCGCTCATGGGAACGCTGCCCATCGCGCTGGGCGCCGGAGCGGGTGCCGAGTCGCGGCGGCCGCTGGGCGTGGCCGTGGTGGGAGGCCTGGCCTTCTCGCAGCTGATCACGCTGTATGTCACCCCGGTGTTCTACACCTACTTCGACGAGATCGTGGTCCGCTATCGGGAACGGAAACGGCAGCGCGCGGAGGCCCGGGCAGGCGCGGCGCCGCTGGCGGATCGCCCGGGCCTCACCAGCGCGGGGTGAGGCCCCTCCCGGCACATCCACGGACATCCGCAGTATTTTTCCGTAACTGGACGACACGGGCCCCGGCTCCGCCCGGGGCCATCCCTCCTCAACCTGCTGGCCGGCCGGCGAGGTCTACATGCGCGCATCTGCGTGGTGGTCTGTTGCGGTTCCGATGCTTCTCCTGACTGCCCACCCCGGGCGGACGGCGGCCCAGGGGCAGCCGGGTCCCCAGTGGTCGGCGGCGGACGCGGCGGCCCTCCGGGCCTACGCTCTTACCATGGACAAGCTCACTCGAACCAACGATGCCAGCACCGACCTGCAGAAGCTGGCCGAGGCGCACCCCGAGCTGGCCGCGAGCCCCGGCTCCGGCGATGCCACGACGCTGGATGAGATGGCCGCCCGGCTGAGTGCCCCGGAAGTCCGCGCGGTGCTTGTGAAGCATGGGCTCACGGCCAAGGAGTACGTCATGACGTTCATGACCGCCATGAACGCCTGGGGGGCCGCGCTCGCGGAGGACCAGGGGAAGAGCGCGACGGATCTCCCGGTGTCGGCGGCGAACGTCAAGTTCTATCGCGATCACAAGGCCGAGATCGAGAAGATGAATCAGGCGGCGACCAGCGGCGACAACTGAGGCAGGCGGGTCCGCGACGGCCCCGCCCTTGGCGGGGCCGTGGTCATTCACCCCTTCCTTGCGCCCCGGCGGCCGGCTCGGCTCAATCCTCTAAGTCATTCCCCAGCAATAGCTTGTAGATGGTCACCTCGGTTGCCTGACGGGCAAGGCCCCGGCTATATTTCCGCCCCTGAACGCCCCGGTCGCTGACCGACCCAACCCGACAGAAGCGGACCCGAATGACCGGCCCTTCCCAGCGCGAGCGGATCCTGCCGCGCCTCATCGAAGAAGAGATGCAGCAGTCGTTCATCAACTATTCGATGAGCGTCATCGTCTCTCGCGCCCTTCCCGATGTGCGCGACGGTCTCAAGCCGGTCCACCGGCGCATCCTCTATTCGATGAACGAGCTGGGTCTGGTGCCCGGCCGGCCGTACAAGAAGTCGGCGACGGTGGTGGGCGACGTGCTGGGCAAGTATCACCCGCACGGCGACAGCTCGGTCTACGACGCCCTGGTGCGAATGGTCCAGGATTTCGCGCTCCGGTATCCGTTGATCGACGGGCAGGGGAATTACGGGACGATCGACGACAACGCGGCGGCCTACCGCTACACCGAGGCTCGGCTCACCGAAATCGCGGTGACGATGCTGGAGGACATCGAAAAGAACACGGTCGACTTCCAGCCCAACTTCGACGACCGGTTGCAGGAGCCGACGGTGCTGCCGGCCAAGGTGCCGAACCTGCTGATCAACGGTTCCAGCGGGATCGCGGTGGGGATGGCCACCAACATCCCTCCGCACAACCTGCGGGAGGTGGCGAAGGCGGCCCAGCACCTCATCGACAATCCCGACGCGAAGATTTCCGACCTCCTCAAGCACATCAAGGGCCCCGATTTCCCGACCGGCGCGTTCATCTACGGCCGCCAGGGGATCAAGGAGGCCTACGAGACGGGCCGCGGCCGGATCCAGATGCGGGCCCGGGCGCAGGTGGAGGAGCGCGAGTCGGGAGGCAAGAGCCAGATCGTGGTGACGGAGCTGCCCTACCAGGTCAGCATCGAGCGGCTTCACGCCACGATCGTGGAGCTGGTGCAGCAGAAGCGGATCGAGGGCATTTCGGACGCCCGGAACGAGAGCAGCAAGGAAGGGGTGCGGATCGTCATCGAGCTCAAGCGTGACGCGATCCCGAACCTGGTCCTGAACCAGCTGTACAAGCACACCGCGATGCAGTCGACCTTTGGCGTGATCATGCTCGCCCTCGATCATGGGGCGCCAAGGATCATGTCACTCAAGGAAGTGCTGGAGCGCTTCGTCGAGCACCGGCACAGCGTGGTGGTGCGTCGGACCCAGTTCGATCTGGATGCCGCGCAGGCCCGAGAGCACATCCTGGAAGGTCTCAAGATCGCCGTCGACAACATCGACGAAGTGGTCGAGATCATCCGCAAGTCGAAGGATGTGCCGGATGCCGACGCCCGGCTCCGCAAGCGCTTCGGCCTGTCGGAGAAGCAGAGCGACGCGATCCTCAACATGCGCCTCGCCAAGCTGACCGGCCTCGAGATCGAGAAGCTGGAGGCCGAGCTCAAGGAGGTGCGGGCGACGATCAAGGAGCTCAAGAGCATCCTGGCCTCGAAGCCCAAGCGGATGGGCATCATCAAGGACGAGCTGGACGAGGTGGCCAGGAAATACGGGGATGACCGTCGCACGGAGATCCTGGCCGACCAGGACGACTTCTCGGTGGAGGATCTGATCGCCGAAGAGGACATGGTCATCACCATCTCGCACTCCGGCTACATCAAGCGCATCGCGGTGAGCACCTATCGCCGGCAGCGCCGCGGCGGGCGGGGGCTGATGGGAGCCACGACCAAGGAAGAGGACTGGATCGAGCACCTCTTCATCGCGAGCACCCATGACTACCTCATGTTCTTCACCAATACCGGGCAGGTATACTGGCTCAAGGTCCACGAGATCCCGCAGGGGGGCCGGGCTAGCCGGGGCAAGCCCGTGGTCAACTGCATCGGCATCAAGCCGGACGAACAGGTCGCGGCCACGGTGGCGGTGCGGGAATTCAGTGCCGAGCGGCACCTGATCTTCGCCACCCGCAACGGCACCGTTAAGAAGACCAGCCTGGCCGAGTACGGGAACGTGCGCTCGAGCGGGATCCGGGCCATCAACATCGAGGAGAAGGACGAGCTCATCGATGTCCAGGTGTGCGATGAGTCGAGCGACATCGTCCTGGCGACCGCCGATGGGATGAGCATCCGCTTCCATCAGGGGGACGTGCGGGAGATGGGCCGGGTCGCCACGGGGGTCAAGGGCATCGAACTCGAGAAAGGCGACCGGGTCATCGGCATGGTCGTCATCCGCCGGGATGCGACGCTGCTGGTGGTAAGCGAGAAAGGCTACGGCAAGCGCTCGGAGCTTTCGGACTACCGGGTCCAGCGCCGCGGCGGCAAGGGGATCATCACGCTCAAGCGGACCGACAAGACGGGGGCGCTGGTGGCTCTCAAGGAAGTGCAGCCCGAGGATGAGCTGATGCTCATTACCAAGCATGGCGTGATCATCCGCCAGCCCGTGGAAGGAATCCGGGTCATCAGCCGCAACACCCAGGGCGTCCGCGTCATGCATCTCGACCAGGGCGATACCGTCGTGGACGTGGCCCGGGTGGTGAACGAAGACGAGGAAGGAGCCGAGGCGGGCGCCGAGGCGGAGGCCGGGGAGTGATAGGCGGCCACGTCTTGCTCGCACCCCGCCCGGGCCGTAGGTTCGCGCCGTGAGCCTACCCGCCCCCGCCCCGGCCGTGGCTCCAGTCTCGCTCGCCACGATCCGGGAGGCGGCGCGGCTGCTTGCCGGGGTGTCGGTACGGACGCCCATGGTGCACGTGGCCTCCGACCTGGCCCGCCGCACCCCGGATGGAGGCCCCCTGGCGGGCCTGTTCCTCAAGTGCGAGCACCTGCAGCCCATCGGCGCCTTCAAGGTGCGTGGGGCTCATGCCGCGATCTCGCGGCTCGGCGCCGAGCGCCGCGCCCGCGGTGTCGTGACCTCATCGAGCGGCAATCATGGCCAGGCGGTCGCGTGGGTAGCCCGGCGGTTCGGGATTCGGAGCGTTGTGGTCATGCCGGAATCGGCCCCCGCGGTGAAAGTGGCCGGTGTCCAGCGCCACGGGGGCGAGGTGGTGTTTGCCGGGGCCACCCGCTCGCCGGAGCAGCAGCGGCGGGCCGAGCAGCTCGCGGATCAGGATGGACTCGCGTTCATTCCCCCTTTTGACCACCCCGACGTGATCTCGGGGCAGGGAACGGCCGGACTCGAGATCCTCGAGCAGCTTCCGGACGTGCGGAGTGTGCTGGTTCCTGTCGGCGGCGGAGGTCTTCTGGCGGGCATCACCACCGCCATCCGGGCCCAACGCCCGGAGGTGGAGATGATCGGAGTGGAACCGGCCGGCGCGGCCAAACTGTCGGCGGCGCTGGCCGCGGGGGCGCCCACGACCCTCGCGGAGACGGCCAGCCTTGCCGACGGGCTCCTCACGCGGGCCATTGGCGCGCTCCCCTGGTCGCTCATTGCGGGCGCGGTGAGTCGCGCCGTGCAGGTGACAGAGGAGGAGATTCGGCTTGCCGTCCGGGTACTGTTCGAGGCCCAGGGGCTTCGGGTCGAGCCCTCAGGCGCCGTAACGGTTGCGGCCGTGTTGTCGGGCCGGGTCCGACCGCCCGAGCCGGCGGTGCTGGTGCTGAGCGGAGGCAACGTCGACCAGGCGCTGTTCGAGCAGCTGGTGGCGGGATGACCATCTCTCCCAAGATCCTCGTCGCCGACGACGATCAGGCGCTGACCCGGACCCTGTCGTGGATCCTGAAGGAGAATGGCTACGATGTAGCGACGGTCACGAGCGGGGAACACCTGCTGGACCGGCTGGGCGCGGAGCAGTACGACCTGCTGCTGCTCGACATCATGATGCCGGGGGCGGACGGCCTGCAGCTCCTTGAGCGCGTCAAGGGAGACCCGCGGGTGCAGGACGTCCCGGTGCTCATGATCTCGTCCATGCCGCCAGAGGAGGCCACCGTCCGCGCGCTCGGACTCGGGGCCTCGGACTTCATTTCGAAGCCGTTCCGGGTGCGCGAGCTGCTGGCGCGGGTGAAGGCCCATCTTCGGGTTGGCCGGGAGCTGAATCTGGCTCGAGCCGAGGCCCGGACCCGCTCGGAAATGGTGGACATCCTCCAGGAGGTGACGGCCTCGCTCAAGCCGGAGGAGATCTATCACATCCTGGTGCGGCGGGTGGCCCGCGGACTCAAGATCTCCAAGTGCTCGCTGATCTTCGCGACCCCCGGGGAAGAAGAGGCCATCGTCGTCGCCTCGTACGAGAACCCGATGCTCCGTGACCTCAGGATCGACCTCCGGCGCTACCCCGAGATCCGGCGAGCCCTCGACACCCGGCAGACCGTGCTGGTGACCGACGTCGCCACCGACCCGCTGTATGCCGCCGCCCGATCGGAATGGGAGGCGGAAGGGTTCAAGGTTCCGACCCGGTCCGCCATCGCGATCCCGTTCGTCATGAAGGACCAGCGGGCCGGGGTGTTCTTCCTCCGCACGACGATGGAGGACACCCCGCTCAACCACTCCGACGTGGCCTTCGCCGAACAGGTCATCCGGGCCGCGGCCCAGGCCCTCGAGAAGGCGTACGACCTGGAGAGCGCGGTGCTGGGCCGCGAGCAGATGAAGACCTTGGCCGAGACCGATGCTCTGACCGAGACATTCAACCGCCGGGCATTGGGCGAGAAGCTGATCCAGGAAATCGAGCGGGCCAACCGGTACGATACCGAGCTTGCCTGCCTCATGGTGGACGTGGATAACTTCAAGCACATCAACGATGCCCACGGGCATCTCGCCGGGGACGGGGTGCTGCGTCAGTTGGGCGCCATCCTGCGCCGTGAGCAGCGAACCGTGGATATCATCGCGAGGTACGGCGGCGAAGAGTTCGTGGTGCTGCTCCCCGAGACCTCGGCGAGCGGCGCCCGCATCTTCGCGGACCGGATCCTCAAGAAGGTGGCCGGACACGATTTCGGTGAAGGCCAGCGCTCCATCCACGTCACTATCAGCGTCGGGATCGCCTGCTACCCTGACGAGCGGGTGCAGGATGGCGAGTTGCTCCTCAAGCTCGCCGATCAGAACCTCTACAAGGCCAAGATGGATGGCCGCAACCGGTACCGCGATTGAGCAGCCGACGTTGTCCCCGGTGCAACCGGATCTACTCGGACCCCGCCCGGTTCTGTCCCCAGGACGGGAGCCCGCTGGTGGACGTGGCGGGCGCCGCGCCTTCCCAGTCGGGTCCCCAATCGTCCCCGCAGCAGACCAGCGCGGGCCTCCGGACCCTGGTCCGGCAGGCGGCGCTCAAGCGGGGCCCCGGGATGGACCGCGCCAGCGCGCTCACCGACTCGCTCCTCGATGACCGCTACGAGGTCGGCAAGCGCCTCGGCGAGGGCGGGATGTCCTACGTGTACCTGGCGAAGGATGTCACCACCGGCGAGACGGTCGCCATCAAGGTGCTGACCCCCAAACTCAAGGAGGACAAGAGCTCGGTGGAGCGGCTGCGGCGCGAGGCGGGGCTGGCCATGCGCCTCGACCATCCGAACGTCTGCCGGATCCTGCGCCTGGGTGAAACCGAGGACGGCCTCATCTATCTCGTGATGCCTTATCTCGCCGGCGAGCTGCTGTCGGACCGTGAGGTCCGGCAGGGCGGGCTGGCCCTGGATCTGGGCGTGCCGCTGCTGGTGCAGATGTGCAAGGGGCTGCAGCACGCCCACGACCTGCAGATCATCCACCGCGATCTCAAACCCGAGAACGTGATGCTGGTTCCCGACGAGAAGGGGCCCGGCGGGGTGCGCGCCGTCATCATGGACTTCGGCCTCGCCAAGGAGCGCCGACAGGAGCCCGAGGTGGCAAAGCTCACGGCCACCGGCATCGTGCTGGGCACGCCCGAGTTCATGAGTCCGGAGCAGATTCGCGGCAAGCCGCTCGATCCCCGGAGTGATGTCTATGCGCTGGCCATCCTGGCCTTCGAGATGTTCACAGGTCAGCTGCCATTCCAGGGCCGCAACGCGCAGGAGATGATGATCGCCCGGCTCAAGGGCAAGCCCAAGATGCTTCGGGAGATCAAGGAAGACATGCCGATCCGGCTTGAGTCGGTCCTGGCCAAGGCCATGTCGCTCGAGCCGGGAGACCGATATCCCACCATGAATGCGTTCGCGGAGGCGTTGGTGGGAGCGGAGGAAAGTGGCGTGTTCGCCAAACTGTTCCGGAAGTGAGCCGCGGCATCGGGAGTGAGGCTGGAGGTCTCATGCGAAAGGGAGCTCTATCGACCGTCATGGTGGCGCTCGCCGGCGTCGCCGCCGGTGCCATCGCCATGTGGGCACTGGGCGGCCGGGTCGGTCCACGTTTCGACTCGATGCCCACCACGCACGGGGAGTGGGTCACCATCCGGCGGCCCGATGGCGCGGCGATCCGCGCCTACGTCGCCTATCCCGAGCGGAAGGACAAGGCTCCCGCGATCCTGGTCATCCACGAGATCTTCGGGCTCACGAACTGGGAGCCCACGGTCGTGGATCGCCTGGCCGGTGCGGGGTACGTCGCCATCGTTCCTGATCTGCTTTCCTCCCGGTTCGGCGCGACCCCGGCCGACCCCGATTCCGGCCGCAAACTCACCGCGCTGCTGGATCCAGCTCAGGTGGATGCCGACCTCGACGCCGCGTACGCCTACCTCGACGGCCTCCCCGCGGTGCGGCGGGACGACATCGCGACCATCGGCTTCTGCTGGGGCGGTGGCCGGAGCTTCGAGTACGCCACCGCGAATCCCAGACTCCGCGCCGCCGTGGTCTGCTACGGGCCGCCACCCGACTCGGCCCGCATTGCCAGGATCAAGGCGCGCGTGCTCGGCGTGTATGGGGAAAGCGACGAGCGGATCGACGCCACTCTGCCCGACGTGGCGCGCTGGATGCAGGCCGCCGGCGTGTCGTATGCCTATGATGTCTACCCCGGCACCGGCCACGGCTTTCTCAAGCCCGGCCGCAAGGGCTCGGATACGGACCAGGTCGACCGGGCCTGGGCGAGAATCCTCCAGTTCTACCGCGAGACGCTCGAGTGAGCCTCCTTCAGCCGAGCGCCGCAGCGCCGTGATTCACCACATCGTCTGCTTCCGCTTTCGAGAGGGCGTGACGGGCGGCCAGATCGGTGTGGCGGGAGACGCCCTCCTCGGTATGCTGGGCCGGATTCCGGAGATCCGGTCCATCCGATGGGGACCCAACCTGTCTCCAAGCGCCGGGGAGTATTCTCACGTTCTGATCGTAGCGCTCGAGGACATGGGCGCGGTCGAGCGGTATCTGGATCACCCCTTCCACCAGCAGGTTGTGGCCGAACACCTGGCCCCCATCCGGGACTCCCGCCTCGCGATTGATGTAGAGTTCTGAACGCCGTTCTCCGTGCCGCTCCCACTTCAGGATACGTGGATCGCATGCTTCTCCCCCTGCTTCTGCTCCTCCAACAGGACCCACTCAGTGTCAGGCCTGATACCGTCCATCCGGCGAATGAGGCGATCCACCACGATGTGAGGATCGTCGTCGGCGACAGCGGCAACCACGTTCTCGGGCTGGTGCAGACGACCTGGGTGCTGAGGTCCGACAGCGCCGTCGAGGTCCCGCTGGACACCGCTTTCCGTGTGATCCGGGTGTTGGCGGACGGCGATGAACCCGGAGACATGGAGTCCGTCACCTTCGCCCTGCTTCGCGGCGGAGGGATCTACATCCCCCATCGCCGTCACATCGGAGACACCCTTCACACCTCGATCCGCTACCACGGGTTCGTGCACGACGGCCTCATCGTCCGCACCGATTCGAGTGGACGCCGGACCATATTCGCGGACAACTGGCCGGACCGAGTCCACCGCTGGCTGCCGGTAACCGATCATCCAAGCGACAAGGTCACAGTCGACTTTCACGTCGAGGTACCAGTCGGCATGTCGGTTGTCGCGAATGGCGTCCTCACGCGTATCGACACCCTGGCTTACCGGCGAAGGGTCTGGAACTTCACGATGCGCCAGCGGATCCCTCCGTACGGGATGGTGATCGGCGCTGGGCCGCTCACCACCACGACGCTCCCGGATGCTGCCTGCGAGGTGAAGTGCGTGCCACTCGCGGTCGTCACCTACCCCGAGGACTCCGCGTGGGCCACGGCAGTTCCCTTCCGGCGCGCGGGCGACATGGTCGACTTCTACAGCCGGTTCATCGGGCCCTTTCCCTACGACCGACTCTCACACGTCGAATCGACCACCATCTTCGGAGGAATGGAGAACCCCACCGCCATCTTCTACGATGGGAAGGCGTACCCCTCGCACCGGTTGAGCGAGCTGACCGTAGCGCACGAGACCGCGCACCAGTGGTTCGGCGATGCCGTCACGGAGCGCGACTGGCACCACCTGTGGCTGTCTGAGGGATTCGCGACCTATTTTTCCGCGCTCTGGCTCCGGCACGCCGATGGAGACAGCGCATTTCAGGCGGAAATGCGGCGCGACGCCGAGGTGGTGATGCGGTCGCCGGCCTCGGATCGGCCGATCCTTGATCCGACGGCGACGGACCTGATGGGGCTGCTGAACAGCAACAACTATCCCAAGGGCGCCTGGGTGCTCCATTCCCTGCGCGGCCTCATCGGCGATTCCGCCTTTCAGCACGGCATCCGCGATTGGTACGCCACCTATCGCGATTCCACCGCCCTCTCCTCCGACTTCAGCGCCGTCATGGGCAAAGCGGCCGGTCGGGATCTCGATTGGTACTTCCGGCAGATGCTGACCCAGCCAGGGTTTCCCAAGCTCGAGGTGTCCTGGTCGACGCAGAAGCCGTGGGCCCTGACCCTTCGTCAGACTCAACCCGAGGCCTGGGGTCTCTACCGCATGCCCGGCCTGATCATCCGCGTTGACGGGAGAGACTTCACGGCCGATGTCGACGGGCGGGAGACCGTGGTGCCCCTGCCGGGCCTGCAGCAGGCGCCGCGCGACGTCGTAGTTGATCCGGCGGGGTGGTGGCTGGCCCAGGTGACGGTAGTCGGTGCGTGATGAGATCGCGTTAGGCGCGATCGCGAGCCAGCCGCGGCCGACTCGGCTGTGCCTGCGACACTGGTGGCTTGCCCTGACGATCACCGCGGCCTGTCGTGGCACGCTCTCCCCGCTTTCAAACAGGGTGGCGGTCGGTCAGGAGCCGTATCTCGTCTTTGCCGCCGACGGCGAAGCGGGATTGGGGGATCTCTTCGCTTCGCGACTGGCCGGCGGCGGCGTCTTCCAGGTCACCTTCACCAGGCTGGGCGAGGAGCTCCCCGCGCTCTCGCCCGACGGCACGATGCTCGCCTTTGTCCGGTCCCGGGCGCCGGGCGACTCCCGACCGGGTTTCCTCGTGGTCATGAATCTCGTGAACGGCGCCGAGCGCAGGGTAGACCTCGGCGCTGTGGATCCGGCGGTTCTCGGTTGGTCCACTGATGGTCGGTGGATCTACGCGGTCCCAAGGGTCGGCGCGCTGGTCGAGACCCCGGCTCCTCCACGTCCCATGGCGCTCGAGGTGGTTCCCAGCGCGGATACCGCCGCCGCGGACTCGGCCACCATGGTGCTGCTGGGTGAGCCGCCGCGCGCGGAGGCTGTCGCCTGCGACTCGAATGGAGGGATCTGCGCCCGTTTCCGGCAGGGGAGCCCCGCGGTCATCACCACCACTGGCCGGATGCCGACCCGTTGGCCGGGCGATTCGATTCTCTACCGGGATGGCGACCAGTGGATCGTGCGCCCCCTCCTGGGCGGCAGGCCGCGGGCGCTCTCCTGGACCGCCAACCTAACCCATCTTCGAGACTTCACGGTCTTCCGAGGTCCCCCCTCCACGCCCAGCCCCGCCGCCGACCCCGCCGGGGGAAGGCAATGACGGGCGTGTGGCGATCGCGTCCCATGCCGCCTCGATCGTAAGGCCCACCGGAGCGCTTTCCGGCGCCCACTCTCCCGACGCCACGCGCTCAGCGGCGAAGGTTACGACTGCCATCCAGACCTGGGCCCAGAGCTCGGCGGGACCGGATCGGATCTGCCCGTCCGACTTGCCGGCCGCCACCACCTGCGCCAGGGCGGTCACGAAGGTGCGCCGCGCCACCTGGCTCCGTTCGTCGAGAAACGGCCCATGTACCGTGGAGAGCAGCATACGAATCAGTCCCGGCTCAAGAGCGGCTGTCTCGGTGATCCGGCGCGCGAAGTGCTGCAGGCGGCTGGAGGCGTCGCGCGGGCGGTTCAGCTCGGACGCCGCCAGAGCCTCGATTCCCCAGCGAAGGGCCTGCCGGTAGATCTCGTTGAGCAGTTCCTCCTTGCTCTTGAAGTGTCGGTAGATGGTCCCCTCGGCGACCCCCGCCCGTTCCGCGATGGTGGGCGTCGTGGCGCCTAGGAACCCGGTTGTTGTGAACAACTCCATGGCGGCGCGCACCAGCCTCTCGCGGGTTCTTGCCCCGTCCCGATGCGGAGTGGAATCGGTCATGAACGAAATTTATCTCGGTTCTACCGATTCCTGCTGGCAGGAGGAGCTATCTTTTCGTGTCATGCGCAGTCATCAGTGAGAGGTGACGATGGATCTCGGAGCAGCGTGGGACGCGGGAATGACCTTCGACGCCTTCGTATCGGCATCGAAGCCGGAGCATCGCGGGTTGTGGGAAGGGATCTACCGCACGGCTCGCGTGCCGGCCTGGGCGCAGGCTGCCTTGCCGGTTTCCCGGCGGCTGCTGGTGATCGCCGAGGACTGGTGCGGTGACGCCGTCAACATCGTCCCGGTCTTGGCCAAGTGGGTGGATTCGCAGCCCGCCCTTTCGCTTCGGATCGTCCGGCGGGACGAGAACCCGGAGCTCATGAATCGATACCTCACCAATGGATCCCGGTCGATCCCGATGGTAATCGTGCTGGATTCGGCCAACCGTGAAGTGGGTCATTGGGGGCCACGGCCGCGGGAACTTCAGGCGTGGGTCTTGGCGAACCGGAATACCATGCCCAAGGACGAGCGCTACCGTGAGGTTCGTCGCTGGTATGCGCGCGACCACGGCGAAACCAGCATCCGCGAAGTGCTGGAAGCGGGTGGGCTGGCGAAAGCCGCCTGAACGACCCGGCGGTTTCTAGAACGACCACCCCGACCCGGCGCTGAACTGGAAGCCGTCGGGACCGGTGCCGAAGTTGAAGGTCCAAATGGTAAACCGGAGCAGGCGGAGGGCCAGGCCGCCTCCGCCGCCCACTTTCATGTCCTTGGTCGTCAGCTTGAACTGGCCGGTATCGAACACTCGTCCCGCATCGACAAACGCCAGCACCGTCAACGCCCCCAGGTCACCCAGGTTCAGGATGTCGTGGCGGATCTCCGCGTTGCCGAAGAGAACGCCGGGGCCCACCAGCCGCTGGAAAGCGAGGCCCCGATTGGAATAGGCGCCGCCGAGAACGCTGATCTCATTCTCCCACTCAGGAAGCTCGAACTCCGCGTTGAGCGGCGCTCCCCGGGAGAGCGAGGAGCCCGCCACCCGCGCGGCGATGACCGTGCCCTCGCGTACCTGCAGGTACCCGCGCACATCCGCGCTCACCCGAGAGTAGCCCGTGCCCCCGCTCCCGCCGCCGAACGAGAACTGGCCGAAGTATCCCTTGGCGGTGTTGAACTCGTTGTCCCGCCCGTCCAGCACGAGGGTCACCCGGCCTCGGATATCCGTATCGGAGAGGTCGCCTGAGCCGAATGTCTGCTGGAAGAGAGTAGGGCCGGAGAGCGAGCTGAGGTTGCTGTACTCCGCGCCACCGGCTCCCGCAAGGTAGAGCGGCCCGGCGATGTGCTTGGTGATCTCGAGAGTCGTGAAGTACCGCGTCCGTCGTGCCTGGTAGTAGTGGGGCTGGCTCGAGTTCACCAGGGAATCAACTTCCTGGGCGTTGTTCCCGAGTCCGTAGAACCCGAGTCGGGTCTCTCGGGTGGTGCCAAGGTCGGCGCTCACCCGCCACCCCGGAATGAGGAGGGGCGCCTGGAAGCGGGCGACGGCCATCCGTGCGCCGGTGAATCCCTGCCCGAGGTCCACGGAGAAGAGGCCGGAATAGGGGGTTC
>Ga0335077_10000811_pt1 | contig 35620 bp, 37 predicted proteins | sample Lox_Sample_31_FD_207151 | JGI IMG/M metagenome (GOLD analysis project Ga0335077, IMG submission 207151) | Soil microbial communities from Loxahatchee National Wildlife Refuge, Florida, United States - Lox_Sample_3.1 | ecosystem: Environmental > Terrestrial > Soil > Wetlands | place: USA... | reverse complement strand
CCAGCTGAAATTCTCGCTGGAGACTGTCGTTCTTCTGCTTCCATGCCTCGGAACTCGCCTCGCGGATCAGGCCTGCAAGTTCAAACTTGATTTCCTCATAATTGCGAAGGCGAACAGTTGATTCTCCAGAATGCAATTCGTCGCGCTCTGTTCTGATACCGCTTGTGCCATTCTGTTTTGCTTCTTCAACGCTCATGGTTCCTAGGTCTCCCGCCCTGTGCCCAAAGCTCAGATTATCTTGCCGGTACACTCTTTCACGCGTACATGTATTCCCGAGTGAACGGACGACTCGCAGCACTGCCCGGCTTGTACAGTAACACTTGGTTGAGATTCAGCAGGTTGTCTTCAAAGTATGCCGCGGAGGCCGCGAGTGCGAGCAGCCACGTGCGATAGACTGACCGATCCACATGACGAAGGCACTGTGCCGCATTCTGCTGCAGACGCTCGACCCAGGCTCGGCAGGTCAGCGCGTAGTGCGGCCTCAAGTTCTCGACATCGATCACTTCGAAACCAGTACACTCGGCATACCGAATCACGTCGGAGAGATGCGCGAGTTCTCCTCCCGGGAAAACCTTTCGTCGGATAAAAACAGTCTCCGAGCTGTCGCCTACATGTTCCGGGCGTGTGATTCCATGGTTGAGGACGAGTCCACCTGGGCGCAACAGGCGGTTCAGAGTTTTGAAGTATTTCTTGAGACGTCTCCGGCCGACGTGTTCAAACATTCCGACTGACGCAATTTTGTCAAACGAGCCTTCGATATCACGGTAATCGCTCAGCTCGACGCTCACCTTCTGGCCGAGCAGACGCTCCGCTGCTTGTCGGCTGGCGAAATTGAACTGCTCAACGCTCAACGTACAACCCGTCGAAACAGCCCCGTACTCTTCGGCCGCGTGAGTAATCAACCCTCCCCAGCCGCATCCGACATCGAGAAACGTCTCGCCGTCCTGCAGGTCGAGTTTTCGACAAATGTGGCCGAGTTTTTGAAGCTGAGCTTCTTCGAGAGATTGGTCGCAGTCTTTGAAGTAAGCGCAGGAATAGACCATGCGTGAATCCAGGAATTGACGGTAGAAATCGTTTGACTGGTCGTAATGAAACCGAATGTTTCGCGAGGCCCGCTGTTTGGTTTGAAACCATGATTCGAGCCGTCCGATCCCAAACTTCGCGAGCGTCGTCAGAAGCCCGGCTTGCGTCCTGGTACGTGGCCGCGCGTAATAGAAATGCGCGGCGGCAATGAGGTCTCCTTCGACCGAGAATTTCCCTTGCACGAACTCCATAGCGAGAGAATAGGCGTCGCACGCAAAGAGTCGTTGAAAATCGGCACGTGTTGGGACAAGGATCTTGAACAGCGGCTCCGCGTTCCCGTAGAGATCGAAACCTCCGTCTCCGTATTCGACGGCATACGGAGGCTCCTCCTTCAAAGCTGTCGAGGACACATCATCCGTGATGTGAAGCGGAACGGAGATGTCTTCAGCTCGGCGGGCCCGATCGTGGTCGTTTAGGTTCATGATGGCTTCTCCCAAGGAAGTCGTTCCTCGTAGGAGTCATCTGCCCCGAGGGGCGGTCAACGGCGAACTCCAACGCCTTTCTAGCGTCGTGCGAGACCCATTTCCAAAGCTTGGTTCCGTAAATTGATAAGCAAGCGCAGCACAACGTCCAGCGCTTGTTCTTTCTTCCCTGAATTCATCCTCCTTGCGATTTCGTCTTCGACCGCTTCTTGAGCGACATCAAAATGCTCGGCCAACGCGGCTCTCGCCTCCGTTCGAAGAAACCAGTCCGCCCGAGGCAACATTTCGATCAAGCGACGAATCGCTTGCCACTTGTCGGGCATGGGCGCAACTGCGAGGGCGATACGAGCGGTTGTAATCGCGATGTCCGGGTCGTTCTCGTCGAGTAATTCCCGTAACCTCGCCCAGTCCTGGTCCGATACTTTCAAATCCGAAAGGATTCGCAGGACCCATCGACGCCGTTGGACGCTCGCGGGACTCTCCTCCTCTGCGGACGGGCTTTGTGCGCCAGCAGCATCCACGAGGTGGGGCCGGGCCGCAACGCCCAGCTTACGGATTGCGTCTTCCGCGTAAGATCGGCAAACGCCGTCGCCCAGCGCCCACAGAAGGTAGGGCATTGCCTCCACTCTCCGGAACGTGCCCATTCCTTCCACAACTCCGGGGAAAAGATGCTCCAGCCCAACGCGCTGCAGGCATTCGAATACGTCGTCCGATTGCCATCGTGCGAGTTCCCGCGCGGCCGTACTTCTAACTGCATCCTCGCCTTGTTGAACCACTGCGTCATTGATTGCCACGGGCGTGCTCAAGTATTCAAGCAAGACGTCTTTGGCTCCCAATTGCGCGAGCGTTTCGACCGCCAATTGCCTCGGCTGGAAAATGCCTCGCGGTCTGCCTTGGAGCAGAAAGGACCGCAAGTGAGGAATCGCTCGCGGACCGCAACCCACCAGCGCCGCTGCGGTCATCGACCCTCCCTGTAAGGATTCCAGGCCTTTCACGAGCGATTCGATTTCTTCGTCGGTGAATTCTCTCGCCATCACAGTTCCGTTTCTATTGCTTCCATCGGGAATAGACACTCCTTCCCGCATAGCTCGCCGCACGTCCCAATTCTTGCTCAATTTCGAGAAGGCGGTTGTACTTGGCGATGCGTTCCCCGCGACACACTGAACCGGTCTTGAGCTGCCCTACACCCGTTGCCACCGCAAAGTCAGCGATCGTTGTGTCGTCGGTCTCGCCTGATCGATGAGAAATGACGGCCGTATATCCATTCTTTCGAGCCATTTCAATGCAACGAAGGGTTTCCGTGATCGTCCCGATCTGGTTGAGCTTGATTAAGATCGAATTGGCGATTCCACGCTGAATGCCTTTCGCGAAAATCGCGGGGTTCGTCACAAAAATATCGTCAGCAACGAGCTGGACTCTTCCGCCCAGCTGTTTGGTCAGTTGCACCCAACCGTCCCAATCCTCCTCCGCCAGGCCATCCTCCAGAGAGAAGATTTCCGGGTAACGATCCAGCCACTCGGTCCACAAACTCACCATCTCGCTCGATGACTTTTTCGACTGATCGGACTTGCGAAACACGTAGCTCCCGTTCTCGTAGAATTCGCTTGCTGCTGGATCCAAGTTGATCGCAATGCCGCTTCCGATGCCGTAGCCAGCTTTGTGAATGGCAATGCCCAACAGCTCCATCGCTTCTTCGTTGGACCGCAAGCGCGGCGCAAAGCCGCCTTCATCTCCGACACTTGTCTCGTATCCCTTTTTATGCAGCGTTTCCTTGAGAGCCTGAAAGGTCTCCGAGGCGGCTCGAAGAGCCTCCGAGAATGTAGAAGCCCCGACAGGGGCAATCATGAATTCCTGAAAATCAACGTTGTTGTCGGCATGCCGGCCGCCATTCAGGACGTTAAACATGGGCACCGGTAGTAGGTAGCTTTCGTGCGGTGCCAGATATCGGTAGAGCGGCTCTTTGCGTTCGCGGGCGACCGCCTTCGCAGCTGCCACGGAGACGCCCAGAATTGCATTTGCCCCAAGCCGCCCCTTGTTCGGCGTTCCATCGAGCGCAATGAGCTTTTCGTCGAGCGCTTGTTGTTCCGAGGCATCCGTGCCGATAACGGCAGGCTGGATGACTTGAAGCACGTTTTCTACTGCTCGGCGAACGCCCTTCCCCCCGTAGCGACTCTTGTCTCCGTCCCTTAGCTCGATCGCCTCGTTCTTCCCCGTCGACGCTCCGGACGGGACCTTGGCGATGCCAGCGGCACCGCTATCGAGCGTTACAGCCACCTGGATGGTGGGATTCCCGCGAGAATCCAGAATTTCCAAAGCGTCCAGCCTCACGATCTTCGCCATTCTGGTGTTGTCCTCAGTCTGGGGGCAGGCCCCGGGATTCCAGCACGGTGATGAGCTTCTGCCGGATGTTTTTGTCGATCGGCATCAACCGGATCTTCTCGATTGTTTTGTCGATTGGATATGCGTACGCGCGCAAACTGATTTGACCGTTTTCCCACACGGCGTAGCAGGCGTCCGGTTTCCCTGTCTTGGGCTGTCCAAGGCTTCCCGGGTTGACCAGAGTCTGGCCATTGAAGGAGCGCATAAAAGGAATATGTGTATGGCCGACCAGAATGACATCCGCATGGAGCTGCGCGCACTCATCGACCCACTTCTTTGAGTCTGCCGTCCGATACTCGTAGAGCGGATCGCTAGGAGTGGCGTGGCAAAGCACGAATCGAGTGTGAGCTCGGACAACATCGATTCGCAAAGGGAAGGAGCGAAGATACAGCTTTTGTTCCGCAGTCACGACTGCATCGGAAAATTGGCGCGTCACCTCCGCCATCTCGCGAAACTGTGTCGAGCAGCGAGGGTCGTCCCCATAGCCAATGCATTGATCGTGATTCCCGCGAACGACAAGAGTAGCGCTGTCTTTCACAGAATCTACGACCTCTTTCGGCTCGGGTCCATAGTTCACCAAATCACCCAAGACCCACAACTCATCGTACGACTCCGGAAGTGCCGAGAGAGCGTCGTAGTTTCCGTGAATGTCAGAAGCAATGACGATTTTCATTGGCGTCTTTCTCGCACCTTTCGTCATAATTCGCGGCCCAGACCTCCCCTAGCGGGAGCCGACCATGCTCCGCGTCGAGACGTCTCCGCGCGACGCGAGGAAATCGAAAATCTCTTTCGCCCGCGCAAAGCCGCGAAAGTCTCCTCGGGACTCGGCCTCGGGTCTGAAATCCAGCTCGACGAATTTGTTTTCTCGAATGAAGAAGGCGTACTGGACAGCCTGGCTGGTTTCGTCGGGGGCGTCCCGGTTCTTGTCGATACTCAGGTTCAGGATGTCGATCTTGGGGACGCCCGAATCGTCGCCCACATACTTCGTCTTCAAAAGATCGGCGAACTCAAGGGTCGCCGCCCAATCCTTCGAGAGAATCATCGCCACATCGAGGTCGTATTCGATGTCGCCGCTGCCCGTGCAGTGGTGCATGGTCGGTCGCGCACGCGTAAGCAACTCGTCGAGATCCACGTCAGGCCCGGGATCCTCGTCCAGCCGGCAGCCTTCCTTATCTATCGAGGAAATCGCAAGGACAGGACAGTTCAATTCCAGACTGAGATCCGCAAGACTTGTCGAAATCTCGTCGATTCGTGCACGCGGATCCGCGGGAGGATGCGGGAGAGGAACCTTTTGCAGGTAGTCGAGAAAGATTGCGATGGAGTCCGTGCGAAAATCGTGCATCAGGTTGTACGCGGTCGCTCGGATCCGGTCCACCGTATCCTTTCGCGACCCCTCCAGCACGAATACCTCACGTCCGAATTGATGGATGCCGTTCAACCCTTTTGCCAGCAGTTCGAGTCCGCCTGACAGAGACTCCATGTCCTCCGTCAGCATCGTAGTCGGGTTGATGCCCGACTCTTTCGCTAGCAACCGCGCGGTGAGAACGCGCCGCGTCTGTTCCCAGGAATAGAAAAGGACGGGGATATGGTGATTTCTCGCAATGTGGCTGGCCAGGTGGAGCCCAAAGTTGGTCTTACCTCGCCTTGGTGCACCGGCTAGACCGTAGTAGAAGCCCGGTCGAAAGCCTGAAAGCAACTGCGTCAAACGACCGAATGGCGCCAGCGAATAGCCGAGAAGGATCTTTTGGCCCTTGGGCCTCTTTTTCGACTCAGACACAATGGCCCGGACCAAATCTCCTACCGGGCGCAGCTGTCTCCGCATCCGTTGCTTCTGAATGTCGAGAAGTTCCTGAATGGCTCCCGCAGTGAAGTCGGACAAGCCCGCCTGTCCAGGCTGTCGTTGTTTCGCGTAGGATTCGAGAGACGTTGCCAGCTTGACCAGCCGCTCTCGAGCCTGTCGGTCTTTCAGGAGATCCAAGTATGAAAGGAGTTGGTCAAGTTGCGGTGGGCGCAGCCGACTCATTCCTTCCAGGTACTCCTTCACCTGGGGCGAACAAAGACCTTGTTGTTCGAGCTTTGATTTCACGATGAGGAGATCGACCGCAGCGAGGCTCTGCTCGCGAAGTGCGGAAAGTGTTTCGGCGACGAGACGCGCGGCAGGCGAATGGAGCAACTGGGGATGAAACCCCTCATCCAGAACCTTCTCGAGCATGTACCGATCGCTTGAAATTGCCGCCAGTACGGCCATTTCGACGTCAACGGTCTCGGGTCCCATTGGTCTTGCCTCCCTCGACGCCTGTTCTTTGGAGCGGGAATTGTCTCTCGAGCCCGCTCAATCCTCGGATCGCTCGATTGACGGCGTCTCTTTCTCGACCGAGTGGCTCGTGGCGATAATTCCAGTCGTGTTTCCGAATGAACTCGTTCAGGTCTGCTTGAAGGTCTCGCAGGCGAGCTGCAAGCGCGCTAAGAACGTGTTGCTTGTTCTCCGAACCGTTCCATCTATGGAGTGCCAACAGCGAGTGGTGCACACACAGCGGCGATTGTTCCAGCTTTTCCGACCAAACCGGTTTGTTCTTGAGGTATTCCAGAGTCGCGATGAGAGATTCTTCCCGCTCGCCCCAGTCGAGACAAAACATGCAACCGGAACCAGGGGCAGGTAGGTGAACATCTTTTTTGCGACGAAATGGACTTGGTGGCTCGGAGCGGTTCAAGTCCGTCTCGGCCGGGAGTTCTGAAACTGCTTTTGCTACGAGATTCTCGCAAAGGATCGCAACGCCGATTCCGCCAGCCGGCCAGCACTCTTCCTCAATGCGTTTGGCAATCCAAAAGTGCCGAGCGCAGAAACCTCGTCCCTCGAGAAATTTCCCTCGGACGTGCGGCGACATCATGCCTTCCCACAAGAAGGAGTGAATGGAACGCCGTTCCACGTGAACCAAGTTTGAACAGATCAGGCACTCTCCAATGCGGAGGCTATCCGCGAGGGACATTTCGGTAAACCAGTGCGGACGGCTTTCAAATTCAGCCTGTCGTTCGCCGAGCTTCACCCTGGCCTCCCAGAGCTTCCGAAGCTAATGTCCCCGCACCCGGTAGGACGTGTATCCGACGCACCGAGTGTCTCCGCGTTTTCGAGCAAGCGCACGCATTGGGACAATAAGCCTCGGCTAAGCTTCGTTCTGGGATCGTTGCCGGAGAGACATGACTCCGCGACAAGGATCCCTTGTCAGGAGTCATCATCTGTCCCGGCCTAAGAGGGACAGCGGTTAAGGCCGAACTCCTTGGCCTTCCTTATATATTTTAGTTCCACCGCCAAGAAAGTCAACTGCAGTGTACGGCGGTGTTCGAAGCGCGAGAATAAGCGGTCAAGACGGAACGATGGTCGACGCGAAAAATACCGTTTGGGTGTCTTCGCTGGCCGCACTACCAATCATGGTCGGCTGGAGGCATGACAAACTCGCAGCCTCACTCAGGACTGGTCAAACTAGAACCGGATTTGCATATTGCGCAAGAAGTCTTTGTCCAGCTCCGTCAACCGGAAGCGGTCGTCGTCTTCATGGAAAGGCTCCGACATTCCCGGCCTGCGGTTAACTAGAAGCAAGCACTGGGACCCCGGATTAATCAAAACCGTATCTTCGGGATCGAACTTCTCTAACAGCGCCATTAGCTCCCTTAATTTCATGGCCGTCTCCTGATTTTCGCCTCTACGCAGATCTTAGTCTTACCATTGTTCGCAGCAAACAGCCGCCGTTTCGGTCTGGTCCCGCCCCTTAGGACAATCGGAATAGCAAGAGAATGAGCAGCAAGAAACAGAGTGTGTACGCGACGTAAGTATTCAGTCGGCCATGATGCATCCCCGCAAACAATCTGGCGAGCCAACTCACGGCATCGCCGATCGGATGAAAGAACAGCCTGTCGACCAAATGCCTCTCTTCTCTTCGGCGGCGAATGGCAGTCCGGAAGTGAACCGCGACGGTCTCCCGTGTGTCTTCTACGATGTCGGGACGGAAAACTGCTTGGAAAACGACTCGAACGGGATTCGAAAAGCCCGTGGCCGTGTAGCTCATTTCTGGCAGAAGCCGTGGAATGCCACCCGCCCAGAGTTCTTTTCTAGCTGTCCTCCGCTTTCTGGTTGTGCGTGTCACCACAAGCCATGCAGACAAAAGAAGAGTCGACAATGCCACGAAGGCGTACGAAGGGGACATCGCAAAAACAACAGGATTTTCTGGTCCGCCCCGATGGAGCACCACGAGTCCCCGTCCGGGCAAAACATCCTGGCCCACCTGAGCTCCCAAATCATGGAAGTCCGCGACAAAGGCGCGTGGCAATTCATTGTGTGCCGGATTCGATGCAAAGAATGGAGGCACGAGCGTGTCGACCGTGTCCGGATGGATCAACGGCTCGAGTTCGTGATTGAGCGCCGGTATCACGTAGGTAGGCAGGACGCCCAACAACAGACAAAGCACCGCCAGCAGGGCCATCGGTGCAATCGCGGAACCATCCACCTCCGAGATGTCCTTGAGCGCCCGCTCGGAGCGCGATACGCCGAGGAAGCCCATCGCGAATGCCTTGACGAAACACGTAACCGCGAGTGCGGCAGTGAGCGCCAACCCCGCACCGCACAAAGCAAATACCAGACGCAGTGCCGGGGAGGGAAGTTCGGCGCTGCGCAGCAGCGTCTGCAACGTGAGCCATTCGCTGACAAAGCCGTTGAACGGCGGCACTGCCGAAATTGCCAGCGCGCCAACCAAGAATACGCCGGCTGTATAGGGCATAACGCGACTCAGACCGCCCAGCTTATCCAGATCGCGCGTTCCGGCGCGATCATCGACGGCGCCCGCACCGAGAAAGAGGAGCGACTTATAAAGCGAGTGGTTAAGCATGTGATAAAAGGCCGCGATAAATGCCATACCTGCCAACAAGGGTTTCCCGCGGGCCGCAAAAATCATTCCAGCCCCCAGGCCGATGGCGACAATCCCTATGTTCTCGATCGAACTGTGCGCGAGTAAAGCCTTGAGATCGCTTTCGGTCGTCGCGTAAAGGATTCCCACCAATGCCGAAATCGCTCCGACAGCGAGCACGATCAACCCCTTGCCGACTGTTCCAACGGGCACGAGATCGAGATTCACGCGGATAATTCCATAAAGCCCCAAATTCAGGATCACGCCCGAAAGGATAGCGGATACGTTTGCGGGCGCTGCCGGGTGCGCACGCGGCAACCAGGTGTTCAGCGGTACCAGGCCTGCCTTAACACCAAACCCGAAGAAAGTGAGTAGGAACACAGTCCAGCGCGTGATCGGCCCCAATCCTACGGCCGCCAACTTCAGCGCCGAGAACTCGAGCGACCCCGCTCTAACGGCCAGAAATAGGAGCACCACCTCGACAACCACAAATCCTGCCTCCCCCATCGCCAGCATGAGGAAGCCGGCCTCTCTGGTTCCATTGCGTTGGTGCTCAAAGTTGACAAGCAGGTAGCTGAAAATGGACATCGCTTCCCAAGCCAGCAAAAAGCCCAGAACCTCGTTGGCTATCAGGATCCACGTGATCGATGCAAACAGGAGGAGATACCAGGCGGTAAAAGTGGATAGCCTGTAATGTCCCGCATACCGCTTCATGTAGCTCGCGGAAAAGATTGAGCTGGCCAGAACCACGATCGCTGCCACAAACAGAAAGAAAGCTGAGAGACGGTCTAGCGATACGCTGAGCGTTCCCAAAGAACGAATCGTCCACAGGTTGCCGTGAAATGTGCCGCCGTAGAGGACAATTCCGCTGGCCCACATCGCCGACAACGCAGCCAGTGAGCCCGCCCATGCCAGCCACGGCGGATTCCGTCGTTCCGGAATAACCATTCCCAAAAGGGCACCCGCGCCACATAGTCCGAAAACCAGTACCAGCGCTAATCCAACATTGGTCATCGGGCGCCCACTTTCGAATCAATCCGGGGATCGTTGTCGAGCACGCGACTCCGCGACAAGATCTCCGTCAGGAGTCATCAGCTATTCCTGTGGAGGGAGGAACAGCGGTTAAGGCCGAACTCCTTGGCCTTCTCGAGCCGTCAGTTCGAATCCGGCCGCCAAAACCGTCAACCGCAGAGCAGATGATTTTCTACGACAGCCGGAACAACAACAGAATGACCAGCAAGAAACCAATTGTGTAGCCGACGTAAGCGTTCAGTCGGCCGTGATGCATTCCTGCGAGAAGTCCCGCAAACCAACTGATTGCGTGGCCGACCGGGTGAAAGAACAGCCGGTCCACGAGATGCGTTTCTTCTCTTCGCCTGAAAATCGCGGTCCGAAAATGAACTGCGACAGTCTCCCGTGTGTCCTCCACGATATCGGGCCGGAAGATCGCCTGAAAGACGACACGGACTGGATTCGAAAAGCCTGTAGCCGTGTAGGTCATTTCAGGCAACAGACGTGGGATCCCGCCGGCCCACAACTCGTTGCGAACCACGCTGCGCTTTCGAGTGCCTCGGGTCACGACAATCCATGTTACGAATAAGAAAATAGCCAGAGCTACGAAACTATAGGATGTTGACATCGCAAAAATGACGGGATTCTGCTCCGAGCCGCGCACCAGAACAACCAGGCCCCTGCCGGGGAAGATCTTCCGACCGGTCTGAGCGCCTATATTGTGGAAGTCTTCGAGAAATCCCGGAGGCAATTGCTGATTTTCTGGAGTTGCAGTAAAGAAGGGAGGCACGAGCGAAGCGGTTGCGCTCGCCCCAACGAGTGGCCCCACGGCACGATCCAGCACGGGGATAACGTAGGTGGGGAGAATACCGAGCAGAAGGCATGCAATCGCTAGATATACCAGCCCAAACTGGGGCCGGGTCCACTTCTGACGTCCGCGCAGCTTCCATTCTCCCCGCTTCATACCAAGAAAGCTCATCGCATAGACCTTGACGAAGCACGTGACCGCGAGTGCCGCGGTAAGCGCAAGAGACGCTCCGCAAAGTGCAAACAAAATCTTGGTCGCGGGAGACAGCAGGACAGCGCTGCGCAGCAAGGCCTGCAAGGTCAGCCATTCGCTGACAAAGCCATTAAATGGCGGGATGGCCGATATGGAAAGGCAGCCAACCAAAAAGACAACGGATAGCACTGGAAGAGAATGTGCCAGCCCACCGAGACGATCCATCTCGCGCGTTCCCGTGGCAGCATCGATATCGCCGACTCCTTCGAACAGGAGTGTCTTATAAACGGAGTGATTGACCATGTGATACAGAGCTGCCGTCAGCGCGATGGCTGCTGCGACACCATGGCCAGAAGCGCGGAAAACGAGAGACGAGCCTATGCCCGCAACAATAATGCCCGCGTTCTCAATCGAGCTGTGCGCGAGCATCGTTTTCATGTCGTTGTCCGTGGTGGCATATAAGATACCTACCAAAGCGGTGATGCTCCCGGTGACGAGAGCAAACAAACCGGTTCCGATTCCATGGCTTGCAACTAAGTCCGCATTCAGTCGCAGGATTCCATAGAAGCCGAGATTCAGGGTGATGCCCGCCAGCACCGGAACGAAAATCGGAGGCGTGGCTGTGTAGCAGCGGGGCAGCCAGAAATTCACGGGTACCAACCCGGCCTTGACGCCGAAGCCAAGGAACCCGAGCAGGAAAATCCCCCAGACAGCAGTGCTTGAAAGATGGGCGGCGGCCATTTCTAAGGATGGGAATGACCAGTCTGATGCGCCTCTTCCTGCGATTGAAAAAGCTAGGACGACCGCGAGGAAACCAGCCTCGCTCATGGCCAGCATGATGTAGCCCGCGCGAGCATCTGTTTGCTGGCCCTGTTCATAGTTCACGAGCAGGTAACAAAGGATCGACATGCATTCCCAGCTGATTAAGAACAGCGGAGCGTCGTTTGCGGTTAGGATCAGAACGATCGAAGCCATCAAAGCAAAATGAAGCACGCCGTAGCGGCGCGTCGGATAACGTCCTCCGAAGTGAGTCTCGACGAAGTTCCTCACAAAGAGCGACGCCGGGAGATAGACCAAACCCGCAGCGAACAAGAAGATCGCCGAAAGCATGTCCAGGCGTAATGTCAACCCGCCCAGACCCTCGAGATGCCACAGAGCAGTTTCAAAACTCCGGCCAGTAGCCAGCGCCGCGGCCGCCGCGAACATCATCAAGATGGAGCAAATCACGCTAAATCCGACTAGCACGCGCAATGGATATCTCCCGCGCGTGATGGCCGATAGCGCAAGTCCACAACCACAGAGAACAAAAAACAAGGTCAGCGCTCCCCCGATCCACGTCAGCACGGTTACGCGCTCCTCTCCACAAGTGATTCGGGCAGAACGGGAGGCTTACGCCCGGTGACTACTAACAATCCGTAAAGGACAGCTAGAGGAGGTGGCGGGTCTCCAGGAATTTCGAGATCGATCGGAAGGACAGAGGCTGCGCCACCTGCTGACATGAAAGTGCGGCCAAACACGCCGCCGTTAATGGCGCACGCGCCGACAGCCACAACCCGTTTGGGATCGGGCATGGCTTCATATGTCTTCAGCAGAGGCACGCGCATATTTTCACTGACAGGACCTACAACCAGGAGCACATCGGCAGCCCGCGGCGTCGCTGTAAAGAACATCCCGAGACGGTGCATGTTGTAGAACGGATTATTCAGTTGCTTGACCTCGTGAAGACAAGCGCCACAGTCACCCGCGTCCACGACGATTAGATGTAACGAGCGACCGTAGGCCAACGGCAGCGCCTCATACTTTTTGGCTCCCGGTGGGATCGTCGTCCACTCATAATCCAGTCGCCATTCGAGCACATGCGAGCTACCGAAGTGGCAGCGTTGGCAATGGATACAGCGTCGCAGTTCGACGCCGGCCGAATTGCCCTGTGCGGTAATGGCGTCGACCGGGCAGTTTGCGGCGGCTAGAGAGGCTTCTTCGGCAGAGCGAAACTCAGTTCTTACCGGTCTGCCTGACGATACGCCAATAGCAGTCTCCGGCCTTTGCGGGTAGCCCGTCGTGTGAACACGTTTTTGCAAACCATGCCAGAACCAAAAGCTCATCCGGTTCTCCTGGTGTTACCGGTCACATTCCGTTGCGGAAAGCCCGAACGTGGCCAAAATAATCGGAAAATCTTGGAACGCGAAATCCTCCACGGCTACGCGAAAGCCGTGCCAGTTGTTGAAGGATGGTGTAATGATGCGATAGCGTTCGACGAGCCCAGAACCATCCAGTCGTACCCAATGGAGCGCAGCGCCAATGGGCGCCTCTGCCCATCCAAGAGCTGCACCTGAAAGAGGTGGTTCACAGCGGGTGGTTACTGGTCCTGGCTGCAATCGTTCAACGGCTTGATGAACCAAACTTGCGGATTGGTACGCTTCTTGAAACAAAACACGAAGCCGTGCATAGCCGTCGCCCTCGCTCTCACGCGGAATCTCGAACTGGTAGGTCTCATAACCTCCATATGGACACTCGCGTCGCAAATCATGACAGCGACCAGAAGCGCGGCCCACGGGCCCTAGGAAATTCAAATCCCGCGCTTCGTCGGGATCGACCAAACCCACATCTTCTAAGCGGTCCAGAAAGCTGCTCGTGAAGTGGAGCCGCTCTTCGAGGATGCGCAACTCGCTCCGAGCGTGATCCACGGCTGTGAGGAGATCCCTGAGATCCTCGTTTGTGAAATCGCGCCGAAGCCCTCCCGGTGTGTTCAATCCGAACAAGTAGCGGTGCCCCGTAAATTGGCACGAGGCACGCAGGAGGCGTTCCTCGATGATGGCCGCTTGAGACGCCGCAACTGCAAGTGCCGTCGATTCGCATATACCTGTAATTGCACCGGCGTGATGTCGGAGCCGCTCCAGCTCGCCGAGCAGAATACGCAAGTGTCTCGCTCGAGTCGGAGCTTCAAGACCACACATCCTCTCGATCGCGAGCGAAAAGGCCAGAGAATGAGCGAAAGAGGAAGTAGCCGCAAATCGTTCGGCAAGCAACAGGACGTCTGATGCAGGCTCGCCTTCGGCGATTTTTTCAACGGCTCGAAAGTTGTAAAACAGCCGCGGCACAGCCCGCACCACGTCCTCACCAACAGTCTCCAACAAAAAGTGAACGGACTGTCCCAATCCACATTCATACACCGGCCCCACAGGCATCGCGAACGAGCCAGGATCCTGGACCACGAGCAACGGCCGCCAATCCGGATTGGGCCGGCGCCGGAAATGCGCTTGATGTGCGTCCATGGATTTCCTCTGTAGTCTCCTATGTGGCGCGGCACCCTCCGGCCAGATTTGGTCGTGCAGGATGAAATCCCCCAGACGGGGATGGCCTTCGAATTTAAGGCCGAACAGGTCCTCCGCCTCGCGTTCATGCCAGTCAGCTGCGTGAACCTCGGAGCTTATACTCGGGACAGAAAGCGTTACGGAGGGCACTTGCAGGAGGACCTCGGTCCAGCCAGAACCTGGTGCAAGAAATAGGTAAGAGAGATGCCAGTTGGCCTGACGTTCCTCGACTATTAAACCGCCAAAAGAGCATCCGGCATCCCAGAACAAGAACTTGCAGAGTGCTGGCAGCGAACTCGGTTCCAACAGTGCAATCGAAAGCGCAATTCCGCCGTCTCCTCGTGACAAAGACACGATTGCTCCAAACCGATTCTGAACATCCGCCGTCAACCCGTCGAGTTCCACTCGTTCGAAAGGAGCCAGCGGGGAACGCGCGACTGTCATGTCATCGACCTCCCAGTTGTTGCGCCGCCAGGAGCAGCAAAGAATGCACCGGCCCAGGAATGTAAATGCCAAGAACGACAACCGGGACAGCACCGGCGAGCACGGCAATCCGACAGGTCTGTGGCAAGTTAACGTGCTCTCGCGGCCAGTCCGGTCTGCCAAAGACCATCTGGTTCACCTGCAACATGATTCCGACAAACGCGATAACGATCAGTAACGCCAGTAGTGCCACAGCGACCGGATGACCTCCGCGGATACCCGCTGAAAGAATCGAGAACTCACTTAGAAAGATTGGGAAAGGGGGAGCGCCGGCAATGGCCAGCGCGCAGAACACCAGAGCTGCTCCCGCGAAGGGCGAAACCCGCAGCAAACCTCGAACCGATTTGATTTCGCGTGTGCCCATCGTGAGCAACACGACGCCCGCGACATAGAAGCACAGGGACTTGGTGATCGCATGGTTCAGTAGTTGGAAGACAGCGCCGAAATCCGATGCCCGCGAGGCCAGTCCCGCGGCCGTTAGAATGATGCCCATGTACTCGACCGTGGAATAGGCAAACATGCGCTTGTAGTCGTGAACCTGAAGTAGCAGAAAGGCGCCAATTGCGACCGAGATCAGACCGATCACGACCATCCACTCGCCCAGGCGCGCTCCGGGTGATGCAAGTACAATCCCCAGAAAACGCAAGATCACATACAGCGGGACCGACGTTTTTACGCCGGACAGCACGGCGCAGACCGGAGTCGGAGCTTCGCTATGCGCATCTGGCAACCACGTGTGCATGGGCGCGAAACCTGTCTTGGCCCCAAACCCGACGAATACCAGTAAGAACGACAACTTCAGCAGGGTGGGTGACATGGATGGCGCGGCGGCGTAGAGTCCCTGCCACGTTTCCGGATGTGCCCCGACTCCCGACCGATAAGCCCAGAACAGCACGAAGAAACCCAACAACGCAATTGGTGCGCCCATGATGGTTAGAACCGAAAACTTCCACGCAGCTTCGAGTGCCCCAGCCGTATGCTCAAAGCTCACGAGCAGCGCAGCGAAGAGCGTCACCAGTTCAACTGCCACCCATACGAGATTGGGTTCCGCTAGAGAGGGCACAGCGACTAGAGCAAACGCGAATAAGTTGTAAATGGAATAAAACCACCACAGGCGGTCATTGTGATCCTGGCTATGGCGCATGTAGCCGCCCGAAAATACGGCCGCGAGCGCGCAGACGAAAGTCACAATGACAAGAGTGAGCGCCCCCAGCCCGTCGGCCTCGAACCAGCCGGCAGCACCGATGAAACGGCCAGTTGCGATTACCCGCGCCGAAATGAATAGCGCCAAACCAAATTCGACGCACTGACAGAGAACCGTGACGTGCCATGCGGCTCTGCGGACAGGCCCGAACCAGCACAGAATTGCTGCTATCAAGGGAAGAGCGACGAGAGCAATCAGCGCCATGGTACCGGTTCCTCCTTCAGCTCACTGAGCGCTGCTGCCTCCGTCGTACCCATTTTCTCTTTGATGTTCCGCGTCAGTAGTCCTACGATGACCGCGATTAGCACTACGTCGATCGCCACGGCCAATTCAGCAATCAAAGGAAGCTCGGCGGCAATGGCGATGCCTGCAAAAAACGCACCGTTCTCCATGGCCAGGATTCCGATTAGCTGCGGAATCGCCTCCCTCCGCGCCGTTAACGAGTACGCACCAATCAGCACGCAGGCCAATCCGATGGGCAAGTTGACCCCGATGACGGGGTTTCCCGTTGTGGAACTAAGGGGGCCGACCAAGAGTTCCGAGGCGATAGCCAACAGCAGCGCGAATAGGAGCGATGCGGGAATGTTGAGGACTTGCGCAATTTCCCTGCGCACATAGAGCTCGGGGGCAAGGGTTCGTCTCAACACCCACGGGATTACCATCACCTTTGCGACAATCGTGATCACACCCAGGGCCCACAGATGCATAGAGTGCTCGTCAAACGCTAGCAAGAAAGAAGAGGCTGCCAGCAGGAGAGACTGAATTACGAAGTAGCGGACCACGCCTTGGACCTGACGTGTCGCGACCATCGCGAAAGCGCAGATCAGAATCAACCCGGCGTTCAGAGTATTGAGCGACTCGCCAACGGGCAGCGGCGCGGTGTGCACGAAGTCCTCCTTCGCTACGCTCCGACAAAAATGCTGACGATCATGGCTGCAACCGAGGCAATGAAGGCGGCTCCTAGAAACTCGCTGATCCGGAACAGCCGCAACTTCGAGAGCGAGGTTTCTATCATCACCAGAACGATCGCAAACAATAGGATCTTCACAAGAATCAAAGGAATCGCGATGAGCACCTGTACTGCCTCGTGTCCATGCGCGAGCCCCCAGGGGGCAAAAAGGACATTGAGAAAGACGCAGGCCAGCACGATGAATTTCATTTGGCCGCCCCACTTCATTAACGCGGCGCTTCGGCCGGAAAACTCCAAGCCTTTCGACTCGTCGATCATGGCGAGTTCAAAATGACCGCTGGGATTGTCGACGGGGATTCGGCCGCCTTCGGCAAGAATGAGCATGAGGAACGCAATCAGCAGCAGCACATGTGAGGGGGAAAAAAATGCGGCGGCATTCGCAATCCACTTTTGCTGCACAATGTATGGGATCGTTGATTGGGCGACGAAAGAGACCGTGAAGAACACAATCATAAACACGGGCTCGGCCAGAAATCCCACCATGCGGGTCCGGCTTGCGCCCATGGGACCGTAGGGATTACCCGTGTCGACTGCGGCGAGAGCCGCGAAGAATCCCGCCAGTCCGAGAAAGAATCCCGCAGCCAGCATGTCCCCCATGAAAGCGAAAGCGAGAGGGTAGTCCGTGAGAACGGGGATTAACACTGTCACAAATATGGGCGTAATGAAAACCAAGTACGGAGTGATGCGAAAGATCCAGGTTGCTTCCAAGGAGACGACTTCATCTTTGTGGAAGAGCTTCCAAAGATCGCGGTAGGGCTGGAAGACGCTGGGTCCGCGCTTACTCTGAACGATCTCCTTAAAGCGCGACAGTACGCCCGAATAGAGCGGAGCAAAAACCAGCACAAAGAGGACCTGAATAGCGTTGTACGTGATCGTTTGTCTCAAGGGATGGCTCCGTCGAAAGTGTACCGAGTTGATGTCGGGGCAATGGCGCCGAACGCATCGGTAGCATGGCGCGCCCGTTGCTCAGGACGGTGAATTGCAAACAACTGGAAGTCATGCGAGTGAACGGCGGGAGACGCTGCGGGGAGATGTTTCAGGGAGTGCCACCTCCTATAGTTCGCTCTCGCTGCTCCCACGGTCACCCTCTTGCGACAGGACGAACCCTGCGCAGAACATTGGGAGGAGTTATCAGCCGTTAGGAAAGTGGCGTTTTGCCCCGATTCGATCGGGGAGGCAAACTCCTTTGCCGCACCCATTGAATCACAACCCGCTTCGCCCGGCAAGGCGTTCGGTCCGGTCGTTTCGCATTTTGCACCCGGTCCGCATGCAGTTGTTCTCTTCGTTCTCGATCTTTCCCTCGGATTTGATTGACATTCCCGAGAGGCAAAGTATCATCGCGCTGAAGGCCAAGGAGTTCGGCCTTAACCGCTGTCCCTCTTAGGCCGGGACAGATGATGACTCCTGACAAGGGATCCTTGTCGCGGAGTCATGTCCCCGGCAAAAGATCCCCTCAATGCAACGGAGACCTCGCAGTGGCCGCCACTGAAGATAAGCCCGGCATTTTCCAGCCGTCGCTCGACCGGTGCACCAAGGGGCTCGTAGTTCTTAGGGTTCTAGAGACGATTTGTTAAGGGAACAATTCGAATCTGCCCAAGGGAAAAGCACACCGCGGTGACTAGCATGAGTCGCAAAGCCGGAAAGCTGCAAGACACCGAGGCAATACCGAAGCCTGTGTCGCCCAAGCCTCCGAGTCATGTTTGCGCCCACAAATTAGAGGCGGCTCAACGGCTGGCGACGGATATCCTTTCTCGCATTGAGCGAATTCTTCACGATGATCCGGCCGCGATTGTAGGTAGACAATCAGGAATGCTGCCTCGTGAAATCGAGGACATCCAGACGTATTTTCTACAAAAAATCCAGCACGCCCGCAACACATTGCAGGAACTCGCCGACTTGCTTCAACTCACGTCTGAAAGACTTGACGAACCTGAACTGATCAGCATGGAATTGATGGTGCTCTTCGTATTGATCGAGAACTATCGACCTGAACGCATCTTGGAATCGGGATGGAAGCCCGCAGAGGAAGTTCAACACACGCTTCGAGAAAAAGTCGAGTCTCTCGGCCTTGACGTCATCAATATGCGCGAGCGGCTAAAGTAGACTTGCGGAGGCGGTCACAGAGAGTTGCATTAGTCTCTCGATTCCGGGGCAGCCAGATCCTTATAGAACGGCACTGCCGATTTGATTCAGCCGAAATACTTGTTGACCGAAATGTATTCGTCCCGTGCGTGAGCGTTTTCATCAGGACAACCAAATCCAAGAACCTGGCGACGAATACACCCGGAAGAAGAAACATGCTTGTTACAAAAACACCGAGCACGAAGACCAGAAAATGAATTCCAATGAAAAGGCGACTGCGGACCGCTGGACAGTGTGCGGAAAGGATCATGTCCACTGGGGGGCGCATGGTGCCGCCGGCCTTTTATTCCGCTATGCCCCGAAAGGTGAGGCGCCGACCTATCTGCTCCAGCAGCGATGCAGGTGGGTGGATCAAGGGGGAACATGGGGAATCCCCGGCGGTGCGATGAGGGAAGGCGAGTCCGCTGAAGTGACAGCGCGGAGGGAAGCGGAGGAGGAGATAGGTCCGCTCCCCTCTTATCGAATTACTGGAATCGACGCTCAGGATTGCGGTGGAGGGTGGAAGTTCTACGTGGTAACTGCAGATGTCGATCATCCCTTCGTTGCGTTTTGCGTCCGGGAAACCGATGCCACTGGATGGTTTACGCGGGACGAAATGCGCCATCTCTCTTTGCATCCCGGTTTCCGAAGGTGGCTGGAGGACCATCGGTGACCGAGTAGGTGTTCCAATGATCATCGAGTTCAAAATAAACACTTGCGACCGTATCTATTTAGGGCGGGCGTTTCTAAGAATTATGGAATCGTCCTCCACGCAGGAGTGAAGTGACAGGCATTGCGGGAGCAAATGCGTGGAGCCTACGAACGCCTTCCAGTGGGTAGATGCGTCCTTGAGCCCTCGGTTGAGACCTCAATTGAAAAACGATCCCTCGCGAGTGCCAGATTGGAAATGTTGCAACGGAATTCCTCCGCTGCATCGATGGCGGAGCGAGGGCCCTAGTCCGCAATGGCCGAACTGGCTGCCGAGCGCATGCCACCATCACGAACGTATGCAATCGCCCCCGCTTAACTGCGTGGGAGGCGCTGAGCTGCGCTACTAGGTTAGAACGACGGAGCGGTTCGGTCTCCGACAGTGACCGTTACGCAACCATGCCCAACAGCGTTTGTGACTGGATTGAACCTTTGTCTCAATATTCTTACCAGCTACGGGCGAGTGCGGCCCGAAATAAAGTGACCGGCTTCAGGCTATGGAAGGGACAGCACAAGCCGACAGAGAAGTTGCGCGAACTGCAACACTGGCAGAGATTTCTTTACTCCTCCATGATGTGCGCGCAGAAGTCATTCTAGGTCTGCTAGACAATCCTCGTTTCGATGAGAACTACGTTTGCCTCCTACTCGGTCGCAAGGACCTCTCAACGGCCTTGCTCGAGGAGATCGCGAGCCGCAATCAATGGCGGGGAAGCTATCGTGTGCGCCGCGGCCTTGCTTACCATCCGCACGTGCCAGCCGCCCTTGGGCTCCGGCTTGTTCGCGAGCTCTTTCTCGTTGATCTCGTGCAATTAGCCCTGCTCCCTTCGGGAGCGGCGCCGGTAAAGCATCTGGCGGAGGAGCTCATTCTCGCGCGCCTCCCGCAATTGCCGCCCGCACAGAAGACGATTCTCGCCCGGCGCGGTTCGGTGCGAATTACAGGAGCGCTTCTGGCCGACGGACAGCCCGAGATTCTTTCCATCGTGCTGGAAAGCCCATTCCTAAACGAAGGACAGGTCCTGAGAGCGCTTTCAAAGATCTCAGTGCCCGCTCGCGTCGTGGCGGCCATCGCCGAAAGCGGACGCTGGTCGCAGCATTACAGCGTGCGATTAGCTCTCATCCGCAACCCACAAGCCCCTCTCGCGCGCATTCTTTCCTTCTTGCCAAGTATTTCGACTGCTGACTTGCGAATCTTGGCCGAATCTACTTCTGTCCCGGCCAGTATGCGGCCGCACATTCGGCGGGAGCTAGCCAATCACATGCAGCGTGGCGCTGGTCCGGTGAGAAGAAATTCAAATCCCCGAAGTTGATCCGACTTCTCAGGCGGGCGTCCATCCTTTGCCTTCGAGAACGGAGCGATTCTGTAGATGCGTTCAGACAACGAGTGTCTCGTTGCCGAAAGACCTAAGCGTCGCCGAAGGGAAAGGCACTTGAACAGCCCCGTTTTGCCTGCGTGGGCGCGGCGCAAGCCCGGGCCACAAATTTCGAGCTCAGGAGAAACGCGTCGACGTTTGAGCGGAACATCCTAGCCTATAACGGTGGAACTGGCGGCTTTGGGTTGTCCGTTCTCGAACTCACCGTTCGAGTTAAATATCTGGCGATACAAGTCCTCGCCATAACTGGTCTCCAACGGTTCGCCTTCGACTAGCTTGAAGGTCCGCGTCCCGTCGGCTTGTCTTTCCGCACGCAAGAAAAGCACGTCCTCACTCCTTCTGTCGAAGAACCCACGTGCGAATTCGTACAGATGCGTCACGTAGAAAATCTTGACACGCTTCTCCAACAAGGCACAGACGATCTGTTTCGCGATCTCCGATCCCTCCCGCTCGTTAGTCGCGGCAAACGATTCGTTGAAGAGCAGCATCGAGTTCGGCGCGATGTGATCAACGATTTCGCTCATTCGGGAGAGCTCCTCATCGAATTTCCCGCTCTTCATCGTCGCGTCCTCTTCCCGCTTGTAATGAGTGAACAAGGCAGGGCAAAGTTCGGCCTCGAAGGCCCTGGCCCCGACGAACATGCCGCATTGCATCATCAGCTGCGCCAGGCCGATACCGCGCAGGAAAGTCGATTTCCCGCCTTGATTGGCACCGGTGACGATTATTAGGCTCTTGTGGTCCGAGTCGGCCGCATTGCCAACTACGCGGCGCTCCGTGTGAAGCGACAAACACACGTCGTACAACTCGCTGAAGTGCTGAATCCGCTCACCGGCGGACGCCGGTATGGGAAAACACACGGGCTCTCCCTTGGTCGCCAACCGACCGTGCAGATTCAGGCAGCCGATATAGAAGGCCAGCTCTGTTCGCAGCGTCTTGAAGAAGCTCAGAACGTGATCGGCGGATTCAGCGAGCGCAACCGCAACCCGGCTGATTCCTCGGGTCCGCATGTCCGATACGATCCTCGCTCCCGCCTCGTCGCGCTCGTGGAGATGAAACGTGTAGGCAGGGGGCCCTTTGCTGAAAATTCGGTCAAACCATTTCTGCTTTTTACCCGGCACCTTGCGCAGCACTAGGTTGGCACTTTCATTACAGCTCCCCAACTCGGCGCTTAGCAAGACGCCCTTGCGGAACTTCGATACAGTCAGATGATCCTGAATGCTTGCTAAGTACTCGTCGCCCAGTTCCTCTCTGAGCATGGCGAACAGTGTCGTGAAGCCGTGCGACTTAAATCGTCCGGCATGCGCTTCGGCGATGCCCCTCAGCCTTCTGAGCATAGCAACAAGCAGCTCCAGCATGTCCGTCGAGCTGTACAGCATTGACGATGGGTAGCGGCTGGTGATTCCCCAACCATGCTTCCTGGTCCTTTCGATCGCCTCAAGCGCGAGATTATAGAGTCCCGCGATCACTGTCGGATTCTGCAAGCAGTCCTTCAGGATCTCCTGCCGATACAGAATCGTGTCCACGCCGTTCCGCAGCCCAGAGAGAAGCGCCTTCCGCGCCACTTCGAGCAGAAACTCATCGTCGCTCGCCATAGCGTGCAGCAGCGTATCCAATTCCAGGTCCTGGATCGGCGCCCGCTCATGAGGCGGCAATTCCTGTTGCCAATCGAAATCTCGATTGCGATGCAGCATGTGGCGCGGCGTTTGATCTATGTAGAAATCCCGGTCCGGATACATCAACCGAGCTCTCATGCCTTGATGCGCTCCTTCAGCCAGTCATACGTGACGCGATGCTTCTCGGCGATCGCAAGCGCATACGCCAGGCCGTCCGCTGGCCGTCGCTCCAATTTGTAGGTTCGAACCGCCGGATTGTTCGGATCGACCGTGCTCACGACGCTGACTGTTTTTTCATTGAATGACGCCAGTTCATCTAGAAACGTGACCCAGACGCACAGCAGATCCAAGGCAGAAATTTTCGCCATTACCTTCTTGCTCAGAAAGATGGCGTCCTTGAGCGTCGTCGACGAGAACATCTCGTTCATGACGATAAGGCTGTTTGGCGTCGCCTCGTCGAGAATCTGGCGGATTCGGACCAGATCGTCCTGCAACTTCCCGCGGAGATTCGCAATATCTTCTTCTCTTTCGAAATGCGTGAAGAGCCTATCGAAGAGAAAGAGCCGAGCTTCCTCACCCGGAACCGGGCATCCCAGGCTGGCAAGATAATGCAACTGACCCAACATCCGGGCGAACGTTGTCTTGCCGCCCTGGTTCGGTCCGGAGACGACGAGGATGCGTTCCAGGCTGCACAAAAAGAAGTCGTTGCAGACAACTTTGGCCCTCTCATCGATCAATTTGGACGCTAGCGCCAGGTCGAAGCACCTCTTTCCTCCAACCTCTTTCGATGTCGGCGAGACCTGCGGCTCGCAGAAACTGAGGCCGGCGTCCCGAAATTTCTTCACGTGGGTAAGGTAAGCAACATAGAACTGAATCTCGCGATCGAACTCCGAAATCTTTTTGTCGAGATATTCTTGGTGCACTGCGCAAAACGTCTCCAGAGCCCGGAAGGTATCTGGATTCAGCAGGGCCACGCGGTCTTGTATCTGGGCCTCGATGTGATTCATGCCCCCCCATTTCGGGACCTCGACCCCGTAGTGGTTGAACGAGCCGCGCCTGAACTTGTCGAATGTATCTTCGACGGCGGCGCTATAATCACTCTCTCCCTCGTAGCTACGAACAATGATGCTGCCGTCCTTGATGAGCAAGGAATACCGGATGTTGGACAGCTTTGACTTCACTTGTTCCTTTTCTGCTTCGAGATCGCGGAAAGAAGGCGACGCGACATAGTCGGTGAGGTACTCGCAGAAGGCGCGCAGACCTCGCGACTTTGGGCCGAGCGCGCACAGGTCCTGCCGTAGGCGGTCGACGGCTTCGCAATGGACTTCGACGGCGCCCAAGAAGTGGCGCTCCATGGTGTATTTGTAGTAGTGAAATTGCTTCGCCTGCTCCAGACACCGGTGCATCCCGCGCATCTTTTCTGAGAACGACTTAACCGATTGCATTAACGATTTGTCTTCGAGATCGCGCATGATCTCTTGCCGATAAGCGATCGCATCAAGGTCATTGAGTCGCGTGTAATAGAATGGCGCGAGCTCGTATTCCTCCCAGCCAGCCGTAATTTTATCGACGACTTGATCGAGGTTCAGATCATGAAAAAAGGAAGGTGGTTTAGCTTCGTCTACGGCTATTCCGTCGCGGGGGCGGTCAAATAATATGCTGTGAAAATTCATTGCACTACGCCGTTAACAAGTCGGTTGCGCAAGCAGGAACCAACAAGTCAATCCGTGACCGTTTTCTTCAGGAGGGTACGTCGTGCCGAGGGGACAAAAAGAAAGCAGAAGACCCCCACGCAGCAAGCCAACCCTCGTAGGAGTCATCTGCCCCCTTTGGGGGCGATTTAGGGCGAACTCCAACACCCGCGAAACGATTATGCAAAAGGGTCCAAAGCCAAGTCAAACGGTAATGTCCTGCAACGTTGGTCATGATGGGTCGGCCTTGGTCACAATTTGCCTCGCGGCTAGGCTTACACTCAATTCCGGGTTAGCCGAGCCCATGCACTCGGGGGCGACACGGTCAAGGCCCGCCTCACATCTTCAAGCAAGTCAAAGCCGAATACGCGAAGCTGCGATAGCGGCCGAAGACACCGAGGCGAGAGCGGGCGATCGCCCGCGCCTGTCTTCGGCGTCGAGGACTTGCTGATGCACAGTACTAACGGCACTTCTGTACTGTTGACGGAACCAAGTTTTATCCTGTAGGTTATTCCGAGTATCAAGAGTGGGCGTTCAGTTCGCGCCCCGACAACCGAGCCAGAGAAGGCCACGGTGCTTCGCCAGATGTCGTGGCAGATGCGGCAACCCGATTTAGGGGGTGCAAACCCACCTTACGGCAAGTCGATCCCAACCACATCTTGGCGTCTCGATCGTTGGTTCAAGAATTGGACAGGAGGCTTGAATGTTTTCGACCCGTGCGCAACAAATCTTGGCGATCAAGAGTTGGCGCAGCTCGCAGAATTTTTGCGCGGCTGGAAAGTGGACGAGGATGCCATCGAATACGGCGTGCAGGTGCTTTTCGGCGCCGGTCAGTACGAGCTGGCCAAAGGCACGCGAGAGAAGCTGGTGAAGATGCTTTCGCGGGCAGCGATGTCTTTCTCGAGGCAATTCCAGTGACTGCGAAAAAGATGTGCCCTCAATGCGGAGCAACCGTCTATTTGCTGATCACCGATCTTCGCACCAACTCTCGATATTGCTGGCACTGTGCCTCAGAAGAGCACAAGAACCACCGTGAAGTGCTGGTTACAAAAAAGATGGACCTCTTAGGATTGGAAGCATACTCGATTGAGGAGCGAATCCAAGACCTGCATGGAGATAAGCCGATATGGATGCCGACAAAAGTAAATTAGTTCCCTTTGATGAACTTGTCGCGGAGCTGCGGAAGGTTGCGCCTGGCCAGGTCACCACAGTTAGTTATTCCGGGCTGAAGTTCTTGCTTGAGTGTGGGATCGACATCATCAGCGACTACGCCGAAATGTACACATGCCAAGCAGTCATTCGTGACTGTGGGAATCCGGCACAGAAGCAGCGGCTGAAAGAGGAGTTGATAGCAAGCAGGTGGTCAACAGAGATCATGCGGGCTGAAGGTTACAGATGCTAACAACCAGCGACGTGAAGTTCCTAACAGCATGCGCCGGAGGCGACCGTGGTCATTACGCGCGAGCAACTCGTAAAATATTGGTGCTCAGAACCCCACAGGGAATACCGCGAAGGGTACATCAATCTGACTGAACTTCCGTTTCCCGATCTGGCGGAACTGACGCCCGAGGAGCGAGCATTGTTGACACCTGTTTTGGAGCGGAATCCTCAATATTTGCTCGAAGTCCCTGTGAATGCCAAGGTGATTCAATGAACGCTAGGCGCGGGTGAGGATGAATGCCTTCGCCTTGTCGAAGTAGCTTTGCATTCACGGCAACTGTCGGACTGATTCCGGTAGACCGCCAACTTCGGCGCGTCAGGACGAGGCACTGAGCTGCGCGAGGCCTAGTGCGTTGAATCCGCATACTTGACCGAACAGCCGTAGGGACGCGTCGCAGGCATCTCCACCTGCTTGCCAGCCATGGCCTGCTCAAGCGCGAGATTGACGTAATTAGTCGCGCCAGGAATGTCCTGCTGGTCAGTTGTCGGTTTGTCGTCAATGGCACCATCGTAGATCACGACGCCCTGGGGGTTGATGACGATCATCTGCGGGGATGTCTTCGCGTCGTACAGATGGCCGATCTCGCCGGTTGGGTCGAGCAGTGCGGCGGTCGGTGCAGCCTGCATCCGCACCAGGTAGTCGTTCTCCTCGCTCGCGGTCACGTACCCCTGCTTGCCGGGCGCAGAAGAGAGAATTGTAAACCACACGACGCCCCGCCCGGTCGATTGCCTTTGTAGCCGCTGCATGTTGCCGCTGTCGTAGTGCTTCCGCACGTAGGGGCAGCCGTTGTTGTGCCACTCGAGGACCACATACTTTCCGCGATAGTCCGAGAGCCGAAAGGTCTTGCCGTTACTCGCCGTAGCTGTGAACTCCGGCGCTGCCTCGCTGGCTTTCACGGCTGAGATCAGTGGCGGAGCCGTGGACAACACCCGCGAGTCGTGGGTTTCCTGCACCGCGTGTGGGCGGGCCTAAGTCTGCCCAGGTCCACTGTTCGGCGATCAGTTCCGAGAACTGCGTATGCGTTCGGTGTAGCCACAAGACATATCTGCCAGGTGGTCCTATCCGGACCGGACGCTCTCATGTGCCCGATGGATCCTCTGGGAAGCTGAATCGGTGTGGAAGCCGGCTCCGCAGGGGCTTTTGCTTCCTGCCGTCGAATCGGTCGGTAGGTACGCTTGGGTTTTCACTGCATGCCGCGGATTCGGGGCGTAGGCACGAAAAAAACATTTCTGCCACCCGTTGCCAGGCGCAGTCGCCAGCCAAGGGACGTTGGGGGCTTTTTTCTTCGATATGGATTCCAAAAGGATCCCCCTTTTCAAAACTTACCGCAAACTCAGCGAATGTGATCGCTGCGGCCTGTCGCCGAAGTGAAGTTGCTCCTCGGTGATTCGTTTTCCTTCGTGGGGCTGAGGGGTGGGATGGCAAATTCGGTACGGTCGTACCATTGATGAACGCACCATCTGATTCTAATATTGCAACAGGAGGAACCACCAATGGTCTCACTCACGCCGAACGAATTGCTGAAGGTGCTGAAGGTTGCCAGCGCATCGAAGCGCAATCACTGCATGATTCTGTTCGCTTTCCGCTTCGGCATGCGAGCCTCCGAAGTCTGCGACTTGCGCCTGTCTGACATTGATCGTAAGAACGGCACCATCACTGTGCGGCGTTTGAAAGGTTCAAAGACATCAGTCGGCCACATGACAAACGTGCAGGGCCAGCCATTGCTATCCGCTACGCGCGTGCTGAACGCGTGGCTAGATGAGCGGCAAGATGCCAGCGATTTCGTGTTCACAAGCCAGAAGGGTGGCAAACTTGATCGGTCGGCATTCTTCCGCATGTTCCAGGCCGTGGCGACTGAGGCAGGGCTGTCCCCGGAGAAGCGTCATCCGCACTGCCTGAAGCATAGCCTCGGCTTTGCGATGGTCGAAGCCAACCGTTCGCTGACTACGATCCAGAACGCGCTCGGGCACCGCTCCGTGGCATCCACGGGCATCTACGCGCAACCCAGCCGTGAACAGGTTGACCACGCCATCCAAGCCACCCTGCTCGAACTTTTCTAGCTGCGTCTCCCGAACCAATCCTGCTGGTAGGCTCCGACACGGGTCGGAGTTTGCCCATTTTGAGCCCTCACGCGAACGCATCGAACTGATCGGATTGATGCGTTATTCGGCGATGCGCGGCTGCAAGTCGTTTGTCCAGCGGCATCCCAAAATCGGGAAATCATCGCAATTGATGCGTTTTGGGCTCGGGAGTCGTCTGTAGGATCTCGCTCGACTTAAGTAACCAACAAGCCGCCGGCGTCACGGTATGGGTCATCCTCGTCCGGCACGACGATCGGAGTGCCGCTCGACCGGTAGGCGCTCGACGCTGCGGCACTGCCGGTCATCGAGAAAAAATACAAAAGAGCGCCGGGTACCTTTCCCAAACCTCGTTCTAAAAAGACTCCCTATCCCTTTCCCTTTGTTCACGATTCCGGGCAGAGTCATCCCGCCGGCCACGGACCGCGTGTAAGCAGATGTCACTGACACTGTAAGTTCGATGTAAGTGCAGTGTGAGTGTGCCGAAATCGTGCGGTCGTTGCCCGCAAACTGATGAGAATGAATTTAGATAGATCGACCGTGGTCGAAATCTGATGGTATTTCGATGTTTTCCCCGGAACGATAGATCGCTCTGAAAAAGAAAAAAAGCTCCGATCGCGCAGCCCGGAACCAACAACAGAACCAGATTCCAAGGCCACCGTGCCTTCGCACGCTTCGGGAAGGCCGCGTTCTCCCTCGATACGTGCACGCCAGACCAGAATCCAACGCAGCAACCCGCGATCCGCTCGCCGGCGGATGCTCCCGCTGTCGTCGCTTCGGAACGCAGCAAGAATCGGCTACCCCCCAGTCCACCTGGAAAGCAAACGCTCGGCCGAGCCTACGTATGCGACCAAGCCTCATGCCGGCGTAACGGGCTCCCCACCAGGAATCGGGATCTCCCACCATCTCGGTAGGGGCGGAGCATTCATAGCTTTGACGCCCAGCTCGGTCAGCTCGTACAGCTTTGATCGCAAGACGCCGGTCATAATCAGCTCACCGGATTGACGCCCCTCGGCAAGGATCTCGCCGACCCTTTCGTTGCGGACCCCGGCGCCCTTGCGAATAGCCCTGACGCTCGCCTTCGGGTGCTCCTCGATGTAACGATAGACCAGCTGCTTGTCAGTCAGATTGACATCTGTCGGCACCCACTGGTTCCCTTTGCGTCGGCAATACATGGTCCCCTCCTAAAAGTAATGACTGCCGGTCCAATTGGCGCGATACAACCATCGAGCGGGCTCGCCAGCTGTCTACCACATTATCCCGGCGCGCTGCGCGTCCGGCAGATCGGCCGCGACCGCCTTTTGATTGCTGCGGTCGTCACTGCGTGTACCCCTCGTGCAATCGAAACTGCGAAGAAACCACAGAAAAATCCTTCTCTCTTCTCCCGTCTAATTGTATGTGGGGTACACTCAGCAAACGCCAAAATGCAACGAAAAACAAAGGGCTTAACCCCTGTTTTAAACCCATTTCAACCCTTGTGAGATGGGAAGAGAAGCCTCAATTAGGGCAACAATTGTGTGAATTGAATTCATGCGATACTTGCCCCCTCTGTTTTCACTTAAAATGCCTCAACCTGTTCGCCAGCTTCTTGCTTCTGCTGGTCAACCCAAAGCAGATTCGTCTTGGATTCGTTCCAACGGAATTCCTTCGCCAGACCTCGTCCGTTCTTGCTCCCGGGCTTTTGTACGAGGTATTTTTTGGCATAGGCGTCTTTAACGTGCCGATCCGCAGTCGCGTGCTTCAGATGGAAAGCTCGTTCCATATCTAGGATCGTCCACCACTTCTTTTCAGGATTGCTCTTTGCGAGTTTGGCTTGCGCCTGAAACCATTCAATCTCTTCGGCTGCGGCGAGATCGCTGGATTCGCCTTCCGGCTCATCGGGGGTCACTTCAAGTTGCCCATCTCGGAATCCCAGTGTGAACTTTTCTGCTTGGGCATTTCGGAGCACTACGGTGAGTTTGCGTTTACCTGAAGTATCGTCATTTTGGGGGAACTGAAGGAGCGCCATCGTCTCGGCTGTTCGCCCCCATCCCGCCGACCCGAGAAAATTCTCACGAGTCGCAGCGTATCCATGACCTTGTCGAGATTTCGGTGAGCCTAGGCTTCCGATAATTGCGATGTGGTAGTGGCGAGCAATCTTTTGCAGTTGATGCATGAAATCTGAAACCACGCGGATGCTGTTCACTTCTGTTACGAGCATGTCCACGCCTTCGATAAACACAATCTCAGGCGGCGGATTGGTTGCTTCAATTTGATTGACAATGGCTTGGGCCGCATCGAGATTCCATGCGAGTGGGAGCGGCTGAAACGGAACCACGGCGGGATTCAGATGCATGCGCTCCATAGTTCTCTTGTGGGCATCTTCTCCTCGATCTGCACCCAGCATCAGAAAGGAATGCCCACACGTTTCGTGCCCGAAAAACGGGGCTTTGATGTGCTGGGATAACAGCAGTTGAAGAATAAAGGTGGTTTTGTTGCTGCCTGACGGCCCACCAATCAACGAGACATTTCCGAGAGGAAACCAGCCATCGTATTGCCCTGGCAGCGGCGCAAGAACGTAGTCACGGTGATTGCCTGTCTGCACGGTGAGCAGATGGAATTCCAACTCTTTGGTGAGCGGAATAACCCGTGCCGTACTTGTGGGCAGTGCATTCGTTTCGCAGGCCTTGTCCACAGTCATTCGGCGATAGTCTTCGCGGGTGCGCCACTTGTCGCGCCGTCCCAGCCTCGACGCACTGAAGTATTGCTCCACTTTCTGCGCGTCTTTATTCAAATGGAGCGCGAGCATGTCTGCGAGCGCGAGATCAGCGCGCGATTGATCGTTGTCGTATTCGGAGATGTCGCCCAGCCAGAGCTTCTTGAACTTTTCGTTTTTGAACTGCGATACGAGAAAATGAACGAGAGAAATGTCCGCGATTTCAGGAACACCCTCGCCGGAGTAGTGATTTCCGGTGACAGTGAAGAAACGCCCCTCGAAGTAGATTTCAGCACCGTATCCGTTTGCGCTGAATTTCCGTCCCTTGATTTCGCCCGGGAGTGACGCCCGGACATATGCGTGAAGGCCTTCGCCTGATGGCGATATCTCAGTGTACGGGTTGTTGAGCAGCTTCAGGATTTCGAGCGCGAAGGGTTCAGGGTTTCCGTCGCGGATAATATGGTCAAACTCAACGCCGGCGACGGGACAATTGGAAAACTCAAATCCGACACCGTTGAAGTAGCCACCGATATCACTGGCGACTTCGAGCGCCCGGTCGAACGTACTCCATGTGGACGAATCGTTGCAGTTGGCTCCGCGATGATGGCCATTGGAATTGGCATCGTACGGAACCTTGGTCGGCCTGCCGTCGCGGGTCTGTAGTTTCCACACAACCCAGTTGGGAAGGTCGAGCAATAGTTGGGGCACCGCAGTGTAGGAGTTCATTGCGGCCCCCTTTGAACTGCGATGGTCTGCGCGGCGGTGCGAATAATGCGAACGTTCAGGGCGAACGTCCGGCCTCGCTCGACTTCTCCGGTCTCATATTCGATTTCGATGCGAACGAGGTGGAGATACAGGGATGCCCACCACGGGTAGAGCATGAGCATCTGCGCTGAACAACGTTCGATCTTGTCGGACGCGATACTCATTTCGTCACGGCCTTAATTCCGATCTGCCGAATGCCGCTGTAGAAAAATTCCAACTGCGAGCACGGGATGCTGGCTTGGGTTGCGCCGCGCCAGTAGTTGTGATTGTGTTCAGAGCAGACAGCACCTACGATGGTGATCTCATCCAAAACCGCCGCGCCGTGCGGGACCTCGCGGTTCAACTGCAAGACCGCAGCGGGAGCATCACAATGTTGGCATGTGATGTACTTAGCCACGGGCTCGGACCCAGATTCAGCACCGCTCTTGAAGGCATAATCGATTTGGTGCGTGATTCGTGTGCGATGTAGTAACGCTTGGTGTTCTTCTGCTTTCTTCTGCGCTTCGTTAGCAATCGCCCGCTGGCGTGCCCGTTCCGCCTTGGCTTTTTTCTCCGCCGCTATCACTTCGGGCGGGCGTCTTGGGCGTTTCGGAGCCCGTCTATTCAGGAGGCACTCGACAGTTATGGCAGTGATGGCTACTGGCACGGATGCCCTTTGACCCTCGGCCAAATTCTGCACCCGCTGCTCGAAGCCGGAGAGCGCGTTTGTGAGGGCCTCTTTTGCATGCCAATAAGCCGTCCACGCGCTGTTCGCCTCCCCGCTCAAAACAACGGCATTGTTCGCCGTCACCGTAATTTTAAAGTTCCACAGCATCCTCATGCCGCCATCTCCATCTCAAATAGTTTGCTGTGCTCGCCAATCCACTTGGCGATATCCTTATCGTTCCTGATGTCGTAGTTCCCGCCACGGCGCACGTCCATGACGTACAGCAGCGCAAACTCCGCAGGCATGCGCGCGATGTATTTCATCGCAGACCTTCCCTCTGAGCGGGTGTACTGCGCCAAGGAAGTTGACAGTGCATACAAGAGCGGCGGCGACTTGGGCACATCCGCCTCCGCTGGTTCACGCAGGATGGCTTCAATCGCGGGCAACTCGCGCGATGTCCGCAGGTACGCATCGAATTCGATTGATGCGCCTTCTCCGATTGTTCCGAGAATCATTTCGCGTTCGATAGAGCCGCTCGTTTGCAGCGCGAGAATGTTGGACACGCCCTCCCACGAACGCGGCGACGGGAATGCACCTTCACCGGGAATTTCTTTCGCCATCAACAACTCAGGCCTCCACCGGATGAACGCTGTGACGACTGGCGAAATGTTGTTGTCCCTCGCCCACTCCGCCCACTGTTTTACGTCGGGCTCTGCATTAATAATCACCATGCGATTGCGAAGAGGCGCGGACGTGGCGCGGTAGTGTGTTTTGTCGCTGGCGCGATTTCCTGTCAGCACAAGATGCCAGCCAGCGGGCAGGCTCATGTCGGAACCGGGCTCAGCATGAACGACGTGGTGTGCCGCGACTTGAACATCAGGAGCCGCGCTAGACAACTCATCGAGCAGCAGAACGCTAGAGCCATCGCGAGGCAACGGCGACGCCCACTGCGTGATGCCCCTGTCCACGACGGGCAAGCCGCGCAGATCAACGCTTTCGCAGGTGGGCAAGGCGAATGTCACCAACTTTTTCTCGACGCTCCGCGCCGCCTGTCCCACCGCCGCCGTTTTGCCGATTCCCGGTGGCCCTTGCAGGAACACGACGATGTGGCGGGCATCCTGCTTGAATATTGTCGTTAACGTCGATGCGATTTCTCGTGGAAACATTGTGTTCTGCTCCTTGATTGGTTGTTCATGCTCCTACCCTTCCCGCTTCGAGGAACCATGCCAACACTTCAGGCCAGTTAAAACGCAGAACCTTGCCCGTCTTGTGGAACGGAAGGGGGCGACGGCACCGAGAGCGAGTCAGTTCATAGACAGTTCGTGGTCTTATCTTGAGCCGTTCAGCAACTTCCTCTGGCGTCAAAATTTCGACTTCGCTGTTTGGCACGGTTATTTGTGCCTTGGGTTGTGCCTTCGATTTCGGCGCCATATGTCTTTCCCTTTGGTTTCGTTCGGCGTCTTGCCGTATTCATGTGCATAATACAGGTGGCCTCTTCGTAAGTCATATGATATAATCCAACTGTCTTACGACGACAATGGGGCGGACGAGCGCATTTGAGGCTGCTCAGACACTGGCGGCGTTTGCGGGTCTAAGCCCTACGGGGGGCGATGACTTTCGCAAAAGCCACAAGGGCTTTGTCCCCCCAGTTTGGTGGGAATATCGGCTTAGCGGCGGGGGTCTGTTGTGGAAGGTAAATCAGGAATTCTTACAGGAAGCATGGGCGAAGCATTTTGACATCGGTCAATTTGAGCTTATGCGGTTGCTCACTTCCGTCTTCAACCCAACCTGGATGACCGATGTGATGTTTAGGACGAAGGGACGTCCCGCATTTGCCACTGTGTCGGAAATGCCTGAAGAGTTCTACCCATATCAGAGAGCAGTTCTCTTTCTCATGGAGGAGAACTGGCGAGTGCGATTTTGTAAACGTTGCAAAATTCCGTTCGTGGCAAGTCACAATCAACAAAAGTATTGTGGCACCGTGTGTACTAGCCAAAGCCGCAAGAAACAGAAGCGGGACGACCATCAGAGGCATTTCGAAGTTCGCAATAGGAAAAAACGAGAAGCATACGCACGCAGGGCAACCAAAACTCGATAAACTCGACGGGAGGCGAACATGCAGCACGGACAGGTATACAGGAAAGGTCGGCTGTGGATGCTGCGCTATTGGCAAGACGAAGTCGGTCCCGATGGGCAGATTATTCGCCGCCGTCGAGCCAAGAAACTTGCGGAGTACTCTGACCAATATCGTAGTAAGAAAGACCTTGCCGACGAGATCATCAAGGTTCTTCGTACGATCAATTCCAACCACAGAAGTCCTGCTTCTAACACCACGATGCAGCATTTCATCGAGCACTTATATTTGCCAGACGTTCGCTTGAAAAAACAGCCGTCCACTGTGAAGGGCTACGTCGATATCTACGAAGGTCATGTTAAGCATCGAATCGGCGGCTTGCGCCTGAGAGAGTTCCGCACGGTCGATGGACAGCGAATTCTCGATTCGATTGCCGAAAATAACCCTGAACTGACTCACGCAAGCCTGCTCCACATCAAATCGTTTCTGAGCGGCGTATTTTCGTATGCTCGGCGGATCGGTTCTCTTGACGGAGCGAACCCAATGCAGGGGCGAGGTGCAATCGTCGTTGCGGGCAAGCGCAGCGAGCCAACCTATGCATACACTCTGCCTGAGATTGAGAAGATCATCAATGCAGTCAAGAATCAGACGCACCGCACGCTCATAATCGTGGCCGCTTTCACGGGCTTAAGTCTCAGCGAACTTCGCGGACTGAAGTGGTCCGACGTGGATTTCAAAACGAGAACGATTACGGTGAACCGAAGGTTCTGGCGCAACCATGAAGGGCAAACAAAGACAGAAGCGCGGCAGGCTCCTGTGCCGATCATTTCACCTGTCGGCATCGCCCTACGGGCGCACCGCAAAGCCAATCCGAGTACGATGTACATTTTCGAAGGTCCATACCAAAAACCGCTCGACATTGCTACGATAGGGTCGAAGCGGATCAAGCCAACCATCAAAATCGAATGGCACGGCTGGCACGCATTTCGCCGTGGGCTTGCGACGAACCTGCACGAGTTGCAAGTCGCGGACAAGGATATTCAGGCGATCTTGCGGCACTCGAACGTGGCGACTACACAGAAGGCTTACATCAAGCCTCGTGCGGCGGCGGGGATTGCCGCTATGAAACGTCTCGAGAAAGCGATAGGGAAAACGTGAAGTGACGCAATTTGGGCACCTTTTGGACACCTAATTGACGCATCTGTCCTAGTAAGTATTTTAGTTTATTCACAGGAGGGGTGGCCGAGCGGTTGAAGGCGGCGGTCTTGAAAACCGTTAGGCCCGCAAGGGTCTCGTGGGTTCGAATCCCACCCCCTCCGCCATCCCACGCTACAGGTGCGAATTGCGCGCCACCCGACATCGGAGTGTCTGGCTGCGCGCTCTGCGCCTGTTGAGACTTGCTCGTCCTGCATCTCCAAATGCTGTGCTAGAGTCGTTGGACGCCGATGGACGCGCCCGCCATCGCGACCGACCACCTGACGCGCCGCTTCGGCCAGCTCGTCGCCGTCGATGACGTCAATCTTCGCGTCGCACCGGGCCAATTCTTTGGCTTTCTCGGTCCCAACGGCGCTGGAAAATCCACCACGATCAAGATGCTCACCGGCCTGCTCGCTCCCACGGGCGGGCGGATGGAAATTTTGGGTGTCGATCTTGCGCGCAA